>VOFK01000395.1_pt1 | contig 328671 bp, 266 predicted proteins | sample 5384121 | NCBI WGS metagenome assembly VOFK01 (sample SAMN12384730, study PRJNA508395) | human gut metagenome | isolation source: healthy gut J | host: Homo sapiens | reverse complement strand
TCGAAGGCTCTCCTGTTGAAAGGGGGCGGCCACCTACTCTCCCGCATTGCATTGCAGTACCATCGGCGCAGGCGGGCTTAACTTCTCTGTTCGGAATGGGAAGAGGTGGGACCCCGCCATAGCCACCTGATAAATGGGTTATGACAAATCGCGACAAGCAAAACATAGCTCCCAACCACACGGCACAGGCGGTGCAAGCCGAGGGTAGGCGCTCCCCAATGGAGCGAAATTTTCGGGCAATTAGCGCTCGGCTTTGGCGTCGCCGCCTTTACACCTGCGCCCTATCAACGTCATCGTCTCTGACGACCCTCAAAAAGGAGCTCTCATCTTGCGGCGGGCTTCGCGCTTAGATGCTTTCAGCGCTTATCCACTCCAGCACGCGGATACCCGGCGGTGCGCCTGGCGGCACAACCGGTAAACCGGAGGTCTGTCCACCACGGTCCTCTCGTACTAGTGGCGGCACCACGCAAAAACTCCAACGCCCACGATAGATAGGGGACCGAACTGTCTCACGACGTTCTGAACCCAGCTCGCGTGCCACTTTAATGGGCGAACAGCCCAACCCTTGGGACCTTCTACCGCCCCAGGATGTGACGCGCCGACATCGAGGTGCCAAAACACCCCGTCGATATGAGCTCTTGGGGGGGGATCAGCCTGTTATCCCCGGGTACCTTTTATCCTTTGAGCGACGGAGCTTCCATACGCGTCCGCCGGATCACTATGCCCCCCAGTTTCCTGCCTGCTCTGGATGTCTCCCTCCCAGTCAAGCGCCCTTATGCCATTGCACTCTAGCGGCCGGTTACCAATCGGCCTGAGGGCACTTTTTGGAAGCCTCCGTTACACTTTTGGAGGCGACCACCCCAGTCAAACTACCCGCCAAGCGGTGTCGCGCTAAAAGCGCGTTAGACCTCAGACAGCCAAAGGGCCGTATTTCAAGGGCGGCTCCACGAAGACTGGCGTCCCCCGCTTCGAAGCCTCCGGCCTATCCTACACATCGGATGACCAAGGTCAGCGCTAAGCTGTAGTAAAGGTTCACGGGGTCTTTTCGTCCCATCGCGGGTAATCGGCATCTTCACCGATACTACAATTTCACTGGGATCATGGCCGAGACAGCGCCCGGATCATTACACCATTCGTGCAGGTCGGAACTTACCCGACAAGGAATTTCGCTACCTTAGGACCGTTATAGTTACGGCCGCCGTTTACCGGGGCTTCAACTCGGGGCTTCACCCACAAGGGGCTGACTCCTCCTCTTAACCTTCCGGCACCGGGCAGGTGTCAGGCTGTATACATCATCTTTCGAGTTTGCACAGCCCTGTGTTTTTGTTAAACAGTTGCCTGGGCCTATTCTCTGCGCCTCACGTTGCCGTGAGGACCCCTTATCCCGAAGTTACGGGGTCAGTTTGCCTAGTTCCTTAGCCATGAATCTCCCAACGCCTCAGTATGTTCTACCCGTCTACCTGTGTCGGATTGCGGTACGGGCCTCAGATGGATATGCTTAGCGGATTTTCTAGGAAGTATGGTTACCCACGCTGTCGCCGCCTCCCGAAGGAGGAAGCGTACTGTCGGCTTTCAGCTCTGGAGGTGGATTTGCCTGCCTCCATCAGCACCTACGGCCTTCAACGCCCTATTCCGTCAGGGCGCGGTGGTGTCACTGCTCCGTCTCCACGTCGCTCCAGCAGAGGGTCACGGAATATTAACCGTGTCTGCCATCGGCCTCGCCGTTCGGCTGAGCCTTAGGACCCGACTGACCCCGGGCTGACTGGCATCGCCCGGGAAACCTTAGACTTGCGGCGGGGGCGGTTCTCACGCCCCTAGTCGTTACTTATGCCTACATTTGCTTTTCCACGCCCTCCAGGAATCCTCACGGAAACCATTCGACGGAGGTGGAATGCTCCCCTACCGGTACTTTTCATTACTCTGCTACCCCGTGCCTTCGGTATCTGACTTAATACCCGATTATTATCCATGCCCGGTCTCTCGACTAGTGAGCTGTTACGCACTCTTTGAATGAATGGCTGCTTCCAAGCCAACATCCTAGCTGTCACTGAGACCAGACCTCGTTAGACTAACTTAGACAGAATTTCGGGACCTTAGACGACGGTCAGGATTCTTCTCCTCTCGGGGACGGACCTTAGCACCCGCCCCCTTACTGCCGGACTGCGGACCGCGAGCATTCGGAGTTCGTCAGGACTCGATAGGCGGTGAAGCCCTCTCGTCCTATCGGTCGCTCTACCTCTCGCGGTGAACATCCGACGCGGCACCTAAATGCCTTTCGGGGAGTACGAGCTATCTCCAAGTTTGATTGGCCTTTCACTCCTACGCCACAGCTCATCGGGAAGCTTTTCAACGCTTATCCGTGCGGCCCTCCATCCCGTGTTACCGGGACTTCAGCCTGGCCATGCGTAGATCACTTGGTTTCGCGTCTGCCCCGTCCGACTCGGCGCCCTGTTCAGGCTCGCTTTCACTGCGGCTGCGGGCGTACTCGCCCTTAGCCTTGCCGGACATGGCAACTCGTAGGCTCATTATGCAAAAGGCACGCCGTCACTGCAAAAGCAGCTCCGACCGCTTGTAGGCGCATGGTTTCAGGGACTGTTTCACTCCCCTCGCTAGGGGTGCTTTTTCACCTTTCCCTCACGGTACTCGTTCACTATCGGTCTCACGGGAGTATTTAGCCTTACCGGATGGTCCCGGCGGATTCACGCAGGATTCCTCGTGTCCCGCGCTACTCAGGATACCACTATGCCCAATCACGCTTCGCATACCGGGCTCTCACCGTCTGCGGCGGTCCTTTCCAGGGACCTTCTGCTCGCGATCATGATACAAGGTCGTGGTCCTACTACCCCGTCGCTGCCTTGCGACAGCGACGGTTTGGGCTGTTCCCCGTTCGCTCGCCACTACTAGGGGAATCACTGTTGTTTTCTCTTCCTGGGGGTACTAAGATGTTTCAGTTCCCCCCGTTAGCCTCCCTGCTTGGCAGGGATACCGCCGAAGCGGTGGGTTGTCCCATTCGGAAATCCGCGGGTCAAGGGCTATTTGCGCCTAACCGCGGCTTATCGCAGCTTATCACGTCCTTCATCGCCTCCGTGAGCCAAGGCATCCGCCATGCGCCCTTTCTTACTTTCTTCTCCTCGCCACGCAGACCTTAAAAAAGCCTGCGGGAAGGCAGCTCATACTTTCAGCTTGTGTCAGTCTTGCGGCGCCATCGCTGGGCCGCAAGGCCTTGAACTTTGTTGGTTCACTACAGTTTCGCTTGTCTCAATATGTCAAAGATCGTTTCCACTATAATAGCGGATGGTGGAGAATATCGGATTCGAACCGATGACCTCTTGCATGCCATGCAAGCGCTCTAGCCAACTGAGCTAATCCCCCAAAAACAGAAAGGCAGTACAAAAGAAGGAAAGCCACAGATGACTTCTCTACTCTATCCTCGGCCACAATCTCGACCCTGTCCCGATGCGGGAAGGGAAAGAGCGGCCTCTCCAGAAAGGAGGTGTTCCAGCCACACCTTCCGGTACGGCTACCTTGTTACGACTTAGCCCCAATCACCAGTTTCGCCCTAGGCCGATCCTTGCGGTCACGGACTTCAGGCGCCCCCGGCTTTCATGGCTTGACGGGCGGTGTGTACAAGGCCCGGGAACGTATTCACCGCGCCATGGCTGATGCGCGATTACTAGCGAATCCAGCTTCGTGGGGTCGGGTTGCAGACCCCAGTCCGAACTGAGACCGTTTTTTAAGGATCATGAGCCGGTCGCCCGGCTCCCCTCTGACGGCCATTGTAACACGTGTGTGGCCCCGGACGTAAGGGGGCCGTGCTGATTTGACGTCATCCCCACCTTCCTCACACCTTACGGTGGCAGTGTCCGCAGAGTGCCCGGCATCACCCGATGGCAACTACGGAGAGGGGTTGCGCTCGTTATGGCACTTAAGCCGACACCTCACGGCACGAGCTGACGACAACCATGCAGCACCTCCACAGGAGTCCCGAAGGACCTCATCATCTCTGAATCGTTCTCCTGCAGTTCAAGCCCGGGTAAGGTTCCTCGCGTATCATCGAATTAAACCACATGTTCCTCCGCTTGTGCGGGCCCCCCGTCAATTCCTTTGAGTTTCACCGTTGCCGGCGTACTCCCCAGGTGGGATGCTTAATGCTTTCGCTTAGCCGCGGCACGCCAGGCGCGCCACAGCGGGCATCCATCGTTTACCGCGCGGACTACCAGGGTATCTAATCCTGTTCGATTCCCGCGCTTTCGAGCTTCAGCGTCGTTACGCTCCCGCCAGCTGCCTTCGCAATCGGGGTTCTTCGTCATATCTAAGCATTTCACCGCTACACGACGAGTTCCGCCGGCGTTGCGCGCACTCAAAGTGGGGCAGTTCGCGCTGCAGTGCAGACGTTGGGCGCCTACATTTCACAACACGCTTACCTCACGGCCTACGCTCCCTTTAAACCCAATAAATCCGGATAACGCCCGGACCTTCCGTATTACCGCGGCTGCTGGCACGGAATTAGCCGGTCCTTATTCGCGCGGTACCTGCAGACCCCCAGCACGTGGAGGGTGTTATCCCGCGCAAAAGCAGTTTACAACCCATAGGGCCGTCATCCTGCACGCTACTTGGCTGGTTCAGACTCTCGTCCATTGACCAATATTCCTCACTGCTGCCTCCCGTAGGAGTTTGGACCGTGTCTCAGTTCCAATGTGGGGGACCTTCCTCTCAGAACCCCTACTGATCGTAGGCTAGGTGGGCCGTTACCCCGCCTACTACCTAATCAGACGCATCCCCATCCATGTCCGCGAAAGCTTTACTCCAATTCAGATGTCCTCATCCGGAGACCATGGGGGAGTTAGTCCGCCTTTCGACGGGTTATTCCCCAGACATGGGCAGGTTGGATACGCGTTACTCACCCGTGCGCCGGTCGACGCCTAAGGAAAGCAAGCTTTCCCTATCGTTTCCCCTCGACTTGCATGTGTTAAGCCTGTAGCTAGCGTTCATCCTGAGCCAGGATCAAACTCTCCATTGTAAAATATCCGTTTGACTTCCCTTACGAAAAGGGAAAGACTTTGTCTCTGTTCTCAAGGACGCTCATCCAGATGTACCGAAGATTGGGCTCAAAGCACCTGTTCCAAAAATTGGACGGCTCTTCTTCTTTACCCGGATGCGACCTGGCCAAAATGACCGGAAGCATCCGCTTCTTGTACTACTCTCTGTCTTATGTAAATCTCTTCAAAGATCGCTTATCTTTATCGCTCTCCCTTTCTCGGCGTGTGCTTTGTTCGGAAAAGCGGGTGCAAAGGTACGGCGTTTTTTAATACCCTCCAAATGTTTTCGAAAGAAAAGTTTGCGAAAATTGGTAGTTTTTCGCGTTATTTGACAAAAACAAGGCAAACATAGGGCATTTAAGGGAAAAAAGGAGGGAAAACGGAGGAAAAGCGGGAGGTTGCGATTCGCTTGCGATGAGGGCCGATCTGAGGAGAATAAGGGGTGAAAAAGAAGAAAAACAGGGATGCAAGGGAGGAAAAGCAGGTTGACGGGGTAGGAAAATGATGCGTTGGAGAGGAAAAAAACGGGGAACGCGAAGAGGAAATACTGCTGGGTTGTGGGACAAACCAAAGGAACGAAGGTACGATCGGTCGGAGCCCGCCACCATTGGGAAATCTTTTCTCCTTAATATTATATGGGTAATTTTCTCCTTATTTATATATAGAGCTGGAAAGACGAAAAAGAAAGGGCAGGATGGGCAAAGAAAGGGGTCAGACAGAGGGGAAAGCCCCGCCTGCTCTCTTTGGCGAGGCCCGAAACCCAACCGGCAATCCTTCGGATGGTCTCGGATGGCTTCGGGATGGAGAGTCCCATAAGAACAGCCGCGTTTCCTACGCCCAACTGCCTACCTGCTCATTCCATGCGAGCTGGCCTCAAAAGTGGGGTAAAAATGAAGTTAACTTCGTAGGCCCATGAATATAACTTCGTAGGCCTATGAATATAACTTCGTGGACCCATGAAGTTAACTTCATTTTTTGGGCAAGCTACAAGCATGTTTTTCCGCAGAAAAGAAAGAATCCCAACGCTTTTACTTACCTTTGCCCTCCCAAAGGTCGTTGATAGGTATTGCTGCCAAAAAATTCAAGGACACTTCGCGGCCAAACAGAATAAAATAGCAAAAAAGCAAAATGAGAAAAAAACTATTTGTGGCATACATTCTGGCATTAGCTTTGAATACCATTGCTGGAAATGTCGCAACCCAAACGTCCTCCTCTGCCAAAACCTATTGTCACTTTCGCCCGAAGGCAAGCAGTTGGGAGGAGAGAATAGACGAAGCAGATGCCGAGCATGACTACACACTCTTTAGCGACGGTATGCCCAGCGAAGCCGTTGTCATCATCAACGGTCAGGAATTTCGTAGTCTGAACGCCCAAGGCGATGCGCACATCAAGTCGGCGAAACTTGAGGCAGCAAACGTGAAGGTAAAAGTGGGTGGCGGCTATGTGGCCAAAGTTACCGTGGACAACGCCAACTACCAAATAGACGTAAAATTCATCCAGCTTTTCACACCCACCATAAGCGTGGACGCCGAAAGGCAATATCCTTATATTTTACACACGCCTGCCGCTTTTGTCAAGAAGACGGAGGAGAACCTGTCGCATACTACCCATCGAAGCAAAGCCGACAAATTTATATTTATAGAGAAAACGTATGGCCAGTACTACATTTACGACCAAACAGCCAACTGCTACATCTACTATACGATAGCACAGAATGGCGGTAATGCAAAAACTACCACCAACAGCCATGTAAGATATACTGCCCATGCAGACGAAGCCAATACTTGGCAACTGCTTTGCCTTTCGGATGAAACGATAGCCATCATTCCGGGCTCAGTAGCAGACCCGAGCACATCTTCGCCAGCATGGAATTTCACAGGCGGCATAGAGGACGGCAGCATGCTCAACCTTTGGACAGCAAGCGACGCCAATTCTGCATGGGAGATCATCGACCCTGCAGCAGCCTCCATGCCCTGCGCGTCCCTTATGTATGCGCTGCCCGGAGCTCAATATCTCCACAAGTTGACTACCCACGAAGGCGAGACCGTGTCGAGTGTAGATTTTGCCTCAATATCAACGCTTTCGCTCAAAGAAGACCGTATCGAGACGGGCAACAAATACAAGTATGTGGCAGGCGTTGCCCCAAAAGCAGAGGGCGAATACGCCTACACGGTAAATCTCGTGGGTGCGGATGGCGAAGAAAAGCAAGCCAAGATCCGGCTGGTCGTCAGCAGCCACTTGCAGTCGGCCACCCCCATGATGGGCTGGCTCACATGGAACTGGTTTGCCCGTGCCATCAGCCACGACAAGATGGTAGAGATAGCCAAAGGCATGGAGAGATACAGATTGATAGACGCGGGATTCAACACCATTGTCCTCGACGACGCCTGGGCAACGCAGGAAAGCGACAAAGCAAAACTCACATACGACCCCATAAAGTTTCCCGAAGGCATTAGCGGCCTGAAGACTGCCTTGAAGGCGATCAACCGCAAACTGAAGATCGGCATCTATAGTGATGCGGGCAGCATGACCTGCGAGAACTATCAGCCAGGGTCCTATGGCTTTGAGAACCAGCATCTTGCCTTGTTCGACTCATGGGGTGTCGATATGCTCAAATACGACTATTGCAATAGCGAGGCGAGCACCAAGGTGAGCTACACGCGGATGGGCGAAGCCGTGGCTGCCCTCAACGAGACGCGCAAGGCAAAGGGCGAAGTGCCTTTCGTGTATAATATCTGCGAATGGGGAAAGACCCAGCCTTGGACGTGGGGAGCCGCCGCAGGTGGTAGCAGTTGGCGATCGACAAGTGATGCGCGCGAGGACTGGATTGGCAACCCGTCGCGTCCGGGCGTGATAGGAGGTGTGGACGAGACCCGCCGCCTCTGGATGTATGCCGGCGTGAACCACTTCAACGACCTCGACATGATGTGCATTGGCCTTCATGGCCTCGGAGGACCCAGCAACAATACGGCAGAGCATCAAACCAACGGAGGAAAGATCACAGGACTGACCGACGCGCAGGCACGCACACAGATGTCCTTGTGGAGCATGTTGGCAAGTCCTCTGGCTCTAACCTGCGACCTGCGCGAGGCCCCTAAGGGCGAGGCTAATAGCGACCAGCCCATGCCCCACCCGCTCATCACCGAAGCCGACGTGCAGACGTTGACCAACCAGGAAATCCTCGCCATCAACCAAGACGCGCTGGGCCAGCAGGCCGAATACATGGAAGTCCTTTCGACAGGCACCACCGACTATTCCCCCTCGGGCTATGACGTATTTGTCAAAGACCTGACAGACAGTCGCATAGCCGTCTCGATCACCAATCGCGCCACCTCGGCAGCGAGCGTACCAGCCATTCCCCTCACGGCCATTTATCTGAAAGCCAACACCCGGTACATCTGCCGCGAAATATGGTCGCAGACCGAAGGGGAAATAGAGAACACCTTGAGCGTGGGCAGCCTCAACCCTTGCGAAACAAGGGTCTATGTCTTGAGCAAGAAGAAATGAGAAAGACCATACATTTTCAGCACTATAGCGCTCCTTGCGGGGAAATCACCTTGGCGTCCATTGGCGACGAATTGTGCCTTTGCGACTGGCGCGAGAGTCCACGCGCCGAGCGCAACAGACGCAGACTCATAAGGCACCTGGACGCTGCGCTGACCGAGGCTACGTCGGAAGTCTTGGAGAGCGCCAAGAGGCAACTTGACGAGTATTTTGCTGGCGTTCGCAAGACTTTCGACCTCAAGACCCACCCTGTCGGCACAGCGTTTCAACAGCAAGTATGGCGGGCGTTGTGCGAGATACCATACGGCGAGACGCGCACCTACCAAGACATTGCCCTCAGCCTCAACAACCCCCAAGGCGCAAGAGCCGTGGCACAAGCCATTGGCGCCAACGGCATCAGCATCATCATTCCCTGCCATCGCGTCATCGGGTCCGACCATTCCCTGACAGGCTTCGCTGGCGGACTGGATGCCAAAAGACAACTGCTTGAGACAGAACGGCGCAGCTGACTTCTCCCCGTCCCGCTCCTCGCGCCAAAAACCGATTTTCCGACCAAGTTCACAATGTTGTGGTCCACAGACTTGTGAACTCCATCTTTTTTGCTTACCTTTGTAGCCTAATCGAATAAAGGAGAAAAGGTGATGGAAAAAGCTTTTGTATATGGTATGTCGGTTGGTGGCAGCAACTTTACGGACCGAATCGAAGAAACCAAGCGTATCAAGCTCGACTTTGAGAATTGCGTCAACGTCATTCTGATATCTCCAAGACGCATGGGCAAGACCTCGCTTATAAAAAAGGTCATCTCAGAGGTTGACAATCCGATGATAAAAATCGTCTATATGGACATCTATGATTGCCGAAGCGAATATGATTTCTACAACCGATTTGCCGAGACCATCATGAGATCCACAGGCAACCATGCGGAGCAAGTCATTGAAAACATCAAGCGTTTCTTGGTGAGAGTATCGCCCAAGCTCTCATTTAGTCCTGAGCCTAATTCTGAGTTTTCCGTTTCATTAGGAATAACGCCCAAGAACTATTCTCCAAAAGAGATATTGAATCTCCCCGAACGCATAGCCCAGGAGCAAGGCGTTCGCATGGTCGTATGCATTGATGAATTTCAGCAGATAGGTGAGTTCACCGACTCGCTGACGATACAAAAACGGCTGCGCGGAGCTTGGCAGCACCATCAAAATGTGTCTTATTGCTTCTTTGGCAGCAAGAAACATCTGATGGAGAATATATTCCAAAGTCGCCGTATGCCTTTCTACCAGTTTGGCGAGATGATCCATCTCAAATGCATCCCTACGGAATATTGGGTCCCCTTCATCTGTTCCCGATTCGAGAAGTATGGCAAGAAGATAAGCGAAGCGTATGCTGGCAGAATATGCCAAGTGGTGAAGAATTACTCTTCCTATGTGCAGCAACTAGCCTGGAACGTGATGGCCGAAACAGAGAAAGAAGTAAATGAGGAAAGTTTCGAGGAAGGTCTGAAAGCCCTGCTGGAACAAAGCAGCGGTCTCTTTATACAACAGACCGAGGGGCTCACCACCTATCAGCTCAACTTCATTCGCCTTTTGTGTCAAGGCATACATGCAGGATTTACCACCCAGGCGGTCTCAGAAACATACCCTCTGGGCAGCAAGTCAAATATAGACCGCATAAAGAAAAGCTTGGTGGACAAAGAGATCATCACCATAGAAAAAGAGGGCATATTCCTTGCTGATAGCGTATTTGAACTTTGGTTTAAAAGAGAAATGATGTAGCATTGTTGTTTGCCATACTCGCTGCACAGGGTGCCTTTGTTAGCAGCAAACGGTATGGAAACAAACCCTGCCGCTCCATTTTCGCACAAAAAACAAAAAAGTATGTGATTCTTTTTGTATTGTTCTCGGTTTGCACTATCTTTGCAGAAGATAGGCTGCACCTCAGCAAAATATTCAAGCAAGCTTAATATTCTGCATTCGGTTTGCACTATCTTTGCAGAAGACAAAAACCACGTCTATGGCATTCGAAGAGGAAATAAAGCTATATGAGAGCCTAAGGTGTAAGTATCAAGCGCTTATCATCAACAAGATGGATAGAGAAGAGTACACTAAATATAACGAAGTGCTCTTTTCTACACATTCATGCGCCATCGAGGGCAACTCTTTTTCCGTGGATGACACCCGCGAGCTGAAGGAGAAAGGGCTGGGTATGATTCCTGCGGGAAAGACCCTTTCGAGGCCTTCGAAATGCTCGACCACTTTGAGGCGTTCGAGTATGTGATGCAAAACACGCAACACCCGCTCGACGAAGCATTGCTGAAAGAAATCAACAAGCGAGTCACTCTTCACACCATTTCTTATCGCTCTCCTGAGGCAATACCGGGCGAATACACCACCACAGATATGGCGGCAGGGGACACTGTCTTTGGCGACCATGAGCAGCTTATAGCCAAAGTTCCCAAATTATTGGAATCCACAGAAAAGGCTATCGCCTCAGCCGCAGTCCACCCCATGATACTTGCCGCCCGCTTTCATGGCTTCTATGAATACCTTCATCCGTTTCGCGATGGAAATGGCAGGACAGGAAGACTCGTCAGCAACTATATCCTTTGCGATCAGGCCACCCGCTTCTTATCATCCCGTCCGAAGCACGCCAAGAATACATCTCCGCCCTTCGTATGATTCGAACAGAAGCAACCGACGAACACCTCGTCCGCTTCTTCTTCAAGATGGCAATGCGGAGAATGGAGGACGAACTGAAACAGAAGGCTGCAAACACCAAGCGCTTTATGACATTCGTCTTCTGACATCTTGTGGACTCAGCCCAAACCCTGCCAAGGGCAGCTTGTCTCCATGCCTAAGGGTAAGTTACCTCCATGCTTGGTGATAACTTATCTCCAGGCTTGACGATAACTTACGATCGTGGCAGGTGGAAACTTGCGATTGCGGCAGAAAGGCCACGTTGCCATGAGATTTTAGCTTAAAAATAGTATATATGCTTGAGTATTTCATTTTTTCTTCGTAACTTAGTAGCGCAAAATGCAAAGCGAGTGGAATATGGCAAAAATAGTCAACAAATATCCCGTAGGAATACAGACATTCTCGAAGATACGCGAGAAAGGTTATCTCTATATAGACAAGACACAATACATCGCAGATTTCCGGGAAAAACAGATGTCATACGTCTTTCTGAGTCGTCCAAGACGATTCGGCAAATCGCTCTTTGCCTCTACCCTTCAAGCCTATTTCGAACCCGTTGGCGGAATTAATTTAAGTTGATAAACATGAGTAAAAAGTTGTACATGTCGCTGATTTTTAGTAACTTAGTGGTGTTCAAAACATTAAGTTCAAACCATCGTATGTACAACCTTTATACAAAAATTCGTCAAAATACTCGAGATATGCAAGCAATTCTCTGAAAATCTCGTCAATGAATCTGGTAATGTTCCACGTCGTGGTCCTGTTCCCAAGTTTTCGGATTTGGAAGTGGTGGCGCTATCCCTGACGGCAGAGACCGAGAGCATTGATAGTGAGAAGTGGTTGTTCGACTATAAATTGCAAGAATACTAGTACCGCATTCCCAATCTCATATCAAGGAAACAGTTCAATGGCCGCAGGAAGAAAACGGCAGGCCTGTGTGAGGAACTGCGCAAGCGGATTGCCATGGAAATGGATGGCGGAGAGGAACAATTCTTTTGTTGACTCCAAGCCGATAGAGGTTTGTAGGGTTGCAAGAGGAAAACGTTGCAAGATGGGACGTACCGGCAATTTCTCGCAAGCTCCCGACTTCGGCTTCTGTGCTTCGCAGAACACTTTTTATTTTGGTTATAAGTTACACGCTCTCTGTGGGTTAAGTGGAGTTATCCATTCCTATGATCTGTCAAAGGCAAGTGTGGCTGACCTCCATTATATGAAGGATGTAAGACATACTTATCACGACTGTAGCATCTATGGTGACAAAGGGTATATTGAGCTGACGTACAGCTTGACTTGTTCGAAACCGCTCACATAAGACTGGAGTGTCCGTATCGGCTCAACCAAAAGGACTGGAAACCGACATTCATTCCGTTTGCAAAGGCAAGAAAGAGGATTGAGACAATATTCTCACAACTTACAGACCAGTTCTTGGTCATCAGAAACTACGCGAAAATAACGAATGGTTTGTTTGCCGTAATCATTGGCAAAATTAGTGCACTTACCATTCTGCAATACGTAAACTTCATTAACGACAAGCCCATTGGCAGAATTAAGTATGCACTAAATTAATTCCGCCAACAGGTATTTCGAGGGAAGGAAAGAACTATTCGAGGGATTGGCCATTGCCGATTACGAAAAGGAATGGGTGAAGCACCCTGTGCTTCATTTCGACCTGAGCGGTGCCAAGCACATGGGTGTGGAGCAGCTGGAAAGATATTTGGCTGACATGCTTGAGGAGCAGGAGGCGCATTGGGGATACAAGACTCATCAGGTGGACGCAAACCTTCGCTTGAAAGACCTGGTGAAGAAAACTTACGAGCAGACGGGCGAAAAGGTGGTCGTCATCATTGATGAATACGACGTCCCTTTGCTGGACGTGGTGCATGAAAAAGAGAACCTGCAACAGCTTCGCCGCATCATGCAGAACTTCTACAGTCCTTTGAAAATGCTCGACCCATACCTGGAGTTCTGTTTCATCACGGGCATCACCAAGTTCTCGCAACTCAGCATCTTCAGCGAGCTCAACAACCTCGACAATATCAGCATGTTCGACCAGTATTCGGCCATCTGCGGTATCAGCAAGACGGAACTTACTACGCAGATGAAACCGGATGTAGAGGCATTGGGCGAAGCCCTTGGCATGACGTATGAGGAATGCCTGGCTGAGCTGACGCGATTCTATGACGGCTATCATTTCAGCGAGAAATCAGAAGATGTCTTCAATCCGTTCAGCCTGGTGAAGGCGCTGAATGCACGCAAGATTGCTCCTTACTGGTTTGGCTCGGGTACGCCAACTTATCTTATCAAGACGTTGCAGAAATATCATGTCAACGTGATGGATATTGAGAAGAAGTCATGTGACGTGGACGACTTTGATGTTTCGCCCGAAATGATGACTTCAGCGCTCCCGCTGCTCTATCAGAGCGGCTACCTCACCATCAAGAAGTACAATCCGATATTGCATCGCTATACGTTGGAGTATCCTAACCGGGAGGTAAAGATAGGCATGCTCAAGAGCCTTGCGCCCAACTACCTTTCGCCTATATCTCTGGACAACAACAGTCTGGTGGGTGATTTCCTGGAAAAGCTTTATGATGCAGACGTTGAGGGGGCGATGGTTCGCCTGAAGGCCTACCTTGCCAGCATCTCCAATCGTCTGAGCAACAAGAGCGAGCGCGATTTCCAGACCGTGTTCTATCTCGTCTTCAACCTGATGGGCGCCCACATGCGCGTCGAGGAGGATAGTGCGGTAGGCAGGGCCGACGCCGTGGTGTATATGCCCGATGCCGTCTTTGTTTTTGAGCTCAAGTATGATGGCTCAGCAGAGGAAGCAATCCGGCAGATAGCCGAAAAGGGCTATTTGATTCCCTATTCTGCCGATGGCAAGCGCCTGTTCAAGATCGGTGTCAATTACGATAGTACCCAGCGCACGATCAGCGACTGGATAATCCGAGAAGACTAAGAACTCGGAAAGAGTTAGCCGCAAAGACCGGCTTCCCTCCTCCCCTTCCCTCTCCCCTGCCGCATACGAAAACAAAAACGTTAAACGTTAGTATGTGACCAGGGAGACGGGACACTCACCCCATGTCCATCATTAACGTATCTATTATCAGTTGATTATCAGTGATATACACTCTAAACGGTAGAAAACTGACTATATGGATTCTGATTAGATACGAAAAGGTGAATATTTAACGCATCTAACTTCCGACCACATCAGGAATCACGAAATAAGGGTTGGAAGGGACGCTTTTGACCGACCCCATAATGTGGTGAATGGAAGTTATAGGACGAAATCCATAAAGGGGTACGGTTGAAACGCGACTCCCTTGAACGTAGGGTGTGGTTACATGTCATACCCTTTTGTTCTAAAAAGCATTTTTGTGTAGTTTACGATGCTACGTTTAGCTGTTTTTACTTGATAAACGCAGTTTTCCATTGTTTATGCTGTATTTCGAGATAAAAAACGTTATCTTTGCGGTGTAAAATATGATACTAGTATCAAAAATGGCACCCTAATATGATATTTGAACGTAAGAAATACTTAGAAGAACTTGTTGGAGCAAGGATAAATCTCATAAAAAACTATTTTTTACAGGCAAGATTCTTGCTTTTTGATGATTTAATAAGTAGGAGTAAAAAGCAAGAAATATGAGAATAACAAAGAAAACAATTCTGGCAATAGGTCTGATAGCCAGTTCGCTCACGCTGAACTCATGCGATGACAATGATAACAATGAGGTGTCACAGCGCCCAACTGCCCTTGTAACGGTGTATCCTTCTGCGCCTGACGGCTTCTTCATGCAACTTGATGAATCAACGTCGCTTGTACCTACCAATATGAAAGCCTCACCGTTTGGAGACAAGAAAGTGAGGGCTTTGGTGAACTATACAATAGAAAAACGAAGCTACGGAGGCAACCAACAGAGTGTGTATGTAAATTGGATTGACAGCATCCGTACCAAACAGCCAGTAATGACGCAAGGATCAGAAGAAAAAAATGCGAAAGCATTTGGAAATGACCCTATTGAAATTGTCCGTGACTGGGTTTCTATTGCCGAGGACGGATATGTTACGCTCCGCATACGCACATTGTGGGGAGGAACTACCAAGCATGTCATTAATCTTGTGAGCGGTGTGAACAAGGATAATGTATATGAGTTCGACTTGCGCCACAATGCCCAAGGTGACACCAACGGAAGAATGGGGGATGCACTTATAGCATTTGACCTCAACTCACTATGGAAGGAACATCCTAAAGAACTGAAGATAAAACTCAATTGGCTGTCGTTCAGTGGCAAAAAGTCTGCCGAACTGTCGCTCAAAATGCATACGGTCACATCGGTGTACAATGCCGAAACACCGTCATTTTTGCATCGTATAGAATAAAAATCGAAAAAAATATTTTTCCCAGGCAAGATTTCACATTGCTCTTCATTTAAGGGAATGAGAGTACTCGAAAAAACAATCGTGCCAAGGCTGTAGATGGACGCATACTCATGCCGTGGCGCATAAGTTAAACGACAAAATTATAGAATAAAATGAAATCAATGAATTTCTTTAAGTTTGCAACATTAATCGTTTGTGCCGTATTTGCAGTGGCATTTGCTTCATGCTCTGACGATGATGACAACACTTCCGCCATCAAGTTCAATCCTTCAACCGTTTCAGTTGCCGTTGGCGGCACACAGAATGTAAAGGTAGCAGGTGGAGATGGTACTTACACTGCTAAATCAAGCGATGTCAAGACCGCCACCGTAACTGTTGACAAAGCTACAATTACGGTAAAAGGAGTAAAGGCTGGCAAGGCTACAGTTCTTGTTACTGACTCCAAGAAGGTGACTGGCAGCTTGAGCATTACCGTGGTTGATGGTGTTGTCGTGGACAAAGCCAAGACAAGTATTGCGGTCGGTAAGGAAGATGTAGTAAACATTAGTGGAGGTACAACACCTTATACGGCTGCAAGCAAAGATGATAAGATCGCCACTACTACCGTCAAGGACGCCAAACTTACCATAAAGGGAGTGAAGGTTGGAAGCACAACTATCACCATCACAGACAAAAACAAAAAAACTGCTACGGTAGTTGTTACAGTAACAAAATAAGAAACTCGTTGTTACGAGATAGTGCAAATGCTTTTGCTGTATGGTAAAGGCATTTGCACTTCGCTGTTTCCAAAGCTTTTAGCCCTATAAACCTCATGTTCGGCATAACATTCAGGAAAGAAACGGAAGAGGAACGATGGTTGCGAAAGGCACTCGATGGCGACAATACTGCCACCGAGTGGATTTATCGCAGGCATGTGCGATACCTGTCTGCACTCTGCTCACGCTACATCACAGAAGACGAAGACATTAAGGACGTGCTACAAGAATCGTTCATCAAGATATTTACTTTTCTCGGATAGTTTCAAGTATCGTGGAGAGGGGTCTTTGAAAGCATGGATGGCAAAAATTACTCTCAATGAGACCCTGAAGTTTGTACGCAACAACAGCCGCTTGCCCATTGATAGTATCGATGATAAAGATATGAACATTGCAGATGGCGACAGTATGGAGACTGAGGACATACCTACCGATGTACTTCATCAGCTTATACGTGAGTTGCCCGATGGATACCGAACTGTATTCAATCTCTATGTCATTGACGACAAGAGTCACAAGGAAATAGCCCAATTGCTCGGCATAAAGGAGAACACTTCAGCTTCGCAGCTGCACAAGGCCAAATCAATGCTGGCGCGGAAGATAAAACATTATAGAACCATCAATTCCATTTAACGTATGAAAAATAATTGGCAAAAAGACATACACGACCGTTTGGGCAACTATGAGAAAGATGCACCAAAAGGACTTTGGGAGGACATTCGCAAAGGAACGACCGATGAGAATGGTGGATATATGCACGGCGGCAGACCTTTCAAAACCTACTGGCTTCGGCGCACAGCGTATACTGCTGCCGCTGCAAGCGTGGCTTTGTTGATAGGATATTCAATATATTCTGAATACACAAACGATGGGCAAACGCCATCAGAAATGACAAATCTACAAATAGCACATACACCAGCAGAGCCATCCTCTAAAGGTAATATCGTTGCTAACGACGGCAATAATCCTATTGCCTGCAACTCACCTATGCCACGCATCATTACGACCATAGTACACAAATCTGTTGGTGACATTGATACATCGTCATTTTATGCTAATGATGAGAAATCTTTGGAAACAGCGTCTGACAACCATGAGGGGGATGATGCCAACAGCTCAAAAGAAACGAATACAACTTCCGACAAAGAAAAATTGCCGAAACGTGAGAATGAGAGCAAGAAAGCAAACAATTATCATCAAAACAGCAATTACGGCAGTCTTGTGGCTTACAACTCTGACGCCAGGCGTCACGCCTCTTCGTCCACATCGCCACGTTGGACTGTAAGTACAAGTGCAATGGGTTCGATGGGGTCATCAAGAAGCATTACATCTATTGGCGACCCTGTTGTTGCAACCGGTCCAGATGATTCTGACTGGGAGGACAGCCCTATGCTCGGCATCAACTTATTCAATCAGGGAAAGGAAGTGAAGACAGAATACAAGCACCGCTTGCCTGTACGCATTGGTGTGAAAGTGGCATACACATTTAACGAGCATTGGAGCATCGAAAGCGGACTTACATACACTCGCCTCTCCTCCGACATGAAAGACGGAACAAAAGAGAACTACTTTACGGGCGAGCAAAGGCTGAACTATGTAGGAATTCCTGTCAACATGAAATATAATGCATGGTCATACAAAAGGTTCAGTCTATATGGCTCGGCAGGTGTACTTGCAGAAAAATGCATATCGGGAAATGTCACGAAAGAATATGTCATCAATAATGCGACAAAGAAGAAAGAGACTGTCAACATTGACAGCAAGCCTTTGCAAATGTCTGTAAATGCGGCTTTCGGCGTGCAGTTTGACGTGCTTGACAATGTCGGTATTTATGCAGAGCCGGGCGTAAGCTATCATTTAGACGACCATTCTTCGCTCCAGACTATCTACAAGGAGAAACCGCTGAACTTCAATCTCAATGTAGGTGTAAGATACACTATAGGTAAGTAACAATTAAGAAATATAAAATCATAAAGAATATGAATACAATAAAAACATTGGCGTTAGCGACCATCATCATTGGTATGGCATCATGCGCCAGCACCCAAAGATCTCAAATGGAAGGTGCATTCGGAAAGAGTACAAAACTTACGACAGAAGAAGATTCTCTCTTCAAGGCTGTTGTCCTGTCGCACAGCAACTTGCAGCTGAAACCCCACAAGGTTTCTCGCCAAGTTGTGGCTGGAACAAACTATCGTTATGAATGCGTGGATAACAACAAAAAAAAAGTTGAGGTTGTCGTCTATGAGCCACTTCCAGGATAGGGCGATGCCCGCATATTGAGCATTGGCGGAAAGGAATATACGGAATAGACGACCAACTCGACAAGTGTTATCCCTGATGATTCCTAATGCACCAAAAAGCACTCAGAAAGTGTTAAAAATCAAAGAATACTGAAAACCAAGGCTTTATGTTTGGTTGGTCATAGTAAGTTATGGTTAGTTATAAGGCTCTAAATAAAATCAGAGTTTTAACGTTTAACGTTTTCGAAAACGGGTTTTGGAAGAATGGCACAAGAGGACACAGAATTTTAGCTTAAAAATAGTATATATGCTTGAGTATTTCATTTTTTCTTCGTAACTTAGTAGCGCAAAATGCAAAGCGAGTAGAATATGGCAAAAATAGTCAACAAATATCCCGTAGGAATACAGACTTTCGAAGAAATCCGCGAGAAAAATTATCTCTATATAGATAAGACCCAATACATCGCGGAATTTAGAGAGAAAGGCATGAAGTTTATCTTTCTGAGTCGTCCAAGACGATTCGGCAAGTCGCTCTTTGCCTCTACCCTCCAAGCCTATTTCGAAGGAAGAAAAGAACTATTCGAGGGATTGGCCATTGCCGATTACGAAAAGGAATGGGTGAAGCACCCTGTGCTCCACTTTGACCTCAGCGGTGCCAAGCACATGGGTGTGGAGCAGCTGGAAAGATATTTGGCTGACATGCTTGAGGAGCAGGAGGCGCATTGGGGATACAAGACTCATCAGGTGGACGCAAACCTTCGCCTGAAAGACCTGGTGAAGAAAGCTTACGAGCGGACGGGTGAGAAAGTAGTTGTCATCATTGATGAATACGACGCCCCTTTGCTGGACGTGGTGCATGAAAAAGAGAACCTGCAACTGCTTCGCCGCATCATGCAGAACTTCTACAGTCCTTTGAAAATGCTCGACCCATACCTGGAGTTCTGTTTCATCACGGGTATCACCAAGTTCTCGCAACTCAGCATCTTCAGCGAGCTCAACAACCTCGACAATATCAGCATGTTCGACCAGTATTCGGCCATCTGCGGCATCAGCAAGACGGAACTTACTACGCAGATGAAACCGGATGTTGAGGCATTGGGCGAAGCCCTTGGCATGACGTATGAGGAGTGCCTGGCAGAGCTGACGCGATTCTATGACGGCTATCATTTCAGCGAGAAATCAGAAGATGTCTTCAATCCGTTCAGCCTGGTGAAGGCCTTGAATGCACGCAAGATAGCTCCTTACTGGTTTGGCTCGGGTACGCCAACTTATCTTATCAAGACGTTGCAGAAATATCATGTCAACGTGATGGATATTGAGAAGAAGTCATGTGACGTGGATGACTTTGATGTTTCGCCCGAAATGATGACCTCGGCGCTCCCGCTGCTCTATCAGAGCGGCTACCTCACCATCAAAAAGTACAACCCGATGCTGCATCGTTATACGTTGGAGTATCCTAACCGGGAGGTAAAGATTGGCATGCTCAAGAGCCTTGCGCCCAACTATCTTTCGCCTATATCTCTGGACAACAACAGTCTGGTGGGTGATTTTCTGGAAAAGCTTTATGATGCCGATGTTGAGGGGGGCGATGGTTCGCCTGAAGGCCTACCTTGCCAGCATCTCCAATCGTCTGAGCAACAAGAGCGAGCGCGATTTCCAGACCGTGTTCTATCTCGTCTTCAACCTGATGGGTGCCCACATGCGGGTTGAGGAGGATAGTGCGATAGGCAGGGCCGACGCCGTGGTGTATATGCCCGATGCCGTCTTTGTTTTTGAGCTCAAGTATGATGGCTCTGCAGAGGAAGCGATCCGGCAGATAGACGAAAAGGGCTATTTGATTCCCTATTCTTCCGATGGCAAGCGCCTGTTCAAGATAGGTGTAAACTACGATAGTACTCAGCGCACGATCAACGACTGGATAATCCGAGAAGACTAAGAACTTGGAAAAAGTTAGCCGTAAAGACGGGTCTCCCCTTCCCTGACGCATACGAAAACAAAAACGTTAAACGTTAGTTTGTTAGTATGTGACCAGGGAGGAGGCGGAGCACTCTCCCATGCCAACCATTAACGTTTTAACGGTTAATGATTGTCCATATTTTTGTGCCGAATCTGAATCCGGGGCAAATGTTATAGTTGAAACATAATCTTTGGCTCCTGCCAATTCGTATATTTGATGCTGTGTAAATCCTTTCTTTACCACATACAATTCCATTCCAAATAATTTAACTATGTTTTGATTGATTTTTATTTGTTCATCTTCTACAGCACAATAGTTCTGATTTTGTAGCATTATCAATGTTGCTCATTTCGCTCATTGTTTATTTCCATTTCTGCAATCTTTATCGCATTTAAATATAATTCATCTTCATCCTCCAAAGCATCCAATATCTTATCAGCAAGCCAAAGGGTGAGCATTTCCTTTTCATCCACTTTGAAGTATGTTGCCATATGAATTACTTGACTTCTTTTTGCTCGCCTATCCCCACGTTCAATCTTGCTGAACTTTGGAGTGTCTATTTCTAAGTATGCAGCTACTTGACGCTGCAATATTCCTTGTTCGTCTCTAAGAGATCTCATCTTGTTTCCTAATAACATATCCTTTGCATTTTAAGTTCAACGAAATCAGTTGGGGATTCAATACAATCCGCCATAATCATTTGCTTTCGCTATAGTTCTCTTTATTGACGGATTCAAAACGATTCCCCGCTATAATAATGACGATATCGCTATAATTCCGTAAAAAGTCGCTATAATATATCCTCTTATGATTGAGGCATGGTATACCAAGTTCGCCCTTCCGCTTTTATTAAACACTCTTTACTCATGTTTTTCAGCAAATCTCCGAGCATACGAAGTTGTTGCTCTTCCGTCTTATTGGCTGGAAGCACATCTTTGAGATATTCGTATATACTATCTCGCTTGGCACCTTCGTCTCCTGCATTGCTGAGATATTGTAGAATCATTTGGCGTAACCTCTCCTTATCCAATCCTTTTGTTTTTGTGTAAGAAGGAAGTTGATGCGTGTTTTTGGCAATGCTAAGAGAGATGCTGTAATGGGGAGCATCACCTTCAATAAGTCCACGTTTGAGCAAGTCTTGCGCTATATCATCATGAATTGTTCTGCCTTTTTGCACTGCGTCAAGCGAGATGCAATCCCATAGTGAAAGAGTGTCGTTTGTCTTCAACAAATCTGTGTATCGCTTGTTGATTTCATTGCCGTAAATGCGGACAACTACTTTCTTCTTTATCTGGTCAATCTCATAGTCTGGCATAGGGAAATGTCTGCGCCATTGCTCATTGAACATTTTCTTGATACCACGACTTACGGTATCAATCATGTTAAAGTCAACCATAGCCCTACAAAGACATTCATTACGAAAATGTGTCTGAGGCTCTTCGTTCTTCAAAGCATTCTCCAGAGTACCGGGAATGAATGTTCCTGCATTGGAATAATACAAGCAGCCTGGATTTTCTACAAAGTTGATACGCTGTTGAAGAGTATAGTCCTGATGAGCAATACAGTTGTGGAGTGCCTCACGAATAGTGTAATCGTCATACTGCTTCATCGTGTCAGGGAAAAGCGTACCTCCTGGCATCTCACGTAATGTCAGATTCTCAATCTTTGAAAGTATTTCGTCCACCGTTAATATAAAAGGTACGGTGAAGTGTTCGTAGTCAACCACTTCTTGATTCTTGTCTCGACGTGTCCATGTAACCTGCACAACGGCAGGACGAAGTTTGAAAGCAGATTCGTATTTGCCCAACAGTATGATGGCTGCCCGAGTGATGCCTCCATTTCTCGTCAATCCACACTTGCTCAGGAACGTTTGGACATTCCAGGCATTCACTTCTTCCGTAGGTATGCGACTATGAACCTTCTTGAACATCATTCGAGCCTTGGCAATAGCAACCTCATTCAAATCGTCTATTGTAGCATCTGGTACAATCTCGGCAGACCAATCCTTTGCTGTATAGATAGGCTCCTCGAGGATGACACTCATCCTTTCGCTAGTCATTTCAACCAAAGAATCTTCTATCCGCTGCCATGCCTTCTTGTGGGCAAGGACTGGACGACGAGGCAAGTGCTTTGGGATATGTATTATCCATACTCGCCTGTTTGTATCATCAGTTACAAATTCTTCGATGCTTAAACCTTCTGATGACAGATAAGTACATTGTTCTGTAAGTTTGAACGTTGCCGACTGTGTATTTGCAGGTTGCCCATTAAAGCTAAGCCTTGAAATGTCAGTCCCGACAATTTCAAGCGTCTTATCCTTAACACCAATCACAAGATGCCCTCCCTCCATGTTGGCGATAGCCGACACGTAGGATATCACATCATTTTTCTCGTCCCCACAGAACGAGTTCTTCAAATTCTTATATTCCTTCCATTCGCAGCGAGCATTCTCTTGTGGATACTCATTGCGAAGGTATTGTTGAAGTTCGAGCTCGAGCATATATCAGTCTATGATACTTTCACTATTTTCATTATGCTTTTCAGCATTTCTCAACACACACTCTTTACTTGTATTTGCATAACAGTATACGCAGAAATGACGGCAAGTGTTATACATACCAATATCTTTGCTCACCATGCATCCACAAATTTTTCTTTGTCCAGAATCCTTAACTTTCTTTCTTTCTTGGGGATAGGTGGAAGATGAGCAAATATATCTCTTTCAGGCCATTTAAGAGTGTGAAGATAGTAAACCAATTCTTCGTCATCAACAAAAATACGTTTCATCAGTTCTCCATCAATACACCGATTATGCTCAATGCCATAGGACGCGAGGTCTATATCTTCAGCACATGTAGCCATTTCAACATCCCAACCTTGGCCATGCCATGCTTCTCGAATTTTCTTAAGCCCTTGTACGATTTCTATTCTTTGGGCATAATTAGCTTCTGCATTCTCAACATCTTCCTTTGTAAAGAAAACCGTTTCCTTAACCAGGTTGTTCTGAACCTTGCGATATGCTTTTACGTCAACAAAACTAAAAACTAATTTGTCTGTATAACCTTTTAGCTTGTTTCCAATATGCCATATTCTTGTAAGCAATTCTCGCGGCCCGATAGTTGGAGTGATAATCAAAGGGTCAAATCTCCAAATGACCTTCTCTTTGCCTATATTGTCAGACAATCTCTTGAATGTTTCAATACGTTCTTCTACAGAGGGAACATTAGGTTCAAAGCCATCCTTTGTATAATCATTCAGTGTTACTTGAAAGTAATAATGAATCCCCATCTCGTCCAATATATGAAGATACGGCATTATTGGTTTGGGATTCTTCGTCCAAAACACAATGGCCTTGCACTTACTGAAAGATATATACATCTTCTGCTGATTGAACGGATTATACCAAGCGCAAAAGCCTTTAGCCAAGCGGTTGAAAAACCACTTGGCATAAAAGGCTGGTATATCAGTTGAACGACTGGCTGATATAATTATAGGAGCTGTCGCCTCTACAGAATCACCATTTTCAATTGTAATATGAATCTTATCGTTCATAACAATATTAAAGACGTTGTTTAAGAGCAGAGATAGTCTTCTCTATATCGATGGGCCTATAGGCATCGTTTTTCCATTTCATATCCTTTCCATTTCTGCTAACAGGATCACGCTGACCTGTAACAAGTTTAGCATGGAATTCCTCTAAGAGCTCATGTTCTGTCTTCCCTGCGGCATACTTAGGGTCAAACACCCAATTCAAATCATTGATTATTTGTTTGTATGCAGAGTCCTTAAGCCCAGGATTGATTTCCCTTATAAATGTAGCTATCGCGTCGACATTCTGAATTTTGAATGACAACTTGCCCACCCCTTGCTTCTTGGTTGCTTGCTCAACATTAGTACCTGAGTCTTGACCAGAGAACAAATTTCCTAAAAAGTTACCTATTTTTTTTATAGGACTCATTATACCAGACTCTCCTACCTGAATATTGAAGTACGTTAAAAAATTGTTTCGTATTTCCTTGGAAACATTCAAGTCGTCAAGCATGTGACAGAATGAGACGGGGTCAGCAACCTTATTTACTAGTTCAAGGGCTACTAACGCTTTGACACGATAATCCTTTTTGAGATTCTTTGAAAAATCCTTTAATACGCTCTTTACCACATCAGAGAGTTTCAAGGTTCGTGATTCGGGCAAGCTTAAGACACGTTCCATCTCCTTATAGAGTTTTGTTCGGGTACTTATTAGTTTGTTTAATATGTACAGATACGCCTCAAAATCACCTTGAGTGGCCTCTAGGTGCAATGCGGATTCTATGCTGACCCCGTTGAATCCCTTCTGTCCAGGAGGCAAGGTGTTTATAACCGATTGGACATTCTTAGAAAGACCAGTGTTCGCTACAGGCTCAACAATGCCATTTGATTTGATTTCAACAGGTTGTTGCACAAAAGGCCATTCTCCCTTTACGTCTGTATTATAGAGAAGTGTACAGATCGCTCTGTAATTCTCACCAAATGATGGAAGATTTGCAATGGAAGCGACTATCGGTTTCGGAATTTTTACGTATCCTATTGTAGCCCCCCACAATGCAAGTGCGTAACTGTAGTCAGAGTATGAATTGTCTTCACAAAATTGCACAATAGCATCAAAGTCTTCTCCTTTAAGAATAAAAGCTGCTAAGGCCTTAAGAATGGGGTTGTCTTGCTTTTTTACATCAAGCGGAGTAAAGCTCTTGATATTCTGTCTCAAATCATTCATGAATTGTTGAGCAGGGCTTCCTTGCCATTGCCATTTCAATGATTCCCAGATATTTTTTGCGGAGATGGTAATTTGAGTCGCAATATTGAATCTGTCTGTACGCAGGATATCAGGAGACGGCGCAATACCATGCCATAATATGATATCAATAAACTTATTGAATAGCATTGTTTCCTGATTTTCCTTAGTTAGCATACATGTTTCGTATGAAGGATCCAAATCAAATGTGTTTGCCACATTAAATTCGGAAACTTGTTTTCTTTGATCCTCCTTCACAATCTGAGAAGTATAGGATTTTAAACTATCGCGATAAGCTTCGATGTTATCATATCCATATTGGCTGAGTGAGACGTAAGAGCGGAGTCCGTTCTTTTTCATGAAATTCGTTTTGAGAACATTCTCCTCATCATATAATTTCAGCAACTTATTGAGTGCATCCGAAGGAATTGCAAGTTCAGCGAGGGTATTGTCCCACATTTCCTTACATTTTCTCATGGAAGGATCATGCTTTCGAAAGTCAGCATCTAACTGTTTCAGTTCTTGGTAGAAAGAACTATTACCGAAGCCTCCATTATTTTTGAGAGTTGCGACAATATCGTAGATTCTTTTCTGAATTTTGAGTAAGACAGCACTATCAGAGGATACAGATTTGGAAATACCGAGATAATATCCAAAAATGAATCCTTTAACAACATTCAATTTATTGTTCCGGAGAACCTTTGCATCATAATCCTTGCATATATCCTCTACATGAATATTCAATCCGAACAGATAAGCCAAATTGAAATCTCCTTTGCAAAGGTCAAACTTAAAGTAATCTCCAAGTTTGTTTGTCAAACTATCAGAACAGCTAAGTCTAGAATGATTTAAATCTTTGACATTATAAAATAATATCCTCGTGTTGAAAGGGGAAAGATTCAAAACACTGTCCAGAGAATACACATGAATCTCATCATTTTCGAAAATATGAGTCAACGGAGTTGTCTTTTCGTCTATATCAATTTCAAGAACGATAGGACGACTGTCGTGCTCGTCATCCCGTATCTCAAAATAAGGGATCTTCGAAAACAATATCAAAACATTCTTGAACGGAATGAGATCCAATCCACAGAATGTGTTATATCCATAGTTCCTTGCATTATAGAACGACAATGGCGCAATACATTCTGTCGACAGAATGTTGTCTATATTAAGTGAAGATGTTGCTATAAAAAATTTCATTACAATCAGTGATTAAATAATATCCATATCTTCGTTGTTGTTGTATACAGGATCGTCCTTCTTAGGGAAGAGTGGAGACAAAGATGTTGTATATTCTAAATAAAGACGTTCACTACATCTTGTCATAGCCACATAAAGTGCTGCACGCTTATCGGTACCCTTATCACATCCAGGGATAAAGACATCCTTGAATTGGAGCCCTTTGGCACACCACCAAGTCATAATTTTGGGGTTAGAGGAATGGAAATCCAAGTCCATTTCAGTATCTTGATTGGCATTGTACTTGAATTCGCACGTGATGCCTTTTCTCATCAGATAATCCTTGACATACTCTACAGACCATTCGCCCTTGTCATCTGTATTGAATGGCAATAGGATTCCGACATTCGTTAAGGATCTATTTTTTATGATGTCCGCGATTTTATCAAGTTGTCCATCATAACCATTTGCAGAGATAAGGTTGGGCTTCTCACCGTGACGTATACACTTGATAACCAAGTCCTCTACTTTTCCCACCTTCTCGGCAAGAGCTGCGACTTCTTTGGTCAGTCTGTAGTTGAAATATAGAGGATCGGGAGCAATGCCCATATCCGAAGCCGTGCGTTCAATGGATTGGGTCTGGCCTCTATCGCCAAAGCCCATAATAGATTGAGCAGTATCGCCAAAGAACAAGCAATATTCCCCATACTGTTTCATTTCATTAATTTCTTCCCTTGTAAAATCCTGGCATTCATCAACAATGAGGTATTTTACTCTTTTTTGATTATGACGCCATTGATGGTAATGATATACATTTCTAAGTCCCAGCTTTTTCAAACCATCCTCAAAATACTTTCGCAAAGACTTTGTATATACGATAATTGTATAACTTTCACCGAGAGCTACTATTTGCTTAGCCTTATGAAGGGCAATAAGCGATTTGCCGCTTCCTGCACTGCCGGAGACAACTATAGACTTGTTATTCTTTCTGTCTATCAGCTGCCTCTGGAAATCATCTAAACTTGAATAATCAATGAAGAATTCAGAATCGAAATCTGCCATATTTTTTTATTTTATTTGATAGTACATAAGTTATATTCGCTTTTCCCCTTGGGTGACACAACGATATTCTCGGCAAATGGTTTCTTTCCAATTATCCGGTAGATAATCTTGCTTATATCGTTGTTCTTTGCAGAATGAGTTACTCTTATCTCCTTCTTGAAAAAGCATCCATTTATACATTTGGACTCTTTGTCCTTGCATCCAGTCGGGTATATTGTTGCGAAATCATCGTTTTCGGCTACGAATTCATTCAATTCTGCATTAAGCATGTACGGAATGAATTTTTCCGTTGCTGGACTTTTTATTGTTACATCTTCTATCAGCATAATGCCTTTGTCTGTTAATTTAGAAGACAGCATGCTTGCCGTTTGTTTGTAGGCCTTATTTTTAATGCGCCTTTTTGCTAGCATCTCGCAGATTGCTTTGCATGATAGAATCAAATCGTATTTGTCTGATAAGACATCTGATACGAGATTTAAATCGTTCTCACTTTCAATGAAGACTGGACCTATTCGGTAATCAATCTTGAGTCTGCTGTGTTTCTTAAACTCTGCCATGATCTTCTCAAAGAATCTTAAGGCCATTTGGCTTCCGTCTATTGCTAACAGTTTGACGGATTCTAATGATGGCTCGTACTTCTCGAGAAAAGATAGAAGCCCAAAAAGATCGCCACCAGTGCCACATCCTAAATCAAGGATACTGACAGAAGTCCGTTCTCCGACTAAAGAAAGATAATTGCTGTTTTGGCTGAATTCTTCAAAGATTGATTTTACTTCGACAAAACTTCTCGGGAAGTATGTGCCGAGGTATACTTTGATCTCGCCTGTGTTCAAATTCAGATTGTACTCAAACCTGGAATGGTTGGGAGAGTATTTCGCACCAAGGTCAAAAAACAGATATCTGTCTAACCAATTTGGAAGGTCTACATCTGCAAGTGTGCCATCAGAAGGAATGCTGACGGATTCTTCTATGTTGGGATTATCTTTAAGTGTTCCCTCTTCAGTTTGAGATACAATACGCTCTCCAGTCTGCCAGTATAAAATATCATCCGACATCCTTACCATGTCTTTTTGCAAGAATCTGTACAGACGCTTTTCTTGGTCAGCTGCAATCCGCCCTTTTAAGAGCACGACAAACTCATGATCTATGTGCTTCATAAAGGAGGGATACACTCTCCCGAAATCTATTGGATTAAGGGCAAAAACCTCTATGTCGTTCACCCCAAAAACCGCATTGATAATTTGATGTGCATATTCCTTCAAGGGTATCAAATCTGCACTTGAGTGTAACGCATTTACCTCATCCGCTACGCTTTGACTCTCTATTTCTTTTGGATCTATGACATCTTCGGTTTGTGACAATTCGAACCGGCTTTCTTCTTGGTGCAATGTATCAGATGCTTCGCTGAGCGCATCTTTAGATAGCTTTTGGACATCTTTTTTTATGCCCTCAAAGATCTCTTTCTTGTTCTCCTTGGGTGCCTGTGATTCATAAGAGGCATTGCTGAACTCTGTTAGATAGTATGAATTTAGATTAAGAAGTTCAGCCAAATTCACTATAGCCAACGGATTTAAATCAGTCTTGGGGCATGTAATGTCATCCAACTTTTCGATGAAATGAGCGTCATCGGTTATGTGTAGCCATGATTTGTTAGTTGCACTTAAGTTGTTTTCCAATTCAATGGGTTGATGAAATATAATAAGATGGGGGACATCCTTGATTTGATTTTTTTCAACCCCCAAGACTTTAAGTTCTTTCTTAACTGTCGAATGGTTTATTCGTGCTTGTTGGAGGACTGTTTTTCTTGAACCTCCCTTGATGGTTTTTCCATCACAAGTCCATTCTCCGTTTTCATTGGCAACAACTTTGCCACAATAATTCTTAAATTCGATTGAGATGATAGCATCCTTCTTTATAAACAACGCATCTAATTCGCATCCGATGTTGTAGTTGCCGACGAACACACAGAAATCCTCCAAGTTCTCATAATGAGCTTTGAGTTGCCCACATAAGAATCTGAATTGTTCTCTTTCTGCCGTGTTGTCGTAGTTCCCTACTCTGAATGCTAAAAGTCCTCCCATTGTAAAACTTTATTATATTTTTAATCTTTCCTTTGAAAGAATTGTCATATGTCGAGTAAGTGGAGGGAGTTTCACCCACCCTCCTCTCGGAACCGTGCTTGCCTGTCTCCCATCACGCGGCTCTTCGCACTTAACTCTTTTGTTTACTAGTTTATATTATTAACTAAGTTAGACGTGGATAGGGAATAAAACCCTTCGCCCAACGTGAAAACTCATTTCTGTTGTGTGCCGCATACTCAACAAGCCATTCATACGCTCTGCCAAGCTTCGTTCCTTAGAGAAGCGTTGGTACAGAACTACTACCTGCTGCGCTATTCTATCTTCAATCGTTGGTATGCCCAAAGGGCAAGTACCTTCATTAGACTTTAATATTACTACCAGTTTAACCGCTTTGGGGAAGTATAAACCAAAGCTCATGCGACTCCATATTATAAAGGTTCTTAGACATATCTTTGTCAAATGTCTTTTGGTCAACCTTATCGATACCCGCACTACCCTTGTTTTCCTTCACCTTGTGGTAGGCTTCCCACACCAATCGCTTGTCTATTACAAAAGGTTTTGCCTCGTTCATTGTTTCATCCTCAATTTCTTAAGTTGGACTTTAAATTTGGCTAAGCACGTTACCTCCCCCTCATTCCATCCCATTACAGAGACTTCAACACTACTACGAGGTAGTCCGCCACAGACAAAGATATCGGTACTTTCTGCCTTGCGTTTCACGTCTCTCGGCATTTTCCCTTAGCATTCCATGTCCATTTCTCCTGTTCCTCTAAAGAGCCCATGTCAAGCTCATGCCACTTCTAAGCCTCACACCCAGCAGACAGTAAGCTAGTTTCCTCTGCCATTATCCCAAGATGAATACTGATGTGACTTGCTACCTTTTCTAACGATGCTTCATCAATGGTTCGCCTGCGTTCATCTCCTTGACACACATCTTGGCAACCTTACCGAAAGCTTTCAATTGTCGCTCTCTACCCGTCTGTTTCTTTCAGAGCAGCACAAAGTGGTTTGCAATCAGCACCTGCATGCCGAATGCAGTGGGCCTGCCACCATCTCTTTTGAAGTTACGACAGAAATCTATTAAATATAGCCAATATCGACCTTCATTCTGTCTCAAGACACACTTTGACCACAAAGATAAAGAATCTTATTCAGACAAAAAAACAAATCATTGAAAAACTTCACTTTTGCATCACATTTCTGTAATTTGAGGTGATTTGTATGCTGAAAACGGGAGATATCCACCCACAACGGGGATATCCGTTCACTTATCCAGTTCTTTAGTCTAATGGGATTGCAAAAGGAGGCTTTGCTCTAGAGTACCGAGCCATTCGTATTCCATCTTCTGGTCTTCGAGTAATTTCTTGCTGTAGTACTTTATCCATGCCTCACTACAGTGCTGAAAACGGAGGATATCCACACACCCAAAACGGGGATATCCGTTCACTTATCCAGCTCTTTAGGCGAAAGGAATTGCAAAACGAGACTTTTCTCTAGAGTACCGAACTGATATCATTTCATCTACAGTTCTTCAAGCTATTCCTCGTCGAAGTGCTTTACACATGGCTCACAAACGTATTGAACAGACAACATGGTGCCGATGAGGAAGTTAGGGGATTGTTTGAGTTCAGAGAGTCCACGGTGGCAATAGAACTTACGCTCATTGTCTATGAACAATTGGCAACACAGGGCGGGCCTGCCCGCCCTGTGATGCCCTGTCACCGTCTTAACGTTTTAACGTTTAACGTTTTCGAAAACGGTTACGCGCTGCTGCGGATGTCCCCACGGCAACATCAAACTGCGCCTTCATTTGCCGAACATCTTTTTTATTTCAGCCTTAGTCATTCTCGTAGTTGGAAATTTTGTGGCAAGCTCATGGTCTATCGCCTTGCCTTCTTTATACATGGATGCAACGGCATCTGCAAAGCCATAGCCGCTTCCGTCAGACCACTTTACGCATTGCAGAAGCCGCTTGTCGTATTTCTTCCACAGTCCGTTTGCGACAAGATGCTTGACAGTCTTGTCAAAGTTGCTTTCAACGGAGTCGTAATATTGCTCCCACATATCACCATAGTCGTAGGTGAACTGAGTAGCCCATTCCATATACGACACCATCAGTTCCGCAAGGGCATCAGCAGACGGCTTGAGTTTCTTGAAGTCCGCCATGGCCTTTCTGCACACAGAAAAACGTGTCTTCGGTTCTCGCCGTTTCTTGGGATAGAATTCCTCACGAATGATACTCTTGTACTCTTCGAGTTTTTCATTCTCGTCTGGACAGGCATAGTACTCCAAGTATTCCTTGGCTTTCTTTCGGGCGGAATACAGCTCAAGCACCATTTCTATGATTTCAGCCTTCGTCATAGACTGGAGCAGCTTCTTTATTGTCGTTTTTGACATAGCAATCCGTTCTTATCCTTTTTTCGTATCGTTTTCTTTTTCCTCACTAAACGCATTTATCTCGTCAGTAAGGACTTTCTGTAATTTCTCTTTCGGTACTATCAACTGATAATCCGCCACTCCGATAGGCTTACCCATATCTTCAAGTGCGAGTTTCACCTCTACACGGTCTTTCTCCGCACAAAGTATGATTCCTATGGAACGGTTATCTACTCGTGCCAATGCCTGGATCTCATACATATTGAGTTTGATGGCATTGAGAAGCAAGTCGCGATTCCAGCCTTTGGTTACGGTTTCCTGCGCATAATAGAGCGTAGCTTCATCATTCAGTCCCTTGCTCAACAACAGCATGTTGTGTGACCACGGCAAAAGTGCTACGGAGCGTAGCACTTTCTCACCATGCCCAGCATAACGCTCATAGAATTTCTTCATGTTCCAAAGTTGACGTGGTGAAATACCCATCTTTGGATAGCGTTCTTTCAGGTCTGCTGACAACCGTTTTACAACGCTATCGCCATACCCACTTTCAATCTTGCGCTCATGAAGCATTTGACGAAGCTTTGGTTATCTATTTTATGCAAATGTTCATAAGGCTATCCATCGTTTGGTCCAAGGACTCTTTATACAAAAGGCCCTCAATGTATTCGGCCGGAATGGATGAATACCCATATTTCGCTCCAAGTACGGCACACGCCACTGCCGCATTGGTATCAGCATCGCCTCCCGCACCACAGCAAGGAGCCCCTCTACAAATGAAGCAGCATGCCAGTAAGCCCAAAGAGCCACGGACAATGTGACTAAAGTATAGCCCATGTGGTCATAATCTACCAAATACTTGACATCGGATTCATCCCACGCTTTGTCCACATAGTCGCAGATCTCTACATCATACGACAGTGCCAAACTTCTTATTTGAAGAAATGTAGGAGGCTGCATACCATAAACCAATGCGTGTATAAGTTCGGACACTATCACGCACGAACCGACACATCTAGGATCGTAATGGGTGAGCCGACAGATCTGCTCTGCACAAGTCCTGACTTCCTTCGGAAAAAGTCCAACGACAGATGTACGCATCAATCCACCATTAGCCGCAGATTGGTAACTGCTCATCTTCCAAATCATGTAAGAGACATCAAACGGCTTCTCCGTATAGTCTCTCGTCATCAAGACCTTATAGGTATGCTCACCAATACCCATCGGAATGCCGTCGGCCCATTTTTTGAAGTGCTGGGCAATATTTCTAAAATTGACACCTTGGTCCTCTATGACTGCGTCAGCAATGCACAGCATCATGTCTGTATCATCAGTCCAATCGCCAATTTTCCATCGCTTCCGATGTCTGTCCTGGTATATCTGCTCATAGTGTTGTAGTCCATGAGGATATTTCCAAGCAATATCCTCATCTATCATGAATTCCGTTCCCAATCCGAGCGCGTCACCTATGGCTTGACCATAAAGGCAACCTCTAAATCTGTCAATCGTTTTCTGCTCCATAGCCGTATGAATCTAAATGTCGACATAGTTGATGAAAGCGAGTCCCACCGTGAAGCTTTTTTGCTTTCATTGCCTTTTTCTTATATGTAATGGAGTTGGATGGCATTGAAGCCGTTGTCGACACTTTTCCTATTTACCAATGCAAAGATACTTATAAATACTGAAACATGGCTTCTTGATCAAAAAAACTTTGAAAGAAGCGAGATTCTCGGCTTTTATTTGTACCTTCGCCCTGCGATTCAGGATTTCACGGTGTTTGCTTTCACGACACCAAGGCATGTGAATTACCGGATAGGATCATGTTCAGAGCAATCATTTGCTGCCCAGACAGGCATAGGAAAGGCCTGATGGTTGAGTTTAGGTAACAAGGATAATAAAATGAAAATAAAGAATCTATTTTTGCTGGCATCCCTGGCCATGGTGATGCCAACGACAGCGCAAACTCCTCAGGAGGATTTCAAGCGAGACATCACGCTCTCGGGTAGCAACTATGTGGCTTATCGTGGCCCGCAGAAGGAGCTGACTCCTGCGCCCAAGGGATACAAACCCTTCTATCTGAGCCACTATGGTCGCCATGGCTCCCGCTATATGATTGGCAAGGAGGCTTACGATGTGCCTTACTTTGCTCTGCTGAAGGCGAAGCAGGAGGGCAAGCTCACGGCCAAGGGCGAAGAGACACTGGCAAAGGTGAAATTGCTTCGCGAGGAGGCAAGAGGACGCGACGGCGAGCTGACTCCGCTCGGAGCACTTCAGCACCAGGGGATAACCAAGCGAATGATGGAAAGATTTCCTGAGATCTTTGCTGGCGAGACCAATATTGAGGCACGAAGTACGGTAGTGATCCGATGCATCCTCTCCATGGAGAACGGTTTGCAGCAGATGCTCCGCATGAATCCGAAGCTCCATATCTTCCATGATGCCAGCGAGCACGACATGTACTATATGAATCATGGCGACAGATATCTTGACAGCCTGAAAAACTCGGTGGGCAGAAGGGTTGTGCAGGAGGAGTTTCTCAAGAAGCACGCCTGCTACAGCCGCGTGATGCAGGAGCTTTTCAACGACCCAGCGTGGGTGAGACAGAACATCGACCAGAGTGATCTGAACAGAAAACTATACGAGATGGCCAGTTCCATCCAGGGCACGGAGTTGAGAGGCAAGGTCTCTCTGTATGATCTGTTCAACGAGGAAGAATTGTATCAGAATTGGGTTGCCGCCAACGCCTGGTGGCAAATGAGCTTCGGCTATTCTCCCTATACGGGCAATGTTCAGCCTTTCTCTCAGCGCAACCTTCTGATGGATATTATCGAGAAGGCTGACAGTTGCATCGCCCTCCAGCACCCTGGAGCCACCCTGCGATATGGTCACGACTCGATGGTCACTCCGCTCACCTGCCTTTTGGATCTGAACGGTTATGGCGAGGAGATCAAGGATCCAGAGAGAATCTCCTCTCAATGGTTTGACTACAAGATCACCCCGATGGCCACCAACCTTCAGTTTGTGTTCTATCGCAACAAAGCGAACGACATTCTGGTGAAGGTATTGCTTTGCGAGGACGAGGCTACGCTCCCCATCAAGAGCGACGTGGAGCCTTACTACCACTGGAACGACTTCAAGGCTTATTGTCTGGAGAAACTGAAGGAGTATAAGAATTAAGCGGCTTAAAAACAAGCGGCTTAAGAAATAAAAGAGAGAAGCCTTTGGCTCGTTTGCCATAAGTAGTAGTCATACTACCGACATGGGAAACGGGCCAAAGGCTTCTTTCTAAAAGACTAAAAACCAAGCACGTACCGGCGCCCCGCCCAAGAGACGAATTGTCTCCCGGCGCTTAGGCATACGAATGCATACCCGTCATGAAATAGTTGACACCGAAGTAGGTGATGACGACGGCCAGGAAGGCTGCCAAGACATAGGCATGATAGCGTCGAGGACGGTCCGCCTTGACGATCGGCGTCTGGTGGAGAGGGACTGCGTAGATCATCAGCAGGATGAGGGCCCAGGTCTCTTTGGGGTCCCATGACCAATAGGCTCCCCACGACACATTGGCCCATACGGCACCGACAAAAATGCCAATGGCCAGCAGGGCGACCGCCGGATAGAGCAGGAAGCGCGAGAGGGCCGTGAGGCGCGTCAGCAGGTCGCCGTCCTTTAGCAGCAGACAGCGCAGGGCGATCAGCGCTATAAGGGCAAAGAGGGCATAGGAGAGCATGACCACGGCCACATGGATGGACAAGAGCGGCGACTGGAGCACGGGCATCAGTTGGGTGATCTGAGGACTGCCCACGGCTATCATCGACACCAGCAGGCAGAGGGTGGAGACAAGCGTGCCCAAGACCTTGAGGATCGGCATCCTCCCGGCCATCAGGAGGGACAGAAGGAGGGTGGCCCACGACATGAACAGCATGGTCTCGAATCCGTTGCTCAAAGGGATGTGACCGCTGATGTACCAGCGAAGAGCGAGAAGCAGGGTGAGGTACAGAGCGAGGAGTGCGCAGAACAAGGTATGGAGACGGCTCAGCCACTTAGCCTCCTTGCCACAAAGGCGATGATGCAGAACAACAGACTCAGGGCAAGGCTGAAGAAGACCACAGCGCGCTGGGACTGCAAGGTGTTGTAGAGCACCTCGGCTTTGAGAGAGAAAGGAGAGGGCAGTACCTGGCCGGCTTTCTCCTTCTGGAAGAGTTTGATCTTGGCAATCATGGTCTTTGCGCCATCGACATCGTTGGCCAAGATCGACTTGACGAAATAGTCCATGGCGTGATTGACAAACTGAAACTCTGCCTCGGGAATGCCTCTCGGGAGTTCCGTGCTGCCTGGGGTGTACCATTTCAGCCCACCCTGAGAAGGGAGCGGAAAGAGATGGAGCATCTCACCATTGTAGAACATCGTGACGACCTGCACCTTCTCGTCCACCTCGCGAAGGGCCTTGCGCTGCGCATCGGAGAGCGTACTGTCCCCTACTCTGTCCTTGAGTTTATACTCATGCTGCGAGGTATAGAAATCGTTGACCGAAGCCCACTCGCCCTCTATGCCAAGCAGCTTCTGCACCTCCTGGCTCTTCACCCGAATGATCGGTTGCGCCTCCCATTCCGTATAGAATATCATCCAGCTCAGGAAGATCTCGTTGGCAGAGAGGCCCTCCCAGGTGCTCTTGCCACACAATTTGGTGACAAACTCCGTAGCGGCAGTATTCAGCGGACAGATGCGGCCGTTGTAGAGCACAGCGACACGCCCCATCGCGTCGGCTACTTCGCTGTTGACAGGCGTGACGGAAGGTTTAGCTACAACGGAGGAGGTGGAGAGAAGGAAGAAAAACAGGACCACGGCTCCCTTGGTAGCGACGCGATAGAGCTGGCGGATCCGCGTATGGCGCGAGGCCATCGTCCATAGCAGTGCGACGAGCAGCAACAGATAGCCCATGTAGGTCACGGCAATGCCGTAAGGATCATTGGACACGAGCAGCGTCGTGCCACGGAGGTCGGCGTCGTAGGACGACTGATAGAAGCGGTAGCCAGCGACCTGGCCGATATGGTTCATGGAGACTGCTAGATGCTCCGTCTTGTCGCCTTTCTCAGCCACGATGTCGGACTGATAGTCCATGACGGCATTGGTGCCGGGATAGTAGTGGACCTTGAAATCGGAGAGGGTCAAGGAGAACGGAAGGTCGGTTGCTGCCCCATGCTGGTCCACATAGCTCGCCACACTGGCTCCTTGCTGCAGATGGATGGTGCCATCATGGGAAAAAAGATGGGTGACGAAGGCGCCCATGAGTATGAGCAACAAGGCGAGGTGGAGCAGCAGCACGGCCATGCGCTTATGCAACCGGGCTTTGACAATGTAATACACGGACAGGAGGGCAAGCAGCACCCATAGTGCCACAAACCAACCCGTACCATAGATTTGCTCCTTGGCGAAGCCGACGCCATGGAGCTTTTCCACAATAGTGGCAATCCCCATACACACCAAGAGAAGTGTGTACAGGGAAGCCATAAAATAATTGATCAATCTATTATTCACGTTGGATTACGCTATTGTATCAAACGGACTCGATGAAGAAGACGATCTGGTCGCGCTGCGTCTTGGAGAGTGCGCGGAACTTTTTGACACATTCATAGGCATCGCTCTTGCCGCCCTCCGCGGTGCAGCCATGCCACATAATGGCCTCAATGACGTTGCGTGCACGACAGTCGTGCAAGCGCTCCGTACCCGATCCACACTTGCTGGCCAGTCCACGTCCCCAGAGAGGTGTGGTGCGACACCAGCCTGTGCGGATATCGTTCTTCATGAAGAGACGGTGCTGCACCATGTCGGTGTAGGGCCATATCTTCTGATAGGGATAGCGAGGCATGTCGGCATTGGAGAAGAGGCGGTTCGGATCGCGAATCTCGTCGCTTCCCGTGGTCCACGACGGGCGGTGACAGTTGGCACAGCCGATCTGGGAGAAGAGGGCCTTGCCCGCCTTGAAGTCTTCGGTAGTGGTGTTGCGGGCCGCAGGCACAGCCAGTCCGCGATGCCAGATCATGAGGTTCTTATACTGCTCTTGCGTCATCTCGGCATCCAACTTCTTGCTGGTCAGATAGGTCTTGATGTCACTTGCCAAGTCGCCCGTATGCCACTCCGGATGTTTCTTCTCCGGGTCGATGCGGTTGATATACTCCGTGAAGCCAGTCTGGACCTCAGGGTCCTGCGAGGACTTCTCGGCATAATACTTGCCAGCGAGGTCGAGATAGTGGTAGCGGCGGTCTGGACGCGTCACGTTGGTGATGTTCCAGATGGCATTGGCGCCAGCACCGTCGAGCACAGGACCACGACTCAAGGCATAGGTGAAGCGGCGCACATACTTCGTGCCATCACCTTGCAAGCTGTTGCTGTAGTAGCTCTTCCACGTATTGGCGGCCTGATCCCACATGGCAGGATTGAGCGTGACGTAAGGCGACTCGGCCTGCCATTGCGCCGTGATGTCTTTGTCGGTAATGGCATCGAGCAAGCCCGTGCCATAGATGCCGATGGTGGACTCCAGACGGATGGTGATATTGTCGTCATACTCCGAGGCAGGAATCTCCACATCCTTGCCATTGCGCTGCACATAAACGGGGGCGTAGTAGGCAGAAGCAGGGATCGTCACCTCGGGATAGGTGAGGTCGTAGCTTTCGCCATCGTCAAACTTGTTTCCCCACTCGTCCGTATAGTGCTTCCAGTCTATCCGGATCTGCGACTCGTCGATCGGAGCCTTGAAAGGCTTCACGGCCGCGGTCTGGGGCATACCAGCCACCGAGCGGATGTAGGCGTTGGTCTGCTGTCGTAGATGACGAGGAGGTAGCCATTGCGCTCCTGCGTGGCCGAATAGGCATTTTGGCGCGCACCATGTCCGTAGCCTGGGTGGCAGTAGTTGCATCCAGGGCGCACGTACACCGGGCCCAAGCCGCGGAAGGCACCCGTGGTGTTGGTATTGAAGTCTTTCTCGAAAAGGTACTCACCCTCGTTGAAGGCCGTCACCATACCCGCGTTCTCCACAGCCAGGGAAGGCTGCTTGTAGGCGGTGGAGGAGTTGTTGGGCGTGGTGCCCAACTGACCTCCGGTGAAGTAATCCTCCGGATAGTCTATCTTGGTTCCATCGCCAATCTCCCACGAAAGGGCATCGGACGTATCGTCGGAGCAAGAGGCGATAGCCATGGCACCCAGCAGGAGGCAGAGATAATGGTTATATCTTAATTTCATGTATCTTATTTCTTGATGTTCTTGATGTTCTTGTAGAGGATCTCTGCCTGGTCGCAGAGGGCCGTATAGGTCTTGACGATGACGTTATCGACGTAGTTGGCGTTGATTACCTTGCACTGCGCCTCCACGGCCTGGTTGCCGGCATAGGTCTTGAGCGTAGCGCCCAATGCCTCCAGCGAACCGTCCAACTCTTCCAGAGCATCAATGGCCTTCTTGGCAGAGGCGTCGGTATAGTTGAGGGCAAACGGACTCTTCATGGCCTTGATGCTACTGAGGGCCGCATCCATCTTGCTCTGCACGGTCTGTGCCTGGGTCTTGAGGGTGGCGTTGCCCGCATTGAGGCAGAAGTAGATGAGCGACTTGTCGGTGGGCGTGGTGGCATCGACTGCTCCATACAGCGCACTCTTGCAGCCGGCTATGTTGTCATAGAAGTCCACGATGCTGTTGTAGGCGTATGGCGACTCGATGTAGGAATCGTCCTGGCCCGACCATGGCAGACCGATCTTCGAGCCTGCCACCTCGCCGATGATGTCGCGCGCACCTTCGATGATCTGGATGGTGGCGTCGAGGTTGCTGGAATAATCGGTTGAGGGAGTGTTCTTGAACAGGCCGCCGAAGTCCTTGTAACTGAGTCCCTCGCTGCTCACATTGCCATCGTCCTGCAACTTGTTGTGGGTCTTCAGATAGTTGAGAGTCTCATTGTATCGGGTGCCGCTCTTGGCTCCCTCCCACGTGGTCTGCAGCACACAAGTGGCCTGATAGAGGTCCTTGGCCACGGCGCACACATACTGATACTCCAGGTCGGTGAGCTGACTGATGTCGCGCGGATTGCCCTGACGGAAGAGCACATACTCAATACCGTGGTAGCCCAGCAGGCCTGAGTTGAGGAGGCGGACTTTGTTCTCGATATCTGACATGATGCTTTGGTCGCACAGCACGTTGGCGAGGGCCGCTTGGTCCACAGGCCAGGTGTCGGTGTGCGGATCGATGGAGTATTCGTCGGCAGCACCAAAGAGGAAGGCCTCCGACTTCTCCCAGTGGGCACGGGCCACGCGCCATTGCTTGCAAGCCGCATTAAGCGCCTCCTGACTACCGGTAACCACTTCTGTCTTCACATCGTCGTCTGAAGAGCAAGAGGCCATGAAGCCACATGCTCCAATGCCCAGCATGAGGGCAAAAGAATAGTTCTTGAGATTCTTCATTTTTTATCTTTTTTGTTTGGATATTACTTTACTTGAGGAACCACTCCTTTTACTTAAGGAACCATCCCTGATAGGCAATGCTCAAGCTGATACTTGGCTCATTGTTGAACGGCTGAACATACAAGGGACTGTCGCTGCTCAGTCCTTTGTTGTTGGGCTTCTTGAAGGCGCGATAGGCGTACTCACCCTTGATGACGATCTGCTTGATGGGGTGGTAATTGAAGCCCACGGTTGTAATATAGGGAGCGCAATGGCGGTACTGGCTCTTGTACGTGCCTGCCACCATCGAGTCGTAATGGTCGAAACGGCCGAAAAGGTACAGTTTCTGTCGGTCTCTCAGTCCTTGGATCTGCGAGAAGAGATTGTAGCCCGCCTCGATACTGTAAGCCAATGCGTTGCTGCCAATATTGGTGTTGTGGAAGGGGTTGCCGTCCTGGTACTTATGGTGTGTGGAGTTGGCCTTGTTGTAGGTCGAGATGCGATCAGCATCGGAAAGGTGGGCATAGACCACGCTGCCTCGCACAATCCAGTTCCATCGGTTGAGTTGGAAATCGCCCGAAATGATCGAGAGTGCGCCTTTGACATCATCATAGGTGGCGCCAGGATCCTTGATAGAGTTGCGAAACGTATGACCATAATAGCCACTTACGCCCACACGCAGTCCCTTGACGGAGTAGTTGTCGACGCGTGCGGCCAGGGCGTAGGTGTTGGCTACCTTGAACTCGTAGGGGCTGGTAGCACCTGGGTGGACGAAGTTCTCGCCCGTGAAACTCTCGGAGTTCAAACCAGAAAGGAACTGCATTTCGTATCGCCAGTCCTTGACACGTCCCCAGAACGAGACGCCCAGCTGATGCCAAGTGTTGGGCAGGATAGCGGCTTCGCCCTCCGGACGATAACAGGTAAAGAAGTTCAGGGGCTCGTGGTGACCATTGGAATAACCCACAGGCACGATGATCTCACCAGCCTTGACGTTGAACATTCCCTTCCAGAAAGCCTTGTTCAACCAAAACTGCTCGAGCGCCACCTCGCCACCTTTCTCCGTCTCGGCCTCATACTCGCCCGACTCTTCCGCTTCTACCTCCACGGCCGTCTCGTTGCCGCCGTGCTCAAACTCCACCTCGGTGCCAAACGTCCAACCGTGGCCAAAGTCATAGCCCAAGTTGAACGTGACATGAGGAAGGTCAAAGCGCCCGTGGCTATTGTCGTCCTTGTAGCGTGCGGGGGCATTGTATCTGTTGAAACTCTGACTATAGAAATTTCGGGACATCACCGCTTCGCCATAACCTCCAAGGCTCAAACGGGAGAGGGCTTTCTCTACTTTGCTCATACGGACGGTGTCGGCCACCTGCCTTGTGGCTCCCGTCACAGCATCCACAGACTGTGCCATACATACGGTTGCACTGGCTGCACACACCACGATGGACATTACTTTTCTAAACATAATTTGTGGTTTATTCTTTTTTGGGTGCAAAGGTATGGGTTAGTTGACGGGAGCACAATACTCAAATATGGTGATTTTGACACATCAACTCGCTACACCCATACTCAATTCGCGTGAGTTGCTCTTCACGCATCACGAGGAGGAACCTACCGTGCTGAGCACGCGAGCAACCGTTCTTACCCAAGGATAATCGAGTTTGAGGAGGCAAAAGAGTTTGGCCCTGAGCTGAACAGCAAAGGCGCTTAACAATGATTAACTTGACAGGCGTGCTTTCCTCGATTATTATTTGTAAATTTGCCACATATAAGCATTTTACAGTTGCCAACCCATCAATACGTTTCCACTCATGAGATACCTTGATCCAAAAGCCGACCTCACATTCAAGAAGATATTCGGTGAGCACAAGGACCTGCTCATCAGCCTGCTCAATGCCTTGCTGCCTTTGGCAGACGATGAGCAGATAGAGAGTGTGGAGTATCTGTCGCCAGAACTCGTGCCCGAAACCTACGTCGGGAAAAACAGTATTGTGGACGTGAGGTGTCGCGACGTCAAGGGCAGACAGTTTATCGTCGAGATGCAGATGCTATGGACGGAGGCGTTCAAGCAGCGCGTCCTCTTCAACGCCTCCAAAGCCTTCGTACGACAACTTGACAAGAAGCGCAAATACGAGCTGCTGCAGCCGGTCTATTCCCTCAACCTCGTCAACGAGACGTTTATGAAGGACTATCCCGATGAGTTCATACACAACTATAGCGTGGTGCATGAGCTCCATAGCGACGAGATCATAGAAGGTCTCCACTTCACCTTCGTAGAACTGCCCAAGTTTCAGGCACACTCCCTCAAGGAGAAGAAAATGGCCGTGCTATGGCTACGATTCCTTACGGAGATCGACGAGCAGACAAAGCAAGCGCCACAGGAGCTTCTGGACAATCCCGAGACCCGCAAGGCGCTAAAGGCCGTGGAGGAATCGGCAATGACCCAAAACGAGCTGCTCGCCTATGAGGACTTCTGGGACAAACTCGGAGCAGAACGCCTGCTGTTTGTAGACTCCAACAGAATCAACAGGGAGGAAGGAAGAGCCGAAGGACGGGCCGAGGGAAAAGCAGAAGTTGCACGCAACCTGCTGCACATGGGAATGTCTGTTGACGATGTGGCCAAAGCCTGCGGAGTGACAAAAGAAGAAGTAGAACGATTAAGATAGTATAGTTCACATGAGATACCTTGATCCAAAAGCCGACCTCACATTCAAGAAGATATTTGGTGAGCACAAAGACCTGCTCATCAGTCTGCTCAATGCCTTGCTGCCTTTGGCAGACGATGAGCAGATAGAGAGTGTGGAGTATCTGTCGCCAGAACTCGTGCCCGAAACCTACGTCGGAAAAAACAGTATTGTGGACGTGAGGTGTCGCGACGTCAAGGGCAGACAGTTTATCGTCGAGATGCAGATGCTATGGACGGAGGCATTCAAGCAGCGCGTCCTCTTCAACGCCTCCAAAGCCTTCGTACGACAACTGGATAAGAAGCGCAAGTACGAATTGCTGCAACCCGTCTATTCGCTCAACCTCGTCAACGAGACGTTTATGAAGGACTATCCCGATGAGTTCATACACAACTATAGCGTGGTGCATGAGCTCCATAGCGACGAGATCATAGAAGGTCTCCACTTCACCTTCGTAGAACTGCCCAAGTTTCAGGCACACTCCCTCAAGGAGAAGAAAATGGCCGTGCTATGGCTACGATTCCTTACGGAGATCGACGAGCAGACCAAGCAAGCGCCACAGGAGCTTTTGGACAATCCCGAGACCTGCAAGGCGCTAAAGGCCGTGGAGGAATCGGCAATGACCAAAAACGAGCTGCTCGCCTATGAGGACTTCTGGGACAAACTCGGAGCAGAACGCCTGCTGTTTGTAGACTCCAACAGAATCAACAGGGAGGAAGGAAGAGCAGAAGGAAGAGCAGAAGGACGGGCAGAAGGACGGGCCGAGGGAATTATAGAAGGCTGCGCCAAAGTGGCCAAAAACTTATTGAACCTTGGAATGGCCTTGGACGAGGTTGCCAAGGTCACAGGATTGGACATCGAAACGATTGAAAAAATGAAATGACGAGGAGTCGCCCAAGACAGATCGTGGAAAGGTGAGGATTTTCAATTATCGGTAGGAAGCAAACGGATTTCATTCGACCTCCTACCGATATTTTTTGCTTTTACAACACCAAGCGTCAATAGTTACCGACCAGCCTCATCTCATATCCTTCGATATTTTTTATACCCAAACCGGGCTAAAACAGTTTGTCCACATCCACCGACAACCCCACCTGTAGGGCAATGCCATCAGTAAGCGGACAATTGAGGTAGTAATACTGGGGGCGATAATTGAAAAGATTGTCGAGAGCCGCCGTCACCTTGACCGCAGGTCCAAAACGCTGCACCAGCGAGAGCTTCCATATCGTGTAGGCTGGGTATGAGACATTCACCATTCCCGCGCTCACGTCATAATAGTTCTTATACTCCACGTTGTCCGTACCTGAGAGGATGCGGCCATTGAGCCCGATATTCAGGCCATACGATTTGGAGAAATCGTGGTCGTAGTCGATGCGCACATTCACCGCGTGAGCACGTGCGGGGATATACTGGTTGTTGATGGAGTGGTCCTCCTTGTCTGTGGGAAGCTGCTCTTTGGTATAAGCATAAGTCTATCGCGCCGACACGCCATTGCTCCAACGAGCCTGGGCCCCTACTTCGCCACCCCAAACGCGATAGTTGTCCAAGTTGGCATAGGGAAGATAAGGCAGGCGGTCGGTAGCCGACTTGAAATAAGGGGCTGCCGTAGCGAGTTTGTTGACGACGATATTATAGTAAGCAGAGGCCGTGAGGTTGTAGTGTCCCTTGCTATAGTCTGCCGACAGGTTGAAGTTATGGCTCACCTCGGGTTTCAACTTGTCATTGCCCTCAACGATCCATATCCCCGACATGTCGAAGTTGTAGTACTTCTCCTTCAACGTCGGTGCCCGAAAGCCCATACCGTATCCCGCACGCAGCGAGAGGTTGGGCAGAAGACGATAGCGCAAGTTGAGTTTGGGAGTAAGGCGGGAGTTTCCCCCATCAGAAAAATAGTCATAGCGCACGGCAGCAACCACCTCCAGTTCGCGGGTAGCCATCCAGTCGTATTGGGCAAAGACATCGAAGCAATCTTGCTGGCGCGTGTCTCCTACAAGGTAAGTGTTGAAGAGATAGTCGTGCATGAAGTCCGCACCCATCGTCAAGACATCACCCCCTGAGAACGTATGGCTGTATAGTCCCCGAAACGTATTCTGCACATTGCTGTAGTCGCGGACATCCAGGCGGCGAAGCATCTGATAGTCCGACTTGTCATACTGGTCGAAGGCATAATGCACCTGCAGCACGTCGTCGTCAGAAAGTCGCCAGTCACAACGCAGTCCGCCGAGAAATCACGATAGCGCTCCGCGAGTCCTGCCGTGCGCGAAGTCTCACGAAAGAAATAGCCAGCCCTGCCCGTGAGGCTCAATGCCGACGAAGGCGACCAAGAGACCTGTTCCCTCAGATTGACACTTTTGTCGCCATAGATGGTGGTGACAACACGCGTCACGGGATGGTCCGCGCTGTGAACGTCAAAATCATCCGTAGCATTGTACTGGGCCGTCAGCGTATTACTCCAGTGCTTTCCCCTTAGTCCGAAAGTGCCCCCATAGCGCCGTCCACCATGTTTCGAGAGTCGTCCATTCAAATTCAGGGTCCAAGGCTGGTCCGCCTTTTTCGTAATGATATTGACCACACCTCCTACGGCATTGCTGCCATAGAGTGCCGAGGCCGCTCCTTTCACGATCTCTATCCGCTCCACGTTGTCCATAGTCAGTCGCGAGAAATCGACATCGTCCATTGTCTCGCCTGCCAACCGCTCACCATCAATCAAGAACAACACCCCCTGTCCACCAAACCCAGAGAAGTTGAGGTGCGTCTGCTGGTTCATGGCGTAGGAGAACTCCACCCCTGGCAACTCCTGCTGCAGGAGATCCTGGACATTGGTGGCATCCTGGCGAGCGATGTCTCGGGCCGAGATGACGCGGGTCTGGATGGGAGTCTCCTTCAGAAACTTAGGTGTGCGCGTACCTGTTACAACCACCTCGGCGAGACTGTCCTCGGCGAAGATGGTGTCGAGAAAAGCCTCATCGACAACATCCTCTTGCACTTCTGTGCCGAGGCCAATAACGGAGCGGAGCAGAGTAACAGAAGCAATACGTTTCTTTTTGCCATTTTCTTAATATGGATATTTATAATTGATGGTCAGCCAGCATTTCGTGCCCGTAGCCGAAAGGTAGTTTTCGAGTTGCAAAGCCGCATAGGTGCCATCGGCAAGACGCAGGATAAAGACGTGGCTGTCGTGAACAAACGACGGCGGCATAGGAGGAACCTGTATCGACAACCACGAGGAGAGCGTGCGGTTGATGCTGATTCCCTGCGACGGGACCAATCCCAAAAGCATCTGCTCCTGGCTGTCCCACACCTCGTTTTGTGTCCATTCGTCAGGAGTGAACTCCATATCGTGAAACGGCTCGCTGGTCTCCGGCAACTGATCCATGGAGGTGTAGGATGTACGCAAGGCCGCTCCGCCATGGGTGCGCACGTTGTTGCGGTGGACGGCGAAGGACCATGCGTCAGGCTCAGGCTGTGGGTCGCAGGGCACAAACGAGCGAAACTCATTGCGGGAGAGACCAGCACCAAAGACATCAAACCAATAGAGGTACTGGCCCGAGCGCCCATCAGCATCACCTGTGAGCGACATAGGAATAGGGTAAGGCGTCCATTCGGTTTGGGCCTTTCGCAGATCGTCCTCCTTCCCCTCCGCACTCAACTGCTGCAACTGCTTGAGATCGACATAATACCAGTCCGTCCAACTCGTCGCGTCGATAAGCAACTGACCCTTGGCGGGAACCACCTCCGCCTCGGGCTGGTCGTAAAGATCGTCGAGGATGCCATGGCAGGCAGCAAGCGACAAAACGACCAGGCCGGAGGCGGCGATGGAAATTGTTTTCTTCAGAAAGCTGAAGGCCATCATCTTCTGAGATACTTCTTCCCGTTGACGATGACGACACCCTTGGTGTGATCACTGACGCGCTGTCCTGCGAGATTGTAAGCTTTGCCCTCATAGGCACGCGTCGTACGGAACGAGCCGTCGGCGGTCACGCCATCGATGGCAGTGGCATCGACCTGGAATGTGGAAACGATACCGAAAGGCATGGCACCCATCTGGAAAGTATTGACGATCGACTCCACGTTGGAGCCATCATACTTCACGAAAATGTTGTTGTCGCGCTCACTATTGAAGGCATAGTCGCCGTCCATGGTCTTCGTGCCACCCTGCATGGCGGTGAAATGGAAACTCAGGCCGTCGCCCTTGTAGTCGCGGTAGAAGCCGCCTCGGGTCTCGTCGTAGGTCAGTCCCTTCACGACGTATGAGCCGAGGGTGAGATCGCCCATGATGGTCCCTTCGAGGGCGTAGGTGGGAACTTCCACATCCACTTTCTCCACATTCCCATCCATATATTTGCGCACCTGGTAGGTGACGCTCTTATTATCATAGGTATAAGCCCCGCCGACCGAGACGCTGATGCCACCCGAAACCGCCTTGACATAGTACGACTTGATGGTGTAGGTCATTTCGAGGGGCATCTTGCCATACTTGAAGACAGCAGTCAGCGAGAGCGCATGATCGGCCATATTATAAGTGCCCGAGAAAGATGTGCCCGTGATGGTCTTCTCCTCTCCTCCAACTGTCACGGAAGAGGAGAACGGCTGCTGCGCAAAGGTGATGACGTGGTCGGCTCCCATCGAGAATTTGAGATCGCGGATGGTAAACGAGGGTATGGTCTGCATTCCTTTCATGGCAGGCAGGGTGATGTGCCCAGTCTCCATGTCAGCCATCTCAAAGAGTATGGTGTCGCTCGGATTGTCATTGCTGGTCGATGAGACAGACATATTGGATGCGCCCACAAACTTCATGGGACCGTGCATCTGTCCCATCATCGTCGTTGCCACGAAGAGGGCAGCGAGAAGGGTAAAAAACTTTTTCATTGTCTTACGTTGATTTTTATTTTATTCTATTCTACTAATCTACTTTTTCATTTTATTACTGTTGACTTTCCCTTGCATTATAGAGCCAATAGCCCACTACCAGCAAGATAAAGACCACGAGGATAGCGACCATCTCCACGACATGATGGAGCGGATCGACCCATATCTCCTTGAAAAATCCATTGCGCCCGGCTATTTCCACAAAAGACCAGAAGACAATGACGATGGCATAAGCCATGCGCAGGCTTCGGCCCCAACTGCCGATGCGCAGTTGGCGTTTGAACATCAGTGCCGATCCTATCAGGCAGACCACGGCGATGATGTAGGTCACAGGGTGATGATCGCCCAGAAACACGGGGTCATAGCAGAACATCAGCAGTAGATAGAGGCCCCACATCATGACATTCCATTCCATAAACATGACGATACTCGCATGGTGGGCCATCGGCCTCAGTTCCACACGGTTCTTCAGGCCGCAATGGTTTTGCACCCATTGGATGAAGAGGCAGCCGCTACGGGTGCAGAAGACATAGAGGAGGACGATCATCATCCACATGCCAAACGTCGCAGGCATGATGAGGTATTCGGGGCGCGAGCCACGGATCTCCTTCAGTTCGACACGGGAGAAGTCTTCAAGGGGAGTGCCGTTGATGGTGAAGGTGTGATGGACCGCCACACCATCGACATACTGGCTGATCGTCTCCACGACACCATTGCCCACCAAGTCGCAGTGGACACCATAGCGCTGAGCGTAATAGGCAAGGAGAAACTCCACCCAACCTGTCCAGAAGAGCAATGCCCCCGCAAGTCCGAAGCAGGTCTGCCGGGTGTCGCCCTTGACGAAAACACCCCAGATCGTAATGACAAGCCCCATGAACCCCATGGCAAAAGCCGAATAATGGAGCGCGGTAGGGGTGAGGAAATGCTCCATCAGAATCATCAGCGCATGGCCAAGCGGCATGAGCAGCAAGACGATAAGGATAGCACCCAGTGCCTTGCCTGGGTATTTTTTCTCTTTCATTCTTTGTCGGTTAAGTTGATTAAAATGTATACATCCTATTAACTCCCGAGCGATATCAAGGACAGACAGTCACTCCCCCTTGTATGGTTTTTCCTCGAAAGCGGGTGCAAAATTACCGCTTTTGGACATTCGACACAATACCCAAAAATGGTGATTTGGGCGCATGGACTTTTTATGGCAAGACCCTCCTGTGATTACCAGAATGACAAGGAAAACACCAAAAAGAAAGGCGAAGGTTTGCGGGTCTCATGAAAAACATGTACCTTTAGCCTCGAAAAGAAAAAGAACAAACGAATGAGATACGGAAGAAAATGGATAGCAGCAGTCGCCATGGGCCTGCTGAGCCTCAACGCGATGGCGCAAAAGCTGACGGAATATGTCGATCCGTTCATCGGTACGACCAATTTCTCGGTATGCAACCCCGGGGCAGTACTGCCCCACGGCCTGATGTCGGTCGTTCCCTTCAACGTGATGGGAAGCGACCTCAACACGTATGACAAGGACGCAAGGTGGTGGTCCGCGCCCTATGAGTACCACAATAAGTACTTGACGGGCTTCGCCCATGTCACCCTCAGCGGTGTGGGATGTCCCGAACTGGGCACACTATTGACAATGCCGACGAGCGGAAAGCTCTCTGTCGATTATCACGACTACGGATCCGAATACGACGGCGAACAAGCAAGGCCGGGCTACTACGGTGTCAATCTGAAGAAGTATGGCATCCGTGCCGAAGTCACCTCCACACTCCGTTCCTCACGCGAACGCTTCACCATGCCGAAGGGCGAAGGACACCTGCTGCTCAACATCGGAGACGGACTGACCAACGAAACGGGTGGCATGGTGCGGCGCGTCAACAACCAGGAGATAGAGGGCATGCGCCTGCTCGGCACTTTTTGCTACAATCCGCAGGCTGTCTTCCCCATCTACTTCGTCATGCGCGTCAACAAACTGCCCAAGGAGCAGGGAGCATGGAAACAGCAACCCACACGCCAGGGCGTAAAAGGTGAATGGGATCCTGACAACGGACGACTGAAACTATACAAGAACTACACCCGCGAACTGGCTGGAGACGGTATCGGCTACTACTACTCCTTCGACTGCGATGAGGGGGAGCAGGTGGAGGTCAGCATGGGCGTGTCCTTCGTCAGCATAGAAAACGCCCGCGAGAACCTCGACCGGGAGCAACCGCAGGGCACGACTTTCGAGCGCATCGCTCAGCAAGCCGACAAGGAATGGGAGCAGACGCTTGGGCGCATCTCCGTCAAGGGCGGCACGGATGCACAACGCCGCGTATTCTACACGGCCCTCTACCATACACAGCTCCACCCGAATATCCTGCAGGACTGCAACGGCGACTACCCTGCCATGGAGCAAGGCGAGACGCGCAATACCAAGGACAACCGCTACACGGTGTTCTCGCTCTGGGACACCTACCGCAACGTGCATCAGCTCCAGACCTTGATTTTCCCCGACAAGCAGACGGACATGGTACGGTCAATGATCGCCATGTATGACGAATGGGGATGGATGCCGCGCTGGGAACTGTTCGGACGCGAGACCTGGACCATGGAGGGCGACCCCGCCATCCCTGTCATCACGGACACCTGGCTGAAGGGACTCCGCGACTTCGATATCGACAAGGCGTATGAGGCTTTCCGCAAGAGTGCGACACTCCCTGGGGCTGAAAACAAGATGAGACGCGACATCGATCCATACATCAGCAAAGGCTACATCCCGCTCGGTGTGTTCGCCCAGGACAACTCGGGAGACAACTCGGTATCGCACGCATTGGAATATTATGTTGCCGACAATGCCCTCTCGCTTCTGGCCGCAGACCTCGGACACAAGCAGGACGCACAGATCTTCCGCCAGCGAAGCCTCGGCTACAAGCACTACTACGACCCGGCAACGGGTGTCTTGCGCCCCATCAATGGCGACGGATCCTTCCTCACGCCCTTCGACCCCAAGGATGGTGCCAACTTCTCCAACGCACCAGGCTTCCATGAGGGATCGTCGTGGAACTACACTTTCTACATACCCCACGACGTTGGCGGACTGGCCAAACTGATGGGCGGACAACGGAAGTTTATCGACAAGCTCCAGTCGGTCTTCGACAACGATCTCTACGATCCAGCCAACGAACCAGACATCGCCTATCCGTACCTCTTCTCCTACTTCAAGGGTGAGGCGTGGCGCACACAGCGAGAGGTCTTGCGCCTGTTGGAACGCTATTACAAGGACCAACCCGATGGCATCCCGGGCAATGACGACACGGGAACGATGTCGGCATGGGCGATCTTCTCGATGATGGGCTTCTACCCTGATTGCCCAGGATCACCCTACTACACGCTCACCACGCCTGTCTTCGATGAAGTGACGATCCACCTCGACCCGAAGTATTACCCGCAGGGCGACATCACCATCACGACCACACACGGCAAGGGAACGGGCCGCTACATCCAGTCTATGTCGCTGGGTGGAAAACCGCTTCATAGCTACCGCATTTCCCATGCACAACTCATCGGAGGCCGCCATCTGACGATGCAGGTGGGAGACAGATAATAAGGCCAGAGAGCAGAGTCTTTTCCTACCTTTCACAACACGCAGACCGCCCCGCCGAGCCTGACGGCTTGGAGCGGGGCGGTTGCAATCATGGAAAGTCCCTACAGACTACACGTCGTATTCGAAGGTGAAGATCTTCTCCGTGTTGATCGAGTTGCCCACCGTACAACCGCGATGGGTGAAAGCCTCAAGGCGTTTGCGCTTCTTCTCGGGCACGTCCTGGCCAAAATGGAAGTGGATGGCAATGCGCTCTACCACACTATGGGCAGCGTCGAAGCCGATCTCCTTCAGTTCGGCATGCCATCCCGTGGTGTCCACATCTTCCTTGGCAGCTCCCATCGAAGCCGTGGTCAACGCACATGCCATCAGCGACTGGGCAAACAGCACTACGGGGGTGGGATACTCGCCTACACCTCCCTGCTCTGCAGGGACGTCGGTGTGGGTCAATTCTCTCTCGTTCTGAATCTCCATGCGGAACTGGCCCGCATTCTTTACTGTGACCATAAGCTCATTTAATTTGGTTATTGACAGAATGAAAAATACAAAAAACGTGCCACAGCGTCACAGACCATCTTCTAAAACGACAAAGCAGACAGTTTGGCCTGCCAAATATTCATATCGAAAACGGGCAGAACGCTATTGCGCACTGCCCGTTTCGGATTTCGAGAATCCGGTCTTTCGACTCCGCCACTGCTTGGAGGGATGCGTCTCGCGACGGTGTTCCCACATACAAGCGGCGGTGTTATCCAGTTTTCAAACAATCAAATTCACCTCTCAAACTAATTTCACCTATTATAAGCGAAAACGGGCACGCTTGCCGTCTATCTTACCTTAAATGATTAACAACTAAAAACCTATAAAAATCAGTTACTATTAAACTAAACTCTATGCTTTATTGACGGTGCAAAGGTAGGCATTATTCCGTTGGCAAGAGACTATTTCCTCATAAAAAGTGCATGATTCGCTCAAATTTTGACCTAAATCAACATCTATAAAGTATTCCACCAGCCGCCACTGAAGACCCGCGAGAAGCCGGGAAGGCCCCGCAACATCTTTACAAAGCAGAAAGAAAGGTTTCATTCCATAATAGTAAAGGATTTTTAAAGCATTTTGTTTTTCGGTTTCTAAACTTATTGCTAACTTTGTAGCGCATTTTATACAGAGGACAAGAATGACGGGTAAGAACTTTTTTGAAAAGCTTTTCAGCACCTATGTCGCAGGCCATGTCACCGCCATCGCCATCGTCGTTGCCTTGCTTTGCATCGGCGTGAAGTACGGCGTGGCCTACTATACCCACCACGGCGAATCGTTCGTCGTGCCCAACGTCGTGGGCATGCAGCTCGAAGAGGCGGAGAAAAAGATGTCGGAAGCCGGGCTCCAGCTCGTCGTGCAGGACACCAACTACGTCAGGACAATGCCTCCCGACTGCGTACTGGAGCAGAGTCCGGGACAGGGCAAGCGCATCAAATCGACCCATATCGTCTATGTGACCATCAATGCGGCCAATCCTCCCGCACTCGTCATGCCCGACCTGGCCGACAACAGTTCCTACCGGGAGGCACGCGCCACGCTGCTCGCCATGGGATTCAAGACCGTCGAGCCCAAATACACACCGGGAGAGAAGGACTGGGTCTATGCCATCCTCGTCAATGGCAGACGCGTGGAGGTGGGAGAACGAATCCCTGCCGACGCTACAATTGTCATACAGGTAGGCGACGGCACCCGACTACCCTCCGACACGCTCAACAATGCGGCATCGGAGAACGAGTATGAGGAGGTGGAAGAAGAAGTGCCTACCTACGAGGAGGACTACGAGATCATAGAAGTGCCCATCGACGAGGTGCAGCCTGAGGACGAAATCCTCTCAGGCGACGTGGCACCGTCACGCCCCTCACAACATTCGGGGGAGTAGCCACGGAAAATGACCTCAGGGAGTAGTTTTCCCTACAGTATATATAATAAGGTATAAAGGAAATGGAAGAAGAACGAATCGACGACGAACTGCTGGACCTTGACGACGTACTGGCGCCAGAGGAGGCCTCCAGCGATACCGGACAGCTCTACGAGCACTTCCGCGTGGAGGTCGATAAAGGGCAGGAGCCGGAGCGCATCGACAAGTATCTCTCCGTGAGGATGCAGCACTCAAGCCGCAACCGCATACAGAAGGCCGCCGACGCTGGATCCATCCACGTCAATGGCACGCCGGTAAAGAGCAACTACAAGGTACGCCCAGAGGACGTGATTACCTTGATGCTCCACCAGCCGAAGCACGACACGAGCATCGTGGCGGAGGACATTCCGCTTGACATCGTGTATGAGGACGATCAGCTGATGGTCATCAACAAGCCTGCGGGCATGGTGGTGCATCCTGGAGCTGGCAACTTCCACGGCACGCTCATCAATGCCGTGGCGTGGCACATGCGCAACGTGCCGTCCTTTGACGCGAACAACCCCGAGGTGGGACTGGTTCATCGCATCGACAAGGACACCAGCGGTCTGCTGGTGGTGGCCAAGACGCCTGAAGCCAAGACACTGCTCGGCAAGCAGTTCTTCCACAAGACAACCCACCGTAGCTACATCGCGCTCGTCTGGGCCAACTTTGTGGAGGAAGAAGGGCGCATAGAGGGAAATATCGCCCGCGACGTGCGCGACCGTCTGCGCATGGCCGTCTTCCCTCCCGACTCGGAGACGGGCAAGCCAGCCGTAACCCATTGGCGCGTACTCGAACGCTTCGGCTACACGACGCTCGTGGAGTGTATCCTCGAGACAGGACGCACACACCAGATCCGCGCACACATGCGCCACATCGGCCATCCGCTCTTCGGCGACGCACGCTATGGCGGCACGGAGATCCTGCGCGGACAGCGTAGCAGCACCTACAAGGCGTTCATACAGAACTGCCTTCGCATCTGCCCGAGACAAGCCCTCCACGCACGCACACTGGGCTTCGTCCACCCCACGACGGGACAGCAGATGGATTTCACGTCGCCCTTGCCAGCCGACTTGGAGCAACTGCTCGCAAAATGGCGGGACTACATCAATGGCACGACGCAGGACACCTTCGTCGAGCAATAAATATGAACTTCAAGACAAAGTATAGATAGATGAAGAATTTAAAGAGAACTATCGCGATTGTGTGCGGCGGAGACTCCTCCGAACACGACGTTTCCCTCCGCTCTGCGCAGGGACTCTATTCCTTTTTCGACAAGGAGCGCTATGATGTCTATATCGTAGATGTGCGCGGCACCGATTGGCGCGTACAGCTTCCTGGCGGCGAGGAGGCAAAAATCGACCGTAACGACTTTTCATTCGTCAAGACTGACGGCACCGCCGTCGTCTTCGACTATGCCTATATCACCATCCACGGACAACCTGGCGAGAACGGCCCCATGCAGGGCTACTTCGACTTGATACACGTCCCCTACTCCACGAGCGGCGTGCTGGTCGAGGCCATGACCTTTGACAAGTTTGTGCTCAACCGCTACTTGGGCAGCTTCGGTATCCATGTGGCTGATAGTGTGCTGCTCCGCCGCGGCGAGACATACAACGAGGAGGAGATCGCCAAGCGCATCGGCATGCCTTGCTTCGTGAAGCCAGCCAACGACGGCAGCAGCTTCGGCGTGTCCAAGGTGAAAAACGCCGATCAGCTGGAACCAGCCTTGCGCGTAGCCTTCATGGAAAGTAGCGACGTGATGGTAGAGGCTTACCTCGATGGCACAGAGATCACACAGGGCATCTACAAGACGCGCGAGCGCAGTGTCCCCTTCCCCATCACCGAGGTCGTCACCACCAACGAGTTCTTCGACTATGACGCCAAGTACAACGGACAGGTGGACGAGATCACGCCAGCGAGAATCAGTCCCGAGACGGCAGAGCGCGTCACCGAAATCACCAGTCGCATTTATGATATCCTCCATGCCAACGGCATCATCCGCATCGACTACATTATCACCCACGACGCGGAGGGCAACGAGGTCATCAACATGCTGGAGGTGAACACCACCCCGGGCATGACGACGACGAGCTTCATACCGCAGCAAGTGCGTGCGGCAGGACTCGACATCAAGGATGTGCTGACTGAAATCATAGAGAATCAGTTCTGAACTGCATGCTCATGAATCTTCCGACTGCTCCCGCAACGGAGTTTTCATGAACAGTCCAGGCTAAAAACCATTCCGCTCCCCGCCTGCTTCAAAGCGGACGGGGAGAAGGCGGCACAAGCCATATCATCTATTCAAAAACCTTTCAACTACATCTCGATTATGATTATCCCAGAAGAATTCAACGACATCCGCCCATACGAGCCGGAAGAGCTGCCCGCAGTGTACGACCGTCTGGTGCAGAACCCGCAATTTCTGCAGATGGTATCATTCCTCTTCCCAGAGGCTACGCCCGAGATCATCTCACAGAAGATGCACGAGTGCAAGACGAACATGGACTTCCAGCTCGTCTTCGCCTACCGCTTTCTGAAGAAGCTCATCTCCAAGGCAAGCACAGGTCTTGACATGGACGTGACGGCGATAGACAACAAGCACAACTATACGTTCATGAGCAACCACCGAGACATCGTGCTCGACTCGGCCTTGCTCGACGTGCTGCTCATCGACCACGGCTTCGAGACCACCTGCGAGATCGCCATCGGCGACAACCTGCTGTCCATCCCCTGGGTGCTCGACGTGGTACGCCTCAACAAGTCGTTCATCGTCAAGCGCGGCCTGATGGCCCGCGAGCGCCTCCAGGCAAGTCAGAAACTCGCCCGCTACATGCACTTCGCCATCTCCGAAAAGCATCAGAACCTCTGGATCGCACAGAGGGAGGGACGCGCCAAGGACTCCGACGATCGCACGCAGAAGGGCATCCTGAAGATGCTGGTCCTCGGTGGGGAGGGCGACGTGCTCGACCGCCTCGTCAACCTCCACATCGTGCCACTCGCCATCAGCTATGAGTACGACCCCTGCGACTTCCTCAAGGCACAGGAGTATCAACTGAAGCGCGACGATCCCAACTGGAAGAAGGGGCCGTACGACGACATCATCAGCATGCGGACGGGCATCCTCGGACTGAAGGGGAAAATCCACTATCATGTGGCAGCCTGCATCGACGACTACCTCAACGGTCTCCGTGAGCAGAAACTCAGCAAGTCGGACTTGCTGGACACCATCTGCACCCACATCGACCACGAGATCCACCGCAACTACCGCCTCTATCCCAACAACTACATCGCTATGGACGAGCTGGACGGCACAGACCATACCGACCACTACACGGAGGACGATGTGCGGAAGTTCAAACTCTATATCCAAAGCCAATTGGCCAAGATCAAGATTCCCAACAAAGACGAGGAGTTCTTGCGCGAGCGACTGCTCACCATGTATGCCAACCCGGCACGCAACTACATCGAGGCAGTCAGAGGATAAGACCTGCTTTCCCATTCCATTCCCTACCCCACTCATGCGGGGGCTGGGAATGGGATTTTTCATAGACTACACCAACCACATCCATGCGCTTTTCTGAGTTTTTCGTCATCCATCATTCCGACCGCAAGGTGCTGACTTTTCTCCTTGCGCTGGCTACCATCCTTGTCGTCCTGATCTATCTGACGGGCAACGATGGCGGGGAGACCGTGCTCACCGCAGCCGACAGTCTGGCTGCCGAAGAGCAACCTGGATATGGAAAGGGACGGCAGGCTCCTCCCTATCGTGCCTATCAGACGCAGGATGGACGGCAGATAGAACTGTCGCCGTTTGATCCCAACACGGCAGACAGCACTCAACTACTGCGCATCGGTCTCCAGCCGTGGCAGGTCCGTGCCGTCTATAAGTATCGTGCAAAAGGCGGCGTCTTCCGTACCCCTCACGACTTCGGACGTCTCTATGGCATGACGCGTAAGCAATATGAGGAACTGGAGCCCTACATCTGCATCGGCGACGACTACCAGCCTGCCTACACACAGTTTGCATCGCGGGAGGAGGAAGCGCGCGAACGTTACGAGGCGTACAAAGCCTCCGACCAATATGTGCCTACCAAAAGTATGACCGCGACACCGTGCGCTATCCTGTGAAGCTGCGACCTGGCGAACAGGTCGATTTGGCCCTCGCCGACACCTCGCTCCTAAAGAAGATTCCAGGCATCGGGGCGGGCTGGGCACGACGCATCGTCAACTACCGCAACCGCCTGGGTGGCTTCTACAACGTCAGCCAGCTACGAGACCTTGACGGCTTCCCCGCCGAAGCGCTCCCCTTCCTCACCCTCCGGGGCGAGAAAATCACAAAACTCAACATCAACCAACTCTCGCTGAGCCAACTCCGCAAGCACCCGTACATCAACTACTTCCAAGCCAAAGCTATCTGCGACTATCGGAGGCTCAAAGGTCCATTGCATAGCCTTGACCAGCTCCGCCTCCTACAAAAGGACTTTCCGCCAGAAGCCATCGATCGGTTGCGCCACTATGTCACCTTCTGATTGAACAATGACACCATAAAGCTATATGAAAAAATACTATTTACTTCTCATTTTGCTCACCGTATCACTACAAGTGTACTGCAAGACCATTAGGGGAGAGGTGGTGGACAGCTTAGGCCTTCCTGTTCCCTTCTCCACTATTGTCGTGGACCATTCTCAAAAGATAGGCACAACCAACAAGTACGGAAGGTTCGTTTTGGAGAATGTTTCTTCGGACAAATGCCTGCTGACAGTGTCAAACATCGGGTACGAAACAAAGCATATAATTGTACCCCAAGGAGACGATGACCTCTTCCTACAAATATCCTTGAAGGAACAAGTCGTCCAACTGGCAGATGTGGACGTGGTGTATGGAGACATCACATCATTGATCCTAAAGAAGATGGAAAACGTCAAAATGCTCAGAGAGCAACTACCAGCATTTGAAGCCGTGGCCGAATGTCAGATCACCTCTATAGGAAACCTCAAAGAGTTCCCTTCTGATCTCCGCAGCCTACTAAGAAGCTTCCTGGCACTTGCGGGCTATAAAAAATCTTTCAGTCCTTGGAGCGGAATCCAGATCTGACCCTGACTATCAGAAAAGACATCAGTTTTAACAAAGGCAATTATACGATGGGGAAAGGAGAATTGGTCTCATGCTCTGGCAATATCAGCGAGGAAGAAAAAACCTCATTCCTTAAGAAAAAGTGGGGGTTTAAAGAGAACCTATACGATTTCATTTACAACTCGCTGCGCCATCAGGCCAAAAGAAAGGCCAAGCAAAACAAAAATGGGACGACCACGGATATCCTGAGCTATTCAGGAACATACAAGGAAAATGACAAGACCATTCACGTTCTGAAATCTCCCAATATAGAATATCACATCGTAGCCGACTCCTGGCAGGTATATAGAATGTCATTCCAAGACAAAGCCACAAGAAGCATCATCGAATGTCACGAATATCAGCGAGGAATATACCTACCCGTCTCCTCACACAACGAGAGCATCTACGAATTGGATGCCACCCATGTGTGGAAATTGGCAGACACTACTGTCTATAAATACAAGTAGGACAAACACGTCTCGCCAATTTCATCTACTGACACTCGGACAGCATAGACCAAGAGCGTTCCATTTCCTCAAGCCCAAAACGGTTGATAGGGAGTGGAACGCTTCTTCGTGACAGATTTTCCTCCTCGTTTCTGCATTTGTCAGAAGGCCTCACACATTGCTTTTTGGCAGAAATAGTAAAAGCATTCTCACCCACATTGTTGTATTTACTTACCATTCAAAGTCGTCTAAAAACACATATCGCAGCGGCAGGCGGAGGTTGGCAGCAGCAACTGTCTTGGGCGTATCGCTGCGCTATGATGTCCAGGAATGAAGGAGTTTGGTTGTCAAATGGTTGGGTAAAGATTTTGCTTTGGATTTTCTTGCCGTGTTTCCTTTATACGATCATTTCGATTGTCTATTTTGTCGCATCATACATAGACAAGTAAGCGGAGGATGGGGTGATTTGAAGTCACCTCATCCTTTTGCCTTTTATTGCCTATACTGCTTTTCTATTTTCCAAGAGACGAACTTCTTGGAGATGCACTTTTTATTTCTATATTTACATGCTAAAAGTTATACCATCCTCAGTGTCCCATGCGCGAGGTATCTACCTCCTTGACCGTCTTCTCCTTGTAGCCACCAAACTTATAGATAACTGCAAAAGTGACAGATGCCCAGTTATAGTTGATCTTCATTCGGTAGTCTTGGTTGCCTTGCACGGAACGTGTGTCGTATAGGTTGTTGAAGATGTTGTTGCCATTAAGGCGCAATCCCCATTTACCATCATGCGACGACCATTGCAGTTTGGCATTCATTCTGAAGATAGGACTTATGTCGTAGACTCCTTGTATAGCCTTTGTTTGATAGAAAGGATTAAGAATGAGACGCAAGTCTTGTGTTTGGCATAGTTTTACGGATGCCGTGCCTCCAAGTATAACCGACAGTTTCTTGCGATTGAACGGCAAGTCGAAGAAGTAGCTGCTCTTGTCGTGCTTGTAGGTTCCTACTGCAAACACGTTGCCGTTGAGCCATTTGCCTGCACTGAATATGACTGATGCTTGCAATCCAAAGCTATTGGAATAGTCGAAGTTGGTTTCCTTCATTATCACTGCCATGCGGTCTGTGGTTTGATATGGCAACTGCACAGAATAATCAGGTTTCAGACTTGCGAAAGCCATAAGCGTATAACGTCGCTTTATCTGCCACATCAGATTGACATTATAATAAGAGAAGGGTTTCAAATCGGGATTGCCATGTATCTCGGTGTAGGTGGACGAGTAGAACACATTGCTCATAGTGGACCAATAACTCGGGAACTCAGAGTTGGAACTGAATGATAGATTGAGCAAATGGTTGTCGTTGACGTTCCACAAAGCATTGAGCGTAGGATATACGCGCCATTTATCCCATATGGGAGAGTGATATTGCTCGGCAGCAACAGATGCTTCAAGACTAATAGCCTTGTTTATCTGCTTGCTGAAACCAGCATATATGTTCCATATCCGCTCATTGTTGTCCACGCTACTTGTCCCATTGGGCAAAACGCTCCCATCCTTGTCTATTGTGGTCTGATAACTCTTGTTGCTTGTGAATTGCCCTTTCACGCCATACGACAATCCCCAGCCGTGTGCCAAAGAATGTGTTTGGTCGGCTGTGAACATCCATTTGTTGATGGTCTGCTCGCTGCCGCTTGTCAGGTTGCGTTCAGTTTCATTTTTGTTTTCCGTAGTTATCGTACCATCGAGGGCTTGTTGCTGAGGCGTGCGATAGTAAGTGTACGAACCGCTAAGGGTTAGTCCGAAAGGAAGCGCGTAGTTAACATCCACATTGTGCAGATATTCATGACTGTCACGATGCATTCCGCTTATGCTTGAACCTGTCGTGCGGCTGTTTGAGTTTGTCTTGTCCCATTGTCCCGTATAGGCTACGTCAAGACGATTGTTCTTGCTAAAGGTATAATTCATCCCCAGTCGGTAGTCGTGTGTAATGCCAAACGACTTCTGCCCGGTTTCATCATTATAGTGTATACGATAGTTGCCAAGTGGATGATTGGCTATGCGTGAAGACTCACCGTAGGAATTGCCGTTTACATATTTATATTGTGCGTCAAGTCCAAACTTGTCTCTTTGCAAGGAAAGATATAAATTACCAAACTCATTGGCGTATTTGTTTTGCCGCATGCCACCAATGATTTGTCCCGAAAGCTGATTGGTACCGGCGTAATCTTTCGTGACGATGTTGATAGCCATGCCACGCACATGATAGCGAGCAGGGGCAGACAGCATCACCTCGGTTTTTGACAACTGTGCGGCTGGCATTGCCTTCAGACGCTCTGTCAGTTGTTCCTGCGTCAATGTGGTGGCTTGTCCGTTGATAATCAACGTTACTTCATTGCCAGAGAACGATATGCTGCCTGTGGCATCGCTGACACCAGGTATGCGTGTCAATGCCTCGTAAGCGTTGTCGGCAGGCAATTGTTTTAAGAGTAGCGGCATATTGTACGACAGCATACCCCGCTCTGCCTTGACAATGGGGCGAGAACCTTTTACCATCACTTCTGGAAGATTGTGCAACATTGTCTCCATTGTGAGCGAATCCGTTTGCGTCAGAGTTTGAGCTTTCACGTTAGCAACTGAAAGCAGAAATAATCCTAAAAAAAATATCTTGTTGGCCATATTTTATCTTTTTAAGTTATCTTTTTCTATGTTATTCAAAAGTACGAAAAACAATCCACAAACGAGAATGTTCTGCTATACGTATAGTAGTGCATTAACCTTTGTTGATTCTTTCCACCAATTCTATAGGTGAAGTAAACTGATAATTATTGATTTTCATCATCTTTTATGTTCATCCACTCAGTCAATATATAACGATAGTTCTTCCGCTCAGTATTATTTATTTCAAGATTATCTCCATAATAGGAATTTTCAAAGCCTGCTTCGTATTTCCAGCTTCCAAGAGTAAACTTAAATAATGCTGGCAAATGCAAATCAATATCTATGGCGCGGATAGAGTCATTAATATGTTTTAGCTTAATCAAGCCTGGATTCCACATACCTAAGGACTTTTGGTTTCCTGTGATATAAACTTCTTGCTTGGCATCTTTTACCACAATCTCAATATGCTTACGATATACTTGTTTTGAAAGCGTAGTCGTATCGTTTGGAGCCAAAGATTTGATAGAGTCAATATAATCAAAATACCCTTGATAGGCATCATGAAGAGCCATAGGGAATGAGGTGAGATGGTTATAATTCAAATATGATTTCCTTTTCCATACAATGTTGCTCGGTAGTTGTTGGGTGTCAAGATAATGATAAACCATTTCTCGTGCAGGTTTCCATGTTCTCCATCCATGAGACAGTCTTTCTTCTCCCGCATCGCTGAAAAAGAGATAGCATCGCTTGTTTACATCAAATTTATAATTGCAAAATTGCGAGGCAAGCATCAACCTATCAGTAACTATTCAGCAATAACACCCCTTTGAGTTTTTATCAATAATCCTGATACAACAAGTAGGCGATAATTTATTGAAAACCAATAAAATATTTACACTTTATTTTTGGGTGTCTCGGATATTTTTTGTACCTTTGTATCTATGAATGAGCAAGTTACGGACATATCGCAAGCCTTGAAAAGGCTGACATCTGAGATGCAGTCGATGCATGAAGCCATCGATGCGCTACATACGGAGAATGCGAATTTGCGCCGTAACGTGGAAAGGCTTCGAAAAAGAGAACCGCAGCCTGCGCAAGCGGCTGGAAAAGTATGAGAAGCCCGACAAGAATTCAAACAACAGTAGCACTCCTCCCTCCAAAGAAAAGATGAAAGCCGAAGTGATTCGGCGCACAAAAGCCTTTGCGAAAAAAAAGAGCGGCCTTAAACCTGGCGGGCAGCCTGGGCATGAGGCACACAACAGAAATATGACGGAAAAGCCGAATGTTGTGGAAGACTGTGCATGAGTGGATATTGTCGCGAGTGCGGTCGTGACTTGTCCGACATAGCGGGAGAGCTTGACTATGTAAAGTCAAGTTGTGGATTTGCCAACGTTGGCGCCTGTCGTGAGAGAATATCGCCATTACAAGAAGACCTGCACCTGCGGATGTTGCAATAGAGGATACGAGCCGCGCAAGCGGGGCAACCAGGTAACTTTTGGCAAGAACATCAGAGCCGTCGTGACCTACCTGAGCGTGGTGCAGTGCATACCTTACGAGCGACTGGCTTCTTTGATGGAAGAGGTGTTTTCTGTCCACATGAGCCAAGGCACCATCAAGAACATTGTGCAGGAGGCCATGAGGAAATCCAAGCCTGCCATAAAGCTGCTGGAAGACATGCTGAGGAAATCACCCATTGTGGGCTTCGATGAGTCGGGTTGCTACAACAACAAGAAATTGGATTGGGCGTGGATAGCGCAAACAACATACTTGACGCTTTGCTTCCGTGCTGCCGGCCGCTCGTCAAAAAGTGCTTGAAGAGGTTCGGCGATGCCCTAAAAAACATGGTGGCGGTGACCGACAGGCACAGCGCGCGTATTTTGCCCTTGACTTTTTGAATCACCAAGTGTGCCTGGCCCACCTTCTGCGCGAGTTGGAATACTTGACAGAGCTTGACCCGAAACAGCAGTGGTCGAAAGAGGTGGCAAGCCTGTTTAGACAAGCCATTCATGAGAGAAAAACACTCGGCCAAATGAATTCATTGACAAAAAAGAACTTGGCTTGACAAGCTTGACGATCTGCTGAAAGCCAACCTGCTCCACCTAAGATCCAACTTCGAGAGGCTTCGCAAGGGACTCGCAAAATGCAGGGATTACATATTCAACTTCTTGGAAAATCCCGCAATTCCACCCGACAACAATGCGAGCGAGAGAGGAATCCGAAAACTGAAGATAAAGCAGAAAGTGTCCGGCACTTTCAGGTCTGACAATGGAGCAGACGCTTTCTTTTCCATACATTCCATTGCTGACACTGCATGGAAAAACGGCCAGTCGCAACTGCAAGCCATCCATACCATCCTGTCGTTATAGGATGGTAGGAGGTGCGTGCCTACACTATTGCTGAATAGTTACTAAAGGGTCAAACTTGGGTTAAAATGTCTATTGCGGAGAATAAAAGTGAAGAAAACGATATAAAAACACCTGTACTGGATAGAAAAAATGATTATCCTTCGTTATTCTGTGGAAAAACAATTAATTTTGTACGCGTATGTATTAATGTTGCTAAATGCAATACAGGTAAATACAAAAGTATATTTAGGACTACACATTATGCCGTACTCCATAATAAAAGAAGTCAAAGTCCGTCTTTGGAGCAAATATGATGTTCACTTCGTTGCCAATAACGATGTGAATATCCTGGCAGGCATTAACGGCAGTGGTATAACATCCTTGTTGCCCGAAACAAACAAGTTGGCACTTGTCAATATCAATGGCAAGAATCTGTCGTACTAATTCCGTCTGTCAACAAAAGCGTTATAAGCAAGAATACAAAAAAGAAAATCATATGAACGAACGTTTAATAGTAAAATCATTTGGTCCCGTCAAAGACCTTGATATTATATTTAAGAAAGTTACCTTGTTCATAGGAGACCAAGGCACAGGCAAAAGTTGTGTCGCAAAACTTTTCTCCACGTTTAAATGGTTAGAGAAGGTGTTAAGCCAAAAGAAATACAAACTCTCATACTTTGAGCAATATAACAGGTTCAAGACAAAGTTGTGTGCATATCATAGAATAGATTCCTTCATTGTTAATGGGAACCCATATATCAAATTTGAAGGAGAACTATACGATTTTTTGTATGAGAACGGGAATTTCTGTGTAACAGACAAAGGTCAGGACATAAAAGGCATCTCAAAGGTAATGTATGTTCCAGCAGAACGTTCAATTGTAAGCGTAGCCGAGAATAAGTCAAAGCTTTTGAAAGAGCTGCCAGACTCCAGTGAGACTTTCTCTGACGAGTTTGTAAATGCAAAGAAATTCTTTCAGAGCGGTTATAATCTTCCGTTTGAGGGATTACGCTTTGAATATGACAGTTTGAATGATACAGGTTGGATTCATGGTGCTAACTATAAGGTGAGACTCACCAATGCTTCTAGTGGAATTCAGTCGTCCCTTCCAATGTGTATTGTATCAGAGTTTCTGAGTAGTAAGGTTTCTGACAAAGAGGAAATCAAGCTCTCTAAAGAAGAAAAAGACAAATTGGAAAAAAGAGTAGCTGAAATCATGCAGAATGATGAATATTCTGACAGTATCAAGGATATGATGATTCGCCAATTGTCATATGCCAATAGATATAATCAGCTTATAAACATAGTTGAAGAACCAGAATTAAACCTTTTCCCTCGTTCACAGATGGAAGTGCTCAAATCTCTGGTTTACAACAATGCAAGCTCTGATGAGAATATGCTTGTGTTCACTACTCATAGTCCATATTCATTGGCAATTGTCAATACAATGATTATGGGTGCCAAGGCGTATGCCAATGCGAGTGCGGGACAGAGAAGGCTGATAGAGAACATTTTGCCAGTGAAGTATCAGATCAATGAAGAAGATATAGCTGCATATCGTCTCTCTTCTTCAGATGCAAGCTATTGTCAATCTGCTATAAATCCTAACACGGGGCTTGTTTCAAAGAACGAATTAGATTCTGCGTCAGGTGACATTATGCGAATATTTAACTCTTTATACCAGTGCTATGCCAAGACTCTCGCAAGATAGGAATTTGCCTGTTTCCATAACAAATCTCCGGTTGTGCTCCGCATTACAATATTGTGGCGCATTAGGTGTGACTAATGCTTTTGACAAAAGCTCCGCTGAGTATCTTTACATCTATGATGATAGTAAACTTGGCTATACAGATTGGACAGATGTAGCACCCGAGTTTGTTTCAAAGTGTTTCGTTGCAACAAATCCCACCAACAATACGATTGTTTTGCTACCACTTGATCACCGAATCCTTACTGGGAAAAGTGTTGTTGCAGGAGGCGTATGTGATGGTATGCTTCTGACAGAAAAGGAAATGTGTCTGATTGAGTTCAAAACAAATGTCACGTCCTCCAACTATCAGACTATTGTCCAAAGGGCAAATGACGCAATCGATCAATTGTGGCACACTTTTGATGACATTATCAAGCCAAAATGTACGACACAATCCATTGCGGAGCAACCCATAGATGTAGAACAAATGCTTTCTATTGACTTCTATGTCGTATATGATAAAGACTTGGAAGTAACGGGAGCAAACTCGGAACTAATGGATTTGCAGACACAGTTTCTAACAGACAAAAGCCATCCTCTCTATTTTGATAATGGAAAAACTTTCCTGTAAATCATTATAATGAACCCATCAAGAGAAATAACTTGAAATGATGACAATAGAAGAAATACAGGTTCGCAAAGAATGTCAAACATTCGATTGCAAGAGCATACAGATTGACCCGAAATCATTAGCTGTACCCATTGTGGCTATGGCTAATGCCGATGGTAGTGTGCTTGCCATTGGTGTTTCTGATAAAACTCGCAGAATAGAAGGACTTGATGGAAACAAAGGGCGACATGAAATACTACTCACAATACCGTATACACGACTTGTTTGAACTCCAAGAGTCTCTCTTGGGTTTGAGCAAGTCCAACCGCTGGGTCAAGCTTGCCGACCGCCTCCCCTGGGCCAAGATCGAAAAAGAATATAACAAGCGTCTGAGGAACAGCCATTGCGGCGCAGGCAACAAGCCCGCCCGCATGGTTGTTGGTGCCCTTAATAGTGAAGCATGTGGAGAATTTGAGCAACGACAGGCACGCCGATATGTATATAAACAACGATAACTGCATCGAAGCCAATGATAGCCGTCAGCAATTCATTTGTCGGATACTACATATCCATGGACGTCATTGTTGCCTTGATGTTTGACAAACGTTTAGGGAACTGCCAGATTCCAGAACGTCAAGCACAAAGCGTCAAGTAACGTCTTTCCTATATATAGGTTCCCGTCCCGCAGCCTCCACCCTTGAGCTTCGGCACTCTTGCGTCCCGATGGCAGCAAGCCAGCAAAGCCGGAGCGGTTCAGAAAACGATGCAAAGATACGTTTTTTTTAGGAATTTATATCATTTCGGAGGGAAAAAGAATAAAAATTTCCTTTCACAAGGCTTGTGAAACCACTTTTTAGGCGAAAACAAGCAAAAAAGTTCAAAAAACTTGGGAAGATTCGGAAATAATGTCTATCTTTGCATCGACAAATCCCGCCCGCTTCCCATTAGAACAGCGTACCCAGCGGGACATTTTTTGTATATAGACATGAGATATACCAAACAAGCGATGACACTGGCACAGCAGATTCAGACACTGCAAAGCAGAGGTCTGATAATTGCTGACACCAATAAGGCAGAACAGGCTCTTGATGCTATCAGCTACTTCCGATTGGCAGACTACTGGTATCATCTGGAAGCAGACCACCATACGCACCAGTTTCTACCCAATAGTCATTTTGAGGAAGTGCTGGCTTGCTACTATTTCGACAAGGACTTGAAGGCTCTGCTTTTCAAGGCTATTCAGACTATCGAGGTGGCTGTCAGATCGAAAATCATCAAACACTTTGCTCCCACATGTGGCCCATTCTGGTTTATGGATACAACGAAAGCCGTAAACCAAAGGCGTTTCCAGACAAATCTCGACACCATCAAGAAAGAAGTAGGACGTTCTAAGGAGCGGTATATCCGTGAGCATTTCCGCAAATACACAGATCCAGACCTTCCTCCTGTTTGGAAGACACTGGAGGTGATTTCGTTGGGCGAATTATCGAAACTTTATAATAACTTCAGCGAGTCACAATTGAAGCATGATGTCGCACATGAGTTTGGACTGAATCACCACAAGTTCCTATCAAGTTGGCTGGAGAGTCTGACTTCGCTACGCAATCATTGTGCCCATCACGCCAGAGTATGGAATCGGGCATACCCTCTGAAACCAACTACGCCACAAGTGATGCCCAACAAGTGGATTACGAACTTCACTTTCAGGGAAGAGTCGCTATACGCCCAACTCTGCTGTATTGCCTATTGGCTGAATGCTATTGATGCAAATAACACTTTCGTTGGTGACCTAAAACTACTGTTGCTTCGCAATCCGTCAATAGATCCGTCCATGATGGGGTTTCCGTCTAACTGGCGACAGGAACCCCTTTGGCAGATGTAGGTCAGCAGTATAGTAAGAAGTTTAGACTATTTCATCTTCTTTCTAATATCCTTCGATTGCTGTATCATCAGGCGTCCTATGCTGTCACGCATGGCGGCTTCCTGTTCCATCTCATAGCGGCGACGAATGGAGTCCTCATAGTTGATGACGAACTGCCGGCAGTGGCGGATGCCCTCCTTGTTTCCTGTCCAGATATTGCGTTCCAGCCATATCACATTGGCGTTGTTGGCGGGCAGCGTAGCCCTTAATGCCCTATACTTCCAGCCCGCTAATTCCAGTTCATCTATCTCTTTAGACTGGTCGTAAATCTTGGTTGTCAGCAGGGACATACAAAAGAAAAGGACGGTGCTAACTTCCACTAACCACCATGTTTTAGTCGTCAGGTCATGGATGACTTTCTTGTGCTGTGGCTTACTTGTTTGTTCTGTAATGAGTTGGCGCAAGGCATGGATTTCATCTGCCAATGCTCCGTCATCTTTGGCTGATAGTACCTCAAACTTACTACAGATGGCATTCAACAGTTCTTTTTTGATCGTCTGCGGGCTTTCGGCAGTGCCGGTCTTCTCCCCTTGTGCCGTTGGGTCTTAACCCCGGCTTCTGTTTCCTTTCTTTTCCCTGTTACCATTATTGTCATTGCTTACATTGTTTTCTGTGTTATCTTACTTCAGTAACCAAACTCTGAAATCTGCGACCGTCGGGAGCGGATTTGTCCCGTCTGAAAGAGCGGGCAAGGTAGTTTTCGGGTTACGAAAACACAACCTTGCTTACTCTCGAAACTATTGTTTCTCGACCAATTCCGCTTTCAGCGTCAATGCCACTCCCATAGCCTTTAGGTTTGGTCTTATCGCTCACAATTTACGCCACTGCTCAATGTCGTCTTCATACATGGCGATGTGGTGGCGGCAGATGTTTTCCAGCAGTCCCGTGACACTCATCCATCGCGTCTCGGACAGGCGGAGAACAATCTGGTCGAGTTTCTGGCGGACTTCCTCACTGACGAACACGGGGCAGCGGTTGACGATCCTCGGCACCTGAAGGAAGGTGGCACGGTACTCGTCGAGCAACAACTTGCGCTGCTTGCTGCTTATCCGTCGCACTGTTGTGGATGACGTGTCAGACGTAGGGGAAGGTACAGACGTAGGGGATAGTTCAGCATCCTCTCTAACGGCAGGGAAAAGAGATTCTTCGCCCTGTTCATCTCCCGTCGCCTCAGCCAATGGACTGGCGACTGTACTCCGGATAGTGGAACGGGACTGAGTCCTGACTGCTCCGTTTGTTTCTTACTCTCAGAGGCTACGGGTACTTCACCTGTGAATGCCCTGAGTTCTGCTTCCGTGAAATTTCCATTTTCTTTCTTTGGCATTTTACTTTGCTTTTTATGTTACTACTATGGTCAGAGTATGCACTGCTGACCGATTATCGTGTGCAAATGTAATGTGCCTTGCTTACACTGCCAAGAGATTGGGTTTAGATGCCCCATTCTGCGCATGGTCTTGAAAAATCGACTTTCCAGGCTATCCAGGAGAATCCGTACATGCAGTATCTGCTTGGGCTTTCCAAGTTCACGGAAAAGCCCGTGTTCGTACCCGAGTTGTTCGTTTTGATCCGCAAGCGCCTTGACCAGGACTTCTTCAACATGCTGACCTTGATACTGAGCGAAGCGGACGGAAGCAAACCGAAGAAGGAATCGTGAACGGTAATACTATAAGGCCACTGGGACTAAGAGGGCTAACACTCCTTGGGTCTCGGTGGCCTTTGTCGTAAATGATTTTCAAACTTGATGGTTTTGTTTGTTCGCTATTTTGACATATCATAACCTGTATCTCTTGGCTGCTGATAGAGATTGGAGGTAGCAACCTTTGGACGGAAAAAACTGGGGGAAGGGCATGAGGAAAGGCCGCAATGAAGGCTTTTGCCCTGGGATGGGTTTTGTTAAATGGATACGAATGAATAGTTAATGGGGCGTTAATTCATGCTAATCGGCTTGCATTCGGCTGGACGGAAGGTTATCTTTGTATAGTGGCTGCACCAGGGCAAATGGTTAGCCAGTCTTCTTGGCATAAACGACTGGAAGAGGCAAGTGGCTGAAATGTAAAATATAATCAAGAGAAACGATGATGAAAAAGTTAGAATTCATATCAATCTCATCGGTTAGGAGTCGGAAAAGACCGTTCTCGTATCGGTCTCGTATCAATCCCGTATTGATCCCGTATCGTTCCCGTATCAATCCCGTATCGATCCCGTATCGTTCTCCTATCGTTCTCCTATCGTTCTCGCTTCCGGAAGCGGAAACAATACGGAAACAATACGGAAGCGATATAACCTGGAAGGGAGAAGGATACGTGGAGGGTACTTGGAGAATAGGTGGAGGAAGGGCTTACACGACTAAAATCACTGTTTCTGCCAGAAGGTGACTTGTAGGTGGTGCCCACACAAGTGATTTCTTCCTCCCCCAAGGAGCGAGTTTCTCGGTTTAAAAAAAATCGCATCTTTGTGTCACAAAACGACGTGCTCTGCGTATTATGGGTAGAAGTTAAACAAAAACGAAGAAGTTATGAAACAGACAACTATCATCGCTATGCTTGCCTCGCTGCTCTTCAGCGGTGTCGCAACAGCTTGTCAACACAACGTCGCCACTATACCTGCACAGGAGTATGCGGGCAACGCTTTCAACACTTCCGCCGCCCCTTCTCCCGACACAAAGGACCGAAAGAAGCAGGCTGGGAAGGACGAAGTCATCGACACACGAGAATATCAGGTGAAGGATTTCGACCACATCGACTGCGGAACAATAGCCAACATCTACTTCACACAGGGCAACGAGACGCGCGTCGTAGCCAAGTTACACCACGGGAACCTCGACTTGCTGGAAGTCTCAACCCACAACGGTTGCCTCAAGCTGCGGACCGCCGACTTAGGTCTTCCCACCAAGCGCTTTAGCATAGGCAAGCGCAACAGAGCCTATGTCGGCGACTTGGATGGAAAGCACAGCGAGCAGCAGGAGGTGGACCTCTACATCACCGCTCCATCGCTGCGCAAACTAGAGATGTCGGGGGTATGCACATTCAGTGCCGAACACCTCAACGTGCCGAAACTGGATATCGTCATGGCGAGTCAACCAGGTGAAGTTGTCCGATGTGACTTGCAACGAGACCAACATGATGATCAGCGGTGTGAGCAGCATGGACGCTACCATCACGGGCGACCAAATCCACTTGGTCAACACAGGGTCAGGAAATACGACTATTCACTTCAAAGGTGCGAAGGCGGAGATCGCAAACAGTGGTGTAGGAGTCCTCGCCGCAGAGGTGGACTGCAAAACACTACGCGCAGTCAATAGCGGCGTGGCACAGATGATACTCAAGGGCACTGCTGACGATACCGACATCGACAACAGTGGTATGGGACGGATCAACACCAAAGGACTCAACAACTATTGACGACCCACGCCACGGAGAAGAATGCCATGCCTCAAGATACCAGCGACAATGGACGAGACACAATTCAAAAATGAGGTACGACGGCTGCGGCCCCAACTGATGGTCGCGGCGCGGCGCCACACGGGAGACAGCGACTGTGCGGAGGACATCGTGCAAGACGCACTCCTTCGGCTATGGCAGCTCCATGCCAACCTGCACATGCCGATAGCCCCACTGGCCTTCGTCCTCGTCCGAAATCTGGCCATCGACACCCTCCGACGCCACAAACGCACCACGCCTGTAGAGACGCTGGCCATGGCTGAACCGGTAAAGAGGTGGACGCACGCTACGAGCGGATCGTCAGACTGCTCAACAAACTGCCGACGCTGCAACAGACCATATTCAGGCTGCGCCACATAGAAGGCATGGAATATGCCGATATCGCCGAGATAACGGGCACCACGCCCGAATCGGTGCGACAAACTGTGAGCAGAGCGCGACGAACGATTCTCAAACTATATCATTCTACATCATGCAAGACGAACAAATAAACAATCTGGTGGAACGATTCCTCGACGGAGAGACGACCCTCGCTGAGGAAAAGCAGCTCTACGACTTTTTCTCACAAAACGAAAATGTCGATGAGTCATTGCTCCCCTACGCAGAATACTTCCGAGACCTGGCCGTGCTGCCATCGCCCCAGAAGGAAGAAAAACCACGGAAGAGACCGCGATGGACGATCCGCTGGACACAGTGGGCAGTAGGAGCAGCAGCCGCCGTGCTGATCTCCTTGGGCGGGATGTGGATCTACACCCTGCAGGAGGAGCGCCATTTGGCACAGCTCTATGGGGGAAGCTACATGATCGTGGATGGTAAGCGCTACGACAACCTGCGGGAAATCAAAGACGACATACGCCAGACGCTGGCCGACGCACAACAGATAGAGCGCGAGGCGGATGGGCAAGCCGTCATTGAGGAGGCCGAACAAGAGGTGCTGGAGAGCATAGGCGATCCAGCGGAAAGACAAAAGCTCAAAGAAATACTCAAAAACTAAAGTGAAAGGAAGGCTGATATGAAATATCAATTCATAGTATGGTTAGGACTGTCCCTGCTGCTCTCGATACCTCTGCGGGCTCAGAACAGCATCGACAGGATGGTAGAAGAATACTCTGCCATAGGCGGTTCGAAATTTACAAGTGCCGTGGAGCGCGATCCCAACACAAGCCGCGTGAAGAAGGTGGTGAAACGACTGGTCGTGAACGGAGTCAACGCACAGAGGTTTATCCATGGATTCAAGCGCGAGGCGCAACGGCATAGACACACGGTGACCAATAGGAAGAACGACGAGACCACCATCACAATGGTCGCAGACGACAAGAAGGCCACCCGCGTCTATCTGCTAAAATACGACGACAGGGCGTATCATTTCTCCGACGCTACCATCACGATTGTCATCGTTCCCAAATAAAGTAAGGCCTAACGAAGAGGAGCGGGCACTCCTCCAAAGAGCTGGGAGCTGACTATAGCCCCAGCTCTTTTGCTATACTGCACAGTTCCTCATACCACGCCTTGCCAAAGCGACGGGTGAGGGGACCTTCGAGGAAGCGGTACAAAGGAAGACCCAGTTCCTCTCCCTTCTTTCTGCCCGGTGCACAAATCTTCCAACGGTGATAGTTGAGTCCATAGAGATTGGGAGCAAACTGCTTCTCACGGATGGGGTAAAGGGCACAAGAGATGGGCTTGACAAACTCGGTCTGCCCGGCCCGATAGGCTTTCTCAAGGGCACACAGACAACAGTCCTTGTCATAGCAGGTGAATACACAGTCTTTGCCTCCCACTATGCTCGTCACCAAGTCGCCCTCCTCGTCGGTATAGGCGACACCACCACGGTCGATCACCGACTGGGCCTGGGCCGACAACGAAGGCCATACCGTGTCCAGTACGTCCTCGATGGCGAGTGTCTCATCCATCGTGACGGGCGCCCCCGCATCGCCCTCGATACAGCAAGCACCCTTGCATGCGTCGAGGTCGCAACAAAACTTCTCTGTGAATATATCCGGCGACACCAGTACGTCGCCAACTTGAAGGATATGCAATTCCATTATTATTTCTTCTTTCCACGCCATCCACAAGCCATACATTGGCGGTAGAATGCGTGATTACTACATCATGAGACGCTACCAGTTGATGGGGTCCATGCCGTGTTCGGCCAGATAGGCATTGCAACGGGAGAACTGATGCTGGCCAAACCAGCCGCCTCGGTTGGCAGACAAGGGAGAGGGATGGACGCTTTCGAGCACAAGATGGCGTGAGGAGTCGATGAGGTATTTCTTCCCTCGGGCAAAACCGCCCCACAACATGAAGACCAAATGGTCGCGACCATCGCTCAGCGCACGGATGGCCGCATCGGTGAAGGTGGTCCATCCCAGCCGCTGATGGCTGTTGGCCTGATGCGCCCGCACCGTCAAGGTGGCGTTCAGAAGCAACACGCCCTGCTCGGCCCAACGGGTCAAGTCGCCCGAAGACGACACCTCGACACCCAGGTCGTCTCTGATTTCCTTGTATATATTGAGAAGAGAGGGAGGCAACGCGACTCCTTCGGGCACGGAGAAGCTCAAGCCCATTGCCTGCCCAGGCTCGTGGTAGGGATCCTGCCCTATGATCACCACCCTCACACGGTCGTAGGGGCAAAGGTTGAAAGCATTGAAGATCAACCGGCCCGGGGGATAACACGGAAAGGCGGCATACTCCTGTCGCACCGCCTCAGTAAGTTGGGCGAAATAAGGTTTCGTAAACTCCGGCTCCAAATGGGCCTTCCAACTACGCTCTATCTGTACTTCCATTCTGTGTTGTCTCTCTGATTCCAGTTGCAAAATTACGGATTTTCGTCCGAAAGGCCGTAGCATGCAGCCGTTTTTTCCACAACTCCTACTCGTTTTTGGACAGACCTTCCATTTCAGACGATACGCTGTCGCTATACTTCACCCCCAATCAATTCATAAAAAAAGCGAAATAAAAGGCGCTTCTTCGTCGGTCTGCAAAAATAAGAGTAATTTTGCATGATTTTATTTTTTTGGGAAGACATTGTCACGGCTGATAAGTGAAGAAGCTGGTAGGTGAATTGGCAAGATTCGCCTTTCCCTTGAGATGTAGGTCAAAACAATAAAGATTAATTATTTTTTAGATGAACGTAATTACCAAAACAGTTCAATTGCCTGATGGACGTGCCATCACGATTGAAACGGGAAAGGTTGCAAAGCAAGCCGATGGTTCCGCTGTCCTGAAGATGGGCAACACTGTGCTCCTGGCCACTGTTTGCGCCGCCAAAGAAGCAGTACCAGGTACCGATTTCATGCCTTTGCAGGTAGATTACCGCGAGCAGTACGCGGCCGCCGGACGGTTCCCCGGAGGATTTACCAAGCGCGAGGGCAAGCCCAGTGACAACGAAATCCTCACTTCACGCCTTGTTGACCGCGCCCTGCGGCCCTTGTTCCCCTCCGACTACCACACGGAGGTGTATGTCCAGATCATGCTTTTGTCTGCCGACGGCGTGGACCAGCCCGACGCATTGGCCGGTTTTGCCGCCTCTTGCGCCATGGCTTGCAGCGACATCCCGTTTGAGTGCCCCATCTCTGAGTGCCGCGTAGCCCGCGTCAACGGCGAGTATGTCATCAATCCGACGACGGAGCAGATGAAGGAGGCCGACATGGACCTCATGGTGGGTGCCACGAAGGACAACATCATGATGGTGGAAGGCGAGATGGACGAGGTCTCCGAGCAGGATCTGATTGGTGCCCTCAAGGCCGCCCACGAGGCTATCAAGCCGATGTGCGAGCTGCAGGAGGAACTGATGAAGGAGCTCGGCACCGACACCAAGCGCGAGTATGACGACGAGATCAACGACGAGGAGCTGCGCCAGCAGATCAAGGACGAGCTCTATCAGCCCGCCTACGACCTCGTGAAGCAGGCTCTCCCGAAGAAGGAGCGCGAGGAGTCTTTCAAGCAATTGATTACCGATTTCCTTGAGAAATACGATGCTGCCCACAGCGACCTCAGCGATGAGGACCTGGAGGAGAAGCACGCCGAGGCCGAGCGCTACTACGCCGATGTGGAGCGCGATGCCATGCGCCGTTGCGTCCTGGACGAGGGTATCCGCCTCGATGGTCGCAAGACGACCGACATCCGCCCCATCTGGTGCGAGGTGTCACCGCTTCCTATGCCTCACGGATCTGCCATCTTCACCCGTGGAGAGACGCAGAGCCTCAGCACCTGTACGCTGGGCACGAAGCTGGATGAGAAACTGGTGGACGACGTGCTCGACAAGTCTTACCAGCGTTTCCTCCTCCACTACAACTTCCCGCCGTTCTGCACGGGCGAGGCCAAGGCCCAGCGCGGTGTAGGACGTCGTGAGATCGGCCATGGCCACCTGGCATGGCGTGGTCTGAAGGGTCAGATTCCCGAGGACTTCCCCTACACGGTGCGCCTTGTCAGCCAGATTCTGGAGTCCAACGGATCTTCTTCCATGGCTACGGTCTGCGCTGGCACGCTGGCATTGATGGACGCTGGTGTTCCGATGAAGAAGCCGGTATCGGGTATCGCCATGGGTCTGATCAAGAACCCGGGCGAGGAGAAATACGCCATCCTCTCCGATATCCTCGGCGATGAGGACCACTTGGGCGACATGGACTTCAAGACCACAGGTACGAAAGACGGTCTGACTGCCACGCAGATGGATATCAAGTGCGACGGTCTTTCCTTCGAGATCCTCGAGAAGGCCCTCTTGCAGGCCAAGGCTGGCCGCGAGCATATCCTTGGCAAGTTGACCGAGACCATCGCAGAGCCGCGCGCTGAGATGAAGCCGCACGTACCGCGCATCGTTGCCTTCGATATTCCGAAGGAGTTCATTGGTGCCGTCATTGGCCCGGGTGGAAAGATTATCCAGCAGATGCAGGAAGATACGGGCACGACGATCACGATCGACGAGACCGACGGCGTAGGCAAGGTGCAGGTTAGCGCTCCCAACAAGGAGAGCATCGACGCTGCTATCCAGAAGATCAAGGCCATCGTCGCCATCCCCGAGGTGGGCGAGATCTACGAGGGTACGATTCGCTCGATCATGCCTTATGGCTGCTTCGTCGAGATCATGCCTGGCAAGGACGGACTGCTCCATATCTCAGAGATCAACTGGAACCGTCTGAACACCGTTGAGGATGCTGGTCTCCACGAGGGCGACAAGATCAAGGTGAAGCTGATGGAGATCGACCCGAAGACGGGCAAGTACAAGCTCTCCCACCGTGTGCTGGAGCCGAAACCGGAAGGCTACCAGGAGCGCCCGCGTCGTCCGCGTGGCGAGCGTGGTGAGCGCAGAGGCGGCCCCCGTCGTAACAACAACGACTAAATAACGAAGTCTCTCAAGCATTCTCTTCTCTCTACCACCTGACTTTTCCTGATAGGAACAGCGGTGGATCAGTTGGAAAAAGAAGAATGCAACTTATATTTGAATCCCCTGCTGCGCGATGCAGCAGGGGATTTTTGATATGGTCTGACAGATGCGACCAGAGAAGGAAAAGGCTCCAGCCATCGTTGATGACTGGAGCCTTTGATTATGCTATCACGCCAGCTTAAATGGTTGGCGCAAAGAGTCATTGTGGAGCTTACTTCACGATCACCTTCATGGTGCGGCCATCGCTCATCTTGACGATGTTGAGACCCTTCACCGGAGCCTCGATGCGCTGACCAGCAGCATTGTAGCGAGCCACCTCGACAGCATCGGCCTTCACGTTGCCCGTGACGCCCTGGACGCCGGTAGCAGCGGTGATGTTGTAGCTCTTGCCAGCGTTCACAACCTGACCCGTCTGCTTGTCGATGATGATAGCGATAGCAGCCACCTTTCTACCCGTAGCCTTGAGGGCGTTCTTGAGGGCAGCCTTGGTCGGCATAGCCACCTCGTAAGAGGCAGTCGTCGTCTCGTTGGCAGTCAGCGTGATGGGAGCAGCCTGGTTGGTCGTGTTACGATAAGAGCTACCGATGAGCACGTCCATGAAGTCCCACTGGATGTATGAAGAGCCCTTGTCGCCGCCCTTACCCAGGATAGCAAGGTCTTCCTCACCGCTGTTGATCAGCTGCTGCTTCGTGTGTACTGCGTAGCATAGTAGTTGCCTTGACGCCAAGAAGAGCCAGCACCCGTCAAGCTATCAGCAATGAGGACGTAAGCGATCTCGTAATTGCCAGAGACATAAGAGTCGATGCTGGCGTTGATCGTGACGGTGGTAGAATCCTGGTTCCAAACACCATTGACCTCTACACCGACCATCGGTACCTCCTTGACAGCTGCTGCCATGTCGTCGAGGATAGACTTCTTAGAACCATAATACGGGTCGATGGTCTTGCCATTGCGGTTGATGACGCAAGAGGGAGCACCCGACAGACCGACGTTGGCATAGTTGGCCGTGTACATCGGGTCACTGGCGTTGAACTGGTGCATAGCGATACCAACGAAGTTGTCAGGATAGTTCTTGGCAGCCTTCTCCATACCGACAAGACCGCGCGGACACCATCCGCAACCCGTACCAGTCAGCTCCTCAACGACGACACCACGCTTGAAGACCTTGGAGATAACGATGAGCGTACCCTTGGCCTCAGCCTTCTCAGCCTGGTTGGCATTGCCATTGACCTTCGTCACCTTGACCGTGACGTCGCGGTTCTTGACCTCAGAGCCACAAGCGACCTTCACGTCGAAATCGCCTCTGTTGCCAACGGCAACGGCATTGGCCAGAGTGACATGCTGCTCAGCCTGAGCCTCGCCATCGACGGTGACCACATAGTCGAGGTCGCGGACGGCCTCCTTACTGTTGTTGAAGAAAGACACCGTGAAGTTGACGTCGGTATTCACGGCACCCGTGGTGCTACCGAAGTCAAACGGAGCGACGTTGTAATCGGGGAAGTCACCCTCCACGAGAAGCTGAATACTCACATTCTCGTTCTGGCCGTTGAAACCATACCAGCCAAGACCCTGACCACCCTGCTTAGAAGTGATGTTGCAATACAACCAAAGCTTGTTGTCCTCAGCGTCACCCTCACCCACCATAGAGATGGGGTAGCAGTCGTTAGTGTATTTGCCACCGCTCGTCGTGTTGAGCTGCTTATAGTCGAAGCCGACGAAGAAGCCCGTAGCGTCTTCGATGGTGATCGGCTGATCGAGCGTCACCTCGTTCCAGCCCTTATTGGGGGCAGCAACATCCTTTGCGAAGAGCTCGTCACCGATGCGAACATTGTTGATAGCGCCAGTAGCCGAGTTGATGAAGACGCGAGAATTGTCCAAAGCAGCGCAGAGACCGAAACGCATACCGACGATCTTCTTGCCCACATAGCCAGACATCACAGTCGGAGAAAGGTAGGCTGCGCACTTGTTATCGCCCGGGTAGTTGGGGATACCAATACCATACTCGCCCAGAGCATCTGAAGAATAGAGGCCGGCCCAACGCTGGTTGGAGGCAATCTTGGCAACCTTCTTTGCACCAGCATACTGGACAGCCGAAGGACCTACTGACACCACGCGGGTGCTCACCTGTGCGGAAGCACTCAGAGCGAGAGCGGCAGCCGCAAGAGACAGTAATACTTTTTTCATTTTACTTGTTGTTGATAATTTGGTTTTCGCCCCACGAAGGGGCGGATGATTATTGATAATTTGAAAACTCTCATGAAGAGACACACTACTTAGAGGCTATCTGACAACCTCCTTGCGGACCGTGCCATCGGAGAAGCGAACCATGTTAAGACCGCGTTGCGGCGCATCAAGACGCTGGCCCGCTGCATTGTAGCGAGCAGTCTCCAACTTCTCCGAGGTAGTGATTCGCTCCACGGCAGTCGGCGTCTTGTCAAGATAGCACTTGTCCGCGTTCATCACGCGGCCAGTTGCGGTGTCGAGCACCATGGCCACAACGGCCACATGGGCCTTGGCCACTGCATTGCGCAACGGATCCTTGGTGGGAAGTGTCAGCGTATAGGTAGCAACCGACGTCTCGCCAGGCACCACATCGACAAAACCACCGAGGTTTTCTATGTCCTTACTATACTGTGTGCCTTTGTTCTTATAAGAACTACCCACCAATACATCCTCGAAGATATACTTGCAGTAGTCGCCCTGCTGACCGTAGGATCCATCCTGCAGGAAGGGAGCCAACAAGTCGTCGTCGAAACTGTCGCGGGGTATAGCCACAATAGTTGTTGAGCTGACGCCAGCGCTGGGTATTGCCCGCCACACTGTCGGCGACCAGCACGAAGACCATCTCGTAGCGTCCAGCCTCTGTACCTTCCACCTGTGCGGTGGTCTGCACCGCCGTATAGTCGGCGTTCCATTCACCCGAAACGGTCACACCTAAGACAGCCTTCTCCTCCATGGCGCGCTCAAAGTCCTTAGCCACATCGCGCATACCACCGGCAGATCCATAGAAAGGGTCGATGATCTCGCCATTGCGGTCGATCATGCAGCACGGGGCACCTTTCAATCCACCATCACTCCAGTCGATGTCGGCATAGTCGGGCGTGTACATTGGGTCGGTGGCGTTGAACTGATGGACGGCAACACCGATGAAGCGGTCGCCGTAGAGGTCGCGCAACATCTTCATACCGACCAGTCCTCGCGGACACCATCCACAGGCCGTACCCGTAAGTTCCTCGACGACCACCTTGCGCTCATATCCAGCACCGTCGGCACGACGCTCCTGGGCGCTCATGCCCATTAGCAAGAAGAAAGAGGCAGCCAAAAGTAATATTCGTTTCATAGGATTTCTGCTTATTGTTAAAGTCTGGCTTCGTGGCGACAATTCGGAGTTAAGACACCCGATCGTGTTGCAAACCAATCTTTGAGATGTGTGAGCAGTCTCCCTTCCCTCTTTTCGGAGGAAAAGGGAGACTGCTTAATAGTTACTTGACGATGACCTTCAGCGTGCGGCCGTCGGCCAACTTGACGATATTCAAGCCCTTCTGGGGAGCGCTGATGCGCTGACCTGCGGCATTGTAGCGAGCCACTTCCACGGTCTCGCCAGTGGTCTGGGCAGCATCGACGATGCCCGTGAGCGGAGTGATGTGCTCGTTGCGATCCACATTGAGGACATAGCCCGTGGACTTCTCGGTGAGTACGGCCACAACCGACACCTTGTCCTTATTGATATAAGGCTTGAGGGTATTCTTCGTCGGGAGCTTCAACGTATAGGTGGAATAGACCGTACCGCCAGCAGAGACGGGATCGAGCGTAGCCAAGGTGGAGCGCGTGTTGTAGGAAGACGCAATCACCACATCCTCGAAAGGATACTGCTTGATCTGGCTGGTTCCGTAGGTACCACCCTTGCAGAACTGTACGAGGTTGGGATCGGCAGCATAGCCACCGTCGGCGGGATCATACTGCGCATAGTTGTTGTTCTGATACCAGGCGGCATTGTCGCCCACTACGCTGTCGGCTACGAGGATGAAGGCTACGTCGAAATCGCCAGCAATGTTGGCCTCGACAACGGCCGTGGCCGTGACCTCGGTCTGATCAGCATTCCAGACACCAGAGACCGTCACGCCGACCTCGGCAGTACCATAATACAACTCCTTCTCGATATCGCGGGAGATACCAAACTTCTCGCCACTTGATCCGAAATAAGGATCGACGGACTGGTTGCCATTGCGGTTGATGATACACAAGGGTGCATTGCCTGCGGGGAGGTCGTCGAGCGTGAGATACTCGCGGGGAGCCATCGGGTCGGTGCTGGCGTTGTAGCGATGGATGGCCACACCGACGAAGCGGTCGCCATACTTCTGCTTCATGAGCTGCATACCAACGATGCCACGCGGACACCATCCACAACCCGTACCGGTCATCTCCTCGACAAACACCTTCTGGACGAAGTCCTTGAAGACAGTCATGCAAGTGCCACTGGCATCCTTGCGGGCGGCCTGGTTCTCCTCACCATTCACCTTGGTGACAGTCAACGTCACAGGATAGGTGCCCATCGCGGAAGCGGCAGGCAGCACCACCGGCACCGTCACCGTGCCCGTACCCGTCAGGGCATTGTCCGTCTCGGTCAGATCAATATGATATTCGTCCGATGTCTTGTCGTCCATCGTGACGGTATAATCAAGGTTGTTGAGCGACTCACCAAAATTGTTGAAAGTCACATCGACGGTCTTCGTCTGTCCCAGACCTACACGGTAGGTACCAAAGTCTTGGGGCGTGACCGCCTGCTGCGCTGCACCATTGGCCTCTACGATCAGCTGGATAGCCACCGAGCCGTAGTCGCCACCGAGGTTGTTCCACTCCTCGCGTCCAGTACCTCCGGCGGAGTTGGGAATCTTGCCATAAATATAGAGGTCGCGCTTCGGACCAGCAGCATAGACAGCAACCGGGCTGTTGGAGCGGGTCTGCGTATATTTGAAGGACGGGACCACGGCCTTCCACTGGTCAGACAGCGTGAACTGCTTGTCCTCGGGGAACATCACCGTGTGCCATCCTGGCTCCTTATTCTCGGCATCCACTGCCACAAGCTGCGTGTAGGTACTCTGCTTATTGACGCTATAGACCGCGACACCCGTCGAGGTACCATCGCTGCCGAGGGCAAAGCGCATACCCACCACCTTGGCGCCTACGTACTGCACATAGTCGTTGGGCACGAGATAGGCACCAGCCTGCATCTTGCCCGGCGCACTCGTGAAACTGAGAGAGTTGTCAATATCGTCCGAGGTATAGTAGCCCACCAACCGCTGGTTGGCCTCCAAGGGCCGTTGTGCCGAAACCGCGAGGGCGACTAAGGCCAATGCCAAGCTAAGAATCGTTTTCTTCATTGAATTAAGGGGTAAATAATGTGCGGGGACATGATTAAGTATTCCATTAACTACGCCCTGCACATAATATGTTTTTTTAAAAAATCCCTGTCGGGGATTCGCTATTTACTTGTAAATCTGCTTCACGGTCTTGCCGTTGGCGAGCTTGACGATGTTCAAGCCCTTGACCGGACCATTGACGCGCTGACCTGCTCCATTGTAGCGGGCCACCTCTTTCACGATGCCGTTGTCAGGATTCTGTGCGTCCTGGATGCCCGTGTAGTTGAAGTTGAAGTTGATGGAGATCTGCGGACCCACACCGATGACATCACCATAGGTGTATTTCTTGGTGCCCCACTGGGTCTTCTCCTCGGTATATTCACACTCGTCGGCGCAAAGCGTGATGGCAGCAGCACCGTCGAAGCAGATGATGTTGCCCTCGTCGTCCATGTCGTTCTTCGGGATGTACTCCAGCATCATGTCGAGGTTCTTGCCAGCCTCCATACCGTTCTTCACATATTCACCAGCAGCGTCGAATGACTGGCAGTTGCCAGCGGCACAGAACTGGATAGCAGCGCCCTCATTGATGCTGGCAATGTTGAGCGTCAGAGCAATGGCCTTGAGATCGCCCGTAGTGTTCTCGACGTAGAGCGCCGGCTTGATCTGCGTGCCAAACGGAGTCTCCTCAGCGTCAGCAGCAGTGTAGTTGAGCGTGGAACCGTCGGGAATCTCTGTCGTGGTGCCATTGGCGTGCTTCTCTACGAAGCGGAAAGTCTTGTTGTTCTGCTGCGCCTGGGCCACACCGGCGAAGCACAACAGTGACAAACAAAGTGTAGTAATTTTCTTCATATTCATTTAATTTAATTGTTGGTCATTTTATGAAATGGAACTTACCCACCCCGAAAGCCAAGCTTTCAGGATGGACAAGTTCTTATAGTCATAGATTACTCTGCCGGTGCAACGGGCGTGAAGACCACCTTGGCCTTCTCTACCTGGGCTACACCACTGTCGGTATAGACGAAGGCGACGACCGAGACATTCTCGGGCACCCACTTCTCGTCCAGCTGGTAGGTGAAGGTCTGAGCCTTCTCCTCGCCCTCGTGGATGGTGAAGTCCGTACCCCAGTCGCCATTGACGGCAGCGCGGAGCACGTGGTTGTGGACATACTCCAGGTTGTTCTTGCCATCGGGCATCATCTGCATGGCCGTGATGCCATCCTCGACGAGCCAGATCTGGAGTTTGCCAGCAGTCGTGCCCGTCGTACCCTCGGAGCTGACGGTGATGCTGACCGTGCGCGAATCTGCATTGTAGTCGTTGCTGATAGCCAGCGAGACAGGAGCCTTCTGCGCGATCAGGCGCATCACCTGACCCTGCCAGGCGGTATAGTCTGACGGTGCCTCACGGTTGACCAAGCCGACGGGCTGGTGGTCAAGACCCCAGTGGTAATAATAGGTATTGCCCAAATCGGTCAGGAGGCCGACAAACTTCTTGTTGCCTGCAAAACCGAGAGGTCCTGAGTGGATGCCGACGGCGATGATGTTGTCCTCACCGTAGGTCTCCTGCAGCACGTGGATCTCATCCGTAGCCTTCGGACAGTTGACGCACTTCTGACCCGTGAAGTCCTCGATGAGCACCTTGCGGGCTGCATCGGCGGGCTTGATATAGACGAAGCGATCCTGCTCGTCGAGGTCGCTGCAGGAAGACAGAACGCCCCCAAGGAGCATACCGGCAGCAGCCATCTTCACATAACCAATGAATTTACTTGTATTGCGTGTCATATTTTTGTTTCTCCTTATGATAGATGATTAGAAGTTGTAGTTATATGACAGCGTGAAACCCTTGGTCTCCGGCACGTAGCGGCAGACACCGCCCGAGCAGTTGAATCCGGCACGCGTACGACCCCATCCGAGCTGTACGCGGTGCGCACCTGTGTTATAGGTGACGAACGTCTGCCAATAGTGGGCATCGGTCAGACCGACATTGTACTGGTCGCTCACGGTGAACATCCAGTGGGGAACCAATGAAAGCTCGGCCAGGGCAAAGAGCCAGTCGTGCTCGTCCTCACCAGTGGTGAGATACTGCAGCTCCGTGCGCAGGCGCGTCTTCGGGCTGAGGTTGAAGAGCGCGTCGGCGATGAAGATGTTGGAGTGGATCATGCCACCCTCACCCTCTACGATGGTCTTGTTGTAGAACTGGTTCATATACATGAGCGAGAGCTTGAAGTCGCGGGTGAAGCGACGATCAATCTGGACATTGAGGTCCTGATAGTACATGCCACTCTTGCCCCACTTCCAGAAAGCCGATCCGTAGCCGTCCGTACCCTTGCCCGTGAGCACTGTCGGCTCCGGCACATTGACCGTCAAGGAGCGCGGGTTCTGGTCGATACCACGGACATGGGAGAAGTTGACCTTCACCATCATGCCATACTTGCCACCGATGGCCGTCTTGCGCTTGAACTTATAGCCCAACTGGCCCTGGTAGGCCCACTCACCATCCAGGCGCGTACCATAGGGATACAGAGCCGCAAGTGCGTAGGTCTGGTCCATTGTGAAGGCTGGCAGGTGGTTGATAGTGGACTGAGCAAGGCTCTCGCCACGATAGGAGTTGAAGAAGAAGTTGTCACTGCGCTTCGCCTGGGCAAGCACACTGAAGCCCTTCTTAGAATATGAAGCCGACAGCATGGCTGCCGTACCCTTGCGATAGATGTAGTTGTTCTTGAACGAGGGATCCGCCGTCTTCTGCGCATACTCTGCCAAGACATTGAAGCCGTGGGTGTTGAGCGTGACGCGGGCATCCCAGGCATTGACGTTGCGAGGCATCACCAAGCGGTAGTTGCCATTGAAGACGTCCTCGTCGTTGCGCTCGTTCTTGTTGACGAAGCTACCACCGAGCGTCAGGCTCGTACCACTCTGGGCGAGGCCCTTGAACCAGCTATCGAGAGACAACTCGACGTCGGCACCTGACACCCAGGAGTCGTTGTGGGCCCAGTAGCGGCGCTGCTGGCCCGTGAGAGCCTTGAGGCGCACACCCTTGACAGGCGTAGTGACGATACGGGCACCCAACAGCGAGTTGTCGATACCCAATGATCGCTCCTCGTAGGTGCGGAGTACGAAGCCTGAGCCAAACTGCTCATAGAAGTTACCTACCGTCACCTCGAAGTTCTTCAACTTAGCCTTCAAGTAAACATAAGGTACGCCGTAGCCCTTGAACGCGGCATCATAACCCGGAAGCTGATGCTCACGATATTCAAAGCGCGCGCCAGCATCGATATACTTGCTCATCACGTTGAGATCGACGAAGGTGTTCGTGCGGAAGTCCTCGTGAGAACCGTCAGACTGCGAGCCCGTAGGCGCCAACATGTCGCTCTGGATAGAACCGCTGACGGTCGGATTGTACTTTCCGTCATTGCGGTCGCCATCATTCTGAGCAAAAGAAGGCGTGGCCACTGCCAAGGCGGCGGCCAAGCCTAATATATAATAAGGATGCTTCATCTGTGTTACTTCTTAGCTGCAACCAGTTCGCGAACCTTCTCGATCAACTCGTTCTCGGCACCCTCGGTGTAGCCGTTGTGCTTGTACACGATCTTGCCGTCGCCATCGCAAACGAGCACGTAGGGGATCATCTGGATGCCCAGTGCGCGCTTGAACTCAGAGTTGGCGTCGATCAGCACGTCGTAAGCCCAACCGTACTCATCAACGAGCGGCTTCACCTTGTTGACGTTCTGGCCCTGGTCGATGCTGATGGCGTAGATTTTGACACCAGTCTCATCCACCCAGTCCTGATACACCTCGTTGATGGCGTTGAGCTCGCGGTTGCAGGGCTTGCACCATGTGGCGAAGAAATCGATGATGAAAGGCTTACCATTGTTGGAAAGCGTGTCGGTTTTCACGGCGTTACCGTTGATGTCCTTCAGCATGACTGAGGGAAGCTGTGCGCTCGCAGTTGTCGCAAATGCGGAAAGCAGCACAAACAGGGAAAAGATTACTTTCTTCATAATGAAACTATTTTTCAGTTATTTTGAATGCAAAAATAGATAATTCCGATTGAACGGGAAACAGAAATAGCGTTAAAATTCGTTTAACGTCCCGTTATTAGGTCAATATGCCCGATTTTGATTCGGGTTACAGTACTTATTTCCGAAATTAGTAAGGGCGGAAACCGTAATCAGCTCTCCCTGGTGCAATACCTCGCTCCTCATCTCGTACTAGATGCGGGAGGCGGAACCGGTCTGAGTTTTTGCATTGAAACCACGGAGACGGCGCTACGCTGCCCAGGATAGCAAACGGACCTCACACGCACGGGGAAGCATGCAGCGAGAAGTATGAGACGTGAAGCCTCCAACCCTAACAACAAGCATGGACTTCAGCCAAGGATGCGTCCCTCGGCTGAAGCCCACGATATCATAGATACAGGTAGGACAGGTTACTTATTGTGTCTCATTGACGTAACTTATCCCTTCTCTTATAGGTAACTTACCTTGGCTCGCAGAGATAGCTTACCCTATCTCACGAAGGCAACCTACCCTATCCAATTACTTCTTCTTTCCCTTTTTCTTACCCTTGGCCTTGCCCTTGGTGGGAGCAGGTGTCTGCTCGTGAGCCTTCTCTACCTGGACAGGAGCTGCGGGAGCAACCTCTGCAGGCTTCGGTGCGGCAGGCACGATGCCCTTGAGCTCGAGCGTGAAGATGAGGGCGGAATAAGGAGCAATGTCGCGACCAGCACCGCGAGCGCCATAGGCCAGATCCTGCGGGATGTAGATCTCCCACTTCGATCCAACCGGCATCATCGTCAGTGCCTCCGTCCAGCCCTTGATCAGGCGGTCGGCAGCAAACTCATCAAACTCCTTGCCATGGTTGGCCGTGGCATCGAAGACCTTGCCATCGAGGGTGCGGCCCTCATAGACGACCTGCACCTTGTCGCTCGCCTTCGGAATCGGTCCGTCGCCCTTGACCAGCACCTTGTACTGCAAACCGTCGGGAAGGGTGTTGACCCCAGGCTTCAGCTTGTTCTCAGCGAGGAATTTCTCGCCAGCAGCCTTGTTGGCCTCTCGCGCTCGATCTTGGCAGCCTCGCGCGCATCCTTAAACTTCGTCTCGGCCTGTGCCACCGTATAAGTGGTGGTATCCTTGCGGAGCGCGGCCTCGAAACCCATGACTACCATTTCCTCGCTGAGGGGCTGGGAAGCGCCCTCGAAGTCGGCACTCATGCGCGGGAACATCTGCTTGTCGAGCATCGTAGCCACCTGCTGGCCTGCCACGAAAGCCTGGTATGCCTTGTCGTTGCGCTTGGCATAAGCCTCCTTGAAGCCACGGATGACATCGGCCATCTGACTCTCATCGACACCAAACTGCTCCTTCAGATACCTGTCGAGACCATTGGTCACGGCGTAACCGGCAGCGTAGCTGATCGAGTCGGCCTCGGTCTTGAGCGTCTGCGTCTGGACTACCTTCGCCTTGGGCGACACTTTCTTGACCTTCTGTGCGCTCACCGGAGTACAAATTGCACCTCCGACGAGGGCAAGTGACAAAAAGATTGTCTTTTTCATTGTACGTTTTTTATAGACACTATCTAAAAAGAGGGTGTGCCAGGATGACGGCTTGCTCGCCGCCTCCTTGCACACCGCTCGTATGATTTATTCTCTCGGAGCCTGGGGGGCCGGATTGACCTCCAGGAGCTCGATCGTGAAGATCAGGTTGGAGAACGGCTCGATCGGACCCGTCTTCTGTGCGCCGTAGCCAGCGCTATAGGGGATATAGACCACCCACTTGGAACCGACGGTCATGTGGGTCAGCGCCTCGGTGAAACCAGGAATAACACCATTGACCGGCATCATGGCAGGCTGCTTGCCAAAGGTAGTCTCGATGACCTTGCCATCGATGGTCTTCAGTTCATAGTTGATCTTCACTGACTGGTTGGTCTTGGGGATTGCGCCCGAGCCTTCCTTGATCACCTCATACTGCACACCCTTGCCGAGCTTCTTGACACCAGCCTTCTTGGCGTTGGCAGCCATGAAGGCGTCTGCCTTCTTCTTCTGCGGACCGTACTTCTTGGCAGCATAGCGGGCCTTGATGGCCGTCATCTGCGTCTGAGAGACCTCACGCGCCTGGTCCATCGTCATCTTCAAGTTCTTGTTGGTGGCACCAGCAACAAATCCGGCCACGATATTCTCCAGCGAGAGCGTCTGCGTAGAGTCGCCAGCGAAGACATCCAGGCTTGCGCCCTTATTCATCATGGCGAGCTGCTCGCCGAGGATGACACCTGCGTTGTAGGCAGCCTTCTTCTTGTCGTCGGCACCCTTGATACCGGCGTAGATACCCTTGATGACCTCTGCCTCATAGGTAGAGTCGATCTCCATGGACATCATGGCCTGCTTCATCATCGGAGAGCTGGCCACACCGGCAGCATACGACAGTGAGTCGATATCCGTCTTCAGCTCCGCCTTCTTCGCCTTGTTGCCACAAGCCGTGAACGAGGCCAGAGCCGCTACGGCCACAGCCACGATAGTAAGCTTTTTCATCATGTTGTTTATTTTTGTTTTTTGGTTTTTGTGTCTATCAATTGTCCCTATATATATAAGGAGAAGTCATCGGCCACCGCTGCCCACAGGCTGGATGGCCCGAGCGACTCGTTTTTGCTTACTTCACCTCCAGCAGCTCGACGTCGAAGACGAGGGCTGAGAACGGGGGAATCGACGCACCCGCTCCACGCTCACCGTAGGCAAGGTTGTAGGGAATGAAGAAGCGATACTTAGAGCCCTCCGACATGAGCTGTACGCCCTCGGTCCATCCGGCAATCACTTGATTGAGACCGAACACTGCCGGCTCTTTGCGGTCGTAGCTGCTGTCAAACTTCGTACCATCGATGAGTCGTCCCTCATAGTGGCAGCGCACCTGGTCGGTAGCCTTCGGCTTCTTGCCGTTGCCCTCTACGAGCACCTCGTACTGCAATCCGCTGGGAAGCGTGACGATATTCTCCTTCTTTGCGTTCTCTGCGAGGAAGTCCTCACCAGCCTTGCGTGAAGCCTTGCCAGCCTCAGCCATAGCGGCACGCTGTCTCTCCTCCTGCTCGGCAAAGAATTGCTGTACGAGCGACTGAGCCTCCTGGTTGTTCACTTTGAGTTCGACGCCCGCAATGACGTCCTTGATGGCCTGTGCGAAGTCATCAGCATTCAGGTCCTTTGCACCCATCTGGGCAAGCTGCTGACCGATGCCGATGCCCAAGGCATAGCTTAATTTGTCCATTCTTTTTCTTTATTCTCGTTGTATTGAGTTGCAAAGGTAATATTTTTTCACCATAGTATGACGGCGTTTCAAGAAAAAATAGCTAAATTTGCAGATGTTAAATGTTTTTGCTATGAAGAAAATCGTTTTTCTCACCGGCGCAGGAATGTCGGTGGAGAGTGGATTCAAGACGTTCCGTGGCAACGACGGCCTTTGGGAGAACGTGCCCGTGGAGAAAGTTGCCACCCATGAGGCGTGGTATGCTGACCCCGACTTCGTCACCGCGTTCTACAACGGGCTTCGCAAGAAGCTCTATGGCGCCCAACCCAACGAGGGCCATCGCCTCATCGCAGCCCTGGAGCAGGACTACGACGTGACGGTAGTGACACAGAATGTGGACAACCTGCACGAGAAAGCTGGTTCCCACAAGGTCATCCACCTGCACGGCGAGCTGACCAAGGTGTGTTCCACCATCGACCCCTACGATCCGAAGTACATCCGCGAACTGTCAGAGCAGGACTGCGAAGTGGCGAAAGGTGCCAAGGCGGGCGACGGAAGTCTCCTGCGCCCGTTCATCGTGTTCTTCGGCGAGGCCGTCCCGATGATAGAGCCTGCAGCCGAGGCCGTGAAGGAGGCCGACATCTTCGTGGTGGTCGGCACGTCGCTCAACGTCTATCCCGCCGCAGGACTCATTGCCTACACGCGGAAGAACGTGCCTGTCTATCTCATCGACCCTGCCGACGTGATGGGGAGCGGCTACCGCGACGTCACCCATATCAAGGCCGGTGCGTCGGAAGGTATGCGGCAGCTCGTAGCCATGCTCAAGGATTCACTACTTGGCGACAAGAAGTAGTAGAAGCCTGGCAAGCATACCGACTAAGCGATAGTGATCCTTATCGTCATAACCCAACGCATCAAAACAGCCTACAATGAAAAAACGTCATTCACTCCTGCGGGTCCTCATCCTCCTCGCCATCCTCACTTGTGGCCACGCGCTGACGTCATCCGCCCAGAAGGATGTCTATAAGTTTGTGGCCAAGGACGGCAAGGGCAAGGAAGTCAAACTGAAGAAGTACAAAGGCAGCGTGCTACTCATCGTCAACACCGCCACCCGCTGTGGCTTCACACCCCAGTATGCCGACCTGCAACGCCTCTATGAGCAGTATCATGCCCAGGGATTCGAGATTCTCGACTTCCCCTGCAACCAGTTTGGCTATCAGGCCCCAGGCGACTACAAGACCATCCATGCTCTCTGCACGGCCAACTATGGCATCACTTTCCCCCAGTTTCAGAAGGTGATGGTCAATGGCAAGACCGCCCTGCCGCTCTACACTTATCTCAAGGAGAAAGAACCCTTCAAGGGTTTCGACACGACGACGAAGGTGGGTAAATATCTCGACGAAACCTTTCGGGAGAAAGACCCGCACTACGACCAAAGCGCAGACGTGAAATGGAACTTCACCAAGTTTCTCATCGACCGTGAGGGCCACGTCATCGACCGCTTCGAACCGTCCGTACCAATGGACAGCGTGGAGGCGGGTGTCAAAGCGGCACTAAGCATGAAACCATAACCCCAAAAGTCTTTAGAACGTAAACTGACAACTATCTATCTTATAACTATTCAAATCAAGACATGAAGTACATTGTCATCCCCCCTGAGGTGGGCCCCGTGCCCCCCATCACTTTCGATTTTGCCATAGAGGAGTTTGCCGCCCGTCATTTCACGGACGACGACTACTGCTTCATCTGGCAGACTCGCCCGACGGTCATCATCGGACGCAACCAACTGCTGGTCAATGAGGTCAACGTCGATTATTGCAACGCCAACGATGTCTTTATCGCCCGCCGGAAGAGTGGTGGCGGTGCGATGTATTCCGACAAGGGCAACGTGATGTTCTCCTTTATCTCCTCCGAGCCTGACGTTCAGAAGATGTTTCGCTGGGCCATGGGTAAGATGGCGGACGTACTCCGCGATTTAGGCATCGACGCCACACTCTCTGGACGCAACGACATCATCGTCGATGGACGCAAGGTGGCGGGAGCCGCCTTCTACCGTGTGGCGGGACAAGGCATCATGCACAACACGCTTCTCTTCAAGAGCGACATAACAGCACTTCAGAACGCCCTCACCCCCTCGAAGGAGAAACTCAAGAGCAAGGGCGTGGCAAGCGTGTCACAGCGTGTCGCCAACGTGGCCGACTACCTCCCGGACATGACCGTGGAAGAGTTTAAGGAGCATGCGCGCCGTGTGCTCTGCGGTGACAACTACCGTGAGATCACTATGGAGGACATGGAGGAGATCCGCAAGACGCAGGAACTGATGGGCCGCAAGGAATGGATCTACGGACGCATGCCGCAACATACGGAGGTGCGCAAGCTGCGCTTGCCTGACGTGGGAAGCGTCGAAGTTTATTTAGAGATCAAAGATGGCAAGATTCTGGACCTCAACCTGGTGGGCGACTTCTTCATCATGGGCGATGTCGATGGTGAGATTATCGCTCCGCTGCGCCATCAGCCTTTCACTCGTGAGGGAGTGGCTGCGGCCCTTCAGGGTCATGACCTGTCGCAGGTGGTGCGCGGTCTGACGACAGAGGGGTGGTTGCAGGTGCTTTTCGGATAATGTACCGTCTGTCCATACGAGGACAGAAGCAGCTCTTCCGTGCTGCTATAGACCAAGGCCTGCATACAGTCAAAAGCGGGTGGTGAAACCCTTTCTGGTTCCACCACCCGCTTTTTCTATACCATACAGGGTCTTTACAAGAAGCGGCCCGTGACGGCAAGTTTGAAGACGGGATAGACCGTCCACTTGTCGATGAGTTTGGACAAGTCGTCGGTGGCCTTGTCGCGCAGGTCATCGATGTTGAGTTCCTGATCGTCCTGATAGACCTTCATGTGGCCCATAAACTGGCAACCCAGTTCCACACGGAAGCCAACACGACCCTTGGGCACCATGCGTCCGTAGCCCAGTCCGAGGTAGGGACGGAAACCGTTGACGCGCACGTCGCCCAGCAGGTCGCCATTCTCATTGAAGCGGACATCATACTTGTCGATCTCAGCATAGACCTGGTTCTTCACGTCGGCAGGATACTGCGGGTCTGCCATAAAGTTTTTCACATCCTCGGAGTGTCCTTTGAGCTTGGCAATCTTCTTGCCGCCAAAGGAGAAGCCCGCAGCTACGAAGAGGGCGTTCTGCGTACCAAAGGGATAGCAGCTCACCTTGAAGTTGGCCGTGGTGCGCGCAAACTTACCCTCGATGTTTACAGAATTCATCGGGATGTCCGGAGCACCTGTAATCCGGATGGGCTTCACGTTGACGTCGCCATCAACTTTGAAACCAGGCATGAAGCTCATTCCTGCGCTCACCTCCAGGTAGTCGGTGACGGGAGTTGCCACATCAAAGCCAATACCCTCCGTACCCACATTCAGGTTGCCACCGACATGGCGGAAGATTTCAAAGTTTTCCACTTGGGCTTGCATGCCCGTCGATACCAACACGCTGGCCATTGCCGCCAGAAAGAGTTTTTTGAGTGTCATAATCGTCAGTTGTTAGTTACAATATTGTTAGCTATTCACTTCTGCGTATTACGTTTCCTGCCGACTACAGCGTCCAAAGCATCTGGATCATCGTCTGACCTACTGCCTGCAGTACGCCCTTGTCGATATGATCCATCGTGTCATGGATGGTGTGCCACGTCGGTCCAAAACTGCTCTGCTGGCAGTCGGGATAATAGGGAATGACATCGGCAGTGGGGATGCCGGCCTTCTCGTTGAGCGGAATATGGTCGTCCGTCACCATACCTCCCACGTCGTTGGGGAAGTAGCTGCCAAATCCAGCTTCCCTGGCTGCATTCCACACCCTGTTGACCACGTCGGGCGCATACTGCAGCGACATGCCCTCACGGTAGAACTGAGCTCCCTCGCCACCGACCATGTCGAGCAGCACAGCGAACTCAGGAGAGAACCCTGCCGGAAGGTTGGTGGAGAAATGAAGGGCTCCCAGGGCCCATGTGTCACCGACCTCCTCCATATTAGTTTCCCACTGTGGCAGTCCCCAGTCCTCAGCATCAAAGCAGACAAAATCAATGCCGACGTCTGCGGGCAGACGCTTAGCACCATCCTGTTCCTTTTCCATAAGCGACAACTGACGGGCCACCTCGATCATCACCGCCACGCCACTGGCACCATCATTGGCTGCCATCACGGGCTTGCGATGGTTGGTGGAGTCGGGGTCGTTGTCAGCCCAGGGACGGGCGTCCCAGTGGGCACACAACATCACACGACGCTTGGCCTCGGGACGGAAGCGGGCAATGATATTGGTGGAATGCAGCATTGTGCCGTCATAGCCTTTGAGGTCAGCCTTCTGCTCCTCGACGGTGCATCCGTAGGCCTTAAACTTACTGACAATCCACGCACCGCAGCGGTCGTGCGCCTCCGAGTTCATCACCCTTGGTCCGAAATCGCATTGCTTCGCCGTAAAGGCAAAGGCAGAGTCGGGATTGAAGGCTGGGCCGACTGGTTTTGCCACCGTTTCCGTCATTTCCGTATCCTCATCGCTTGTCTGACTATCCTTCGTCTTCAGGACCGCCAAACCGGCGACGACGGCGGCAACAAGAATGCCACCAGAGATTATCTTCATTTTCTTGGTCATTTCTCCTTATATTATATTATTCATTTCTCCTTATATCATAGATAATAAAGACGGCTTTGCCTACCGCTGCACCGCAGCCATGACACGCAACCAGTTGCCACCCCATATCTTCTCGATGTCGCGCTCACTATACCTGCGCTGTAGCAGGCGGCGGGTGAAGGCGATCACCTCCGAGGAGTCAGCAAAGCCACGCACTCCACCGTCGCCATCAAAGTCTGTACCGATACCCACATGGTCAATACCCATCACACGAATGGCATGCTCCAGGTGAGCGATGGCATCGAGCACCGTGGCCTCGCCACCCTCCTTGCGCAGGAAACCATGATAGAGCGTGATGTGGGCCACACCACCCTTTTGTGCCAAGGCCCGCAACTGGTCGTCGGTGAGATTGCGCGGATGATCGCAGAGCGCACGGCAGTTGGCATGGCTACAGACGATAGGTTTGGCGCTGATGTCAAGGGCGTCCCAGAAACTCTTCTCCGCAGCGTGGCTGAGGTCCACCATGATGCCACAGCGGTTCATCTCACGGATGGCCTTCTCACCAAAATCGCTCACACCGTCATGCGTCTTGCACCCACGTGCCGAGTCGCAAAGATCGTTATCGCCATTATGACAGAGCGTGATATAGGTCACGCCACGCTGGGCAAAATGCTTCACGTTGGCCAAATCATGCTCCAGCGCCAGTCCATTTTCTATGGCGAAGAGAATCGACTTGCGTCCCTTCCGCTTGTCCTCATAGAGATCGGACGGACGACGTGCGATACTCAAACAACGCTGGTTGGCCTTCACGATCTCCTCTATTTTGTCGAAGATCAGGTCAGCATAGTGGACGGGGGAAATGGAACTGCCGCTTATGCCCACCGTTGTTTGAAGGTTGGAGACGTATTTTTCCGCCAGGCGTGGGTTATAGCGCATGATTCCCGCCAGATCTATCTTGGATGAGAACGTCTCTCCCATCTTCGGCTGAGGGAGGTAGGCCGCCATGGTGACGGCATCCTGCCGTCCATCGCTCATCTTGTGGAGATCCACCAGGATGCGCGGGTCACGCCGTCCAAAGTCCACCCCCTGCGGGAAGAACATCGGTGTGTCGCAATGGGTATCGAGTGTGAGCACGCGACGGTGTACGTCCTTGGCTTTCTGAAACTCCGCAGCCTCATCGGCGAGCCAGCGAAACAAACGTTGTCCCTCGTCACCCAGGTGTTCTGGATGCCACTGCACACCCATAATAGATTTAAACTCCGTGCTCTCGATAGCCTCTATCACCCCGTCGGGAGCCACTGCCGTCGTGCGGAAGCGCGCCCCAGGGTCTTTGACGGCCTGGTGGTGGAACGAATTGACCGCCATCCGCTCCTTATGATACAAGGAGAAGAGGATACTGTCGCGCTCGATGCGCACGGTATGGGTCGGCTCAGCCTGCACGGCATCCTGGCTATGCTTGATGGTAGAAGGCCCCAGGGATCCCGCAGGCTCCGTGGGAAGATAGTTCTCGTAGATATCTTGCTGCACCGTCCCGTCCAAAGCCATCGCCAGCACCTGTATGCCGCGACAGATACCGAGGATGGGGATCTGACGGTTGACAGCAAGACGGGTGAGAAGCAACTCCGAGAGGTCACGTCGCGCGTTGATGTTGTGCAGACGTGGCGATGGTTCCTCGCCCACCCAGAGAGGGTTGACGTCGGCACCACCCGTGAGCAGCAGTCCATCGATATGGTCGAGCACACCGACTATCACGTTGCGGTCGGTAGTCGGCGGGATGAGGAGTGGCGTAGCGCCGGCACGTATCACCTGCTCATAGTAGGCTTTGGCCAGCATCTCGTTGGAGTCGTTATAGTTGGACGTGAGTCCTATGACGGGCTGCTTGTGCCCTTCGGGAAACTCCGCATAGAAAGCGTCCAGATGTGATGAGAGGGAAAAATCCATGTTTTAATCGTCTATACCAGATCATAAAAGCATCAAGGCGGGAGTGTGCCTAAGCCTTCTGCCCGCCTTGACCATGCGTTATTTCTCGATATCAATGGGTATCTCGCGGTGAACACTCTCCTCCAGGGAGATCAGCGTCTCTGTACTCACCACACCGGGGATGCTCTGCAGCTGCCCGTTGATGAGGTCCATCAGTTGCTCGTTGTCCTTGGCGTAGAGCTTGACGAGCATCGTATAGGGACCTGTGGTGAAGTGGCACTCCACAACCTGCGGAATAGAGAGCAGACGGTTGACCACGTCGCGGTACATAGACCCTCGCTCCAAGTCCATTCCGACATAGGTGCAGGTGGAGTAGCCCAGCGCCTTGGGATTGATCTCAAAACTGCTGCCCGTGATGACTCCATTCTCTATGAGATGCTGCACACGCTGGTGGATAGCTGCTCGCGAAACGCCGCACTCTGCAGCCACGTCCTTGAAAGGAAGGCGGGCATTGGCGGACAAGATTCCGAGAATCTTTTTGTCTAATTTGTCGATTTTATCCATAATGGTCTGTTGCTATTCTGGTTACAGTTGGCTTGCTGCGCAAGTTGTCAGCAAAATTAAGCATTTTAGTTGAATTGGCAAACCATTTTAACGTTATTTCTCTACAAAAGGGCAATATTTGCTTACTTGGGGCATTTTTCGAAAACCAAGATGATGAGTGGGTTGCAACTAAATACCAGCTTGATTTTGCTTGCTGCGCATAGCCCTTCACACACCCAAAAACAATCGCCCCATCATAGGAATGCACGAACGACCAAGTGGGTCATACTGCCTTTGCCATGATGGGGCGAAGATTTCTGCGTCACTACGGCACGACCACCTTGACGGTCTTTCCAGCTACCCTCACGAGATAGACCGCAGGAGCAAGGCGGAACGTATGGAGGCCCGCCTCAGCACGTGCCACACAGCGTCCCTGGAGGTCGTAGACCTCAATGGCTGCAGCATCGGAACAAACGGTCAGACTACCCTGACCTGCACGCACGCTGACCTTCGATGCATCGGCGGCAAGCGCGTCGATGGCATTGACAGACTTGCCCACATAGATTCGGTCGGAAGTCTCTGAGACGTAGTTGGTATAGTCCTTCGTGGCCATCGCCGTCACCTCATAGGCGTAGCTATACTGCGGATCGAGGTCTGCCACCTCATAAGCGCTCGCCGTGGGATAGAGCGACGCGTAGGGCGCCGTGAGCGTCTCGCCCTTGCGCACGTTCTGACGGATGGTCACCTCATCGATAAAGTAGGGTTGTCCATACATACTCATAAAGGCGAGGATCACATTCGAACGCAGGGCCTTATTGTCCGTGGCGTCGAAATGGATAGTAGCCGAGGTCATACCCGTACCGTCGAGTTTCAGCGGCATGATGCGATGATCGATGGCCTGGCTGTCGGTGTACTTGTTCATCAGCATCACAAAGAGCGTGTCGCCAGCATAAGTGTTGTAAGCCTTGACATCGACATCGAAGGCTCCACCATCACAGGTGAGGTCGAGCGTGGGAGAAGTGACCAGCCCAGCCAGTCCCATCCATACATTAGTCTGCTGCGCTCCTGCCATTCCTTCCACAAGGTAGGGCAACTGGAGGACCCACTCCGTCGGCGTGTAGCCGAGGTCGGCCAGATTATAGACATAGGTGTAAGGATTGTAGGGATTGTCCATCGTTCCTTGGTCGATGGCATTGAAATCCTCGTGGAGCACGACGACATCCTTCACGTCTTCCTTGGCCTCCAGGATTTTGATGACATTGAGCTTATACTTATCTGCATTGTGCAGTTCGGTCCAGTTGGCGGTGAAAGCGGTCTTCGACACGCCCGTGGCCTCCTTGGCCTCTACCTTCACGCCGAGGATGCCATCCACCCACATGTCGGGTGTTGCCACGGACATCACGCTGCCGTTCTTCGCCCGCACGTTGTAATAGTACTCATAGTTGGGGTCTATCTCCATCGTGTAGCAGGTATCGGTCAGTTCCTTGTCGAGCTGGCCCACGGGCACGGTCTGGGTGGCATAGTCCATCTGCACGTCATCGAGGGCGAAACTGACGGAGTTTTTCTGTATGAAGAAGAACTTGATTCGCTTCACGCCGTCGCCAATCTGGTCGTGGGTGAAAGAGTAGCGACCGCCAGCAGCCTCCATATAATAGTTGGGCATGTTGGCAACGGGGGTCCATCCTTTCTTCTCCGTATATACCGACACCTGCAACAGGGAGTAGGTGTAGTCAGTCTCATAGTCCATCGAACTGGGTTTCACCCAGAATGAGAACGAGGTGATGGGAGCGGGCGTCTCGGGCGAGACGACCTCGTCGCCCTCCGCGTCGAAACAGAGGGAGAGCGGTGCCGAGCAGTAGTCTCCCTCGGTGGTATAGACATCTTGCGATCCCGCCGACGAGAGGTTGATCGTCCATCCCTCGGGATAGTTGGGGTTGGACTGGTCGATGGTCTTGCCATCGGCATTGAGACGGATACCGTCGAAGTTTTCCGTCAGTGTGCCGGGCTCGACATTGTCCTTGGGCATCTCCTTGCGATAGACGTGGAGGAGGTAGGAGGCTGCCGTCGGAGTGGAGTTCCAGCGCGCCGTGAACGAGGTGGCTGAGTGGTTGATGGGGGTGAGGATGCCTGGTGCGGGAATCTTGTTGGCCTTGCGCGTCACGACGATATCGTCAAGGAGCAGTTCTACGTCTTCTGCCGAAAACTGGAAGATATTGTTCGGGTTGAACGTCGCCTGATCAGTACTGAAGGTATAGTCCTGCCATGCGTCGCTGACGTTGAAGTCGCGGTCGTCAACAGGTCCCTCATAGTTGTCGCACAATGCGACGCGGATGATACCACTCTCCCCGGCCTTCAGCGCACGGGCACGGAAGGTAAGGACGACGTCGCCGCTGAGGTCCATCTCTGGCGTACTGATAAATCCGCCACGCTGCTCGTCATACGAGTCGAGGTACATGCGGATGGCGCAAGCCTGGCCTGCCTGATAGACGGCGTTGCCTGTCCAGCCACGCACACCCATCATATCTTCGGGCAACGCGTAGTTGACAGTGCCTCCACCCAGCATCGTACCATCGGGGGGTGGCGTTGGTGCCAGCCGTCCATAGGTCAAAATGCTGGTCTATGACCGTCTTGGTCGGTATTTCGTCATCGGCACGAAGGACCGCCGACGGTTCCTGCACCGTGCCTCGGGGCTGGAGGGTCATCGCTGCACGGGAAAACTTCCCTGCAGGATTCCGCTGAGCGTGGGTGACGAGGGGAAAAAGCAAGAGTGTACACAACCATGTGGATACGATGTAGCAATAAGTTCTCATAGGGCATTTCTTTTCACAGCACTATCATTTTTGTCCTAAAAGTATAAACTATCAGGCTGCCAGCGCCGTCCAGTCTTCTGCCATGCCAAAGGACTACCCTACTCAGTGCTGCAAAAACCAGGGTAAACCTTCTGCAAGACTGCGCAAATTTACGAATAATATTTGTAACAGCAAACTTTTTGATGAAAAGTTTTCAAAAACTAAACTTTTTCATCGTTTTCCATGCAAAACAAAAACCATAGGCGACTGCATGGCAGATGAATCCTCTTTAGCTTATACCACCAGGCATAAGCGTCGTTGCCACCATAAGGAATTTGACAAAAGCATTGTTGGCGCCTTGTCCATACTTATGACAAGGCGCCGACAATACTATAGCTGACCTGCCTCTACCTGCAGGACTATGCGTTCGGTGAGGCGGTCTGCCCCCATCGGGTCATAGCGCTTCTTGAGCGATGCGCCAAACACCCAGGCAAAAGCCTGATAGAAACCTGCACGCACAGGACCGAGGAAAGCGTTGATCAACTCATAACCCGAGGAGTGGGTCTCGCGGTCGATAAGCTTAATGAGGAGCTTGCCCTGCGAATAAGTGAGCTTCTTCATGCGCGGTCCATAGGTGGCCTTGATTTCCTTCTCCACCAGCTTCATGTGCTCCTTGCGTGCCTGATCGTTGGGCAGCGTCTCCATATACTCATAGGTCTCGATGACGATCTGGTGACACTCCTTGGCGATCGGCAGCACCTTTTTGATATTGTATAGCAGGCGATAGAATTTCGCACGCTCCTCGGGCGTCTTAAACTCTATCTTGGGGAACACATAGACGTTGTTGGTCTTGACATACTGCACACTGTCACCATCCACCAGGGCCTTTCCTGTATGTACGGTCGGGCGAAAGGTGGGCGAATCCATGTCAACGTCGCTCATCTTCAGAGCTGCTTCCTCGCCGACTTGCGCCATGGAGGGCACAACGACACAGGACAGTACGAGGGCGAAAAGCAACCGCAGGATATGGCGGTGCTGAGGGTTGTAGTGGGATGAATGATTCATTACTTCGTTGTTTTTTTCGTCAGCGAGTGCAAAAGTACGGAAATATACTTAATTTGGAAAGAGTTTTCAGCATCTTTTTTATTATTATTTTTCAAAACGCCAAAACTCTACGTCCTTACAGACTTCACAACTACGACCTTTAGAAGAGCTGACCAAGGGCGTTTTGGCACATTTTCACGGGATATGGCGGAAATTACGGGAAAAAACCGTACCTTTGCACTTAGATAATAAAAACTGAAAGACAATGCAAGATCTGGTCATCTACAATACGCTGCACCGCCAGAAGGAGCGGTTCCAGCCTATCAACGCCCCCCACGTGGGCATGTATGTCTGCGGACCCACCGTCTATGGCGACCCGCATCTGGGCCACGCGCGCCCCGCCATCACCTTCGACGTGCTCTTCCGCTACCTGCAGCACATCGGCTACAAGGTGCGCTATGTGCGCAACATCACCGATGTGGGCCACTTGGAGCATGACGCCGACGAGGGCGACGACAAGATTGAGAAGAAGGCACGGCTGGAGCAGCTGGAGCCGATGGAGATAGCACAGTATTACACCAACCGCTATCACGACGCGATGGGACTGCTTGGCTGCCTGCCGCCCTCCATCGAGCCCCACGCCACGGGACACATCATCGAGCAGGAGGAGCTGGTGAAGCAGATCCTCGCCAACGGCTACGCCTATGAGAGCAACGGCAGCGTCTATTTCGACGTGGAGAAGTACAACAATGACCACCGCTATGGCATCCTGTCCGGACGCAACCTTACCGACATGATCAACAACTCGCGCGAACTCAACGGCATCGGCGAGAAGCGCAACCAGGTGGACTTCGCCCTTTGGAAGCGGGCCACACCCGAGCACATCATGCGATGGCCGAGTCCGTGGAGCGACGGTTTCCCTGGCTGGCATTGCGAGTGTACGGCGATGGGACGCAAATACCTCGGCAACCACTTCGACATCCACGGAGGTGGCATGGACCTCATCTTCCCGCACCACGAGTGTGAGATAGCACAGGCAGTGGCCTCACAGGGAGACCCGATGGTGAAGTACTGGATGCACAACAACATGCTCACCATCAACGGACAGAAGATGGCCAAGAGCCTTGGCAACTTCATCACGCTGGAACAACTCTTCACCGGAAACAATGAGCTCCTCACCCAGCCCTACTCGCCGATGACCATCCGCTTCTTCACCCTCTCGGCCCACTACCGCGGCACGGTCGATTTCAGCAACGAGGCCCTGCAGGCCGCCGAGAAGGGCTACAAGCGCCTCATGGACAGCGTCAGCGACCTGGCCCGCGTGCAGGCCGCCAGCGAAAGCGACGAGAAGTCGCACGAGTTTGTCGCCCAACTTCGCCAGCGGTGCTATGACGCGATGAACGACGACCTGATGACGCCAGCCGTCATCTCCGTGCTCTTCGAAACATGCCACGTCGTCAACAGCGCGCTCGACCACAAGTCACAACTCTCGGCAGAGGACATAAAGGAGATTGCCGACGTGCAGCGCATCTTCATCTTCGACATCCTCGGACTGAGAAGCGAGCAGGGCGACAACTCCTCCGCTCGGGAGAACGCCTTCGGCAAGGTCGTCGATATGGTGCTCGAACTGCGCGCACAGGCCAAGAAGAACAAAGACTGGGCCACGTCGGACAAGATACGAGACGAACTCGCCGCAGCCGGCTTCGAGGTGAAGGACACCAAGGACGGCGTGACGTGGAAGCTCGACAAATAGCCTCGACACAACAACACACAGCAAAGGCAAGGACGCTTTATGCGCCTTTGCCGTTTTGACGGGCTGCGTCAGCTAAGTTTTTTTAGCACACAACACAATAATCATCGCGCATACGCGTTTTTATATAGTTACGCCTAAAAATATATTACGCAAAAATCAATATCAAGGTATGAAAAAATCACTTCTTTTCGCCGCAGCGCTGCTCGCTATGGGCACGCAGGCGAAGGCCGACGAAGGTATGTGGACGCTCTACAACCTCCCCGAGGCCGTCTATCAGCAGATGCGGGCCGAAGGCTTCGAGTTGAGCCAGGACCGTCTCTACGGTGCTCCCGATGCACTGAGCAATTATGTCGTCAACTTCGGCGGCTACTGCTCTGGAGTTGTCGTCAGCCCCAACGGTCTGGTCTTCACCAACCACCACTGCGGCTTCTCTGCCATCAACGCCCACTCCACCGTGGAGCACGACTACATGCTCAATGGCTTCTATGCCAAGACCTACGAGGAGGAGTTGCCCAACGAGGACCTCTTCGTCTCATTCATGAAGCATCAGGCCGACATCACCCCCAAGGTGACTGCTATGCTCAACGGCCAGACCTACGAGCGCAAAGGCGAGCTCCTCGACTCGCTGGAGAACGCCATGACCGACTCGGTGAAGGCTATCGACCCCACGCTCCACGTCGTCGTGAAGCCCTTCTATGAGGGCAACAAATACTACGCCATGACGTACCAGGACTTCACCGACGTGCGCCTGGTCTTCACCGTACCCAAGTCGATGGGTAAGTTTGGTGGCGAGACCGACAACTGGATGTGGCCGCGCCAGACCTGCGACTACTCCGTCTTCCGCATCTATGCCGACCCGAAGACCAACGGTCCTGCAGCCTACTCCAAGGACAACGTGCCCTATCACCCCACGCAGTGGGCTCCCGTGAGCCTCCAGGGCTATGAGCCGGGCAGCTTCGCCATGACCATCGGCTACCCGGGTTCCACCAACCGCTACCTCTCCAGCTACGGCATCCAGGAGCGTCGCGATATCGGCAACGCCATCCGCATTCAGAGCCGCGCCATCAAACTGGGCATCATGAAGAAGCACATGGCCATGAGCGAGAAGACGCGCATCCAGTATGAGGACTCCTATGTGGGAGCAGCCAACTACTACAAGAACTCCATCGGTATGAACCACTGTATCGACTCCATCGGACTGATCAGCGACAAGGCCGCCTTCGAGCGGAAGATTCAGCAGTGGCTCGCCTCGGGCGCATCGAAGGACCCGTATGTGAACGTCGATTTCGACGCACTGAAGAAGGCCTATGCCGACTGTGCCGAGCCCGCCCACGCACTGGGCTATGCCCAGGAGTCATTCTTCGGTGTCTCAGAGCTCTTCAACCGCGGACTGCGCCTGTGGACCATGCGCGGCATGGAGGTCAAGGGCGGCAACGACCCGAAGAAGCAGTATGTGGAGTTTGAGGACAATAGCGATGAGTGGAACCTTGCCCTCGACAAGGAACTGACTACCGCCATGCTGAAGAACTACTACGAGCAAGTGCCGCAGAAGTACTGGCCCGCTTTCTTCAAGAACACGGTACAGGCGAAGTTCAATGGCGATTTCGCACGCTACACGGAGTGGCTCTACAAGAAGTCGGAGCTGCTGAAGAAGGGCAAGAAGTTCATGATCAAAGACATGGAGAGAGTACAGCAGGATCCCGCCGTTGTGGCCATGAACGACATCATCACTGTGAACAACCAAGATCATTGGTGAGTATCTCCCGCTGAAGATCGCCATTCAGGCTCAGGAGAAGAAGCTCTGCGAGGCTAAGGTACAGATGGAGATGGATCTGCACTATAGCGACGCCAACTTCACGATGCGTCTGAGCTACGGCCAGGTAGGTGGTTTCCGCATGGGCAACCATGACAGTGGCTACTACACCGACGCTGCCAGCATCGTCACCAAGATGGACCGCGCCACAGAGGTCGAGGAGTATGCCGCACAGCCCGTGATGCGTGAGCTCATGACGGCTTCCGACTACGGTCGCTACCTGGACAAGAAGACGGGCAAGATGCAGCTCTGCTTCCTCACCAACAACGACATCACCGGTGGCAACAGCGGTTCACCGATCTTCAACGGCAAGGGCCAGCTCATCGGTCTCGCCTTCGATGGCAACTGGGATAGCTTGGCTTCGGACATCAACTTCGACCGCCAGCTTGCTCGCTGCATCGGTGTCGATGTGCGCTACATGCTCTACCTGATGGACAAGTGGGGCCATGCCGACCGCCTGTTGCAGGAGATCAATCCGCAGTAAGCCAGTTAAAAAAAACTGACGCAAGACAGCGGGGAGACAGTTTGCCAAAACAAGGGCAGGCGGTCTCCCCGCTTTCCATTGTCCTCACGCCCAAAACTAAAATTTCCTAAAATGGACGGTGTTGTAAGGGAAATTTTGTACTTTTGCCGATTATTCAGCTATTATGGTCAAGATAGAGGTCATCAACAAGGGGCGGCAGCCGCTGCCCGCGTATGCTACGGCACAGAGTGCGGGCATGGATTTGCGCGCCAACATTCCCGAGTCCTTCACTCTCCAGCCCCTGGAGCGTCGCCTGATCCCCACGGGGCTCTACATCGCGCTGCCCGAAGGCTATGAGGCACAGGTGCGGCCCCGCAGCGGACTGGCCTTGAAGCACGGCATCACGGTGCTCAACTCTCCGGGAACCATCGACTCCGACTACCGTGGCGAACTGATGGTACTGCTCATCAACCTCTCGCAGAATCCCTTCACCGTCAACGACGGAGAGCGCATCGCGCAACTCGTCATCGCACGCCACGAGCAGGCGGTGCTGACCGCAGTCGAAGTGCTCGACAAAACGGAGCGCGGAACTGGCGGTTATGGCCATACGGGAGTGGAGTGAGCACAGTAAGCGAATAGGATTTCTCATATTATATATATAAGGAGGAAATAACACATGGGCAATATATCTTTCCTGAGCCAGTGGCCGACGGCACGCCTGATGATGCTGACGGCATTGATGGCCGTAGCAATGCCCAAGGCTATGGCACAGACCGAGCAGGACGAAACAGTGGTCCGCACACTGAGCGACAACGACCAGCAGCGGTATCGCTACTTCTATCTCGAAGCCCTTCTCCAGCAGGAGCGTGAGCATTTTGCGGCAGCTTTCGACCTCTTCCGCCATGCCTTGGAAATCAATCCCAACGCTCCCGAGGTGCACTACGAGCTCGCCGGATTCTACTTCATGCTCAAGCAGCCCGAGAAAGCGCTGGCATGCTACGAGAAGGCCGTGGCCCTCGAACCCACCAACAACAACTACCTGGAGTATCTGGGGCAAATGCTCATCAACCGCAAGGACTATGCGCGCGCCATCACGGTCTATGAGCGTCTCTACAAGGGCAACAAAAGCCGCACAGACATCCTCCAACTCCTCTACCAGCTCTACGGCGAAGAAGGGCAATACGACCAAATGCTCGACGTCATCGACCGCATGGAGCGCATCGAGGGAGTAAGTGCGCAGACGGCCCTCACCCGCATGCAAATCTACGACATGCAGGGAGAGAGCGAGAAGTCGAAACGAGTGCTGATAGACCTCGTGGAGAAGAACCCCTACGATAGCAGCTACAAGCTGATGTTGGGCAACTGGCTGCTACAGAACGGCCATACCAAGGAGGCATACAAAGTTTGTCAAGGTGTGCTCGCCGAGGAGCCACACAACGTCTCGGCACGAATGCTGCTCCTCGATTACTACCAGGCCACCCACCGCAAGGAGAAGCGACAGGCCCTGCTGAGGCAGTTGTTGCGCGACAAGGACACTCCTCAGGAGAGCCGCTACGCACTCATCTTGCAGGCCACACGACAACTGAAGGACGAGAATACCGACCAGATAATGGCTATCTTCGACGACGCCCTCTCCGTCCCGCAGGAAGACGCGGGTATCTACTTGGTAAAAGCCATGCTAATGGCGAGACACGACTTCCCAAGGGACGAGGTCAACGCGGTTTATCGCCAGGCACTGGCCGTGGAGCCAGACAACGAGATGGCGCAAGGACTGCTCGTGCAGAACCTGGCGGAGGAGGAGCGGTTTGGCGAGATCGTCGATCTATGCAAGACCTCGCTGCAATACACCCCCGACAACCAGCAGCTCTGCTACTTCGAAGGCTTCTCTCTGTTTCAGCTCAAGAGAAACGACGAGGCCCTTGCCTCCCTCCAGAAGACAGTCGAACTGCGCGACGAGGAGTCCGATTCGGGCATGATGTCCGACTGCTACTCCCTCATGGGGGAGATCTACCGCGAGAAGGGTATGGACAAGGCTTGCTACGAGGCTTACGACAGTTGCCTGCACTATGCACCGGACAATGTCGGGGCACTCAACAACTACGCCTACTACCTCTCCCTCGACTCTGCCGCCGACTTGCAAAAGGCCGAACAGATGAGCCTCAAGGCGGTACAGAAGGAACCGGACAATGCTACCTTCCTCGACACCTACGCCTGGATTCTCTTCAAGGAGAAACGCTACGACGATGCAAAAAGACCATCGCCGAACGAGCCATCGCGAGCGACTCCACGCTTAGCAGCGTAGTAGTGGAGCATTGCGGTGACATCTTCTACATGGCGGGAGACACAGACCGGGCCATGGAGATGTGGCAGAAGGCAGCACAGGAGGACGAGAACAACGCCATCCTGCGACGGAAAATAGAACTCAAAAAATACATAGAAGAATGAAAACAAGACATATCCTGCTCTTCACCTCGCTCATGATGGCGGCCGCAGCCTGTGGCACGCAGCGGCAGGTGGGCGGAGAGGTCCCTGCTATGGAGAAGGGGCACACCGTCCATGCAGACAAGGACAAAGAGGCCATAGGCCTGCGCTTCATGCAGCGCGTGGCTGACAATGCCCTCTACCAAAAGAACCTGGTGTCGAACCTCACCTTCACCCTGGAGCGCAACGGAAACGCGATCTCCGTACCAGGCATCCTGAGAATGCGCAAGGACAACGTCATCCGGCTCCAACTGCTCATTCCCGTGCTACGATCAGAGGTGGGACGCATCGAGTTTACACCCGAGGGGGTGCTCTTCGTGGACCGCTACCACCACCAGTATGTCAAGACAACCTACGACGAGGTGGACTTCCTGCGCGACAACGGCATCACATTCTACTCCCTCCAGTCGCTCTTCTGGAACCAACTGCTGCTCCCTGGAGAACAGCGCGTGGGAGAGGCGCAGCTCAGCAGATTCACACCAGAGATAGGGAGTGCTGACAATGTGCCCGTAAGACTCCACGATGGCAAGCTCGACTATGAGTGGACGGTGTCGAAGGACAAGGCGCAAATCCTCTCCTCGCTCATCACATACAAGAGTATCGCCCACGGCACCTCGACACTACGATGGAACTACGGCGACTTCAAAGCCTTCGGTTCGAAGCAGTTTCCATATTCCCACGACGTGACGGCCCAGACCGAAGCGACGGGAAAGCAGATGACACTCCGCGTGATGCTCACACTCAGCGACGTCAAAGCCGACGCCAACTGGGAGGAGCGCACCTCGCTGTCAGGAAAATATCAGCAAGTGCCTTTGGAGGAGGTGCTTGGCAAACTCATCCAGTTCTAAATGAAACAGTTGATTCTATACCTTATCGTCGCCCTTTGCTGCACGCTGGAGACCGCCACGGCACAAAGCACGCACACGCGACGCAAGAAGCATGCGCCGACGGAGGCCAAGGGCAAGACGCCCGCACGCCATACGCCCACCAAGAAGGCGCAGCCGGCACAGCCACGGCACAAACGCGGACAAAAGCCCGCGCCACAGCAGAAAAAACCTGCACCACAGAGGAAAAAGGGTACGCCGCGCCAGAAACCTGCTGCGCAGCAACCGAAATACACAGCGACCAAGGAGATCAAGGGCTTACAGCAGGAGAACCAGCGTATCAAGCAGGAGATCAAGCAGCACGAGGCCGAGTATCAGGAGAAGCAGCGCGACGTTGACAACCGTCTGAAGCGCATCATCACACTTGATACGGAGATCGGGCAGCACCAGTGCGACATCGACCACATCACCCACGACATCGATGGCATCGACAACAACATCGGTATCCTCAAGTCGCAGCTCGAGAACCTGGAATTGCAGTTGGGCGAGCGCCGTGCGCGCTTCATTCGCTCCATGCGCTACATGGCGCGCCACCGCAGCATCCAGGACAAACTGATGTTCATCTTCTCTGCTAAAAGCCTCTCACAGATGTACCGCCGTCTGCGCTTTGTCCGCGAGTATGCAGCCTACCAACGGGCACAGGGCGAAAAGTTGCAGCAACAGCAGCAACAGATCGACGAGAAGCGGGCGCAACTGGGACAGATCCGACAGCAGAAGAACAACCTCCGCTACAAGGGACGACAGGCACAGGCCGCCGTCACCCAGAAGAAGGCTGAGCAAGAGAGTGTCGTCGCGTCGCTAAAGCAAGACCAGCAGGTACTTCAGGGCGTAATCACTGAACGCAGGAAGAAGCAGCAGGCCCTGGACGCACAGATCGACCGCCTGATCAACATCGAGATTCAAAAGGCGCGGGAGCGCGCAGCCGCTGAGGCGAAGAAACGCGCAGCGGAACGTGCGGCTCAGGCCAAGGCACGTGCCGAAGCCCTCGCGAGGAAGCGCGCAGCGGCACAGAAAGCTGCCGAGGAGAACGCCCGCCGTGTGGCCGAGGCCAAACGCCGAGAGGCGGAGGCGCAGCGACGCGCAGCAGAGGCAAAGCGCAAAGCCAGGGAGGAAGCCGAGAAGGCAGAACGGGAGCGCAAGCGGGCCGAAGAAGCGGCTCGAGCAGCCACCAGGGCACAAGACCGTGCCAAGGCAGAGCAGCGTGCACGCGAAGCTGAACAACAACGAAAGAAGGCGGAGGAGCAGAAGCAGCGGGCCGAGCAACAGGCCAGGGAGGCAGAGGCCGACCGTCAGGCAGCAGAGCGCAAGGCCGCAGCCGAGAAGCAGCGCCATGATCGCGACGTCCGCGCGGAACAGCAGCGAGCTGATGCAGCCAACGATGCCAACCTTTCATCAGCGGATATGGCGATGACGGGTAGCTTCGCCAACGCCAAAGGCCGACTGCCCATGCCGCTGGCAGGAAGAATCGTCAGCCACTTCGGCAACTACAACGTCGAGGGTATGTCCAACGTGAAACTCAGCAACTCGGGCATCAATATCAAGGGCGCCGCGGGAGGAGCAGTGAAGAGTGTCTTCAAAGGCGAGGTGAGTAGCATCTTCGGCTATGGTGGCACGATGGTCGTCATGGTGCGCCACGGTGCCTACATCACCGTCTATGCCAACCTGCGCAACGTGAGTGTGCGACAGGGACAGAAGGTCGGCACGGGACAGACTTTGGGCACGGTAGGATCGGACGGCGTACTGCAGTTCCAGCTCCGTAAGGAGACTGCCAAGCTCAATCCGGAGTCGTGGCTCCGATAAAAGATACAGACAACAGAACGCATGATTTAGAACAGCGATTGGGAAGCAGCCATGTTTTCCAATCGCTGTTTTGATACGCACCCAAGGGTATAAACGGTCGTGGCGCAGTAGCAGCAAAAATGGTGTTTTTTGGCAAACGAACGGTCGATTGGCGCAAGGGGCGGCCAAGGCTATTTTTCACCCCTTTTTATGGACTTAACTTCATAGGCCAACGAAGTTAACTTCATAGGCCGACGAAGTTAACTTCATAAGCCGATGAATATAACTTCATCGGGCAATGAAGGCAACATCCTTTTTGGGAGTAGTTTTTGCCCTGGCCAAGAGGTGGAGCAAAACAGCCATGTGGGCCATCATTTTTCTGGGCTGACACCCAGGCATCAATGCCTCATAGAGAGCTTATGGATCGCTACAAACCGCATTACGAGAGACGCTTTTTTGCGGTCCAAGACAAAATAGTCTCCCAATAATTTTCAAATTCGGTTAAAATGTGGTATTTTTGCATAGTAAACAAGAATACGCTATGCAGTTGAATAGTCATCTTTCCGTTCTCGTCCACGAAGTGGCCAAGCACTACGGCGCAAAACCAGCCATCACATTTCGCAATTTTGGCAGTTTGAAGTGGAAGAGCGTCTCGTGGAACCAATTCTCGACACGTGTCAAGCAGGTCTCCAACGCCTTGTTGAATTTGGGCGCAAAACCGCATGACACGATAGCCGTGTTCTCACAGAATTGTATCCAGTACCTGTACACGGACTTTGGAGCCTATGGTGTGCGCGTCAGAACAGTACCCTTCTATGCTACGAGCTCCGAGCAGCAGATACAATACATGATCCAGGACGCCAGCGTGCGCTTCTTGTTCGTCGGAGAGCAAGAGCAATATGACAAGGCACACAGGGTCATCGCCCTCTGCCCGACACTGGAGCGCGTGATTGTCTATGATCCCAGTGTGCGCATCAGTAGCAACGACCCCAACGCCCTCTACTTCAGCGACTTCATCAAGCTCGGCGAGAACCTGCCAAGACAGTCGGAGGTGGAGAAACTGTGGGCTGAGGCCAGCGACGACGACATCTGCGACATCCTCTACACCAGTGGTACGACGGGCGAGAGCAAGGGCGTCATCCTCACCTATGGGCAATACCGCGCAGGCCTGGCAGCCAACCAGCAGTGCGTGCCTATCAACGACCAGGACCGCGCCATCAACTTCCTGCCGTTCACCCATATCTTCGAACGCGCATGGTCTTACCTCTGCATATCTGTCGGCGCACAGCTGATCGTCAACACCTATCCGAAGGAAATCCAGGACAGTATGCGCGAGACCCATCCAACATGTATGTCGGCGGTGCCGCGATTTTGGGAGAAGGTCTATTCTGCTGTCAAAGGACGCATGGAGAGTTCGTCGCCCGTGCAGCGCAAGCTGATGCAAGCCGCCTTGTCCGTGGGACGGAAGCGCAACGTGTACTACCTTGGACGCGGAAAGCGCATGCCTATCCATCTGGAGTTGCAATACCAGGTGTACAACCGCACTGTGCTCAGCCTGATACGAAAGCAGCTCGGTCTGGAGAACCCGCATATCTTCCCGACGGCAGGAGCCTATGTCTCACCGGAGGTGGAGGAGTTTGTCCACTCCATCGGTATTCCCCTCGATGTCGGCTACGGCCTCACCGAGAGTCTGGCTACCGTGTCCTGCGACCATTTGGGCAAACCGTTCACCATCGGATCGGTAGGTCGGCCCATTGAGGGCATCGAGATCAAGATCGGCGAGAACAACGAGATTCTGCTCAAAGGCCCAACCATCACAAAGGGCTACTTCAAGCGCGACGCAGCCAATGCGGAGGCATTCGACGCCGACGGTTTCTTTCATACGGGCGACGCGGGCTACATGAAGGACGGCGAGTTGTTCCTCCAAGAGCGCATCAAGGACTTGTTCAAGACCAGCAACGGAAAATATGTCGCCCCACAGATGGTGGAGGGCTTGCTGCTGGTGGACAAATTTGTCGATCAAGTGGTCGTCATCGCAGATCAGCGGAAGTTTGTCTCCGCCCTCATCGTGCCGGAGTTTGGCACGCTGGAGGACTGGGCGAACAAAAACGGAGTGGTCTATAGCTCGCGAGAAGAATTGTGCGAGAACACCACCGTGCGCGAGATGATGAACGAGCGCATCATGACGCTCCAGCAACAACTGGCTCCCTACGAGCAGATCAAGCGGTTCAAGCTCATCAGCCGCCATTTCTCCATGGAGAACGGAGAACTGACCAACACGCTGAAACTGCGCCGAAGAGTGATCTACAAGAATTACGCGGAGGATATTGACAAGATGTACGAGGAGTAGCCTCCACACCATCACACAGAGAAAGCTATGATAACAGCCGAACAACTGAAAGATGTGCAACAGCGCACCGAGGCTTTGCACCGGTACTTGAACATCGATCAGAAGCAGATAGAATACGAGGAGGAACAACTCCGCACACAGGCGCCTGACTTTTGGGACGACCCCAAGCGCGCAGAGGCGCAGATGAAAAAGGTCAAGGGCATCGAGAAATGGCTCAAGGACTACAAGGAGGTGAGTACCCTCACCGACGAACTCTCACTCGCCGTGGATTTTTTCAAAGACGAGATTGTCAGCGAAGAGGAGGTGGACGCCCTCTACAACAAGGCGGTCAAAGCCATCGAGGCACTCGAACTGCGCAATATGCTGCGCCAGGAGGAGGACCCGATGGACGCAGTTCTGAAGATCAACTCCGGAGCAGGAGGCACGGAGAGCCAGGACTGGGCCCAGATGCTCATGCGTATGTACATGCGCTGGAGCGAGGCACAGGGATACAAAGTGACAGTCACGAATCTTCAGGAGGGCGACGAGGCCGGCATCAAGAGTGTGGAGATGACCATCGAGGGCGAATATGCCTATGGCTACCTCAAGAGCGAGAATGGCGTACACCGCCTCGTGCGCGTCAGTCCGTTCAACGCACAGGGAAAGCGCATGACGAGTTTTGCCTCCGTCTTTGTCACACCATTGGTGGACGACACCATTGAGGTCTATGTCGATCCGGCCAAGGTGAGCTGGGACACGTTCCGGTCGAGTGGTGCTGGTGGACAGAACGTCAACAAAGTGGAGTCGGGCGTACGCCTTCGCTATCAATACGAGGATCCTGACACAGGCGAGAAGGAGGAAATCCTCATCGAGAACACCGAGACACGCGACCAGCCGAAGAACCGCGCCAAAGCCATGCTACTCCTTAAGAGCCAACTCTACGACCGCGCTCTGAAAAAGAAACAGGCCGAACAGGCCAAGATAGAGGCTGGAAAAAAGAAGATAGAATGGGGCAGCCAGATCAGGAGCTACGTCTTCGACGACCGACGCGTGAAAGATCACCGCACGGGCTATCAGACTTCGGATGTCGATGCGGTCATGGACGGCAAGATCGACGGCTTCATCAAAGCATACCTCATGGAGTTTGCCGCTGCCGACGCAGAGAAGGAATAAGCCAAGGCTACGGGGTGAAACCGTGTGTGTGTACAGGGAAGTCCAAGAGCACTTCCCTGATAAAGTCATAAAAGAGAAATCAACTAAAATCGAAATAGCATTATGAGCGAGAAGAGCAAATTGAACCGCAAGCAGCGTGAGGAATTGCAGGAGAAGAAGGCACAGAGGGTCATCGCGTTTATCTTTGGCGCATTGATTTTCTTGGGACTTTGCTTCTTGGTTTACACCACCATCCTTATGAACTAACAACGGAATCGCAGATTCCAACCAGCATATACCGATGAGTGGACTGGAGATAGAGCGCAAGTTTCTTGTGCGCAAGGATGCCAAATGGAAAGAGCAGGCAACGTCGAGTACGCATATCAGACAGGGGTATTTCGCCTCTGTCAACACGGTGCGCATCCGTATCCGCGACGACAAAGCCTACCTGACCATCAAAGGTCCGTCGCTGGACGGCGGACTGAGCCGCTATGAGTTTGAGAAGGAGATAACGACCGACGAGGCCGAGCACCTACTGCAACTCTGCGAACCGGGCATCATCGACAAGCGCCGCTACCTCATTCCCTACGAGGGCCACACCTACGAGGTCGATGAGTTCTATGGCGACAACGAGGGACTGGTGATGGCGGAGGTGGAACTGAAGCACAGCGACGAGGCGTTTGCACGCCCACCGTTCCTCGGTCCCGAAGTGACGGGCGACCACCGTTTCTACAACAAGCAGATGCGGGCGAACCCGTTTAAGAACTGGCGCGCCACCTTGCCCAAAGCATTCCAATAATCGTGGCCAGACCGCCCCGACCACGTCGGCAAGAAGGTCGAGCCACTCGCCACTGCGACGTCCACCCGTGCAGTAGGCTTGAAGCAACTCTATAAGGCCACCCATCAACGAGGGTAGCAATCCGACATAGACGAATAGCGACCAACTACTCGCCTGTGGGTGGTGCGCGCGCTCATATTCGAAAGCGATGACGAGACCCAATCCCAAATACATGGCTGTGTGCGTCCATTTGTCTATCAACTGCACATGGCTCAACGGAGTTTCGGGAATGGGCATGAAACACAAGACCCAGATGACGATCAGTAGGACTGTGGTCAACTTGTAAGTTTTAATCAATTGCAGCATTTCTTCCTTGGTTTAGTGGGCCACCAAAAGCCCCACAGTTTTTCTTGATTCACATCTCCTATATGTGCGAAGGCCTCTTGTGGCAGAATTGGTCATAAAACCATATAGGATAACCTTGGCATAAGGCCGACCAAACAAGACCACCCTTATTCCAGAGACAAGGCGGTCTCCTATTATATATATAAGGAGAGCCTCCAACTAAGAAAACAGGAGGCATACTTCCTGATAAAAGGTGTATGCCTCCTGCTTTCGCCGTATTTCCGCATCATGCGGAACAAACGGTTTACTTTCCGTGATTCTCGTCAGAAACAGTGAGCTTCTTACGACCCTTGGCGCGACGGGCGGCCAAGACGCGACGACCATTCTTCGTGGCCATTCTCTCACGGAAGCCGTGCTTGTTCACGCGACGGCGATTGTGGGGCTGGAACGTTCTTTTCATTTTGCTTTATCTTTTTATTGTTATTATCGTTACAACGCTTTGCGGGAAAGGCGAGGCCACTCCCGTTACGGCCTGCAAAATTACGGATTCTTTTTGAAATGACCAAGGATTCAGCGAGTTTTAGCCATTCAATTCATGATTTTTCACCAAAAACCCACGCCATCAGTGCCTTTTCCACCCGCAAAAGAGAATAAAAAACCCGAAACGCTTTGTCATTCAACTGATTTACCGTAACTTTGCAACCGCTTAGCAACGCCTTCTTCCAAAGGCGTTGCGGGCAGAAAGAAGCAATATAATTAAGAACAATATATCAAAGCAGAATTATGATTAATTCACAGGAAATCAAAATCGGAACATGCATCCGCATGGATGGCAAGATTTGGACTTGTATCGACTTCCAGCACCGCAAGCCGGGCAAGGGAAACACGGTCATGATCACGAAGTTGAAGAACGTCAGCGACGGTCGTGTGCTGGAGCGTACCTTCCAGATTGGCTTCAAGTTGGAGGATGTGCGCGTGGAGCGTCGCCCCTGGCAGTACCTCTACGAGGACCCCACGGGCATGATCTTCATGAACCAGGAGACTTTCGAGCAGATTCCTATCGCACGCCACCAGATCCAGGGCGCCGACTACATGAAGGAAGGCGATGTCGTGGAGGTCGTCACCGATACGTCTGACGGCACGGTGCTGTTGGCCGAGATGCCTGCCAAGACCACGCTGAAGATCACGCAGTCTGAGCCGGGCGTGAAGGGCAACACCGCCACCAACGCCACCAAGCCTGCCACGTTGGAGACGGGTGCTGTTGTCCGTGTGCCGCTCTTCATCAACGAGGGCGAGACCATCCAGGTTGACACGCGCGACGGAAGCTACCTCGGCCGCGTCAACGCATAAGATTCGAATCAATAGACATAGCCCTATGCGCCTGCCATCTGCAGGTGCGAGGGCTATATTTTTTTGTACCAAGCATCACATCATTGGCCCTTGCAACCCATGAGATACAGCATCATCGTACCCGTTTACAACCGTCCTGACGAGGTTAACGAGCTTCTGGAAAGCCTCACCCGCCAGGAAGAGAAGGATTTTGAAGTCGTCATCGTAGAAGACGGCTCGAAGACTCCGTGCCAAAAGGTCTGCGACCAATATGCCGGACGGCTCGACCTGCACTATTTCATGAAACCTAACTCCGGACCCGGACAAAGCAGAAACTACGGTGCGGAGCGTGCCAAGGGCGACTACCTGCTCATCCTCGACAGCGACGTGGTGCTTCCCGAGGGCTACCTCACAGCCATATCGAAAGAACTGGACCGCGAGCCTGCCGATGCCTTTGGCGGGCCCGACTGCGCACACAGCTCTTTCACACCGACGCAGAAAGCCATTTCCTACAGCATGACCTCGTTCTTCACCACAGGTGGCATCCGGGGCGGAAAGAAGAAACTTGACAAGTTCTACCCCCGATCGTTCAACATGGGCGTACGGCGCGAGGCCTACCAACAACTGGGAGGCTTCTCAAAGATGCGATCGGCGAAGATATCGACTTCTCCATCCGTATCTTCCAGGCGGGACTGCGCTGCCGCTTGTTTCCCGAGGCGTGGGTATGGCACAAACGACGCACCGACTTCCGTAAGTTCTGGCGACAGGTCTTCAACAGCGGAATTGCACGAATCAATCTCTACAAGAAATATCCCGACTCTCTAAAGATCGTCCACCTCCTGCCCGCTGTCTTCACGGCAGGTGTCATCGCCCTGGCCTTGCTCTTCATAGCGGGCGTGATAGTCTATGGACTGGCTACCAACGAAGAGACACGCAGTCTTGGAACATACGCCATGGGGATTGCGGCAGCACCCATCTTGCTCTATTCACTGCTCATCCTCACCGACTCGACACTGCAAAACCGCAGTCCGCGCATCGGCGTACTGAGCATCTGCGCAGCTTTCGTGCAGCTTACGGGCTACGGATGCGGCTTCTTCAAAGCATGGTGGCGGCGCTGTGTCTGCGGCAAGGACGAATTTCAGGCTTACGAGAAGACGTTCTACAAATGAGCAACAGCAAACTGAACATCAACGACTGGGCGGAGGAAGACCGCCCACGCGAACGTTTGGAGCGACTGGGAGCGGAATGGCTGTCCAACGCGGAACTGCTGGCCATCCTGATCGGTTCGGGCAACGCACACCAGACGGCGGTCGATCTGATGAAACAGGTGCTCGGCGACTGCAACAACAACCTCAACACACTGGGAAAACTGTCCATCAAGGACTTGGAGAGATACAACGGCATCGGACCAGCCAAGGCCATCACAATCCTTGCGGCGTGCGAACTGGGCAAACGACGAGCCAAAGAGAAGGCAGAGGAGCGGAAAGACCTGGGATCGGCGACGGCCATCTACAATTTTATGCACCCACAAATGCAGGACCTTGACGTGGAGGAAGGATGGGTGCTATTGATGAACCAGCATTTCAAACTGATCGAAGCAAAACGCATCTCGTTTGGTGGATTTACCGAGACCGCCATCGACGTGCGCGTCATCCTGCGCGAGGCAATTCTAAAAAACGCCACCATACTTGCCATCTGCCACAACCACCCCAGCGGCAACGCCGTACCAAGCCGAGCCGACGACCAACTGACACAACGGGTGCAAAAGGCATGTGAGGTGATGCGCATCCATTTCCTCGACCATATCATCGTCTGCGACGGCCACTATTTCAGCTATAACGAGCAGGGCAGACTTTAACCACCACCCTCAAAATGCCTCCCCACCCCACACGCCCCCTTACTGCATACGAACTCTTCCACCTCCGACCATCGCTCTTACAAAACGACGTAACATCAACCCCAACAGGTGTCACCATCGGCCTAAAGACGATAAATAGATGCGCATTTTGTTTCCAAATTCTTAAATTAACATACACTATTAAAACAAAAACAAAAAAAGCACAAACAGGACACATAGAATCACATATTTTTCTTAACTTTGTGGGCATGAAGATGGATATTGACCAAATCAAGCAAACAATTACGACATTGTCGTATGCATCCCTGAAGGCTGTGTGACCACTTATAGCGATGTGGCCCGGTTTGCTGGGATGCCCAATCATGCGCGTGTGGTCGGTAAAATCCTTCGCGAGACACCCCAAGATCTTGCTATTCCCTGCCATCGCGTGGTAGGTTCAGGAGGCCGGCTGGCCTCGCAACCATCAGACCAACGCAAACTACTCGAAGAGGAGGGCGTGCCTTTCCTTAAAAGCGGGCGTGTCGATATGCGCAATGCCTATTGGGATTACAACTCGCTGATACGGTTCTAAGTTCCACGTTTCGACTTACAAAATCCAAAGACCATTTGCCCACAAAGGGGAAAAACGACGGCATACGGCTCGTTATCACGCCTTTCTCTTTGCCATATCTCATATTTTTCTTACTTTTGCAATTCAATAAGCGCATAATCCTTTCCATCCCCAAGGAAGGGGCGGCTAAAAGGCCGCAGCCGAGGGAGGGAGCGCAAAAACCAAGACAGCAATGGCAAGTTTGAAAAGTTTGGCTAAGGACACGGCCATCTATGGACTGAGCAGCATCGTGGGACGTTTTCTCAACTACCTGCTCGTACCCCTCTACACGGCAAAGATGAGCGCCGAGAGCGGCGGCTACGGCGTCATCACCAATATGTATGCCTACACCGCACTGCTGCTCGTCATCCTCACCTACGGTATGGAGACCACCTTCTTCCGCTACGCCAACAAGGAGGGGGAGGATGCACGACGCGTCTATTCGACGACCCTATGGATGGTGGCGGCGACCAGTGCGATCTTCGTACTGCTCGTGCTGGCATTCATCCACCCGATTAGTTCCTTCATGGGGTATGCTGACCACCCCAGCTACGTCTGGGTGATGGCAGCAACGGTGGCTCTCGATGCATTCCAATGCATTCCCTTCGCCTACCTGCGCTATCAGAAGCGGCCCATCAAGTTTGCCTCGCTCAAACTGCTTTTCATCGTACTCAACATCGCGCTCAACCTCCTCTACTACGTCATTCTCGGCGGTACAGAGGTGGGCTACGCCTTCTATATCAACCTGGCCTGCACAGGATCTATCACATTCTGCTTCTGGCAGGAGCTGCGCGGCTTCGCAGCGGGTTTCGATCGAGGGCTGATGCGACGGATGCTCACCTACGCATGGCCGATTCTCATCCTCGGCATTGCTGGCATTCTCAACCAGACGGCAGACAAAATCCTCTTTCCCTATCTATACAAGGCGGGTAATGCCCATTCGGAACTGGGCATCTATGGTGCAGCCTCGAAGGTGGCGATGATTATGGCAATGATCACACAGGCATTTCGCTACGCCTATGAACCTTTCGTCTTCGGAAAGTCGAAGGATAAGGACAACCTCGACACCTATGCCAAGGCGATGAAGTATTTCCTCATTTTCACCCTACTGGCCTTCCTCTGCGTGGTGGGCTATATGGACATATTGCGCCACATCATCGGGCGCGACTACTGGCCTGGACTGCGGGTCGTGCCGATCGTGATGGCGGCAGAGATCATGATGGGTATTTACTTCAACCTTAGCTTCTGGTATAAATTGATTGACAAAACGATATGGGGTGCGGTGTTCTCGGGGGCAGGATGTCTGGTACTGATAGGCGTAAATGTCGTGTTTGTGCCACAATACAGCTACATGGCGTGTGCCTGGGCAGGCTTTGCGGGCTATGCCACAGCCATGATCCTCTCCTATTTTGTCGGTCAGCGCAAATTCCCCATCAATTACCCCATCGGACAGATGATGGTCTATGTCGGCCTGGCCGTAGTCCTCTTTGCGGCAATGAACTGGGCCAACAATACCTTGGGAACGGTGGCGGCCCTCGGCGTCAACACATTGCTCATCGGCATCTTCGTAGCCTACACGGTGATGAAAGATCTGCGTCACGCACGCAAACCCATTCACACGAACAAAAAACAATAGAATCATGAAGATAGACAAGCGCGAACATCGCTTCGCAGGCATCCTCTCGCTCTTCGCCCTGCTGCTTCTGGCAAGTTGTACGGGGGAGCAATTCCACGTTTCGGGAACGATTGGCAACGCCAAGGACTCGACGCTCTACTTCGAGCACAACACGCTCGACGGATTCAAGGTAGTGGACTCCGTGAAGTTGGACGACAAGGGGCAGTTTGCCTTTGCCGGCGACAAGGCCAACAATCCAGAGTTTTACCGTCTGCGCATTGCCGGACAGATCATCAACATCGGTATTGACTCGACAGAAACGGTACAACTGGAGGCCTCCTACCCAATGATGGCCACCAACTACAAGGTGGAAAACTCCTATGAGAACGAGAAAATACGCGAACTGGCCCTGAAGCAAATCGCCCTGCAAGCACAATGCAACCAGCTTGTCATGAGCGACACGGGCAACGTGGATGCTGCCATCGACCTGCTGATACGAACCTATAAGGACGACGTGATGCGCAACTACATTTTCAAGGAGCCGATGCGGGGCTATGCTTACTTCGCTCTCTTCCAGTATGTGGTCATCAACGGCAATCCCATCATGATTTTCAACCCACGCATGGATGCCACAGACAACAAGGTCTTCGGCGCAGTCGCCACCTCGTGGGACACATTCTACCCGAACACGGAGCGCACACAGAACCTGCACAACATCACGCTCAAGGGCATGAAGGACGAGCGCATCGTGGAAAACAACAAGCGGGCCATGGCGGCAGAGACCGCCAAGGTGCAGGAACTCGGCGTGATTCCCATCACACTGCCCGACAACCACGGACAGCAGCAGAGCCTCACCTCGCTCAAAGGCAAGGTAGTGATGCTCGACTTCCATGTCTTCGGATCGAAAGAGTCAGCACAACGCATCATGGTCTTGCGACAATTGTATGACAAGTATCACGCCCAGGGCTTCGAAATCTACCAGGTCAGCTACGATACCAACGAACATTTCTTCAAGACTCAGACGGAATCGCTGCCTTGGATCTGTGTATGGGATCCAGAAGGAGGCGACTCGCAGACGCTCGTAAGCTATAACATCCAAAGCATCCCGACCTACTTCATCATCGACCGCAACAATCAGCTGCAGAAGCGCGACGTGCAGATCCAGGACTTGGGATGCGGAGATCCAGCACTGGCTGGGACAGGGGTGCAGTAAAACAAAGACAAGGAGGAGAACGATATGGACTGGCTTCGACTCATTTCCAACAAGCGGCTGGGACAGGAAACGCGCCACCCGCTACGCCATGACGACCGATCGGAGTTTAAGCGCGACGGCGACCGACTGATCTATTCGGCTCCGTTTCGACGTTTGCAGAACAAGACGCAGGTCTTCCCGCTCCCAGGGTCGGTCTTTGTCCACAACCGATTGACCCACTCCTTGGAGGTATCATCGCTGGGAAAGTCACTGGGCGACGACGTGGCACGCATCCTCACGGATCGACACCCACACCTTCGCGGGACACTTTTCGAGGAGATTGGTACGATAGTGCAGACTGCAGGACTTGCCCACGATATGGGCAATCCTCCTTTCGGGCATAGTGGCGAGCAAGCGATACAGAGTTTCTTCACAGAAGGACCTGGCAGCGACCTGAAGAAAAAAGTGAGCGCGCGCTTCTGGGAGGACATCACCCACTTCGAGGGCAATGCCAACGCCTTCCGCCTGCTTACTCACCAGTTTCAGGGTCGTCGTTTCGGTGGATTCGTCATGACCTATTCGACATTGGCGGCTATCGTCAAATACCCGTTCAGTTCCAATTTGGCAGGCTCGCACGGCAAGTTTGGCTTCTTCGAATCAGAGCGCGAGGACTTCGAGCGCATTGCTGAGGACCTCGGCATGCGCTGCTTGGAGCACGGCGAAGGTACTTCCGTCCGCTATGCGCGTCATCCATTGGTGTTTCTGATGGAAGCTGCAGACGACATCTGCTACGAGATCATGGATATCGAGGATGCCCACAAACTACACCTATTGTCGTTTGAGGAGACTGCCGACCTACTCCTGGGCTTCTTTGATGAGCGAGAAAGACAAGGCATTCGCCAGCGTCTGATAGAGGAGGAGGTGACAGACGAAAACGAGCAGGTAGTGTATATGCGTGCCTGTGCAGTCGGTGCTTTGGAACGGGAATGCGTACAGGCGTTTGTCAATCACGAGGAAGAGATACTGGAGGGATCCTTTCAAGGACCGCTCGTCAGACATATCAACGAACTCCAACGCCAAGCGTACTGCCGTTGCTCTGAGGTGTCGAAGACCAAAATATACCGCTCCAAACCAGTTCTCGACGTGGAGCTGTCGGGCTATAAGATCATGGAGACCCTCATGGAAGCCCTAATCAATGCGGCAGTAGAGCCAGAGAAATATCACAGCCAGCAACTCATCCGTCGCTTTTCGAGCCAGTACGACATCCACAATCCGTCGCTGGAGAAACGCGTCATGGCCGTCATCGACTATATCAGTGGCATGACGGATGTCTATGCGCTCGACATCTATCAGAAAATCAATGGCATCAGTTTGCCGATAGTATAGAATCAGCGTTAGCCTTGCGGGCTATCGCTTGCTGACAAGAGCAATAAAACATCCTGAGGGGCACGACTTCGGAAAGAAGTCGCGTCGATAGTGGTTAGTGAAAGGGGTGGTTATTGTATTTCCAAGAGGCGTTCTCCTTGTGTGGTTGCCACACGGAGGCACACCTTGCCAACCTCGTGAAGCACCGCTGCAGGTACGCTGACGCACGCATCCTGAGAATAATAGTCGGGCACGTCGTTCTGGTCATGTGCCAAAGTGAGCCAACAACAGCGGGTGCCATCAGCAAGGGTGGTGACAGAATCGCGCACGATCCCTATCTTTTGTTGCGTAGGAGCATTTTCCTTACGTCCCACCTTGATCGTGAGCACCAGGTTAAGATAGCGCTTGTCAGCCGAAAACCATGCTCGTGCATTGCCAATAGGGTCTTTCTTGACCGCCATTCCTTCTTTCCGATCCACGACGCCGGCCATCAAGACGGGAGTAAGTCCTTTGACGCTGGTCACTCCTTCAACCACCTGCCCATGGTAGAGCAAAGCACGACAAGTGGTGTCGGCTTTCTGCTTCAGCCATTGAGCCTGATAAGGAGGGGAAAAGGTGAGCCGCTGCCCGCCATCGGTGACGGCATAGGCCACCAATCCGTCGCCATTGGTCGTCACATCGGCCCATTCAGCAGAAAGATAAGACAACGGAGTGTCACCACTATCATAGGAATCGGTTGTGCAAGCAGCCAGCAGGGCAGACCATATCGCCACAAAGAAAATCTTTCTCATCCGCAGTAACCTTGATTAGTTTCCACCCTACTCACACCGTTCGCTTTTCTTTCTCTCTGTTCCTTTGCTGCCACAGGATCAAAGCATCGTGACGGAGGCGTTGCCACCATTAACGACAATCACCTCAATACCCATTTCCTCCAAAGCGGTACGGTCCGTGGGACGGATATTGCCGTCGGTGATAATCACATCGACCTCGTCCATACCACAAATCTTCGCAAAACCACGGCGTCCAAACTTCGACGAGTCGGCAAGGACTATGTTCTTCTGTGCCACCCCCATCATCACCTTATTGAGATGGGCCTCACGAAGATCGGTCGTAGTGATGCCATACTCCAGGTCGATGCCATCGACACCAATAAAGAGTTTGCTAAAAGTACAGCCAGCAAGCGTCTGCTCGCCATCGGGGCCTACTACCGTGAGACTGCTATGACGCAATCTGCCACCCAGCTGGATGACCTCTATCTCCGAATTGGCTGCCAAGGCCTCAGAAACCTTGATGGACGACGTGACCGCCGTGAACCTGGGACTGTGCTGAAGGCATTGTGCAAAGGCGGTAACTGTCGTGCCAGACGCGATGACAATGGAGTCGTTGGGCATGACAAGCTGGGCCGCTGCCGTGCCAATATTATATTTCTCCTCTGGAAAGAGCTTTTCCTTCTCGTTCACGGAACGGTTGGCCGTGAACGGATTGATCAGAATGGCCTTGCCATGACTACGGTATAAGCGTCCCTGGCGTTCCAAGTCGGTAAGGTCTTTGCGTATCGTAACCGCCGAAACCTGCAGGTTGTCGCTCAAAGCCGACACCAGAACCGACCCTTGCTTGAGCAGCTGGTCGAGGATGGCGGACTGTCTTTCTTCTTTGGTCATAATTTACATTGGTTTATACAAAAGTAAGCATTTCTCTTTAACCATCCCACCTCTGTTTCGTTGATTAACTTTATTTAAATGAAAAACATTCCAAAACAGCTATTTCCTGACTTCGTCATTGCGTCACCCAAAAATCCTCATCAAAGAGTTTAGCTATTTTCTGATGCCTTGCCATCAGCATGGTTTTGCGTATAAACCTCCTTGTTTAGAGGAAAGCTTGATCTGTATCGTTGTGATTGTCTTTTGCCAATGCAAGCACCTTGTCCACGCTCATCTTAATCTCTGAGACTTTCAGCATGCGATCCAACTCCTTGTATACTTTCAAAGCCACAAAGCAGATGCATATATGGGCTTCAATACGTTTGCGTGTAAAATGAAACATGGGACGTATCTCTATCTTTGATTTCGCTATACGGAAGGCCCGCTCTACATGCCAAAGGTTGTGATATGCTGTGTATACATCCTGTATTGGTATATCCGTATTAGTGAGATAGCCTTTTAGACCGTCCCATTTGGAGTCATCGGCAATACGGTCATAGTTGATGGCGACTTTCACTTCACCATCCATAGACAAAAAACTTATTGTAACCTCTTTTTGTTGATATTGCCTTTTTGTGAGCGCACCATGCTTATAAGCCTTTTCCAACCTGCGTATTCCTTTTTCTCTATTGTAGGCATCTTTCTTTGCACGGTCATCTGTATAGCCGACCAAGAGACGACGTCCGCCGCCTTTGTCATATTCAACCATCTGGCAGTTGCGCTTGGGTTGTTCCAATATCCAGCTTTTGACCTCCTGACTTTCATTCTTTATCTTCGCACCTATTATATACTTGTAGCCGTGCGCTTTCAAGTTCCGCTATATTGGCATTGTTCATCAGTCCGGAATCAGCCACCACAACGAAGTTTTCCAAACCGTATTTACTAACAAACTCGTTTATCGTCGGCAGCATCGTGTGGCCTTCATATTTGTTGCCCTCATGGATGCAATATGCTAGTGGATAGCCACCAAGGCTAACAAGCAGGCCGAGTATGATCTGAGGATTACTGTGACGTCCCTCTTTCGAGAAGCCTGCCTTACGTAATTCGTCCTCATAATCCGCTTCAAAGTAAAGTGTGGTGACATCATAGAACAGCACACCGATATTGCCACCAAACAATTTCGCAGTATGGCGCACGCTTATGTCCTGTACTATTTCGTGCTGATGACCACTAAGCTTGTCAAGATAGCGATAGATTTTGGATAGATCCACGTCCTCGTCAAAGTGGTTTTTCAGATATTCCACCGTAGCAGCCTTGCTCGTTGGATATGCCAAACGAGCCTTTACAAGCTTGCGGAACACTTCGTCATCAATCCTGTTGAAACCGATCCGGTCAAATGTACGGTCCAATATCAGGTCACAACCATTGAGAAGGCTATTGCTCACATTGGACAATACACGACGGACTTCCTCACGCTCACGGTCACACGCCTCACGTTCCTCGCCGAAAAGGTCAAGCTGCGGATGGCGGCGTGATTTCTCTTTGAAATCCATTCTTTTTGCTTCATTCACAAGATTATCGACCTCTCCCTCATTATAGGCAACTCCAATTGTGACAAGTTCCTTCATCTTGCCACAAATTTTCTCGGCAACTATAACTCCGATATTGCCGGAACGATGTTTTTTTCTTTCGGACAAACATAGTTAAAAATACCTTTTCGCGTCACCCAATATTAGGTGATGCAAAGATACAAAATATTGTTTGTCAATCAGTTATAAAATACGTGTTTTTTGAGTGACGAAGTCAGGTGTCTTTCTTCTTTGGTCATAATTTACATTGGTTTATACAAAAGTAAGCATTTCTCTTTAACCATCCCACCTCTGTTTCGTTGATTAACTTTATTTAAATGAAAAACATTCCAAAACAGCTATTTCGGGTATCTTTTTGCTTGCTTACGCAAGAGAAACGAAAGTCATTCACGATATCAGCGTCATTCGGAAACGAGATAAAACATCAACTTTTGCGGAATGTGGACGGACTGACTCCGACATGATCCTTGAAGAATTTTCCAAGGAAACTCTGGTTGGGGAAGTTCAAATACTCCGCAATCTCCTTGATGCTCTTATCCGAATTTTTCAGCAACAGACGCAGTTCCAACACGACATAGTAGTCTATCCATTCGTTGGGCGTTCGCTTGCTGATGGTCTTGATGGTTTCGGATAGATATTTTGGGGTGATACAAAGCTGATGGGCATACCAACTGACGCGCCGCTCTTGCTTGAAATGGTCGCGGACCAGACGGATATAGTTGAAGAACACTACTTCACCGCGCGAGAACCGCTTCTTTTCTCCCATTTGGTAGCGGTAGATGACGTTACTCATGTCGTAGATGAGTGCCTTCATCAACGTGCTGACGAGTTCCCGACGGAAGTGGTGTTCAGGCTCCAGGATCTTTGCTATGATGGTGTCGATATAACTGGACAACACATTCGCCTCTCTTTCCGTCAACGAAAAGACAGGATGGAGCCGCGAAAAGAGGAAAAGCGTATTGAGGTCGCGGATGCCAGCGACGATATCGTTGAAGAAGTCGTACGAGATCATAATCGCTATGCCATCACAATCATCCGAGGCAAGGAAGTTCTCTATCAGCTGGCCTTCCCCGACGATGATGACATCGCCCTGCTTGATACGTGACGCCTTGGCATCGACCGTATAGCTGGCCTCTCCCTGGGTGCAGAGAGCAAAGAAAAGACATTGCATCCGGCACGACTTCCACGGCAGAGGTACCTCACTAAAATGCTCATAGACAAGAAAATCCTCGCCTATGAAATGTCCCTTAGGATAGAAATCTCTCGCCTGAGCGACACTTACCTCTATAAAACTGCTCTCGTCCATTATATACACTCCCCACCTCTCCCAAAGGAGGAGGTGGGGGATTCGGTTTTATTCTATTTAAGTCATACTCCGACCACCCTGCGTAGCCTCATCGTGATCTCGTCACACACGGGCTACCCATCCACAAGTCGCTTATGCGTCGATGTTGGCGTAGGTGGCATTGGCCTCTATAAACTCGCGACGCGGCTCCACGTCGTCGCCCATGAGCATCGAGAAGATCTCGTCGGCCTCAGCAGCATTCTCAATCGTCACCTGCTTGAGCAGACGCGTCTTCGGATCCATGGTCGTCTCCCACAGCTGCTCGGGATTCATCTCTCCCAAACCTTTGTAGCGCTGTGTATGAACACCCTTGCCGTCCTCCACGCCATTGGCGTATTTGTCGAGGAAGATCTGTCGCTGCTGCTCGGTGTAGCAATACTCCGAAATCTTCTTGTAGGTACACTTATAGAGCGGCGGCGTAGCGATATAGAGGTGTCCCTCCTCAATGACGCGCGGCATATAGCGATAGAAAAGCGTCATGATGAGCGTGTCGATGTGCGAGCCATCGACATCGGCATCGGTCATGATGATTATCTTGTCGTAGCGGAGCTTGTCGGTATTGGCCTCAAAGTCATCCTGGCCGTCATCCACACCAAAGCGGACACCGATGGACTGGATGATATTCATCACCGACTCTGCCTCGAACACACGATGGCGCTGCACCTTCTCCACATTCAGGATCTTACCACGAAGCGGCAAAATAGCCTGGGTGTATCGGTCGCGGCCCTGCTTGGCTGATCCTCCTGCCGAGTCGCCCTCGACCAGGAATATCTCAGCGCGCTTCGGATCACGTATGGAGCAGTCGGCAAGTTTGCCAGGAAGGCCACCGCCACTCATCACGTTCTTGCGCTGCACACTCTCGCGAGCCTTGCGTGCGGCAATACGTGCCGTGGCTGCCAGCACCACCTTGTTGCAAATAAGCTTCGCCTCGTCGGGATGCTCCTCCAGGTAGTCGGCCAAAGCTTCGCCGACAGCCTGCTGCACTGCTCCCGAGACCTCGCTATTGCCGAGTTTCGTCTTGGTCTGACCCTCAAACTGGGGTTCAGCCACCTTGATGGAGATGACGGCCGTCAAGCCCTCACGGAAGTCGTCGCCCACAATGTCGATCTTCGCCTTCTCAATCTGCTTTGAGATCTGGGTGTCGTTGTCGGCATAAGCCTTCAGCGTCCTGGTCAGCGCGGTACGGAATCCCGTGACGTGGGTACCACCCTCGATGGTGTTGATATTGTTGACGTATGAATGAAGATTCTCATTGTAGTCCGTGTTGTACATGATAGCCACCTCGATGGGCACACCCTGCTTCTCGGTCTTCAGGTAGATGACATCATCGAAGAGGTGGGTGCGATGGCGGTCGATGTAACGGACAAACTCCTTGAGGCCCTCCTTGGCATGGAACACCTCCTGGCGCGTCTTACCCGTCTCGGGATCAGGATGCTCATCAGTCAGGGTAATCTTCACGCCGGCGTTGAGGTAGGCCAGCTCCCGCATACGACGTGCGATGATTTCCCACTTGAAGGTCGTTGTGGTGAAGATAGTGCCGTCGGGCCAGAACTGCTGTCTCGTACCGTGCTTGTCCGTCTTTCCAACGATCTTCACGGGATACAAAGGCTTGCCCTGCTCATATTCCTGCTGGTAGATATTGCCGTCGCGAAAGACCTGCGACATCATGTGCGTGGAGAGCGCATTCACACAACTCACACCCACACCATGCAGACCGCCAGACACCTTGTACGAGCCCTTGTCGAACTTACCGCCCGCATGGAGGACAGTCATAACCACCTCCAGCGCGCTTTTGTGGAGCTTCTTGTGTTCATCGACAGGGATTCCACGACCGTCATCCTCCACGACAATCGATCCATCCGCACAGATCGTCACCTCGATGTGGCTGCAATAGCCCGCCATGGCCTCGTCGATGGAGTTGTCCACCGTCTCGTTGATGAGATGATGGAGACCCTTCTCGCTGATGTCGCCGATATACATGGCTGGACGCTTGCGCACAGCTTCCAAACCTTCAAGGACTTGTATGTTACTGGCCGAATAATTTTGTTCGGCAGCCTGAATATCTTCCATGTTGCTTCATTTTCTTTTATAGACCGCAAAGGTACGAAAAAACATGCGAATACGGAAATTTTTAATCGTCAAATCCCACGCTTTCGCCCACCCAGGCAGTTAGGAACCAAGCTTTTTCCGACTTTGTCGCTTTTCACACACACCAAGACACGAACCATTGGAACGCAAAAGGGCATCCATCACACATCATATAGATATGCAATGGATGCCTTCGTTGGTGCTATAGACTTATAGAACCCTTTGAAAAGTTCTTATTTATCCGAGAGCAACGATGTGCTTCGTGAGGCTTGACTTGAGGTTGGCCGCCTTATTCTTGTGAATAATGTTGGTCTTAGCCAGCTTGTCCAGCATCTTCTGCACAGTCGGATACAGCTTCAGAGCTGCCTCCTTGTCCGTCGTGGCACGCAGTTTGCGAACGGCATTGCGCATCGTCTTAGCATAATACTTATTATGAAGCGTGCGAACCTTCTCCTGACGGATTCTCTTCAACGATGATTTGTGATTTGCCATCTTTACTTGTTTTCTTCTTTTTTTTATTTTCTTGCAGTCCCTAGCAGAGTCGAACTGCTCTTTAGAGAATGAAAATCTCTCGTCCTAACCGATAGACGAAGGGACCCCTGCTAAATTTTTGCGGGTGCAAAGTTACTGCTTTTTTTCATTTCAGCCAAATATTGCCAAGTAAAAATTATCTAAATGGCTATATTTTTGTGCCTTAGCTGCAATACTTGGTGGTTTGTCTGCCTTTTTTCATACCTTTGCACACATGGAAGAAGTGAAGACGCGGGCCATTGTGCTCCGTACCGTGAAGTATGGCGACAACGCCATCATCGCCGACTTACTCACCGAGGCACAAGGACGCGTGTCGTTTCTCGTACGCATCCCCAAGACGGCAAGGGGGCGAGTACGACGCCAGCACTTCCTGCCCCTGACTCTTTTGAGCATCGACTACGACTTTCGCCTGCGCAGCTCTTTGCAGCGCTTGCGCGAGGTGCGCATAGACCAGCCCTACCTTCACATCCCGACCAATCCGTCGAAACAGGCCATCCTGCTCTTTCTCGCAGAGTTTCTCACCTACGCCACACGCGACGAACAGCAGAACGTCCCCCTTTTTCTCTTCATCCGTTCCAGCCTGCTATGGCTCGATGAGACCGAAGCGCGTTTTGCCAATTTCCACCTTGTCTTCATGGCGCGCATGAGCCGCTTCTTAGGATTCTGGCCCAACCTCGAAGACTACCACGAGGGATGCTACTTCGACCTCCGTGGTGCAACGTTCACGCCGCTGCGTCCGCTCCATCCCGACTTTCTGCCACCCGAAGACGCTGCCCATGTCGGGTTGTTGATGCGCATCAGCTATCCCACTATGCACGTTTTTCTTCCGACACGCGAGGAGCGCAACCGCATCGCAGGGATCATGCTGGCCTACTACCGCCTCCACGTACCCAACATGCCCGACCTCCGTTCCCTTCCGGTGCTCCGCGAACTGTTTGCAGGAGGATGACAACGAGGTCGGAGGATGGTCTCCGAAACGGGACCTTCGCAGCCAAGTCACCCAGGGAAACTGTTCGGCAGGCATCCCACTCGCTATTAGGCAGACCATTCCTGCGATCCAGCAGCAAGTTTTGGCAATGGCGACAACCTTATCGTGTCAAACATTCGGACGAACCAGTTTTTTTTCGTACTTTTGCAGCATAGTTTCCACATAACCTTATAACGCTCGAAGAAATGAAACGGTTTCATCAATTATCCGCACTTGCCCTTCTTTTGCTGGCGGGAAGTGCGAGCCTATCGGCCCAGCAGCCCGTCACGCCTGTCGATCATGTATCGACATTAGTGGGAAGCGCTTCGAAATTTAGCCTTTCCACAGGCAACACCTATCCCGCCATCGCCCTGCCCTGGGGCATGAACTTCTGGGTGCCGCAGACGGGCAAGATGGGTGATGGCTGGCAATACACCTACGATGCCAACCAAATCAGGGGTTTCAAGCAGACCCACCAGCCCAGCCCGTGGATCAACGACTACGGCCAGTTTGCCATCATGCCGACTGTTGGCAAGGTGGATTTCGACGAAAACCGCCGTGCCAGCTGGTTCTCCCACAAGGCAGAAACGGCCTCGCCCTATTATTATAAGGTATATCTTGGCCGACTACGACGTGACGACAGAGATAACGCCGACGGAGCGGGCGGCCCTTTTCGCCTCACCTTCCCCGCGACAGACTCCGCCAACATTCTGATCGACGCCTTCGACCACGGATCCTCCATCACCATCCAGCCCGAGAAGCGCAGGATCGTGGGCTACACGACACGCAATAGCGGCGGTGTACCCGACCATTTCAAAAACTACTTCGTCCTGGAGTTCGACCGTCCTTTCACCGTCTCCCACGTAGGGAGCGTTGATGCCGACTACCATTTCGTGGCCTCGGACGATGACTGTGCCACCGCCGACCATGCCGTGGCTGCCGTCAGTTTCGCCACAAAGCGGGGCGAGCAAGTGGGCGTGCGCGTCGCCTCGTCGTTTGTCTCGGCAGACCAAGCCTTGGAGAACCTCAGGAACTGGGCGACGCCGACTTCGACCGACTCCGCCAGCAGGGACGAGATCGCTGGAACGACGTGCTTGGCCGTATTGAGGTCAGCGATGCCAATACCGACCACCTGCGAACCCTGTATAGCAACCTCTACAGATGCGTACTCTTCCCCCGTATGTTCTTCGAAGTCAACGCCCAAGGCGACACCATCCACTATAGTCCATACAATGGCAAGGTGCTCCCCGGGGCCATGTTCACGGATACGGGTTTCTGGGACACGTTCCGCGCGCTGATGCCACTCGTCGATCTGGTCTATCCCTCGATGGGCAGACTGATGCAAGAGGGACTCGTCAATGCCTATAAGGAAAGTGGATTCCTGCCCGAATGGGCCAGCCCCGGCCACCGCGACTGTATGGTCGGCAACAACTCTGCTTCTGTTGTGGCCGACGCCTACCTCAAAGGACTACGGGGCTACGATGCGGAGACGCTCTGGCAGGCTGTCGTCCATGGCGCCAACGCCCACCATCCCTCTATCGGCAGCACGGGACGAATGGGTTTCGAATACTACAACCGTCTCGGCTATGTGCCCTACGATGTGAAGATCAACGAGAGCGTGGCACGCACCCTGGAGTACGCCTACAACGACTGGTGCATCTATCAGTTTGGCAAAGCGCTGGGCAAAAGTCTTCGCGAGTTGCGACCCTACCGGGAACGGGCGATGAACTACCGCAACGTCTTCGACCCGGAGACCCGCCTGATGCGCGGACGACTGAAGGACGGAAAGTTCCAGTCGCCCTTCAACCCCTTTAAGTGGGGGGACGCCTTCACCGAAGGCAATAGCTGGCACTGGACGTGGTGCGTATTCCACGACCCCGAAGGACTGATACAACTCATGGGAGGCCGCGAGGACTTCAACCAGATGATGGACAGCGTCTTCGTCGTGCCGCCCATCTTCGACGACAGTTACTACGGACAGGTGATCCACGAGATACGCGAGATGCAGGTGATGGACATGGGCAACTACGCCCATGGCAACCAACCGATCCAGCACATGGTCTATCTCTACGCCTATAGCGGTCAACCCTGGAAGACGCAGTATCGGGTCCGACAGGTGATGGACCGCCTCTACTCTGCCCTCCCCGACGGCTATTGCGGAGACGAGGACAACGGACAGACCTCGGCCTGGTACGTCTTCTCCGCCCTCGGCTTCTACCCCGTCTGTCCAGGAAGCAACCAGTATGTTCTGGGCGCACCCTATTTCGACCAAGTCAAGGTGCACCTGGAGAATGGCAATAGTCTCCTGATCCGTCGAGACGGCAACAGCGGCCCCTATGTGGACCAGCTTCTGCGCGACGGGGTGGCCTACGACCGCAACTACCTCGACCACGAGGACCTCCTCCGAGGACTGAGTCTCGACTTCAAGATGTCGGGACAACCCAACCTCTCGCGTGGCACGAGGCCTGAGGATGCACCCTATTCCTTTAGCGACGAACTGAAGGAGCGACGCTGACCACATCCCGAAGGCATCCCGAAGCATTTCCAAAGGCATTCGCCAGTCACTCTCACCCATCAACAACAAACAAAAATGAAGCACCTTATCCTTGCACTAACGACCGCCCTCTGCGGTCTTCAGCCTCTTCAGGCACAGACCGACGCCCCTGCACCCATCCCACCGCTACCCTCAGAGGCACAGGTGGCATGGCACCAATTGGAGACCTACGCCTTCATCCACTTCGGCCCGAACACCTTCGGAGACCGCGAATGGGGCTATGGCGACGCTCCATTGGAGAATTTCAATCCCACCCGCCTCGACTGTGAGCAATGGGCACGGACGGTAAAGGCGGCGGGAATGAAGGGTATCATCCTTACGGCCAAGCATCATGACGGTTTCTGCCTATGGCCGACGAAGCAGACTGACTATTGTGTCCGCAACACGCCCTACAAGGGCGGGAAGGGCGATGTTGTTGGGGAGTTGGCTGCCGCATGCCGAAAGTACGGACTCCACCTGGGACTATACCTTTCGCCGTGGGATCGCCACCAGGCTTTCTACGGCACTCCCCTCTACGTGGAATACTTCTATGCGCAACTCCAGGAACTGCTGACGCAATATGGCGAACTGTTCGAAGTGTGGTTCGACGGCGCCAATGGCGGCGACGGCTGGTATGGTGGCACGAAAGAGGAGCGCACTATCGACCGCAAGACCTACTACAATTTTCCAAGGGCATGGAAGATGGTGGCCGAACTCCAACCGAAGGCAGTCATCTTCTCCGACGAGGGACCGGGATGCCGATGGGTCGGCAACGAGAAGGGATTTGCGTTTGCCACCAACTGGGCTTTCCTGCGCAGTAAGGATGTGCATCCTGGCTACGAGCGCTACTGGGAACTGCAGCAAGGCCATGCCGACGGCGACGCCTGGGTGCCTGCGGAATGCGACGTCAGTATCCGTCCAGGATGGTTCTACCACGAAAAGGAGGACGGAAAGGTGAAGACGGTGGACCAACTGGTCGATCTCTACTACCGCAGCGTGGGCCATAACGGATCCCAGCTCATCAACTTCCCCGTCACCCCGGAGGGACTGATACACCCCACAGACTCCGCAAGGGCCGTGGAGGCATACCAGGTGATTAGCAAGGAACTGGCCACCAACCTCCTCAAGGGAGCGAAGGTGAAGGCGACGGCCACACGAGGAGATGCTTTCTCTACACGGACGCTGACAGATGGCGACTTCCACACTTATTGGGCTACGCCCGATAGCGTGACGACGGCCACGCTCTCCTTCACATTCCGCAAACCGACGCAGGTGAACCGCCTCAAACTGCAGGAGTATATTCCGCTTGGACAGCGAGTCGAACGTTTCGTTGTGGAATATCTCGACCATGGTGTTTGGACACCCATCAACGCGGGCGAGGAGACTACCACCATCGGCTACCAGCGACTGCTGCGCTTCAAGACCATCACCACCCGCCAACTGCGCATACGCTTCCTCCAGTCACGCGGACCGCTCTGCATCAATGAGATGGGAGCCTACTACGCGCCCAACGCCAAAGAACGCTATACCGAACGGGTGGAAGAGGTGGCAACGCTGCCTTTCTCAGTGGCCGACACCACACCGAAGGCCATCACCTTCGACCTCGGCGAGTCGAAGACGATCCGTGCCTTCTTCTACCTTCCCACACAATCGGTGGGGAACGAGGGGACGGCGGCCAACTACGAGTTGTGGGCTGGCGAGACACCGGAGGCTATGCAGAAGGTAGCGGAGGGAGAATTTTCCAACATCCGCAACCACCCTGTCCTGCAAGAGGTCTATTTCACGCCTGTATCAGCTCGCTACATCCAGTTGCGCGCCACCCGCATGGTGCGTCCGGGCGAGGCGTTGAAGTATGAGAAAATAGCCATCCAATAATCCATTTGCACCTACATCCTATACTTTATATATTATATAATTCAAGTTTCGCAAGTTCCTTAGCTTGCTATTTTTAGTTCATAAATCTGTATAAAATGCTGAAGTTTATCAGAACGGTTGATAAGAGCCTCGAAGATTTTCTCGTCCTCGATCTCAAAACACTGAGCAATCTCGCTGACAATGTCTACGATCATTCCCCAGATGCGTTCTGTTATGGTAAGTTCTGCGGAGTTTCGAGTCACTTCACGGAAGAGTCCGCCTATAGTCTCATAGGAAGAGAATCGTCTTGCCGTGGCAAGTATGTTGTACTGCATGGCAGTGATTGCGGTACATGCAATCGGGAAGCGAAGTTGCGCATCTGATACTTGCCAAGCCCAAGATTGCCTTTGCTATCCTTGGACACGACCTCCGAGACCAACGCATGGAATAGATGCGGTAGGCTTCCTTGAATTCAAGTTCCGTGTTAGTTGTAATCAGTGCGTTCCATTCAGACTTCTTGTTCCTTTTGGTAAAGAACAAGCGTACCTTACGACCTGCGAACTCAACATCCACGGTGACGTAGTAGCAGCCAAGATTACGGCTAAACTTGCGTCCCTTCTTGGGATGGTCAAAAGAGCAACGAGAGCCTTGGCGGTATAGTCCTTGCGGTTGTAATGGTACTTCGTCTTGCCCATCTTGATCATACCAAGGTAGTGGCACTTGATATGGCGGGAGGTAACGAATCTGATAACCTCAGCGCAGGCGAACCAGCTATCTGCGAGGATGTAATCAAAGTGTATTTTTTACGGAGATGAGACGCTTTATCATCTCTATCATGAGCTTTATCTTGCTCTCGTCATACTCCTTGATACGCTTTGCTGTATGGCTGTCCTCGTTACGTTCCTTCTTGAACCGAGCGTCAAGCTGTTTCTGCTTCAGGTTGTACGTCCCCTTCTTTCCTTTCTCACCAACAAGGCAGAAGTCCATGAGCATCTGAGTCGCTCCGTCCGTAATGCCGAGGAACAACCCTTTGAAGCCGAGAATCATCTTGTGCTCAACATGAGAGAACACCTTTCAATCATCTCTGTCTGGATGCCTCGCTTTGGATAGTCCGTATCGTCAACCATCAGACACACGGGAGTATTAGCATCCCTCTCTGTACTTGCCTGTGTCTTGCGCCAAAGCTGAATTGTGATATTAGCGAGAATCTTACGCCAGTCATAGTCCTCTCGAAAGAAAACGATAGAATACGTCCTTACCGCAGTCGGCAATGCCGCATAGGGACGAAGCTGAATAGTTAAACGCATTCTTGATCATGAAACAAGGAAACAACAACAATAGCTGTAGCACCTGCAGCTGCGAGTATTTGCAGTTGCATCTGCTTTCCTCTCCGAAGAGCCTTTTCTCCGAGAGATTTTAACATATGTGTTATGTCCATTATATGGTTCATTGCACTCGTGGCATCATTTTCTTTGAAATATTTGCCGATTTCTGAAATAAAACTCTTACCTTTGCTCATGGGTATGGAAGTATTTGTAATTTGTTTTTGGCTACTACAAATTTACAAAAAAATTGCTACATAGGCAAACTTCTATACCCTTTTGTTTTAGGTAGTTACGTTATATTTTATTAACTTGCGAAACTTGAATTATATAATGAATACGCTTCTCACCTCCCTGCTGGCTACCGCCACGCTTCTCCCTCTCCCACACCATCGCGACCTGCGCACGCTTTCCATCGGCACAGAGCGGCCAAGGACGATGTTCATGGCATGGCCTGACTGCTCTGCGGGACAATCGCTGCGGTACGAGGACAGTCCGTGGCACCAGTCGCTCAATGGGAAATGGCATTTTTTCTATGCCGACGACGACCACCTGCTACCCCATGATGCCACAGCCGACCAGCCCGACACACAGGGGTGGAGCACGATCAGCGTGCCTGGCAACTGGGAGATGCAAGGTTTCGGAACGGCTATCTACGTCAACCAACCATACGAGTTTGTCCAAGGCCGCCCCCAACCTCCCGTCCTTCCCGACGAGATTCCCGTGGGCGTCTATCAGCGGTCCTTCACCGTGCCCGATGCATGGGAAGGAAAGAATGTGTTTCTGCACATCGACGGAGCCAAATCGGGCGTGTACGTCTATCTCAACGGACAACACATTGGGTATAGTGAAGATTCCAAATCGACGGTGGAATATCTGCTGAATCCGCATCTGCGCAAGGGAGAGAACCACCTGACACTCAAGATCTATCGTTGGAGTACAGGATCGTATCTCGAATGTCAAGACTTCTGGCGTATCAGCGGCATCGAGCGCGACGTATGGCTATCGGCAGAACCACAGGTCTCTGTACGCGACTTCCATATCACCTCCACCCTCAACGACAGCTACCACGATGGTATCTTCCGCTTGCAGACCGAATTGCGCAACACCACGGGCAAACGGCAGCGGGCAACGGTCTCCTACGAATTGCGGAGCGATGACGGAGGCACGATTGTAGCCGCTTCCTCGCAGTCGATCGACATCAAGGACACAGCAGCCTTCGCCGACTTCTCGGCCACGATACCAGACGTTCGCCCATGGAGCTCGGAGCAGCCCCAACTCTACACTCTGTATGTGAAGGTGCAAAACGGGAAGGAGCAGGAGGTGATCCCCTACCGCGTGGGATTCCGGCGTATCGAGATCAAGGAACGATTGTGTAGAGACGGCCGCACACTCCCCTGTCTGCTGGTCAATGGGCAACCCATCAAACTCAAGGGTGTCAACATCCATGAGCACAACCCCTATACAGGCCACTATGTGACGGAGGAGGTGATGCGACGCGACTTCGAACTGATGCGGCGCAACAACATCAACGCCGTGCGCCTCAGCCACTACCCACAGGGCCACCGCTTCTATGAGCTGGCCTCTGAATACGGTCTCTATGTCTATGACGAGGCCAACATCGAGAGCCACGGTATGGGCTACGACCTGCGCAAGGGTGGCACGCTGGGCAACAACCCTGACTGGCTCGACGCTCATCTGTACCGCACCCGCAACCTGTATGAGCACGACAAAAACTACCCCTGCGTCTGCTTCTGGTCGCTGGGCAACGAGGCGGGCAACGGAGTCAACTTCTACGAGACCTACCAATGGCTGAAAGCTGCCGACGCCCCTTGGATGTCACGCCCCGTCAGCTATGAGCGCGCGCTTTTGGAATGGAACACGGACCTGTTTGTCCCACAATATCCGTCGGCGGAATGGTTCGCCAAAGTGGGCAAGAGTGGGCTGGACCGTCCCGTCATCCCCTCTGAATACGCCCATGCGATGGGCAACAGCACGGGAGACCTGTGGGGACAATGGCAACCTATCTACGAATACGACCACCTGCAGGGCGGATTCATCTGGGACTGGGTTGACCAAGGAATCCTGGCCCTCCACCCCAAAGATAGCACACGATGGGGCAACGCCATCCCGCTGATGGACCAAAAGCGAGGCCAAATAGCCCGTCCGAATAGTGAGAAGTTTTATGCCTATGGCGGCGACTTCGGCGTTGGCATGCCCTCAGACCACAACTTCTGCTGCAATGGCATCATTGCCCCCGACCGCACACCCCACCCTGCCATGGCCGAGGTGAAATATGTGTACCAGAATGTGGCGTTCCTGCCAGTGGACCTCAGCAAAGGCACCTTCCGGATCTTCAATCACCACTACTTCACCAGCCTCGATGCCTATGACTTCCACTACGAGGTGCGACGCAATAGCGAGTTGATGGCCGAGGGCACATGGCACCTCGACACGCCGCCACAGGAATATGCCGACGTGGCGGTGCCCCTCCCCCAGTTGGAGCAACGGCCCGAGACGGAGTATTTCATCAACCTCTATGCCACGACCCGCGAAGGGGAGCCTATCGCCCTCTACGGAAAACCCGACGAGCAGCGGCCCGCCGTTGCCAAGGGTGAACAGATGGCCATGGAGCAATTTCGCATTCCCCAGCCCTACACACTGAAAGCAGAGGCTGAGGCCACAGGAAAGATGACCTGGCGATCGAGCCAAGACAGTACGGTAGTGACGGGCCAGCGACTTCACTTTGCGCTGGATGCCAAAGGCGTAGTCACCTCCTATCGCGTGGATGGACGTGAGTACATCCACGAGGGCTTTGGTTTCCAACCCAACTTCTGGCGTGCGCCGACCGACAACGACAATGGTAACAACACGGCAGAGCGACTGCGGATATGGAAAACAGCAAGCCAGGAGTTTCACCCCACCGTGCGCATAAGCCAGCAAGGCACACAAACGGTGGTAGTCGTCAACTACATACTTCCTGCGGGCAACCACTACACGCTTACCTACACGCTATCGGACGATGGACGCCTGCACGTTGCGGCCGACTACGCCCCAGCCAGCAAGGCCGACACCCCAGAGCTACCGCGCGTGGGACTCCGCTTCCGCCTCCCTGCAGCCATGGACGGCGTGACATACTTCGGTCGAGGCCCTGAGGAGAACTACATAGATCGCAACCACGGCACCCCCATCGGACGCTACCAGGCGAAGGCCAGCGACCTCTACTACCCCTACGTCCGTCCCCAGGAGAACGGCCACCACACCGACGTGCGCTGGATCCGACTGGAGGACCACCTCGGCAACGGACTCCTCGTCAAGGCAGACAGCGTGATGGAGTTCAATGCACTGCGCAATAGCATCGAGGACTTCGATCAAGGAAAAGCCATCAACCACCATGCAGACGAGATACGCCCCCGCCACTTCGTCGAGGTGTGTCTCGACGGGTTCATGCAGGGCATAGGAGGCTACGATAGTTGGGGAGCTCGCCCTGCTCCCGAGCATCTGCTCCCTGCCGACCGCGCCTACCACTTCGGCTTCTCCATCCAGCCCGTCGTGAGGTCATAGCATCGGAACAATATGACAAAACCGTTAAAATAGTTGGTTTTCGCTTGTGCTCCCTTGGCCGATTCACAGGGATTGCGTAACTTTGTGGCAGGGAGCACATGCCGAAGACGAAGATTCATCCACCTCATCTCACGCTTTTGCTCTACATCTGAAACAGCTAAAAACGAACGCACATGATGAAACAAACGGTAAAATACGCTGCAAGAACAACGGAGAGACCAAAGAGATAGCCATCGGAAGCACACTCAAGGAGGCTTACGAGGCTTTTGGTCTGAGTATGGAGTTCGGCCCCATCAATGCCACGGTAAACAACCGCACGGAGGGGCTCAACTATCGTCTTTATCACAACAAAGACGTGGAATATTTCGACCTCCACTCCGCCACAGGCGAGCGTTGCTATATGCGCACGCTCTTCTTCGTGCTCTGTAAGTCGGTCCATGACCTCTATCCCGATAGCAAGGTAGTGATAGACATCCCCGTGAGCAACGGCTACTACTGCAACCTGATGCTCGGCCACGACGTGACGGAGACTGATGTGACACGCATCCGCGAGCGAATGCGACAACTCATCGATGCAAAGTTACCCATCCGTCGCTACGAGGTACCAACGGAAGAAGCCGTCAGGATATTCAGTTCGCGTGGCGACAAGGCCAAGGCAAAACTGCTTCGCAGCACGGGCAAACTCTATACGACCTACTACGAGATAGACGACTATGTGGACAATTTCTATGGATCGTTACTCATCAACACCTCGCAGCTGACCCTCTTCGGACTGGAGAAATACTTCGACGGGGCGTTGCTGCGCCTGCCCTCACGCCAAAATCCAGCCGAACTGGGGGCACTGATACGCCAGGACAAAATGTTCGACATCTTCAAGGAGCAACACAGGTGGAATCGCATCCTCGGCGTGAGTACTGTCGGCGACTTCAACGAAGCCGTCCGATCAGGACAAACCACAGGCCTCATCAACGTCAGCGAAGCCCTGCAGGAAAAGAAGATTGCCTCCATCGCCGAACAGATAGCCCATCGCCAAGGCACGCGCGTAGTACTGATAGCGGGTCCGTCCTCATCGGGTAAGACCACGTTCTGCAAGCGGTTATCCATCCAGTTGGTCACCTGCGGCATCAAACCCATACAGATCTCACTCGACGACTACTTCGTGGATCGCCATCTCACCCCAAAGGACGAGAACGGAGAATATGACTACGAGAGCGTCCATGCCCTCAACATACCCCTGCTGAACGAGCAGCTACAGCAGCTTTTCGAAGGGAAAACCATCGAGCTGCCGAAGTACAACTTCCAGACGGGCAAGAGCGAGAAGAGTGGCAAGAGACTACAGTTGGGCGACAATCAGGTACTGGTGCTCGAAGGCATCCATGCCCTCAATCCAGAGTTGACGGCACAGATTCCGCAGGAGCAGAAATTCCACATTTATATTTCTGCGCTGACCACCATCCTGCTCGACGACCACAACTACATCCGTACTACGGACAACCGCCTTCTGCGCCGCATCATCCGCGACTACAAGTACCGTGGGGTGAACGCCCAGGAAACGATCCATCGCTGGCCCAGTGTCCGTGCGGGCGAGAACAAATGGATTTTCCCCTATCAGGAGAATGCCGACGTGATGTTCAATACAGCCATGCTCTTCGAGCTGGCCGTCATCAAGCAGCAGGCCGAGCCACTCCTGGACCTGGTTCCAGAGAATTGTCCCGAATATGCCGAGGCCTACAGGCTGCGCACATTCCTCGACTATATTCAGCCGATACCCAACCGCGCCCTGCCTCCCACCTCTCTGCTGCGCGAGTTCTTAGGTGGCAGTTCGTTTAAGTATTGAGGTACCACGGACCATAGCCTATCCAGGCGCATTATGTCAAAAGGGGATGACAGCTATCTGTCGTCCCCTTTTGATATAGTTCCATTACAATACCTCTGGCTATTGCCTGTGATAACGCAGCCAGCTATTATGATATTGCCTATTCCTTTTGTTTCGCATCCCCATCCAGCACCTCACCAAAGAGGGTGGCGGAGGTGCTACCCGTGATGCGCACGCGTACGGTCTCGCCGATGCGATGCTGACCTCGGTCAATGACGACGGCCTTGTTTTGCTCCGTGCGTCCCATGAGCTGGTTGGGATTGCGCTTGGCTGTGCGCTCCAGAAGGATGTCAAACTCCTTGCCTTCGTCCATACGGTTGCGCTCAGCCGACATCTCCGTCTGCAGACGGATCAGTTCGTTGAGTCGGCGCACCTTCTCCTCCTCCGAGACGTTGTCGGGCAGATGCTTGGAAGCGTAGGTGCCAGGGCGCTCACTATACTTGAACATGAAGGCAGAGTCGAAACCGACCTCACGCACCAGCGACAGCGTCTCCTGAAACTCCTCCTCGCCCTCGTCGTGGTAGCCCACAAAGAGGTCGGTCGTCAGTCCGCAACCAGGGATGATGCGGCGTATGGCAGCCACGCGCTCCAGGTATTGCTCGCGCGTATATTTGCGGTTCATCAAATGGAGCACCTTGTTGCTGCCGCTCTGTGCCGGGAAGTGGATGTGGCGGCAGAGGTTGGGCTCGTCGGCGATAGCGTGGAGGATGTCCTCCGTCATATCCTCGGGATTGCTGGTCGTAAACCTGACGCGCATGTGCGGGACGCTCTCTGCTACGAGACGCAGCAGTTGGGCAAAGGACGTGCCCCCCTCGGGACGCTTGCCGTTGGGCAGCAAGCCATAGGAATTGACGTTCTGTCCGAGCAGCGTCACCTCCTTGAAGCCACGGTCGCTGAGGTCGTGCACCTCGCGGAGGATGCTCTCCACGTCGCGAACGCTCACGTCCACGCGTATAGGGCACAATGCAGTAATGGCAGAAGTTGTTGCAGCCACGCATGATGCTCACGAAGCCCGAGATACGGTTGCCACCGATACGCTGAGGGATCACGTCGCGGTAAGTCTCGGTAGTGGAAAGGTCCACGTCGATGGCCTTGTGGCCCAGTTCGGCCTGTGCGATGAGGTCTGGGAGCGACAAATAGCTGTCCGGTCCACAGACGATGTCGGCATGGTGGTTGGCTATCAAGTCGTCCTTGACACGTTCCGCCATACAGCCGAGTACGCCGAGGAGCAGCTTGGAGCCGCCTTGCGCCTTGCGCTGCCTTCCCTTGGCATAGAGCGTGTCGAGGCGGTTGTAAATCTTGCTCTCCGCATTCTCTCGGATAGAGCAGGTGTTGAGGAAGATGGCGTCGGCCTCCTCCTCATGTTCCGTAGTCTCGTAGCCCGCCATCTGCATGACCGAGGCGACGACCTCGGAGTCGGCCACATTCATCTGGCAGCCGTAGGTTTCTATGAATAGTTTTTTCATTCTGTCACGCTTTCTGTATAATATAGGGTGGTTCGCACAGTCGTGTCTCCCGTGGAGATCAGCTCACCTTCGTGATGCGCACGGTGCGGTAGTTTTTGTTGCAGGCGATGTAATACGACCCGTTGGTATAGATATCCTCGTTGCCCTCCATGTCGAGCTGGAAACCAGCCGCACGTACCTGCGAGACGAGGTTGTTGTAGGCGTTGTCGTTGAAGACGCCAATCATCACTGCGCCATCTCCCACCGCCACATAGCTGGAAATACCGTCACGGAGCGCACGGGGATAGTCCTCAAACTTACCATCAACGATCTTCTTGGGCAGGCGGCAGTTCTTATAGTACATCTTGTCGTATTTCGCCACACGGAACACCTCGTAGGCATTCTGCACCTTGTAGCCGTATTTCTTCATGGCGGCATCCATGTGGGCCGCGTCGGTGAAGACGCTCACCAGTTCTTCGACGTTGAGCAACTGGTCGTTGGGGGCTACAGGCTCTTCTGCAACAGCAGGTGCCGCCTCTGCCGTAGCCTCCTTCTGGAGGCCGTCATTACCACCCTGAGAGGTATGCTGGATCAAGCTGCAGGAGGAAAGGAGCAGCGTGAGGGCGAAGGCCGGTGAGTATAAAGTCTTTTTCATTTCTTGCTTTCTGATGATAGGAGATGTCTTACGTATTATATATGATGATGTCGTGAGAGGGAGCACAGACCGCCGGAGCCACAGGATGACCCGCAGAGGCAGTTTCCCCATAACAACCTGCAAAGGTACGTTTTATCCTTGAAATAGGCAAATCATAGCAGAGGAAGTTGGCTGCAGGGGCATGGCAAAGGAAATGAAATGGAAAGAAAAATCCTTTCCCAGCAGAAGAACATGGTCTGCTGGGAAAGGACGGCAATGGGTCGGCAAGGGCCTTTGGGGCATCTGCGACCGATTGGATATGGGCTTAGCGCACCATCACCTTCAGCGTGCGTCCGTCGCTGAGCTTGATGATGTTCAGTCCCTTCTGCTCGCCGAAGACACGCTGGCCAGCGGCATTATAGCGTGCCACCTCGTAGGTGTTATCGCTGGTCTCCGTGGCCTTGAGAGCCGTGACGGCCTTGTTGAACGTCATGCCGACGGAGTTCTCGATGCGGTTGTCGAGCCTGTCCTCCGCATTGTGCTTGTTGAGGAAGGCCACGAGCGTGAGTTTGTCCTTGTTCCAAGCCTCATCGATGGGGATGGAATATGTGGCCGTGAAGTAGCGGTTCTCCCATACGACCGGGTCTCCCCAGGCGCTATTGAAGTAGCGGATGACGTGCATGTGATAGAAGTCGCCCGATACGCCATACTGGTCACGGGCGGGAATCTCGTCCTCGGTCAGGTAGAGCGTGAGCTTGTTCTGTGCCGGGTCAAGACTCTCGTTGCACTCACCCGAGACAATCACCGTCGCCACGGAAGAGTCGTCGTTGACAGCCACCTGCATTGACAGTTGTGCGTTGCTGAACAGCGTGAGCTGGTAGTCGGCATAGCCCTCTACGTCGTCGTAGGTGTTGGCGAAGAGAACATTGTCCATGTTTCCCTTTGCATATTGCGCGTCGAAGTCGGGCTGGCGATTGAACATCAAGCCCGGAGCATAGGTCATGCCGTTATCGTTGTAGAGATAGAGCAGCGGCTCATCGCAGGGCTGAGTGAGCCAGTCGGTGTAATAGGCAGAGTGATGGCAGACCGCCCATACGCGGGTGGGATCGGCATGCTCCATGTAGTAGGCCAGGAGTCCGGCCACGCGCGGGCAGTTGGGACACTGCTCCGTGGTAAACTCCTCGATGACGAGGTTGCGCGGATACTTGTCCGAGAAGACACCGACGGTGCCCTGTCCCACCTTCGATTCCGATTCGTTGTCGTGGCCATTGACCTTGGTCACCTCCACGCTTACCTGGTAGCTGCCAGCCTCCTCGCCCAAGGGGAGAGGGATGGAGAGCGTTCCGCCACGCGTGGGGATGACAGCCGGATCGATGGTCTCGTGCTGCTCCGTACCGCGCACGCCGTCGATGGTCACCACGTAGTCGATGCTCGACACGTCTTCCGTACTATTGTTGGTGTAGTGGATGGGGAGGACGACCTCGCTGCCCTGCTGGAAAGAAAGGTTGCCAAAATCATCGACTGCCACGTCGTACTGGTAGTAGTTTCCCTCAATGAGGAGCTGGACGCTGAGGTTGTTGTCGCCCATGTCAAACTCGTACCATGCCTTGCCGTCGGTCGTACCGGGGCGCTGGCAGTAGAGCTGCAGCGGATGACCGCTTGCTCCCTCGGCCACACAAGAGAAGGGATAGCACTCGCTGGTGTACTCGCCGTCCTCCTTGGTGTTCTTCTGCTCGTAGTCGTAGCCAACCATCCACTCCATGCCAGGCTTGGTAGTGATGGTGATGGGGTTGTCGAGCATGACGGTGTTCCATCCCTTCTCCGTATCGTCCACCTTCTTGGAGACGATGTCCTTGCCGTTGCCGTAGCGGTCTGCGGCGATGATGAAGACGCGGCTCGCACCTATCGGCTCGCAGAGGCCGAAGCGGATGCCGACCACCCTACTGCCCAAATGGGGCTGGAGCATCTCCTGGGTGAGACTGATGGCCACCTTGTTGTCGCCAGGATACTCGGGGAATCCGCGTCCGAACTGTCCGAGGGCGTCGGTGGTATAGAGACCCAGCCATCGCTGGTCGCTGTTGATCTTGTTGGGCTGGCCTGCCTGCTCCACGCGCTCTCCGCCCGGCAGGGCGATGGTAGTGGGAGCCTCAGGACTTATCATGGCATCCTGGGCGAAGGCTGCGAGCGCCGAGAGGGCCAGGGCCATGGAGAAAACTGTTCTTTTCATCTGGTGAAAGATTGATGCTATGAGTAAAGTTATTGTTGCGATAAAGGAGGCGCCGTAGATGACGCTAAAAAATATCAGGGATGCGGCGGATTGTTCCGCCCGCACCCCTGATGTATTTGCTAATAGAAGTGGAAAGGATTCATTCCCTTTCGCTCGTTCTTTAGTTCTAAGATACTGTCGCGATTACTTCACGATGACCTTCAGCGTGCGGCCGTCGCTCAGCTTGACGATGTTCAGACCCTTCTGCTGGCCGTAGATGCGCTGGCCGGCTGCATTGTAGCGAGCCACCTCGACGGCGTCGTTGTTAGTGCTGACACCCTCCACGCCATTGGTAGCGCTGAGGCTCACGTTGATAGAGTTCTCGATACGGTTGTCGAGAGGATCATTTGCGTTGTGCTTGTTGAGGAAGGCGACAAACTTGATGTCGTCCTGCTTCCAAGAGCTATCGAGGTCGTAGTCGTAGGTAGCAGTGAAGCTCGTGCCGTCCCACGTCACCTTGTCACCCCAAGTGCTGTTGTAGGCACGGATGACGTGATGGTGCATGTAGGTACCCTGGGCACCGGCCTGGGCCTGGGCCTTCACGTTGTCCTCAGTCACATAGACCGTGAGCAGCGCGTTGTCGGTGTCATAGATATTGTTGGCTTCGCCCTTGATGACAAGGGTCACCTTGCTCTTGTCGGCGTTGGGCACTACCTGCATGTCGAGCTTGGCGTTGGCCAGCGTCTGAGTGAGGTAGTACTCGACGATCGTGCCAAACTCATCGGCGCCACCCGGGATGGTCACGTTGTCCTTCTTGCCCTTTGCATAGTAGGAGTCGAAGTCCGGCTCGCGGTTGAACATGACGGCGGGAGCGAAGGTGCTACCAGCATCGTTGAAGAGGAACGTCAGCTCCTGGTCGCAAGGCTGGGTGAGCCAGTCGGTGTAGTAGGCAGAGTGGTGGCAGACAGCGGCTACGCGGCTGAGGTCTGCGCCCTCAAGATACTCGTGGAGGTAACCAGCTACGCGCGGGCAGTTGGGGCACTTCTCCGTGGTGAACTCCTCGATGACCATGTTGCGGGTGAACTGCGTGGAAGAAACACCAACATAACCCTCAGCCACCTTGTCCTTAGACTCGTTGTCGTGGCCATTGACCTTGGTGATCTCTACCTTGATGCTCTTCTTGGCCTCGACACTACCACAGGGCACAGAAACCTTGAAAGAACTCTTGCTGCCAACACCTACAGACGGGCTGAAGGTTGCGTGCTCCTCGCTGCCAGCAACACCATCGACGCTGACGACATAGTCGAGGTCGGTGACGGCATAGGCCGAGTTGTTGACGAACGGAACGGTGATCTTGGCATCGGTGTTGATGCTACCCGTGACCATACCGAAATCCTCCGGCATGGCGCTATACTCGGGGAACTCACCCTCTACCAGCACCTGGATACTCATGTTCTTACCGCCCATGGAGAACTTCTTCCATCCGGTGTCGCCCGTCTTGGGATCGAGGCAGTAGATGAACAAGTACTGGTTATCAATTCCCTCTTTTACAGCAGAGAAAGGAAATGCCTTGCCATTATACTGGTCGCCTATCTGCGTATAGGTGTAACCTGCGGAAAACTCCTCGTCGCCCGTGATCTCGACAGGCTCGGTGAACATGACTTCGTTCCAACCTAAAGCAGTGGTGGACAACTCCTGCGTGCGGAGGTCAGCACCCGGTGCATCGTTCTCAACCTTCTTGAAGAAGGCAGTAGTGCTGCCGATCTCTTCACAGATAGCGAAACGCATACCGACAATCTTCATGCCGACATAGCTCTTCAGGATGTCCTTGGTGAGATAGATGCCCACCTGGTTGTCACCAGGATAAGAGGGCACACCCATTCCCAGGCCTTCTCCAGCCCAGTTGTCTGAGTTGTAATAGCCGAGCCAACGCTGGTTCTCTGCAATCTTGGCCACTTTCTTCACGGCTTGACTTTGCTGTGAAGCAGAAGGATTGCTCACGACAACATCCAGATTCTGATGCTGCACGCTCACCTGTGCACTGGCCATAGAAGCCAGAAGTACGGAGGCGATGGTCAGTAAAAATTTCTTCATACTTTCTTTAATTAGGTAGTTATTAATATTTTGTCTCTGTCTCTCGATAGTCCGGGCGATAATACCCGTTATCGGTGGCAAAGATACGATTTATTTTTGAAGCGAGCAAAAAATAAGCAAAAAAATAAGCAGAAATATAATTCATCCGATATTTTTGGTGTTCCTCCCCATGAATAGCTATCTTAAAGTTAATGTTCCATCGACCCAAAATCCCTCGCACCCGACCTCGGCAATCCTTCGGGATGGTTTCGGGATGGCTTCGGGATGATCCTGGAGCATTTTGCCCTCGAAAACTGGAGCTATGACCATTCACACACATTAGCTTAGGACCACATCCGGGCATTGCTTACGACAACCACCACACATTGCTTACGACCAGCCTCGCACATTGCTTAAGTCAAATTCCTGCCCATCACCCTTATATTATATCGCACATTACCCTCTATATTATATTATGGTAAGGACTGGCGTCCTCTTTTGCGAAAAAGACACGGGCCGCGCATGGTACGCCGCACCCTGTTTTCTCGTTGTTTTCCTCTTGCGCCATGGGTTGTCGACGGACGGACAAACGGCCGCAAGGCCTCCCTTTGCAGGGAGAAGGGGGATTTTTCTTGAAAAAAACCATGAAAGGCTTTGTGGTTTTCGGCGAAATCACTATATTTGCAACTTTAATGCAATACAACGGTTCGTTTGTGCCACTCCGAGGAAGGACTGGCTGGCGGACAGAAGCTCAGAAGATGAAGGATTTTTTACAAGTATTACTTAGGTTCATTCCCCCCTACAAGAAGTATCTTGTGGGGGCCATAGCGTTCAATATACTGTCGGCATTGCTGAATGTGTTCTCCTTTGCCACCCTCATACCGATGCTCCAAATACTCTTCAAGGTGGACAACGGGTCGGGGGCCACGCAGGCCATGGCCTGGAGCGACGGGTCGCTGAAAGACGTCCTGTCCAACAACGTTGACTACTACACGCAGATCTACATCACCTCCTGGGGTCCGACGACCGTGCTGCTCGTCATCGGTGCGGCCCTGGCCTTCATGACCTTCCTCAAAACGGGAGCCTACTTCCTGTCCTCAGCCTCCATCATTCCCATCCGCACGGGCGTGGTGCGCGACATCCGCAACCAGCTCTACCAGAAGATCACGTCGCTCTCGCTGGGCTTCTTCAGCGAGGAGCGCAAGGGCGACATCATCGCCCGCATGAGCGGCGACGTACAGGAGATCGACTCCTCGATCATGGCCTCGCTCGACATGCTCTTCAAAAATCCCATTCTGATCATCATCTATTTCGCCACCCTGCTGGCCATCAGTTGGCAGCTGACGCTCTTCACCATCGTCTTCGTGCCCGTCTTCGGCTGGTTCATGGGCGTGGTGGGCCGCAAGCTGAAGGCGAAGTCCATCAAGGCGCAGGCCCTGTGGAGCGACACGATGAGCCAGGTGGAGGAGACGCTGGGCGGGCTGCGCATCATCAAGGCCTTCTGCGCGGAGGACAAGATGAACGCGCGCTTCGGCAAGGTCAACGACGCCTATCGCGACGATATCCTCAAGGTGAACGTCCGCCAGCAGATGGCCCACCCGATGAGCGAGTTTCTCGGCACGGTGATGATCGTCATCGTGCTCTGGTTTGGCGGCACGCTCGTCCTGGCCGAATATCCCGTCATCAGCGGCCCGACCTTCATCTACTACCTCGTCATCCTCTATAGCATCATCAACCCCCTGAAGGACTTCTCCAAGGCCAGCTACAACATCCCCAAGGGTCTTGCCTCGATGGAGCGCGTCGACAAGATTCTCAAGGCGGAGGTGGAGATACAGGAGAAGGCCCAGCCCGAGCATATCAGCAGTTTCGAGCACGAGATAGAGTTCCGCCACGTCAGTTTCGCCTACAACGACCACGGCAAGCAGGGCGGCGCACCAGAGCTGCACTACGTCCTGCGCGACATCAACCTCGTGATCCCCAAGGGCAAGACCATCGCCCTGGTCGGCCAGAGCGGCAGCGGCAAATCCACGCTCCTCGACCTCATTCCCCGCTACTACGACGTGCAAGAGGGCGAGGTGCTCATCGATGGCATCAACGTCAAGGACCTGGGCATCCACGACCTGCGCCAGCTCATCGGCAACGTCAACCAAGAGGCCATCCTCTTCAACGACACCTTCCGCAACAACATCTCCTTTGGCGTGGAGGGAGCCACGGAAGAAGAGATCATCCACGCGGCAAAGATCGCCAATGCCCACGACTTCATCATGCAGAGCGACCACGGCTACGACACCAACATCGGCGACCGTGGCGGCAGACTTTCGGGCGGACAGCGTCAGCGCATCTCCATCGCCCGCGCCATCCTGAAGAACCCGCCCGTGCTCATCCTCGACGAGGCCACCTCTGCCCTCGACACCGAGAGCGAGCGACTGGTGCAGGACGCCCTCTTCCGACTGATGAAGGCACGCACGACCATCGCCGTGGCCCACCGCCTCTCGACCATCAAGAATGCCGACGAGATCTGCGTGCTCCACGAGGGGCGCATCGTGGAGCGCGGCACCCACGACGAACTGATAGCACTGGACGGCTATTACAAGAAGCTGCACGACATGCAAGAGATATAACACGCTCGATCCTATTGACAGCATGACCTTATTATATTATATAAGATATAGGGCCAATTGGTGATAGGACACAGGCGATAACAACCATCAAGTATTGATAGCGATGAGAAAGATACTCAAGAGTGATTTAGGGCCGGCGGTGGCGGTAGTCCTCGACCTGCTGGTAGCCTATTTGTTTTTCATCCTGGCCCGTGTGGCCTTCCTCGTGGAAAACCGCACGCTCTTTGCCGACACGCTGGCCGACGGCAACCTGGCACGCATCTTCCGGGGCGGCCTCCTCTTCGACACCTCGGCCATCTTCTACATCAACGCCTTGTGGCTCGTGCTGATGCTCTTCCCCCTGTGGCTGAAGGAAGCGCGCCTGTGGCACAAGGTGCAGCGCTGGATCTTTGTGGTGGTCAACGGACTGGCCTTTGCCATCAACCTGGCCGACTCGGTCTATTACCCGTTCACGATGCGACGCACGACGACCAGCGTCTTCCGCGAGTTTGACAATGAGAACAACCTCGGAGGCATCTTCCTCTCCGCCGTCCTCGACCACTGGGTGCTCGTACTGCTGGGCGTGGCAGCCTTCTTCGCCCTCTACTTTCTCTACGTCTCCCCGCGCACGGACTACCGCGACTTTCTCACGGGCCGCCAGCGGCTGCGCTTTGCGGGAATCAACTTCGTGGCCCTGGCCCTGGCTGCCGTGGGCAGCGTGGCTGGCATCAGGGGCGGCCTGCAGTCGGGTGTGCGCCCCATCACGGTCAGCAACGCCGACCAATGGGTGGAGCGGCCCAAGGAGGCAGCGCTGGTACTGAACACTCCCTTTGCCCTGCTGCGCACCATCGGCAAGAACGTCTTCTCCATCCCCGACTATTACGCATCCGTCGAAGAGGCCGCAAAAGTCTTCGACCCCATCCATCCCGCCACGAAAGCACAACCCCATCGCAAGAACGTGGTCATCCTGATCGTCGAGAGTTTCGGCCGCGAGTATATCGGGGCTTTCAACAAAGACCTGGAGGGAGGACGCTACAAGGGCTATACGCCCAACGTGGATCAGTTGATTGCCAAGAGTTGCGTCTTTGAGTATTCCTTTGCCAACGGCCATAAGAGCATCGACGGAATGCCCTCGGTCTTGTGCAGCATCCCGATGTTTGTGGAACCCTTCATCCTCACGCCCGCCTCGATGAACACCTACACGGGCCTCCCTGGCCTCCTGGCGCGCTGGGGCTACGACACGGCCTTCTTCCACGGAGCCAACCGCGGGTCGATGGGTTTCCTGGCCTTTGCCAAGAAGATCGGCTTCAAAAACTACTATGGCCGCCAGGACTATGCCGCCGACCCGCGCTTCGGAGGCGACAAGGACTTTGACGGCAACTGGGGTATCTGGGACGAGCCCTTCATGCAGTACTACTGCACGAAGATGGGAGAGATGAAGCAGCCCTTCATGACCGCCATCTTCACCGTCTCAAGCCACCACCCCTTCGTCATTCCCAAGGAGTACAAGACGGTCTATAAGGAGGAGGGACTCCCCATCCACAAGTGCATCCGCTACACCGACCATGCCATCGGCCGCTTCTTCGCCTCTGCCTCGAAGCAGCCGTGGTTCAAGAACACGATCTTCGTCCTCACCTCCGACCACACCAACCAGACGGATCACCCCGAGTATCAGTCGGCCATCGGCGGCTTCTCGGCGCCCATCATCATCTACGACCCGTCGGGTGAGATACGGCCCGGCATGCGTCCCGCCACCGTGGCCCAGCAGATCGACATCCTGCCCACCATCCTCGGCCAACTGGGCTACGACAAGCGCTATCTGAGCTTCGGCTGCGACCTCCTCCACACGCCCGCCCAGGATACCTATGCCGTCAACTATGTCGATGGCATCTACCAATATGCCAAATACGGCTACGTCCTCCAGTTCGACGGCCAGCGCGTGCGGGGCGTCTATGCCCTCAGCGACCGTCTGATGCGCCACAACCTGCAGGGCAAGGTGGCCGTGGAAGGCAAGATGCTGCAGGAGTTGAAGGCCATCATCTACGAGTATATGTTCCGGATGGTGAACGACCAGCTGCGGACTTCCTAATCCCTTGAGCCTACATTACCCTACAGAAGAAAACAGAAAAAGAAGATGAGAATAGGATATGACGCGAAGCGCATCGTGAGCAATGGGACCGGGCTGGGCAGCTACGGCCGCACGCTGATCAACTCGCTGGCAGCCCTGGAGGGCGACGACGAACTGCTGCTCTATGCCCCCGACGAGGGACGCAAGGAGTGGCGGGAGCAGGTGCGCCTGCGCGAAAGCGTGCGCTTCGTCTATTCGGACCGGAAACACGGTCTGGGCAAGAGTCTGTGGCGAAGCCACGGCATCGTCGAGGACCTGCGGCGGGACGGAGTCTCCCTCTACCACGGACTGAGCGGCGAACTGCCCGTGGGACTTCGCAAGGCCGGCATACCGGGCATCGTCACCATCCACGACCTCATCTTCATGCGCCATCCCGAATACTACCACGCCATCGACGCCTGGATCTACAAGCGCAAGTTCTACCAGACGCTCCGCGAGGCCGACCGCATCATCGCCATCAGCGAACGCACCCGCAAGGACATCATCGAACTGGGTGCCTTCCCCCACGACCGCATCGACCTGGTCTATCAGAGTTGCGACACACGCTACCGCCTCCTCCGCTCGGAGGACGAACTGCAGAAGATCCATGCCGAGTATGACCTCCCGCCACGCTACATCCTCAACGTCGGCACGGTGGAGGAGCGCAAGAACGTCCTCCTGGCCGTGAAGGCGCTGGAGAAGTTGCCTGCCGACCTGTCGTTGATCATCGTCGGCCGCCAAACAAAATATGCCGAGAAGGTGAAGCGCTACATCCGTCGCCATCAGCTGGACCAGCGCGTGCGCTTCCTGCAAGGCGTGCCCAATAGCGTCCTGCCCGCCATCTATCAAATGGCCGAGGCCTTTGTCTATCCGTCGCGCTACGAGGGCTTCGGCATTCCTATTATCGAAGCCATCCAGAGTGGACTGCCCGTCGTGGCAGCCACAGGGTCCTGCCTGGAAGAGGCGGGAGGACCCGACAGCTTCTATGTGGATCCCGACGACAGCGAGGGCCTACGCGAAGCTATCCTCAAGGCCATCGCCCAGCGCGACCACCTCGTGCCCAAAGCGCAGGAGTATATCCGCCGTTTCGAGAATGGCGACGTGGCACGACAGGTCCTCGACTGCTATCAAAGAATGGATCTGAGGTAGAAGCCGTAACTACCTTTGCTTGGATGACAGACAACCAGTAGGTATTCCACCCCCGGCCTGCTTAGAGATATTGCTGCAGGATGCCCCAAACGGCCACGATATGGCAGAGACTTCCCGCAAGGACGAAGAAATGGAAAACGGTGTGGGAATAGCGGCGGCGGTGGAGGGAATAGAAGACCGCACCCGTGACAAACATCACACCCTCGGCAATGATCCACGCCACCGACGAGACCTCGACGGCATGGAGAAGAGGCTTGAAGGCCACGAGCACGCTCAGTCCCATGCCCACATAGGTGAGCGTCTCGATATTGCTGTGGGGCTTCAACTTGCGTAGCGAACTGATCGTTCCACCGATGGCACACGTCCATACGAAGGCAAAGAGCAGCCACCCCCACGGCCCTTCGCCACGGAGCGCCACCAGCGTGATGGGGGAATAGCTACCCGCGATATGCCAATAGATGGCAGCATGGTCCCACTTGCGCAGCCGCTCCTTCCACGGACTGGTGGGACGCAAAGCGTGGTAGCTGGTCGAGGCGACATAGCTGCCCACCATTCCCAGCAGATAGAGCGACACGCCAAACGTGGCCCAACCGTCCTTGACACGGAAGCACCAGTACAGAAAGACCATGCCGAAGGCCATGCCCAGCAATATGCCCGCAGCATGGCTCCAGCTGTTCCACAACTCCTCTCGATGGGTATAGAATGGCTTCATCAATATCTTGTATTATCAAGTTGGCTTGGTGCGGCGAAGACCCTTGGACTACTGCTCGCACATCCTGCACGACGGTTCAGAGAGGCCCACCTGGCGGCGAAAGCTCATCAACTATCCAGGACATAGATTTTAGGTTGCAAAAATAAGGATTTATATTCATACCCGCAAACTACAGGGCAGCTTTTCCACCCTACAGACCACAACACCTCATACAAGAAAAGGCTTATCTGTCTGCGCACACTACTCCCCCTCAAGTCTGAAGCGTGTCTATTTTGGTGTTTTTTACACTTAAGCAAAAGATTTCCTGTTATATTACACGCTATTTGCGGAAATTTTAGTATTTTTGCCCTCAGATTGTAGCTATCAAATAACGATCGAACTATTATATATTCAAAAAAACTCAATACAATTTAAATATAGTGATTTTATGGACAAACTCCAATCCAACATGTTGAAAGGCATCATCGTCTCGGCGATATGCTTAGCACCGCTACCTATCAGCGCGGCCACGCCCCCTACGGCCAAGGCTGCTGCCACGGTAGCGCAGGACGACGGCAAGACCGTTGGCGGAACGGTGCTTGACGAGAACGGCGAGCCCGTCATCGGTGCCACCGTGTCGGTCAAAGGCACAAACCTTGTCACAGTAACCGACATCGACGGCCGCTTCGAGTTGAAAGTGCCCAACGGTAGCATCCTCTCCGTGAGCTACCTTGGCTACACTACGGCAGAAGTGCCCGCCACGGGAGAGAACCTTACCATCTCGCTGAAGCCCGACGAGCGCCAACTGGCCGAAGTCGTGGTGACAGCCTTGGGCATCCGCCGTTCGGAGAAAGCCCTGTCGTACAATGTGCAGCAGGTGAACAGCGAGCAGCTGACCACGGTGAAGAGTGCCAACTTCATGAACTCGCTGGCCGGCAAGGTGGCGGGTGTCAACATCAATGCCTCATCGGCAGGTGTGGGCGGTGCGACCCGCGTGGTGATGCGTGGTCCTAAGTCCATCAACCAGAGCAACCAAGCCCTCTACGTAGTCGATGGTGTGCCCATCAACAACCGCAACAACGGCGAGACGGGAAGTATCTACTCCACCCAGCCGGGTAGTGAGGGCATTGCCGACATCAACTCTGAGGACATCGAGTCCATCAGCGTGCTCAGCGGTCCTGCCGCTGCCGCCCTCTATGGTTCCGCTGCCGCCCAGGGTGTCATCATGATCACCACCAAGAAGGGCAGCAAGGGCCGCGTGCAGGTGACGATCTCCAACAGTAGCCAGTTCCTCAGCCCGTTCAAGATGCCTGAGTTCCAGAACAGCTACGCCAACCGTCCTGGCGAGGTACGCTCCTGGGGCGAGAAGGGCGGTTCGCCCTATGGTGGCTTCGACCCCGAGGACTTCTTCAACACGGGCACGAACATCCAGAACAACGTCGCGCTGACCGTCGGCAACGACCGCAACCAGACCTACCTCTCCGTGGGTACGACCAACGCACGCGGTATCATCCCCGACAACAAGTACAACCGCTACAACTTCACGGTGCGCAACACGACAAAGTTCCTGGACGACAAACTGACGCTCGACTTCAGCCTCAGCTACGTCAACCAGAACGATCGCAACCTCATGGCACAGGGCCAGTACTTCAACCCGCTCGTGCCGCTCTACCTCTTCCCGCGTGGTGAGAGCTTCGATGCGATCCGCACCTTCGAGGTCTGGGACGCCTCCCGCGGCATCTATGTGCAGAACTGGAACTTCGGCGACGCGCTCCAGATGCAGAACCCCTACTGGGTAGCCAAGCGCATGAACCGCATCAACCACAAGCACCGCTACATGACCAACGCCAGCCTGAAGTATCAGATCACCCCCTGGCTCGACGTGACGGGACGCCTGCGCTTCGATCGCACCAACACGAAGTTTGAGGATCAGCGCTACGCCTCCACCATCAATCTCTTCGCCCACAGCCCCTACGGTTTCTACAAGTATGAGAACGTGGCCGACCAGGCTCTCTATGGCGACTTGATGGCCAACATCAACAAGACGCTGGGCGATTTCTCCATCGGCGCCAACATCGGTGGTTCGTTCCAACGCACGCAGTATGAGGACGAGGGCTACCAGGGCGGCCTCAAGGCTCCGTCCAACCTCTTCACCCCCAACGCCATCGACTATGCGGCTGCCACCAACGACAACCGCCCCATCTATGGCTTCAACAAGCACTACATCAACTCCCTCTTCGCCAATGCCGAGCTGGGCTGGAAGAGCATGCTCTTCCTCACCCTCACGGGCCGCAACGACTGGGACTCTGCCCTCGCCGGCACGAAGCACGAGTCGTTCTTCTATCCGTCGGTAGGTATGTCGGCCATCATCTCCCAGATGGTGCAGCTGCCGGAGTTTATCAGCTACATGAAGGTGCGTGGCTCTTGGGCCTCTGTGGGTTCTGCCATCAGCCCCAACATCGCCTCCCGCTGGCGCTACGAGTACAACCCTGCCTCGCAGAGCTACTCCACCGTCACCTACAAGTTCCCCGAGACGTTCTATCCTGAGCGCACCAACTCTTGGGAGGCTGGTCTGACGGCCCGCTTCTTCGACAACGCCCTCACGCTCGACGTCACGTTCTACCAGTCCAACACGCGCAAACAGACCTTCCTCCGCCCGATCACGGTCGGCGAGGGCTACAGCAAGGAGTACGTGCAGACGGGTAACGTGCGCAACCGCGGTCTTGAGCTCTCGCTCGGTTACAACAAGACGTGGGGCGACTTCACCTGGAACAGCTCGCTCACCTACAGCATGAACCGCAACAAGATCATCGACCTGCTCGAAGACCCGAACGAGGTGATCAGTCAGGCCGGCCTCAACGGCGCCAACGTCATCCTCAAAAAGGGCGGCACGATGGGCGACGTCTATACCTACACCGACTTCGCACGCGACAACGAGGGCAACATCGCACTCGACGCCAGCGGCAACGTGATGCGCCAGACGCTCTCCAACCCGAAGTATTGCGGTTCCGTGCTGCCGAAGGGCAACATCGGCTTCAGCAACGACTTCACCTGGAAGGGCCTCAACCTGGGCTTCCTCGTCACGGCTCGCTTAGGCGGCATCGTGCTGAGCCAGACTCAGGCCCTGCTCGACTACTATGGTGTCTCCCAGGCCACGGCCGATGCACGCGAGGCAGGTGGCATCGCCGTCAACACGGGCATGGTGTCGGCCGAGAGCTACTACAGCGTGGTAGGCGGCGACAACCCGATCTGGTCCGAGTATATCTACAGCGGCACCAACGTCCGTCTGCAGGAGGCTCATATCAGCTACAACTTACCGCGCAAGTGGCTCGGCGGCATGGATCTCACGGTGGGTCTGACGGCCAACAACCTCTTCATGATCTACTGCAAGGCACCGTTCGATCCCGAGACCACTGGTTCCACGGGCACGTTCTACCAGGGCTTCGACTACTTCATGCAGCCCAGCCTGCGCACGCTCGGATTCAACATTAAGCTGAAATTCTAATCATACATATATAAATAAGGAAGAATATGAAAGCAAAGATATTCAAGGTCACCGGCCTCTCCCTCATCGCGGCCTCAGCCCTGCTCATCACGGGTTGCACGGCAGACTTCGAGGAAGCCAACCGCCCGGGCGACAAGACTTCGTCCGAGGAGCTTGGTCGCGACAACTACAGCACCGGCTCGTTCCTTGTGCAGATGCAAAACGAGGCGTTTCCCGAGCAGGAGAACACCTACCAGATGAACCAGGACCTCATCGGCAACTACCTGGGCCGCTACTTCACCTATGCCAACAACGGCTTCGCGGGCAACAACTTCGTCCGCATGAACGCCCCTGTGGGCTGGGTGCGCTACCCGTTTGCCGACAGCATGCCCAAGACGGTGTCGGCCTTCAATGAGATCGTACGCCTCACGGGCACGGAGAGCCTCAGCTACGCCTGGGCACTGATCCTCCGCGCGCAGTCGTTCCTCCGCCTGACGGATATGTACGGTCCGCTGCCCATCGGCGCCGAAGAGGAGCCCAACGCCTACTCCTCACAGCAGAAGGTGTACCACACGCTGGTGGCCGACCTCGACAAGGCCCTCGGCATCATCACCCCGATGATCCAGGCTGGTGGCGGCACGCTCACGCAGTTCACCAACTCCGACAAGGTCTATGACGGCGACTTCACGAAGTGGGTGAAGTATGCCAACTCCCTGAAGCTCCGCATGGCCATCCGCATGCGCCTGGCAGAGCCCGAGTATGCCCGCACCGTGGCCGAGCAGGCTGTGGCCGACGGCGTCATCACGTCCAATGCCGACAACGCCACGATTCTCTACGTTCCCAACGGTCTGTATAAGACCTCTGTGGAGTGGGGTGACAGCCGTGCCTGCGCCGACATCGAGAGCTACATGACGGGCTACAACGATCCGCGCCTGACGCAGTACTTCAGCACCCCCGCCACCCCGGGCGACCGCGCCATCATCGGTTGCCGCGCTGGAGCGAAGATCGGTAACAAGTCTGTGGCCGATGCCATCTATTCCGCTGCCAAGGTGACTCAGGACACCCGTGGCATCTGGATGACGGCTGCCGAGATGGCGTTCTGTCGCGCTGAGGGCGCGCTGGCTGGCTGGAACATGGACGGCACGGCAGAGGCGCTCTACAACGAGGGCATCACGCTCTCCTTCGAGCAGTGGGGTGCCAGTGGCGCCGCCGACTACATTGCCAACAGCACCGCCACCCCCGCCGACTATGTAGATGCTGCCGACGGCTATGGCCAGGCCCACGCCAAGATGTCGTCCATCACCGTGAAGTGGGACGACAACGCCTCCGCCTCCGAGAAGATGGAGCGCCTGATGGTCCAGAAGTGGATTGCCCTCTTCCCCGACGGCCAGGAGGCCTGGAGCGAGATCCGCCGTACAGGCTACCCGAAGGTCTTCCCCTCGGCACAATCCACGGCCTACGACCTCACCGTGCCCAACCGTCTTCCGTTCGACTACATGGAGCCGGTCAACAATCCCGACAACTATCAGAAAGCCGTGCAGCTGCTCGGCGGTCCTGACACCTACGCTACCAAGATGTGGTGGCAGAAGTAGCATACATCATTCATAAAAGACTATAAGCAATGAAAGATTTGTTCAAAATACTATTGGTGGCCGTAGGCATTTCGGTATTCATCACCGCCTGCGACACCGACGCCGAGATCAAAGACCCGGCCAACCTGACCGATCCCGACCGCTCCGAGCAATACTACGAGCAGCTGCGGGCATACAAGCAGACCGACCACCCCGTGGCCTTCGGCTGGTTTGGCAACTGGGTAGGTGCGGGCGCATCGCTCGAGAACTCCCTCCGCGGCCTCCCCGACAGTGTCGATTTCGTCTCCATCTGGGGCAACTGGCACTCGCTCAACGACGTTCGCAAGGCCGACCTGGCCTATGTGCAGCAGAAGAAGGGCACGCGTGCGCTGATCTGCTTCATCGTGGCCAACGTGGGCGACCAGCTCACCCCGGAGGGCATCGACCCCATCGAGTACTGGGGTGAGGGCGAGCAGGGCATCCGCCGCTACGCCAACGCCATCTGCGACACCATCGACAAGTATGGCTACGACGGTTTCGACTACGACTACGAGCCCCACTATGGTTCTCCGGGCAATATCTCCGGACGTCCCGAGGCCGAGAAGGTGTTCATCGAGGAGCTGGGCAAGCGCATCGGCCGCAAGTCGGGCACGCAGAAGCTGCTCGTCATCGACGGCGAGCCGCAGAGCATCAACCCCGAACTGGGCGACTACTTCAACTACTTCATCGTCCAGGCCTACGCCTGCTCGGGCGACGCCAACCTCGACGCACGCCTCAGCGGCACGATCCGCAACTTCGACGGCGTGCTCACTCCGCGTGAGGTAGCCAAGCGCTACATCGTCACGGAGAACTTCGAGAACTATGCCCCCGCTGGTGGCGTGCCCTTCATCGACCGCAACGGCAACGACATGATGAGCCTGGAGGGCATGGCCCGCTGGATGCCTCTGATCGACGGTATGCTCTCGCCCAAGGGTGGTGTCGGCACCTACCACATGGAGTACGAGTACAATGCCGGCAAGCAGCCGTCCTACCCTGCCCTGCGCAAGGCCATCCAGATCATGAATCCGGCTGTCAAGTAGTATCATTTCTCTAACAAAAGTTCAAAACAATGCGTATCAACAGCAAATCCATACTCGCAGGAATGGCCCTGGGCGCCCTGCTGCTCACGGGCTGCAACGACGCCGAGTACGACACCCTGTCGAACCAGGCCTATATCCTGCAAACCAACACCAACGCCAATAGTTCGTTGAAACTCACGGTAGGTGCGGAAGTGGCTACGACCACGCTCAACGTGCGTCTGAGCGACGTGGCCAACGTCGAGAGCCGCTACCGCCTGGTCTATGACACCGCCGTGGTCAATGAGTACAACCGTCTCAACGAGACGCCGTACGCGTCGCTGCCGCAGGAGTCGTTCTCGCTCTCCTCCGAAGAGACCACCATCGAGGCCGGCACCTCCGTATCAACGCCCATCACGCTGACCGTGCCGCCTTATAGCGAGGCGCTGAAGGCCTCGGGCAAGAAATATGCCATCGGCTTCCGTCTGGAGAACACCAGTGGCAACGCCTCGGTGCTCCCCTCGGGCAGCAAGATCGTCTATATCCTCGACCAGGTCGTCATCCAGCCTGTCGTGGTGCTCGACCAGAGCCACTACGTCAGCCAGAACCTCGTGAAGAACTATCCGCTCACGGAGTGGACGGTGGAGATGAACATCAATAAGCACGTCCTCTACACGGAGGTGGGCCGTGGCAACAACCAGGCCATCTTCGGTGCGGGTCCCGACGAGATCTATATCCGCTTCGGTGATGCCCCCATCGAGGGCAACCGCCTGCAGATCAAGACGCAGGGCACGCAGATGAACTCCCTGGCCCTCTTCAACGAGCACACGTGGTATCACCTCGCGTTCGTCTGCACGGGCACGAAGCTCTACCTCTATGTCAACGGTCAGCTCGACAACTCGATGGACCTGCCTGGCAAGACGACCAACGTAAACAGCATCAATATCTGCAGCCCCTCTACCTACTGGCTCGGCAACGCCATGTATAGCGAGGTGCGCTTCTGGCAGAGAGCCCGCTCACAGGCCGAGATTGCCAACAACATGTACGCTTGCGACCCGACCACGCCGGGCCTCATCACCTACTACAAGATGAACGAGGGCGAGGGCTACTCCTTCCGCGACGCCTCCGGCAACGGCAACAATGCCGAGACCAACGGCCAGGCTGTGCCCGAGTGGATCCAGGATGTGAGAATCGACGGCAAATAGTAAATAAAGATAGATTATGAAAACGAAGTATTGCTTATTATTCGCCATACCTCTCGCCCTGGCCGCCTGCCAGAGCGAGCCGGAAGTGGGAGACCTGCTCTACCCCGCTACCCCCGAGACCTACGAGGCGAAGGTCTATATCAATGAGACAGCCATGCCGGGCAACCAGCACACCACCAAAGTGCTGCGCACACCCTACGGCGTTCAGGCCCAGGCCGACACGGTGAGCTTCTACGTGCGTCTCACCAAGCCCGTGGCCCAGGACGTGACGGTCGGCGTGGCCCAGGTTGACTCCTTGGCTGCCGGCTTTGCCGACGATGCCACGGCCCTGCCTGCCAAGTTCACCTCGGTCGTCACGCCGAGCGTCACCATCCCTGCGGGCAGCATGGTGTCGTCAGCTCCCGTCCGCGTCGCCCTCACCCACCTCGACGAGGTGGAAGCCTCGGGCGTGGCGCCGATCGCCATCAGCACCATCCAGGGCGAGGCCGTAGCGGGCGCCGACCACCAGGTCTATTATGTCGCCGTCAACTACGAGGAGACGCAGAGCCGCGTGAAGAGCCAGTCCAGCAAGGACCTCAAGGCGCTGACCAAGATCGACCCGTCCTCCTACACCGTGACGGTGGGCGGAGCGACCATCGCCGAACTCAACGATGGCGACAAGGAGACCTACTACGTCAACGAGACCCCGGGCAAATATGAGCTCATCGTCGATCTGGGCACAGAGAAGCCCGTCTCGGCCTTCGCCTTCCAGTGGGGCTACGAGAAAGGCTACTGCCCCGCTTCCGTCGAGATCCTCACCAGCCTCGATGGCACCAACTGGACCACCATCACCGACGGTTACAACGACGTGGCCTACATCCCCAACACCGCCAGCACGACCTTCCCTTTCGTGCTCTATGAGCCCATCCAGTGTCGCTACGCCAAGGTGCGCCTGGGCGACTGCAGCTACGGTCTCGACTACGGCGACGACTACAACTACCCCGTACTCTCCGAGGTGAGACTCTACCAGTAAGGTAGGCTTCCACCACAACCTATCATGACGAAAGGCGTTCTTCCTGCGTGGGGAGAACGCCTTTTGTCTTGGTCAGCACCCAGTTTGAGAAGTATCCAGCTTGAGAAGTATCCAGTTTGATATGCACCCAGCTTGATAAGCACTTAGCTGCCAGCAGCCGCCCGGTATCCTTGTTTCCTGAGCAAAAAATTGCGGACACAAAAATTATGTCGTACCTTTGCAGCCATGGCAGACAATATTACCTTCCATCAATACAATAACCTCCACGACATCGAGGACTCCTGGCGGTCGCTGGACCAGCAGGCGGAACGCCTGTCCCTGGGCTACATCCACTACACCTACTACCAGACCTACGAGTGGAACGAGTTTCTGTACCACCACACTCTCCGCGGTCTCGGCGCGCTGACCACGGCCATGCGCTACGACCTCGTCCGCGTCGGAGGCCGTCCCTTTGCCATCCTCCCTATGGCCGTGACGCGGTCCTCCAAGAAGGCCCGCATTCCCTCCTGCCGGGTCGGCGGCGTGCTCAATATGGTCTGCCCCTACCCCTACGAGGGCTACGAGGAGGTGATGGAGGCAATAGCCGCCCACCTACGATCCTCCTGCCAGGGGATGACGCTCAGCCTCGCCGACGTGCCTTGCTGCACCGCCCTGGCCCGGATCATGCCGACGCTGTCGCCCAATCCCATCGAGCGCACCAGTTTCCACGTCCCCTTGTCGCAGTTTGCCTCCCACGAAGCCTATGTCGCCTCGCTTCCGAAGAACATCTACAAGAACATCCGCAAGGCCTACAACCACCTCACCACCGACGGCAAGACCATGGAGCTGAAAGTCTTCGACCATGCCCACCAGGCACCAGCCCACACGCTGCGCCACCTGTGGCGCTTCTACTTCCGTCGCAAGATGATGTGGCGCTCCCAGAAAGCCAACGCGCTGACCCATCTCACCACCACGCTCAAGGCGATCTACGAGGTGAAGAGCGGATGCGCCACGGCGAGCCTTCGCCAACTCCCGAGCGCCGAACTCTATGTGCTGGAGATCGACCACCAGCCCGCCTCCTTCATGATCGTGTATCGCCACCGCGACCACCTGCTCATGCCCCGTCTGGCCATCGACACCTCCTTTGGCCGCTATTCGCCCGGCATCCTGCTCATCCTGGAAGCCGCCAAGCGCTGGATGACGGAGGGCGTCGTCGATTTCGACATGTGCCGCGGCGACGAAAGATACAAAAAGGAAATGGGCGGCATCAACGAACCGCTGTGCCGCAATCGAGTAGGAGGAAAACGAAGTAGTTTTTCTCCTACTTTCGTTTTCCGACCTCTCACACCACCGTACGTGCGGTTCCGCATACGGCGGTTCCTATTTTGGGTGCCATTCGATGTATGAACCCATCAATGTAGCATAGCCTGCCATGCTCAACTTTTCGTTGGTTATAGCACGGCTTAGTATATAACTACCAGCTATGCGCCAATAACCCAAACGACTATTGCCCCACATGTAAGCTTGGTATTTGTCAATACCGCACTTTACCAAGTTGGCAACTCTCGTTTTCACCCTCTTCCACGACTTCCATATACACATACGTAGCCGTCGCCTTAGCCACTCATCCGTTTCTATGAGAAAACGTTTCATATTAGCGAGGTGATAGTATCCTACCCAGCCCTTTATGTACTCTTCAAGTTTTTTGCTTCCTCTTGGCATATCCCCAACCATTGCTTCGGGAAGTCAACTCCTTGAGTTTGGCTTTCATCTTGGCTTTGGCTTTTTTTGGATGTACAGTGAGTTGGCATTTGCCTTTCATTACATAAAGGAGTAGCCAAGGTATTTCACACCTTGCACATAGGACACAACTGTTCTTATCCCTATTCACCTTTAGATGAAGTTTTCCTTCGATGAATCGGGTTATGGATTCCTTCACGCGCTTGGCTGCACGCTTGGACTTACAAAATATCATCGAGTCATCGGCGTAGCGAACAAAAGGGAGACCTCGACGTGTGAGTTCCTTGTCCAACTCGTTGAGCATCATATTACTCAAAAGCGGACTAAACGGTCCTCCTTGGGGAGTGCCTTCCTCACTTGTATCGAACACACCTTTGTTCATCACACCACTGCGGAGATATTTGTGGATAAGGCTTATCACCCTGCCATCCTTTATCGTGCGGCTGAGGATTTCTATGAGTTTGCTATGGCTCACGGTGTCGAAGAAACGCTCCAAGTCGAGGTCGACCACATAGATGTAGCCATCATCAACTATTTTCTGCGCAACTCTCAGGGCATCATGGCAACCTCTTCTCGGGCGGAAGCCGTAGCTTCTTGAGAGAAATTGGCGCTCATAGATGGGGGGTTAGGGTCCCGGTTGATGGCTTGTTGAACCGCATTTGGTCTATGACCGTGGGGATGCCCAACAGGCGCATCTTGCCATTGTCTTTGGGTATCTCTACCCTTTTTACTGGGTTCGGACGGTATGAACCGTCAAGCAAGGAACGGATTAGGACATCCTTGTTAGCCAAGAGCCAAGGGAGCATTTGTTCACATGACATCTTGTCGATACCGCTACAGCCCTTGTTACGCTGCACTGCCTTGTAGGCTTTGCGCAAGTTATCGGGACTGATGATGCGCTCCAATAGGTGTTCCTTGTCGAATGGTACTTCCACGATGTTGTCTTCACATATCCACATGAAGGTCTGCACTCCCACATATCCTTCGGATTCCGTCCTATCTTTCTGAGGGCAGCCCTTGACTTCTGCCAATGTTTTCTGCATGCTTTCCTTCATGAGGTACGTTTCAATACTATCGGTTAATTTAGAGGTTCTGCCCTTCATGGAGCGTTATCGAGAACTCCACTACTATGGCAATCTGCTGACTTCTCACGGCAAGCTTTACTCCATGACTTTCGTAAAAGCAACTAATCGTCATGTCCGTGAGACCTCCTCGGATAAGGGCTTATTCTTTCCATCTTATACCCACTTCATTTACACCAACCATTCCGAATAGCTATAGGACTTTGATTTGTCGGGCAATCTCATCCATGGTCAAATGCCTTATATGAAGTTTCTGTACGTTAGGCCAGATGTTTGCCGCCAGCTTCTTTCAGATTCCACCTCGCAGTGGACACCCTTGCTATTGGCTATACAATTCCCGCTATTAGGGCTTGTTAGGGACTTGCACCCATTAGAATAAGCTCATGCCGAGCATACTCGAAACCAGGGTGTAGAAATCAAGTCCCTACACCCCGGCCCAGTCTTCTCCTATATTTTATATTCAAGTATCACATGTAAGCTCCACACGCCCTGAAAGGGCAGAAGCCCCTAGCCCAGGGCATCGCCCTGGGTTATTACGGACGCAAACCTGTCGCCCTGTAAGGGCAAAAGCTTTAAAAATCCAGGTAATATATAAGGCTTTTGCCCTTACAGGGCGCCTTGCTGATTGCTATTATACCCAGGGCGATGCCCTGGGCTAGGAGCTTTTGGGCCTTCAGCCCGTTCTTGAACCACTTGCGAAACTTCGGTTCTATATTCTATCTATCCGATATGATTCTATCTATCCGATATAATTCTATCTATTCGAGATGATTCTATCTATTCGAGATGATTCTATCTATTCGAGATGATTCTATCTATTTGAGATGATTCTATCTACTCGAGATGATTCTATCTATTCGAGATGATTCTATCTATTTGAGATGATTCTATCTACTCGAGATGATTCTATCTATTCGAGATTCTATCTCTTCCTGCGCTTTCCCTTGCCGCCCTTGGCATGCTGCGGCTTGGCATGCTGCGGCTTGCGCTCCTCGCGCGCGCTGTCGGCCAAGACGAAGTCGAGCTGGCGACGCTCCAGGTTGGCCTGAGCCACCCGGATGCGCACGGGGTCTCCCAGCTGGTAGCAGGAGTGGTGGCGGCGTCCTATGAGCTGGAAGTTCTTCTCGTCGAAGTCGTAGTAGTCGCCGTCGAGGTCTCGGATCGGCACGAGGCCCTCACAGTGGTTCTCGTCGATCTCGCAGTAGATGCCATAGCTCTGCACACCCGAGATATGGGCGTCAAACTCCTCGCCGACAAACTCTCCCATAAACTCCACCATCTTATATTTGATACTGTCGCGCTCCGCGTTCTGCGCTATCTGCTCCATGTCCGAGCAGTGCTCACACAGCTCCTCATAGTGGTTTTTGTTGGCCGACCGTCCTCCGTCCTGATAGCGGGTGAGGAGTCGGTGCACCATGGTGTCGGGATAGCGGCGTATGGGCGACGTGAAGTGAGTGTAGTAGTCGAAGGCCAGTCCGAAGTGGCCGATGTTGTGAGTGGAGTACTTCGCCTTCATCATCGATCGCAGGGCGATGGTCTGCACGAGTTTTGCCTCGCGGTGTCCGTCCACCTCCTCCATGAGCTTGTTGAGCGCGCGCGCCGTCGCCCCCTTGGTGCTCGTGCTCTTCATCTTGTATCCCAGTTTCGCCGTCAGCTCGCGCAGGTTTTCGAGCTTCTGCGGATCCGGATCGTCATGGATACGATAGGGCAGCGTCTTCGGCTTCTTGCCCTTGCCCGGACAGGCCACGCTCTCTGCCACGGTACGGTTAGCCAGTAGCATAAACTCCTCGATCAGTTTGTTGGCGTCCTTCGACCGCTTGAAGTAGCAGCGGGTGGGTTTTCCCTTCTCGTCGATGTCGAAATGGAGTTCCTCCGTGTCGAAGTTGATGCTGCCATGGCGGAAGCGCTTCTGTCGCAGGCGCTTTGCCAGCGCGTCGAGCATGATGAGCTGCAGCGCGTTCTCGCCCTTGTAGCCCTCCTTGCCTGGTGCGGGCGCAGGCTCTCCCGTGCCGTCCACGACGCCGTTGTCCTCCAGCAGCTGCTGCACCTCGGCGTAGCAGTAGCGTCGGTCGCTACGGATGACGGTGTGGACGATGCGGTAGTCGAGGACGTTGGCCTCGCCGTCGAGGGTGAACACACAACTGTAGCAGAGCTTCTCCTCGTTGGGTCTCAGCGAGCAGATGAAGTTGCACAGTCGCTCGGGCAGCATCGGTATGGTGCGATCGACGAGATAGATGCTCGTGGCGCGGCGCTGCGCCTCCTTGTCGATGATGTCGCCCTCCTTCACGTAGTGGCTCACGTCGGCGATGTGCACGCCCACCTCCCAGCGGTTGCCCTCCAGCGCCTTGATGCTCAGCGCGTCGTCGAAGTCCTTGGCGTCGGCAGGGTCGATGGTGCAGGTCCAGGTATCGCGGAAGTCCTCGCGGCGCGCTATCTCCTCGGGCGTGATGCCCGGCTGTATCTTCTCCGCCGCCTGCTCGACACGCTTCGGATACTGGTAGGGCAGTCCGTACTGCACGAGGATGGCGTTCATCTCCACATCGTTGTCGCCCGCTGGTCCGAGCACGTCCACCACCTCTCCGACGAGGTTCTTGTGCTCTGCGTCAGGCCACTGCGTGATACGCACCACGGCGCGGTCGCCCGTCTTTCCGCCCTTGAGCCGCTTCTTCGGCACGAGGATATCATGGACGAAGAGCGCCTCCTGTGTGACGAGGAAAGCGATGTCGCGGTCCACGCGCAACTTGCCGGTGAAGGTGTCCTTCTTGCGATGGAGGATCTCCGTCACCATTGCCTCCTTGATATGGTTGCGGCGCCGGGCGAGGAACTGCACGCGGACGCGGTCGCCCGTGAGCGCCGACATGGAGTTGCGCTCCGAGACGAAGATCGGCGTGCCGCCATCGTCGGGCAGGAAGGTGTTCTTGCCGTTGGCCTTGCGCTGGAACGTGCCCTCCTGCACCTGTCCCTTCGTGTTGAGCCGATACGCATACTCGCCGTCCTTGGCAAGGAAGTCGTTCCATGCCATGTCCTCCATGATGTCGAGGGCCAGCATCTTCATCGGGTGGGTGGTCAGGCGCAGATTCTTGAACACCTGCTTCATGCTCATGGTCTCTCCGGGTCGCGACTGGAAGTAGTCTATAAGCACCTCGGCGAGCTGCTTCTTGTTAAGGCGCTTACCGCTTTTTTTTTCTTTTGCCATAGTCGATTGTTTTGTTGGATAGCTGCCCTATGAGGGCCTACGGTCGGTGCTTCTGTTGCTTTTGCCACCATCCTAGTCCCCATTTTGGCAACTGTATTGATATGATGGTGGCAAAGTAACAAAAAAAATTGTATCTTTGCAAACGTTTTATGTGAAATTTTGATGAAAAAGATATTAATCACAGGAGCCTCGGGCTTCATCGGGTCCTTTATCGTCGAAGAAGCCCTTCGCCGTGGGCTGGAGACCTGGGCCGCGGTGCGCCCCACCAGTTCGCTCCGCTACCTCCAGGACGCCCGCGTCCATCTCCTCACGCTGGACCTCCAGGACCCCGCGCGGCTCATGGACCAGCTCCGTCCCCATCGCTTCGACTATATCGTCCATGCCGCCGGGGCCACGAAGTGTCAGGACCCCGCCGACTTCTTCCGTGTCAACCGCGACGGCACGCGCCACCTCTTCCAGGCCGTCCGGGCGCTGTCGATGCCCGTGGAGCGCATCGTCTTCCTGTCGAGCCTCAGCGTCTTTGGCGCCATCCACGAGACCCAGCCCTACACGCTTATCACCGAGGCCGACCAGCCGCGCCCCAACACCTGCTATGGCCGGAGCAAACTGGAGGCCGAACAGGTGGCGCTGGAGAGCGGACTGCCCGTCGTCATCCTCCGTCCCACGGGCGTCTATGGTCCCCGGGAGCACGACTACTTCATGATGGCGAAGAGCATCAAGGGCCACACCGACTTCGCCGTTGGCTTCCAGCAGCAGGACATCACCTTCGTCTATGTCAAGGACGTGGTGGCGGCCGTGTTTCTCGCCCTCACGCGCGGCACCGTCGGACGCGCCTACTTCCTCACCGACGGGGCTGTGTATCAGAGCGCCGCGTTCAGCGACCTCATCCACGAGGCCCTGGGCCGCCCGTGGTGGATCCGCGTCACGGCTCCCATCTGGGTGCTGCGCCTGGTCTGTGGCGCGGGCGAGTGGTATGGTCGGCGCACGGGCCAGCTGATAGCGCTCAACAAGGACAAGTTCAATATTCTACGGCAGCGCAACTGGCAGTGCGACATCGAGCCCGCGCGCCGGGAACTGGGCTTCCAGCCGCAGTACGACCTGCGGCGTGGCGTGGAGGAAACCATCCGCTGGTATCAGGACCACAAGTGGCTGTAGGACGGGGTGGCAAGTCGGTCGAGAGGCGCTTGTTTCGACTGCCCGTTTGATATGTGGAGGTAGCAAATTTCATAGCGAAAGTGGCGTTTTTCGATTCTTTAACCGTTCTTCGCCGTAGATTGATACTTTTTTTAACGTTCATCCTTTCCCAAGCAAAATAAAATGCGTAATTTTGCATTCGAATCAAAACAGGTATAACACCGCTGCGGGAATTCCCGTGGCACCAATTTAAGGCAAAAAGAGACTATTCATCATCATTAAATAACATTCACAAAGCAATGGCAAAGTTTGATCAAAGCATTTTGACTCAGTACGGCATCACTGGCTCTACCGTGATCGCCCACAATCCTTCTTACGAGCAGCTCTTCGAAGAGGAGACCAAGGCTGGCCTTGAGGGCTACGAGGTTGGTCAGAACACTGAGCTCGGCGCTGTAAACGTAAAGACTGGTATCTACACCGGCCGTTCTCCTAAGGATAAGTACATCGTCATGGACGAGAACTCCAAGAACACCGTTTGGTGGACTTCCGAGGAGTATAAGAACGACAACCACCCGATGAGCGAGGAGGTCTGGAAGACCGTCAAGAACCTGGCCGTGAAGGAGCTCTGCAACAAGAACCTCTACGTCGTCGATGCTTTCTGCGGTGCCAACAAGAACACGCGCATGGCCGTCCGCTTCATCGTCGAGGTGGCATGGCAGGCCCACTTCGTCACCAACATGTTCATCCGTCCGACCGCTGAGGAGCTGGAGAACTTCGAGCCCAACTTCGTCATCTACAACGCCTCCAAGGCCAAGGTAGAGAACTACAAGGAGCTGGGTCTCCACTCTGAGACTTGCGTCGCCTTCAACGTGACCAGCCGCGAGCAGGTGATCATCAACACCTGGTATGGTGGCGAGATGAAGAAGGGTATGTTCTCCATGATGAACTACTACCTGCCGCTCCAGGGCATCGCTTCCATGCACTGCTCTGCCAACTGCGACATGGAGGGCAAGAACACCGCCATCTTCTTCGGCCTCTCCGGCACGGGTAAGACCACCCTTTCCACCGACCCGAAGCGCCGCCTCATCGGTGACGACGAGCACGGATGGGACGACAACGGCATCTTCAACTTCGAGGGTGGCTGCTACGCCAAGGTGATCAACCTCTCCAAGGAGAACGAGCCCGACATCTACGGTGCCATCAAGCGCAACGCCCTGCTGGAGAACGTCACGGTGGACAAGGACGGCAAGATCGACTTCGCCGACAAGTCCGTGACCGAGAACACCCGCGTCTCCTACCCGATCTATCATATCAAGAACATCCAGCCGGGTTCTTCCGCTCCCGCTGCCAAGCAGGTCATCTTCCTCTCTGCCGACGCCTTCGGCGTGCTGCCTCCCGTCTCTATCCTGACTCCGGAGCAGACCCAGTACTACTTCCTCTCTGGCTTCACCGCCAAGCTGGCTGGTACTGAGCGCGGTATCACCGAGCCGACCCCGACGTTCTCTGCCTGCTTCGGCCAGGCCTTCCTGGAGCTCCACCCGACGAAGTATGCCGCGGAGCTGGTGAAGAAGATGAACGTCTCTGGCGCCAAGGCTTACCTGGTCAACACGGGTTGGAACGGCACCGGCAAGCGTATCTCCATCCCTGATACGCGCGGTATCATCGACGCCATCCTCGACGGCAGCATCCTCAAGGCTGAGACGAAGAAGATCCCGATGTTCAACTTCGAGGTGCCGACGGCTCTGCCCAACGTCAACCCGGCCATCCTTGATCCGCGCGACACCTACGCCGACGCTTCCGAGTGGGAGGTCAAGGCCAAGGATCTCGCCGCACGCTTCATCAAGAACTTCACGAAGTACACCTCCAACGAGGCGGGCAAGAAGCTCGTCGCTGCTGGTCCCCAGCTCTAAGGTGTCCTGACTCCGAAACGCTTCGGAGATAGAAGAACCAACATCTGCCGCCGCTCCTTAGGCTTCAATACCAAGGGGCGGCGGCTTCTTTTCCCGACCCAAATCTATCACAACGCAAACTATGGAATACTTGTCACAAGAATGCTACGACCGGCTCACCCAGGAGCTCAACGAACTGGTCAGCGTCGAACTGCCCAAGGCACGAAACGAACTGGAGGAGGCGCGCGCCAAGGGCGACCTCAGCGAAAACTTTGAGTATCATGCGGCCAAACGGGCGCACGGGAGGCTGCTGAGCCGTATCAGCTACATGCAGAAGACGCTGCGCTTCGCAAGGGTGATGGACACCTCGCGGCTGGACAACGACACCGTGGGCCTGCTGCGCCGGGTGGAGATCACCAACCTGGCGACCAACACCACCATGGCCTACACCATCGTCAATCCTCACGAGGCCAACGTCAAGGAGGGAAAGATCTCCATCAAGTCGCCCATCGCCGAAGCTCTCCTCGGCAGAAAAGTAGGCGACGTGGTCACGGCCCACGTGCCCTGCGGCGTCCTACGACTCAGAATAGAGAAAATAACGGTGTAGCAAGCCCATTGCCTCGCCTTGGAGCGTATTTGTGCACATTTCTTCGGAAAAGGACAATCGATTGAGAAAAAAAGTTGTAATTTTGTGGAAAACAAAGCAAGTAGGACACAACAACAGAAGGGATTGCATTATGACGGAAGATACTTTTAAGGACCTGTGCCTTTGTGGCGAGACCACCAAAGTGCAGTTTAAAGAAGCGTTTACTTCGCAAAGGGAGATCGCAAAGGAGATGATAGCCTTTGCCAACACCAAGGGCGGAGTGATCCTCTTTGGCGTGGAGGACAAAAGCGGCAAGCCCGTGGGCTTGTCGTACGAACAGATACAAGTCATCAGTCGCGAATTGGGCAATGCAGCCAATGAGCAAGTACGCCCCACGATCTACATCGAGACCGAAGTAGTGCGCCTGGAAGAGAAGCATTTTCTGATCTGTTCCGTCGAAGAAGGCAAGAACAAGCCCTACAAAACCCTCAACGGAGAGATATGGGTGAAACAAGGAGCCGACAAACGCCGCATCACGGAAAACGCGGAGATACTCGCCTTGTTTCAAGACTCTGGCAGCTACCAAGCCGACGCAGCAGCCGTAAGCGACACTACGTTCCAGGACCTTGACCGCTACGCCCTCGACGACTACCTCGACAAGGTCTATGCCACTACGCTCGACGGTTTTGGCGCCAAGGCCGAACAGGTGCTGAAAAACATCCATGTGCTCAACCACCAGGGCGTCCCCACACTTGCTGGCTACCTGTTTTTCGGCAAACATCCCGAGCGCCATTGCCCCACCTGCATGGTCAAGGCCGTATCGTTCTTCGGCAACGACCTGGCAAGCTGTCAGTATCGCGACACGAAAGAGTTGCTGGGCAACATGCCGCGACTCTACGAGCAATGCATAGCCTTCCTCAAGGGCAACCTCCACAACCTCCAGGAGCGGGGTGCGTCGTTCAACACTTTGGGCAAACTGGAGATAGCGCAGGACGTGCTACAAGAGGTGGTCCAAAACGCTCTCGTACACAGAGACCTGTTGCGCCCCGCCCCCATCCGCATCTTTGTATTCGACAACAGAGTGGAGATCATCAGCCCCGGAGCCCTGGCCGGAGGACTGACGGAAGACGACATTCGCAACGGCAAAACCTACCAACGCAATCCCTACATGGCCACGTTTGCTACCAACGCCTTGTACTACAGAGGCATTGGGTCGGGCATCGTGCGCATCCTCGCCGAGCACCCCGACATCCAGCTGGAAAACGACGACCGGGCGCAGGAGTTTAAAGTGACGATCCCGAGACCTGCCCAAGAGAGTGAACCTACTACCCAAAAGGACGAAACAACTACCTATAAGGGCAGAAACACTACCCATAAGAGCACAAACGCTACCCACAAGAGCACAAGTACTACCCGAAAAGAGGCAGATTCTACCCAAAAGGACTTGAATACTACCCAAAAGAACGTATTGGCGTATTTCAAAAAGAATCCTCGTGCCACAAAAGCCGACGCAGCAGACACCCTTGGCGGCATCACAGAGAATGGCATAAAATTCATCATCGGCAAGCTACAACAGAAAGGCTTGATCAAGCGCGTTGGCGGGAGAAAATACGGGGAGTGGCAGGTGCTGATCTAAACGTGCATGGCCATTGCTTCCACCATGTTTTGCGAGGCCGGCTTTATCTGAACAGGTCTGCCATCGTCACCTGGCATTGAATGTCGTCAGAATAGCCGCCCGGCGCAAGTCCAAAGGAGGTGATCATGGTGAGAAGTACCGTTTTCTCAGTACCTGTCTCCCTGATGAAAGTCTCCCTGCGGTTGCGGATGCGGTTGTCCTCTTCTTCTGTTATGACGTAAGGAGCGTTGGTGTATTTCATCTCACAGAGATTGATGGTGTCGTCGTTTCTGTCGATGAGCATATCGATCTGTGCTCCCTTGGTCAGCGTCTTGCCGGTGTCAGGGTCTTTCGTTCCCTTGTACGTCCAGGAGTGGACGCTGCTCACAACGGCTGAGAAGCCGAGGGCCGCCTTGATTTGGCTGACGTGCTGCATGCAGACCCGCTCAAATGCTCTTCCTGCCCAGCTATAATGGATGGGTGATCCTGCGGAGGAGGACCAGAAATGCTCATCCCCATTGGTGTTCTCCGATATGAAATCGAAGTAGAACAGGGTGTAGTTGTCTATGAGCTGATATGTCGCCTCCTTGGTCTTCTTGCCGATGGCAGTAAACTTGCGGATGAACCCGCATTGCTCCAGTTCCTGCAGCGCTTTCGAAAATTCAGCATTGTCTGTGAGTTTCGACGTTTTCAGCAGCTCTTCCCTGAGCAGCCCCTGCTTCTTCCTGGCAAGCGCGGTGATGATGGCAATGTGGCAGCGTGGTTTCTTGAACAGAGAAGCATAGAGGGCGTCAAACTCTTGTGTGAGTTCTCCGCCTGGCTGGAAGAATATGCGGTCGAAATTCTGCGCCACGCTCATTCCCTTTTTCAGGAAACTCCAATAGTATGGGATTCCTCCCAGAGCCATGTAGGCTTCGAGGATCTGCCGGTCCTTGTAGCCCAGACTCTTTGCTTCGCAATACTGCTTACACTCTCTGAGGGTGAATGGTTGCAGCAGTACCTTGCAGGTAAGGCGGTTGTGAAGCCCGCCGTAGTTCATGACCACATTGTCGATAATCCACGACGTGGCACTTCCGCAGATGACCAGGATGAGGTCTTTTCTCGTTGAAGCCCAGGCGTTCCAGAAATGGTCGAGCGAACGTACGAAGTTGGATTTAGGCGTGTCCATCCATGGAAGTTCGTCGATGAAAATGACTTTCTTCTCTTCGTTTTCAGGAAACGCTTTCAGGAAAGCCCACAGCAGTCCAAATGCCTCGGACCATGTCTTAGGCATTGCGCATTTTCCCATTCCTGCAAGATAAAGAGACTCTCGGAAGTCGCTTAGCTGCTGCCTGCGCGTGGCTCCGTAAGTACCGGTATGCTGGAAAACGAAATGGGTCTTATAGACCTCTCGGATGAGAAAGGTCTTTCCGACGCGTCGCCTTCCGTAAACAGCCACGAATTGTGATTCATCAGAAGTCATCAGTCCGCGGAGTGTTGCTATTTCATATTCTCTTCCTATTAACATATCGTATCCTTTCTTTATTTCTTGGAATGTAACGATAGTGCAAAGATACAAAAAAAGTACGATAAGCCGTGGAAATGTGCCTTTTTTAGGCCGATTTCCACGACTTATCGACACTTTCTTGCTGATAGCGGAGGACTTTTTATTGACAAAGCTGCAAGTTGGGGGCCCTGTTGAATATGAAAAACAACTTGAACAACTTTTACAACTTGTAACAACGCTTTCGATAAGCCATGCGCAGAACCGAGCTCGCTCGGGTTATGCCATGGCGAGAAAGGGTACCATGAAATGGAACCTACGCTTCGCGTGTCACAATCCTGCTGCATAGTAAACAACAAAATACAACGCTTCGCCTTGGACATTCCTACCGATTGTCCTTGCGAAGCGTTGTTCATAGTTGTTTCCCTTGCAGCAACCTTTGGTCAGAACGGGCCTCGAAGAGGCGATGTCCCCGCGAAGCGTTGTTTAAAGTTGTAAAAGTTGTTCAAGTTGTTTTCCCTACTCAGTAGGCCGTATTGGAACCAATACAACTTTTACAATTTGTAACAACGCTTTCGATAAGCCATGTGCAGAACCGAGCTCGCTCGAGTTTTGCCATGGCGAGAAAGGGTGCCATGAAATGGAACGCTTCGCCTTGGACATTCCTGCCGATTGTCCTTGCGAAGCGTTGTTCATAGTTGTTTCCCTTGCAGCAACCTTTGGTCAGAACGGGCCTCGAAGAGGCGATGTCCCCGCGAAGCGTTGTTTAAAGTTGTAAAAGTTGTTCAAGTTGTTTTCCTATATGTCCACGTGTCAGTCCCCGCAAAAGCATTATTGTAAAAGTTGTTCAAGTTGTTTTCCCTACTCAGCAGGCCGTATTGGAAACAACTCAAACGCCCCTATCACTCAAATATCGGATGAACCTTCCTAATTTATGAATGAAGAGCCCCAGCCTTTACTTCGCCACAAACTTCTTGCCGTTTTGGATATAGACGCCCTGCTTGGGAGGCTGCTGCAGGCGAACGCCCTGGAGGGTATAGACGCGGTTGTCGGTAGCGAGGCGGTCGGGAGTGCTGGCTTTTTCGCTATGCTTTATGGAGCAGGCTTCCGAAATATTCATTCCACGGAAAGTGACCTCGACGCCTCGGAATTGTCCTGGAAGCAAAATGGAATTGAGCACACTTGTGCCACTGCCAATCAACTCATTGTAGCTCCATTCCATGCCATCCACAGAATAGTGGACCACGCGATAATAGGTGCCACCAAGGCACAAGGAGTCCACCTTGGTCACTTCGGCACGAGCCTCCCTTTCAGAATCGACATGGACGAGGTCGCCGACTTGGCAGTCAAACTCATACATGATTCTCGGCTCTGCGTCGTCGGGATAGTAAAAATAAATGTTGCGCCCCTCCTGATAGGCGGGGACTGTCCCGATCTCGGTCTCTACGAGCTTGCAGGTTCTGCCCCCTACGATGGTGTCGCCCAGGACGCTATACCGTGCCGAGTCCTTGACGACCAGCGCGCCTTCATATCGGGCATCATAGTTGAACACGGTCCATGTTTTGCCCTCCGCCAAAAACGGGATGCGATCCTGCGCCTGCGCCTTCTGAGGCATCAGCGCGCTCATTGCCAAAGCCAAAAGAGCCATGGCTGAGATGTTCTTTCTTACGTTTTTCATCATGACATGTTTTTTTTTAATTTGTTCCACTCTGTTTTTTCCTATTGCAGAAGCCTGCGCTTCTACTTCACCACAAACTTCCTGCCGTGCTGGATGTAAATGCCCTTGGGCAAGTGGCGCACGTCCATGCGGCGGCCCTGGAGGTCATAGACGCGGTCGTCGGAAGCGAGGCGGTCGGAGGTGACTACCGTCTCCACGCCAGCGACAATGGCCTCATAGGCTTTCTCGCGCGTGTTGACATAGATGCGGTGGCCTTCGGCGTCGTAGTAGTTTTCAAGGAGCGAGAAGGTGAAGAACGTGTTCGGCGCATTGTCGTGGCACAGGTAGTCGAACGGCGTGCCTTGCATATTGACGCAGCCCACGCCTTCTATCAAGCGGTGGCCCGACGACAGTACCAACATGCGGCGGCTCTGCCCGTCGGAGAGCGTCGTGTCGCCCTCTTGTATCACGGTATATTGCGTGCCAAGGTAGGCGTCGCCCACATGGGCGTCGTAGTCGTAGAGGATGTATTCGCCCTCGTCGTTCGTCGGGTAAACGTTGCTCGCCTGGGCAAAGGCTGCACGGTAGCTGTCGGCATCGGCCAGCACGCGACCGCCCTCACGGCGCATGGCGAAAAGATATTTGTTGGAATAAACCTTCTGATACGTCTTTCCGTTCAGCGTCGTCTCGCCAGCACAAGCGTAGCTTCTCCTGCCATGTCTCAGAAAATACAATTCGTGGGTCTCAATGTTATTCGTTTTCCTATAGTCGGCACAAATCCATTGGCGATCGCAATGCGGAATACGCAAGAAATCGTTGCTTGTGAAGAGCAACTTGCCATCTACTTTGCAAGAATCAAACGTCATATAGGACGAAGTGACCCATTCAATTCCAGGGCCAGGATCGGGACCGACGTCGCTCCCTATGCCCTCGACCCAATATTCCTGCGTGTCACCCTTTGAGTAATCCGTGTCACCCCCATAAAAGCTGTAACAACCGATTCCCAAACGGCGATAGGACTCACCGTCCACCAAGATTGTATCGACCGTATTCACATTGAGGCGGAAGTAATCGTGAGACACGGTCGTGTCTCCTTTGCCAAGGGAGAAATCATAAACGAGATGACTACTCCAGTCGGAGGTGTCGTAGGCGTCGTAGTAGGAACCCACTTTGCCAAACACCTTGCCGTTCTCCTCACGCAGAAATCCTTCTACCACGTTTCCATCATACAATTTCTTGTAGGCGACTCCGTCCAAGATCGTATCACCCTCGATCCGCTCTGTGTGAAAAGATTCTCCAAGAAAATAGTGGACACACCGAGTGTACCACTCCTTGCCCTCCTGGAGGAAAGGCTTAGGGGTTTGCGCTGCGGAGGCCCGAAGACCTGTCGGCCGACGGTCTGTCTTCCGGTTTGCAATACTTGTTGTGCCATGCCCGGGAGCAGGGGACACAAGGTCATAAGAATAGATAGGTAAATCTTCTTCGTACTACAACAATTTATAGTTTATAATAGTCTTAACGCTTGCAAATTCACGCAATCTTTATTATAACACCAAATATTTTTAGCATTATTTTATCCCGCATGTCACATTACCCCCCCCGAATCAAAAATCAGCCTTTATCTACCTATATATCAACAAGTTGCGCACCATCCTCCCCTTTGAAGTTTTTTTTCGGCAAAGGCGCAGAATGCCAGAAGCCTGATCGAAGTTTGAGGAATGTGCAAAGGCCACCGGGAGTCAAAAGAGCGTTGCCTCTTGGTCCCGGTGGCCTTATTGTTTTTTTTTAATTAATTAAAGAAGTCCGCGCTTCTACTTCACCACAAACTTCTTGCCGTGCTGGATGTAAATGCCTTTGGGCAAGTGGCGCGCGTCCATACGGCGGCCCTGGAGGTCATAGACGTGGTCGTCGGAAGCGAGGCGGTCGGAAGTGGCGACAGTCTGCACGCCAGCGACAATGGCCTCATAGGCTTTCTCGCGCGTGTTGACATAGATGCGGTGGCCTTCGGCGTCGTAGTAGTTCTCAAGGAGCGAGAAGTCGAAGAACGTGTTTGGCGCATTGTCGTGACACAGGTAGTCGAACGGCGTGCCTTGGACATTGACGCAGCCCACGCCTTCTATCAAGTGGTGGCCCGACGAGAGTACCAGCATGCGGCGGCTCTGCCCGTCGGAGAGCGTCGTGTCGCCCTCTTGTACCACGGTATATTGCGTGCCAAGGTAGGCGTCGCCCACATGGGCGTCGTAGTCGTAGAGGATGTATTCGCCCTCGTCGTTCGTCGGGTAAACGTTGCTCGCCTGGGCAAAGGCAGCACGGTAGCTGTCGGCATCGGCCAGTACGCGACCACCCTCACGGCGCATGGCGAAAAGGTAGCAATAGCGCGGGCCAGGGTCCAGGCCAGCACAACGCGACTTGGTGCAGTTGTAGATCTTCTGATAGGTGCGGCCGCCGATCTCCAGCTCGCCGACGGCAGCGTAGGTACGCGTGGCGTAGTTGACCAGATAGGGGGTATTGGCCGGATAGATGCGATAGTCGCCCTGCACCCATTGGCGCTGGCTTTGAGGCACGCGCAAGAAGTCGTTGCGAGTGAAAAGCAACTTGCCGTCCACCCTGCAGGAGTCGAGCTCGTTGTGGGGACCGATGATGAACATGCCCCAAATGGGATAGAGGCCATAGGAGCTGCCGATGCCCTCCACCCAATACTCCCTCGGAGAGGCGAAGCGGGAGTCTTCGTAATACGAGTCAATAGGCGCGATCCCCAGACGGAAATAGCGCTGCCCGTCCACCAAGATGGTGTCGCTCGTCGATACGACGACGCCAAACTCATCCTTGAGCGTATCATTGAGCTGAAGGTCGAAGTCGAACAAACCTCCTGTCGAGACGCTGCTCACCTTGTGTCCCTCTTCGTGTAGGCCATCAACAAACTTGCCCTGCCAGTTGACCAGCTTCCAATAGGAAACATCACCCACGAGGGTGTCGCCACTTATCTTGCGGTAGTAGTTTTCGTCAGCGCCACGCGGACCATAGACGCTGCGGTAATACCACTCCTTGCCCTTCTGGAGGAAAGGCTTAGGGGTTTGCGCCGCGGAGGCTCGAAGACCCGTCTGGCCAACGGTCTCTCGTCCGGTTTGCGATACTTGTTGTGCCATGCCCGGGAGTAGGGGGCACAGAGTCATAAGAATAGATAGGTAAATCTTCTTCATACTCCAACAATTTAATTTAATAATCTATTTGCTGCTTGCAAATTTACGCAAATTATTCATAACCGCCAAAAATGACGCTCCATTGCACTTCACAACAGCGTTAAACTTTTAATACGGATACATGATAAGTGGTGTCGCTGTATGCGACATTGCCTACCGAGAGAGACACGTTTGAAGTCGGTTGCTCACTTCCAATGTTCACGTTGCCGTTGTGATAAACGGTCAGCTGGGCAGAGGCGTTCATTGCGCCAAACACCAGCATTGATGCCAAAAGTTTTGTTTTCATGTTGTTAAGTTTTATGGCCTTAAGCCGATTATTGCCGCAAAGATACGCACAACAAAGCAGTAGCTTATAATAAAAAATAACGGAAATACGGTACTTTTTAACGCACAAACAAAATACACCATATTTTCCTTTGTTTTTACCGCAAAAGTTTATAATTTCGCACCGTATAAAAATAACAATCGAAAATGGACCAGCATATACTTGAAAAAAGAGCCATTTCATCCAAGAAATACACATATTTGCAGTATAGCCTGGCTTCAGCGCTATCTAAATCCTCGTTTTTTTGCATCACAACCATTCAAGACGCAATAGAGTTGTACCCAGATCCTTGGTACGAAATGCACTCACATCGTTTTTACAGCATTTTCTGGTTTCACTCGGGAGAGGGCACCCATATCGTAGATTTTGACGAGTATAATATAGAAAAAGACTCCATTTTCTTCTTGTCTCCGAAACACCTCCATACCTTCCGTCACCTCAAAAACATCAATGGGATATGTATTATTTTCACGGAAGACTTGTTATTGCATTTAGACACAGAACTGCTCAATTGCATAAAAGCGAAACTATTCTATCCCATCCATGGCGTATCACATTGCACCCTTCAGGAAAATGCAAAAAGAAAAATAGAACGCTACGCCAAACTTCTACAAGAAGAGTCTGAATCAAACACAAAGGACACTGTGTTGAAATCAAACTTCTTAGCCTCGGCTCTGTCACTATTTCTCATTGACATCATCAGATTGGGAGATTGGGAAGAAGCCGGTAAACTAAATGTAAACTCAGACCCTCATCGAACCTATTGGCTTTTTGTCGATTTCCTGACTTCGTCATTGCGTCACCCAAAAATCCTCATCAAAGAGTTTAGCTATTTTCTGATGCCTTGCCATCAGCATGGTTTGCGTATAAACCTCCTTGTTTAGAGGAAGCTTGATCTGTATCGTTGTGATTGTCTTTGCCAATGCAAGCACCTTGTCCACGCTCATCTTAATCTCTGAGACTTTCAGCATGCGATCCAACTCCTTGTATACTTTCAAAGCCACAAAGCAGATGCATATATGGGCTTCAATACGTTTGCGTGTAAAATGAAACATGGGACGTATCTCTATCTTTGATTTCGCTATACGGAAGGCCCGCTCTACATGCCAAAGGTTGTGATATGCTGTGTATACATCCTGTATTGGTATATCCGTATTAGTGAGATAGCCTTTTTAGACCGTCCCGTTTGGAGTCATCGGCAATACGGTCATAGTTGATGGCTACTTTCACTTCACCATCCATGGATAAAAACTTATTGTAACCTCTTTTGTTGATGTTACCTTTCGTGAGCGCACCATGCTTGTAAGCCTTTTCCAACCTGCGTATTCCTTTTTCCTCTATTGTAGGCATCTTTCTTTGCACGGTCATCTGTATAGCCGACCAAGAGACGACGTCCGCCGCCTTTGTCATATTCAACCATCTGGCAGTTGCGCTTGGGTTGTTCCAATATCCAGCTTTTGACCTCCTGACTTTCATTCTTTATCTTCGCACCTATTATATACTTGTAGCCGTGCGCTTCAAGTTCCGCTATATTGGCATTGTTCATCAGTCCGGAATCTGCCACCACAACGAAGTTCTCCAAACCGTATTTGCTTACAAACTCGTTTATCGTCGGCAGCATCGTGTGGCCTTCATATTTGTTGCCCTCATGGATGCAATATGCTAGTGGATAGCCACCAAGGCTAACAAGCAGGCCGAGTATGATCTGAGGATTACTGTGACGTCCCTCTTTCGAGAAGCCTGTCTTGCGCAATTCGTCCTCATAATCCGCTTCAAAGTAAAGTGTGGTGACATCATAAAACAACACGCCGATATTGCCACCAAACAATTTTGCAGTATGGCGCACGCTTATGGCCTGTACTATTTCGTGCTGATGACCACTAAGCTTGTCAAGATAGCGATAGATTTTGGATAGATCCACGTCCTCGTCAAAGTGGTTTTTCAGATATTCCACCGTAGCAGCCTTGCTCGTTGGATATGCCAAACGAGCCTTTACAAGCTTGCGGAACACTTCGTCATCAATCCTGTTGAAACCGATCCGGTCAAATGTACGGTCCAATATCAGGTCACAACCATTGAGAAGGATATTGCTCACATTGGACAATACACGACGGACTTCATCACGCTCACGGTCACACGCCTCACGTTCCTCGCCGAAAAGGTCAAGCTGCGGATGGCGGCGTGATTTCTCTTTGAAATCCATTCTTTTTTGCTTCATTCACAAGATTATCGACCTCTCCCTCATTATAGGCAACTCCAATTGTGACAAGTTCCTTCATCTTGCCACAAATTTTCTCGGCAACTATAACTCCGATATTGCCGGAACGATGTTTTTTCTTTTCGGACAAACATAGTTAAAATACCTTTCGCGTCACCCAATATTAGGTGATGCAAAGATACAAAATATTGTTTGTCAATCAGTTATAAAATACGTGTTTTTTGAGTGACGAAGTCAGGAAAAAGAAAAATAGAACGCTACGCCAAACTTCTACAAGAAGAGTCTGAATCAAACACAAAGGACACTGTGTTGAAATCAAACTTCTTAGCCTCGGCTCTGTCACTATTTCTCATTGACATCATCAGATTGGGAGATTGGGAAGAAGCCGGTAAACTAAATGTAAACTCAGACCCTCATCGAACCTATTGGCTTTTTGTCGATTTGATCGAGAAGAACTTCGCAAAACATCATTCCGTAAAGTTCTATACAGAAGCACTGAGAATTTCGCAAACAACACTTGCCGCACATACTCAACAATATGCAAAAACAAGCCCTTTAAAACTAATCAACGACCGTATTATCTTGGAAGCCAAGCGTATGATTCGCTACAGCGATTTGAGAATAAAAGAGATCGCTTTCGACTTAGGATTCAAGGATGATTCTTACTTCATAAAACTTTTCAAACGAAACGTAGGAATGTCTCTATTGAGTTTCGGGAAAAAGAGAAATAGCTGAACTTGACATCCTCCGTTTTCGGCAGTTGTCTTAGCGTAAGCGTATCAATCGACATCTATTCTCTCCATTCTCAGTACCGCTTTTTGTACTACCTGCCTGGTACTGAAGTGTCACTTGCCTGGTACTGGAGTGTCAGTATGCTTGGACTATAGTGTCACTTACGTTCTACTGGATAGGTTCTCACTTCATTTTCCGGATGGACCATAGACAAACCTTTTCGGGGAAAATAAAAGTATGGTATAACAATAAAAATCCGACCTTACAACACTGCGGCAGGTCGGATTTTTATTATAATCCCAATAGATCGTCTTTTTACTTGCTCAGACGCTCCTCAAGGTGCTTGCGGATGGTCTGGATGAAGACGAGCGAGTTGACAGCCTTGGCCTCGACGCCCTCCATGAGGTTGACGAGGTCCTTGGTGACGATACCGCTGTTCATCGTGTCGAAGCAAGCGCCCTCCAGCTGGTCGCCGAAGTTGACGAGAGCCTGGATGCCGTCCTTCTCACCACGCTTGCGGAGCGCGCCGCTCCAAGCGAAGATCGTAGCGATCGGGTTGGTGGAAGTCTCCTCGCCGGCGAGGTACTTGTAGTAGTGACGGGTGACGGTGCCGTGGGCAGCCTCGTACTCGTAGTTGCCATCGGGGCTGACGAGGACAGAGGTCATCATGGCGAGAGAACCGAAGGCGGTGGAGACCATGTCGCTCATGACGTCGCCATCGTAGTTCTTGCAAGCCCAGATGAAGCCGCCCTTGCTGCGTACTACGCGGGCAACAGCGTCGTCGATGAGGGTGTAGAAATACTCCAGGCCAGCCTGCTCGAACTTCTCCTTGTAGCACTCCTCATAGACCTCGTTGAAGATGATGCGGAACTGAGCGTCGTACTTCTTGGAGATCGTGTCCTTGGTAGCGAACCAGAGATCCTGGTGGACGTCGAGCGCATAGGTGAAGCAAGCGTGAGCGAAGGAACGGATAGACTTATCGACGTTGTGCATGCCCTGGATGACGCCCGGGCCGTCGAACTCGTGGATAACAACCTCTTCCTTCTTGCCGCTCTTGCCCTCGAAGACGAGCTTGGCAACGCCAGCCTCTTCGCAGCGCACCTCTACGCCTTTATAGACGTCGCCATAGGCGTGACGGGCGATGGTGATGGGCTTCTCCCAAGAGCGAACCTGCGGCTTGATGCTCGGCAGCTGGATCGGAGCGCGGAACACCGTACCGTCGAGGATGGAACGAATCGTGCCGTTGGGGCTCTTCCACATCTGGTGGAGCTTGTACTCGTCCATACGCTGGTGGTTCGGAGTGATCGTGGCGCACTTCACGGCCACGCCATACTTCTTGTTGGCGTTGGCAGCGTCGATCGTCACCTGGTCGTTGGTCTGGTCGCGGTAGGGAAGACCGAGGTCGTAGTACTCGCTCTTGAGGTCAACGAACGGAAGAATCAGCTCGTCCTTGATCATCTTCCACAGAATTCGGGTCATCTCGTCACCGTCCATCTCGACGATGGGGGTGGTCATCTGAATTTTTTCCATTTGCTTTTTAGGAATTTCTTTTTTATTAGTAATTGATTGATTCTTTGATGATATCTTCGTGCTGGCACGTGGCGGGAGGGCCGTCAGGGGCCCGTCCCGCCCGTGGCCAGACAAACATATTGTTTTTACTTGTTGTGCTCCTTGTAATAGTTGATCAGGCAACCATCGGCCAGGATGGTACGCTCGTCCTCGGTGAGGTTCTGGAAGAGCAGGTGGATGGGCTTCACACCATTCTTGGTGATGACCTGTGCGTCGATCTCCTCCTTGCCGTCGAGGATGGCCTGACGGATGCCGGGCACGAAGACCATATCGCCCACCTCATACTGGAACTCGGTGTCCTTGCTGATGGTGAAGGGCACGATACCCCAGTTGATGCAGTTGCTGCGATAGCGCTTCGTGGCATACTCGTAGCAGATGTTGGCGTCGCCACCGAGCACCTTCTGGCAAGAGGCAGCCTGCTCGCGGGCAGAACCGTCGCCGGGCTTGTTGGCGAAGACGCAAGAGCCGAAGGAAGTGTTGTCCACACTGGCGCCGACCTGCTTGAGAGCGGCGAGGATGTGGTCAGAGGCCTTGCCGGCGCGACGGTCGCGGTCCAGCTGCTGGATCTCCTTGCTACGGCCGACATACTCGGGCACGCGGCGGGAGAGGGCAAACTCGGAGAGGCGCAGCGGGTTGGAACGGTAGCTGGAAGTCTCGCCGGAGGGGATCAGCTCGTCGGTCGTGGTGACGGGGTCGTGGATGACGGCAGCCAGCTCGACCAGCATGTTCTCCTGCATCGGATACATCTCGGGCCAGTCCTTGATGTTGGGACCGTAGCGGAGCGGCTGCTCGGCATCGGCCTTGCCATAGCCTCTATAGACGCGATGCTCGTAGATCTTGTCGTCGAAGCTGTAGGGCTTGTAGTCGGCCTCGTACTCGATGTCGGTAGCGGCGGTGATGACACCACCATTGGCTGCAGAGGCAGCAATGCTGCGCGCATCCATCAGGGCGACCATGGAGATCTGGCCCTGTCCCGGCTTGGAACCCTCGCGGTTGGGGAAGTTGCGCGTGGTGTGGCGGATGCTCAGACCGTTGTTGGAAGGCACGTCGCCAGCACCGAAGCACGGACCGCAGAAGGCGGGCTTGATGACAACACCGGCCTCGATGAGGTCGCTCGTCACGCCGGCACGGTTGGCAGCGATATAGACGGGAGAAGACTGCGGATAGGCCGAGCAAGAGAAGTAGTCGTTGCCGGCAGACTGGCCGCGCAGGATGGCGGCAGCCTCGCAGAGGTTCTCATAAGTACCACCGGAGCAACCGGCGATGATGCCCTGGTCGGCATAGACCTTGCCGTCGCGGATCTTGCTCACCAGGTCGGGCTGTACCTTGTCGCCGAAGCGGCGCTTCGTGTCTTCCTCCACACGGCGCAGCACGGTCTCGGGATCGGCCTGCAGCTCGTGGATAGAGACAGCGTTGGAGGGATGGTAAGGCAGGGCGATCATAGACTCCTGCTTGGAGAGGTCGATGCGCACCATGCTATCGTAGTAGGCCACCTTGCCCGGGCGCAGCTCGCTTGTAGTCCTCAGGACGACGGTGGAGCTCATAGTGCTCGCGAACCTTCTCGTCCGTCACCCAGATAGAGCTCAGACAGGTGGTCTCGGTAGTCATCACGTCGATGCCGTTGCGGAAATCGACAGAGAGGTTGGCGACACCGGGGCCGGCAAACTCCAGCACCTTGTTCTTGACAAAGCCACTCTCGAAGACGGCCTTGACAAGTGAGATGGCGACGTCGTGGGGACCGATACCGTGGCGCGGCGTGCCCTCAAGCCAAACGAGGACCACCTCGGGGGCGTTGATGTCCCAGGTGTTGCGGAGGAGCTGCTTGACGAGCTCACCACCACCCTCGCCGACACCCATGTTGCCCAAAGAGCCATAGCGGGTGTGGGAATCGGAACCGAGAATCATATTGCCGCACTTCACCATCTCCTCGCGGGCAAACTGGTGAATGACAGCCTGGTTGGCGGGTACGTAGATACCGCCGTATTTCTTTGCTGCAGAAAGACCAAAGACGTGGTCGTCCTCATTGATGGTACCACCGACGGCGCACAAAGAGTTGTGGCAGTTGGTCATGGCGTACGGCAGGGGGAACTTCGTCAGGCCGCTGGCGCGAGCCGTCTGAATGATACCTACGTACGTAATGTCGTGCGACATCATCGCATCAAAGCGGATGTGCATCTCTTGCCCTTGCCACCATTGACGTCATGGGCACGCAGAATGCCGTAGGTGATGGTGTTCTCACGAGCCTCGTCGGCCGAGGGCATACCCGTTGTATCCTCAACCACCTTCTGGCCGTCGAGCAGATACACTCCATGTTTGATCAGTTCAACCATAATAGATAATGACTTTTTGTTATTTAATAGAATTATTATTTTCTGTTTTTGAAATGAATGGCGCCCGCCCCTATCGGAGGATGGCGTTGATGAGAATCGTCAGCGAGAGCATGTCGGCACAGCCACCCGGCGAGATGTTGTGGCGGATGAACTCGGCGTCGGCCTCGCGGAGCGGAATTGACGGAGAACCGCTGGAGCAACTGGCCGCTCGACTGGCGTACGATCTCGGCCGTCTCGGCATCCGTGCGGTAATAGATGTTGGTGTCCTGCAGCATCGACATGATCTGAGCAGCGTGCGGTGGGCGCGGTGCGGGTCCTCGCGCAGCTTGCGGTAGTAGGGACCCCAGGTCTCGAAGAGGTCGGGATAGCCCTCGACGGCGTTCTCTCGCGCGCCCTTGACGCGGGCCTTGGCGACGACCTCGGCACCATGGGTGTCGGCGGAGGGAGGGAAGCCCGCCGCTATCTCCTGAATCATCTGCTGCAGACGCTCCTTGCGCACCTCCTGCCCCTCGTGGGCGTAGAGCCACATGGCGGCAGCGACCGTGATGCCAAGGGCAAACAGGGCGCCGCGGTGGGTGTTGACCCCGTGGGTGGTGCGCAGCATGGCGGCCTCGGCCTCGATGCCTATGCGCTGCACGTCGGCCGTGGTGAGCTTGTCCGCGGACAGGCCGAGCTGGGCCAGCCGGACGAAATACGGGCGCAGCGACTTGATACTGCGCTCCATGAGGATATAGTCCATGTCGGTATGAGCCCCGGAGTTGTCCTTGTCGACCAGTCCGGGCTTCGGCGTGGTGTCGAGCTCCTGCTGGAGCGCATCGACGGCAAACTTGGCCATGATGTAGGGCTGGGTCGTGGGGGGCACGAGCTGCATGGCGGCATGGAGCTTGTTGTTCTCGATGAAGGCCCGGGTGCGCGAGGCGCTGATGGGCTTCTCCTCCAGCTCCTTGCGCTCGATCTGTACGACCTCGATGCCGCTCTTCGGCAGCAGCTCGGTCATCATCTCGTTGTAGCGGCGCGTCAGCGGGTCGAAGGGCTCGGTGCCAACGAAGCGCACCGTGGCGCCCAGGGCGGGGGCCAGGTAGCGGGCAAAGATCTGGAGATCCAGTTCGATCTGATTCTCCGAAGCCTTGTCGAGCTGCTTGAGGAAATAGGTGGGAAATGTGGCCTGCGAAATGGCATAGGCGCTGCCTTCGCAGACGGTCACATTGGCGAGGTCGGCGGTGCCGAGACGGATCATCTCGCGCCGCTCCTCGTAGTTGAAGTTGCGATTATTCTCCTTGAGGGGAATAACGTATAGGTTGTCCACTTGCTTGGAAGCCTCCTCGATGAGGTAGCGATGGCCGCGGGTGAAGGGATTGCAGTTCATCACGATCACGCCCGACTTGCCGGGGCGTGCCAGCCGCTCCAGGCTCAGCAGATAGTCCCGCAACGGCATCTGTCCGTTCTCCATGAAGACCACGCTGTCGGTCTCGGCCAAGGTCTCGAAGGCCAGGCTCTCGAAAACGGCTTTGTTGCTGGGTTTGGTGAAGACTTTCACCGTGGGGTAGCCCCGACGCTGCACGATGACCATCAGATGGGACACCAGGCGGTTGGCCAGGTGCTCGTCCTCCATGCCCTCCTTGACGGCGATGCAACGGATGGCGTCGCCCAAGAGGCCTCCGACGGCCAGCATCTCATCGCCACCACAGGGGTAGATGGCCTCGTAGTAATCGACCTTGTCGAGTCGCAAGGTGCGCTTTCCGAGAAACTCCTCCACCTTACGGCGAGCTGGTCCATAACCGATGGGCACTTCTCTTATCTCGTAGTCGGCATACATAAGCGTCAGTTTTCAGCGTTAAACTCTCTCACCATCTCGTCGATGCGCTGGAGGATCTCCTCCTGCGTGTGGGTATGATTGCGCATGCACCAGCGGGCCTCCTGATCGCAGAGCAAGCAGCGGCGCGGCGCGAAACCAACGTCGGTGCGCGAGAGAGGGGTGGCGTCGGACTGGATGACATCGAGGTCAAAAAGCCGACCCAGGGGATGGAAATCTTCGATACCGCACATCTGCCGCTTGACGCTGCGCGCATCGGCACGCACAATCCAGTAGGCTTCGTAGCCCGTCGGAGCATCGTTGGTGTAGCGGAGCACGACGCTCGGACCCAGAAAGGCGTGGACGGCAGCCTCGGCAGCATGGGCTATGACAGCCGTGTGGGCATTGCGCTTGACGCGACCCGGCATGACGACGGTCAGCACGACAAGGGTCTGACCAGGAAACTCCTTCAAAAGGCGTCTCTCGTTTTCCCATCGCTGGTCGCGGCTCTTCAAAAGCTGTTCGAGCGTGATTTCCATCAACGTATTTATTGTTTTAAAAAATCAATAAGGGAGGAGAGGGACTGGCCAGCCCACAAGGAGCGGCCAATCGCCATCTTCTCCTATTTGTATGAAGGATTAGTCCTTGATGTTCTTGATGACATCCATCACCTCGCCGTTGCGGTTCATCACCACACCGACCACCTTGTCGCCGAAGGGCAGCGGGGCGGGTGTGCCGATGGCGCGGAGGGCACGGTCGCGGAGGCTCTCCCAAGGTGACGAGCTTGAGGCCGGCAGCCTGCATGCGCTCGGCGAGATCCGGACGGCGCGGGTTGACAGCCACGCCATACTCCGTCACGACGACATCGACGGTGGATCCCGGCGTGATGAGGTTGGTCACCTCATTGACGACACACGGGATGCGGCCGCGAAGCAACGGGCAGACGACGATGCTCAGGGCAGAGTCGGCAGCGGTGTCGGGGTGGCCACCGATGGCGCCACGGATGATACCGTCGCTACCCACGAGCACGTTGACGTTGAAGTTGACGTCCACCTCCAGGGCGGAGAGGATCACGATGTCGAGGAACTTCGTGGCGGCACCGGGCTCGTCGGCAGAGGCATACTCGTTGGCAGAGACCTCCTTGTGCTTCGGATCGACCTTGATGGACTCGGCAGCAACCTTGTCGAACGACTGCACGTCGATGAGGTGGTCGATGAGTCCCTCCTCGTGGAGCTTCACCATGTGGGCGGTGATGCCACCGAGGGCGAAGGAAGCCTTCACGTTCTGGTCGATCATCGTCTGGCGCAGATACTTCACAACGGCCAGCGAGGCACCACCAGAACCGGTCTGGATGGAGAAGCCCTCCTTGAAGTAGCCACTGTTGACAATCACCTTGCAGGCCTCCTTGGCGAGCAGGATGTCGCGCGGGTTCTTGGTGTCGCGGATGGCACCCGAGGCGATCTTGGAAGAATCGCCAACGGAATCGACAACGACCACCCAGTCCACGTCGTGCTCAGAGATGGAGGTCGGCGTGTTGGGATAGCTCACGAGGTCGTCGGTGAGGATCACCACATTGTCGGCATAGCGGGCATCGGGAAGGGCGTAGCCCAGCGAGCCACAGATGCTCTTGGCATTCTCGGAACGGGAGAAACCGCAGGAGTTGCCCATCGGGTCGCAGGAAGAAGCGCCGAGGAAGGCCACGTCGATATGGATGTCGCCATTGGCGATGGCAGAGCCACGGCCACCATGGGAACGGAACACCACCGGCTCCTTGAGGATGCCATGGCTGATGGCCTTGGCCAGCTCGCCACGCATACCGGAGGTGGAGATGCGGGTCACGACGCCATTCTTGATGTGCTCGATGAGGGGCTTGTGGACGTCGTTCAGGCTGGAAGCAGCCACGTGGAGGTCCTTGATGCCCATCTCGGCGATCTTGTCCATCACCATGTTGAGCACCTTGTCGCCACCACGGAAGTGGTGGTGGAAGGATACCGTCATGCCGTCCTTCAGGCCGGAACGGCGGATAGCCTCCTCCAGAGAAACCACCTTCTGGCTCTCAGCCTGATACTCCTTGCGGGGCGTGGTGATCTTACGCTCCTCGCTGTGATAAATATTCTTCTTCAGGTGCTCGGCCATCTCGCCGATCAAAGCCTGTCTTTCCTCTAAATTGCTCATGCCAAATCCTCCTTCTTTATAACTCCTGCCGCAACGGCCAAATCAATCGTTCTCTGTGCGCGAAGGACGACGGGGCGGTCGACCATCTTACCGTTCAATGCAATCACACCCGAACCGCGCTTCTCGGCCTCCTTGATGGCGCCGACGACGGCCATGGCCTTGTCGATGGCCTTCTGAGACGGGGTGAACACCTCGTTGACGATATCGATCTGGCGCGGGTTGATGATAGACTTGCCGTCGAAGCCCATCTTGTGGATCTGCTCCACCTCCTTGCGGAAGGTCTCCATATCGTTGAGGTTGGAATAGACCGTGTCGAGGGCGTCGATGCCAGCAGCACGGGCAGCCACGACGATGGTCTGACGGGCGAGCAGCAGCTCGATGCCCTCCGGCGTGCGCTGCGTCTTGAGGTTGGCGCAATAGTCCTCGGCGCCAAGGGCGATACCCATCATGCGCTTGGAGGCAGTAGCAATGGCATAGGCATTGACCACGCCCAGCGCGCTCTCGATGGCAGCCATGATCTTCGTGCGGCCAAGGCAGCCAATCTCCTTCTCCACGCGCTCGATCTCGGCCTCCATCTCACGCACCTCATCGGCGGTCTCCGTCTTCGGCATACGAACCACATCGACGCCAGCCTTGACGACGGCCTCGATGTCCTTCTTGCCATACGGCGTGGAGAGCGGGTTGACACGCACCACCATCTCGGTCGTGCCGTAGTCGATGGTCTTCAGCGCGTTGTAAACGAGCAAACGTGCGGTATCTTTCTCAGCCATCGTCACAGAGTCCTCCAAGTCGAGCATAATCGAGTCGGGACCGTAGATGAAGGCGTCCTGCATCATACCGGGGTTGTTGCCCGGCACGAACATCATAGTTCTTCTTAATCTCTGCATACTTCTTCTGTCGGTTACTTTGTTCTGTTTAGACTTCCGTTAGTATAGATTCCAAGGATACGTGGTCGAGGACTAATCCTCCCAGACATCCTTGCCCGTGGCTCTGACTGCAGCAGCGGTGACGCGCGCACGAATGGTGCAGTCGAGGGCACCCTTGTCGGTAGCCTTCACATGGGCCTTCTTCACGCCCAAATTCTCCAATGTCTCTTTGATGACCTTGCGAATCTGGCCGCCGAACTGGTACTCTACCGTCGAGTCGAGGTCGATCTGAAGGCTCTCTTCCTCCGAGGGGGTAATCTGAACCAGGATGTCACCTGACTCCAAAGTCCCCGCGAATGCATTCTTTACTTCCATATCGTCGTTATTTGGTTTAAACGTATTCTATTTTATTAAGGAAATACGGCTGCACAAAAAAACGCGGAGGCGTGGGGAAATGAATGACCGAGAACAACCGCCCATCCCTGTAGTGGATTTCTGCTGTTACCTTTCATCAATTACCTTACGCTCCCGCGAGTAGTGCATTGCTGGCAGATTGCGTACAATCGCCCGTGATTCCTAATCACGGTGCAAATTAACAACGTTTTTTTGAAACCACCAAATCTTTTGCAACTTTTTTGAATACAAAACGCAAAATAATCTTAATAAGGGGAATTCGGGCTCAAGAAACGCACCAGAAGGCATGTTTTTCAGCCATTTAGCAATGGCGCGCCGAAGGGGCGCAGACGCCTGGGCAAGTCGGAGGGGGACGGCGTCTTCGGGGCCTTTGTCACTTCCGCTTGCTCAGGGGCACGTCGTACTCGAAGACCTTGCCGTTTTTCACATAGTAGCGGTCGTTGAACTGCTCGCGGGTGCGCTTCCAGCGGTCGTGGCTCCAGAGCCAATAGGCCGGGTGGGCGCAGATCGTGTGCTCCAGCATCAGGAAATAGCGGTCGGTCAGCTGGTTTTCCTCAAACTGGCTGGGATCGAGGGTGATGAGCTTGAACTCGGCCTCGTAGTAGCCACGGCGCGGACGGCTGACCTCGAGGTAGAAGACGGCCTGGTCCAGTTTGCGCGCGATGCGCTCCGTGCCCGAGAGCACGGGGGTGTCGTGGTGGAGGAAGTCGCACCAATGGTGGATGTTGAACCAGAAGGGCTTCTGGTCGGAGATGTAGCCGACGACGGTCGGGATGCCTTTCTGGCGATAGGCGATGATGCGCCGGATGGACTCGGCCATGGGGATGCTCACCGCGCCGAAGCGCTGGCGGATGGTCAGAAACATCTTGTCCATGCCCGCATTCTCCAGCGGATGGTAGATTTGGCCGCACTGACCCTTCTGCGAGACCCACAGGGGCAGGGACGTGACCCACTCCCAGTTGCAGTAATGGCCCAGGTAGATGGCGCAGGACTGGCCCCGAAGGAGACATTCGTCCACACGGTCGGTGCCCTTGAAGACCATGCGGCGGCGAATCTCCTTCTCGCTGATGGAGAACAACTTGATGGTCTCCACCGCATAGTCGCAAAACCAATGGTAGAAGTCTTTCTCTATCTGCCGCAGGTCGGCCTCCGTGCGATCGGGGAAGGAGGAGCGCAGGTTTTTCCACACGACGCAGCGGCGGTAGTGGACGACGTGGTATATCAAGAGATAGATGGCGTCGCTCAGCACGTAGAGCAGGCGCAACGGCAGCAAGGAGAGGCCATAGAGGAGGCCATAGACCGTATAGTAAAGTATCTTCTGCATAAAAGTCGGTATGGGTTAGTTGGTGGAGGCGGCCTCGGGGGCGCCGTCCTGGTCGTCGGCAATGCGGATCGTCCCCTTCATGATCGTGAGGTCGTCGCGCTCGAAGCGATAGGTGGGCGAGGCCAGGGAGTTTTCCTCCTTATAGTCGGGACTGGCCACGTCGAGCACGCCGCACACCAGGTCGTAGAGCAGGTCGTTGGTCCAGTATTTGTCCTTGTTGGCACGGAGGGCCTTGGCCCGCTCGGGACGGCGCGCCACATACTCCTCGCTCATCCACACCATCAGGGGGATGTAGGTGTAGCCGAAGCCCCAGAAGTTGGGCAACCGCTGGCGGTTGGGCACGACGCCATGGTCGCTGCAATAGATCATGCCCTGGAGGTGGCACTTCGCCCGCAGCGTGTCGAAAGCCTGCCGAAGGACGCTGTCGGTGTAGTGGAGGGAGTTCTTGTAGTTGAGGACCAGGTCGTGGTTGTCGGCATCGCCCCACTGGCGGCAGGCCTCGGGGAAGCGGTTCTCGTAGTTGAAGTGGCTTCCCTTAAGGTGGAGCACCACGAGGTTGTTGCGGGTGGGATCGACCTCGTCGAGGAAGTCCAGCAGCGCCTCGTCATAATACTTCTTGCCCAACTGCTGGTTGGTCCACTTGACCACGTCGGAGGTCTCGGCGACCAAGGTGACGGGGGTATCGGCGGCACCGAGATGGCCCTGGTTGCTGTACCAGTGGACCTTGTAGCCCAGGCGCTTGGCGATATCGACGATGGAGGTGGAGGTGTAGAACTGGCCGCCATCATACTGGTTGAAGGCGGTGAGGGCTTTCTCCAGCGAGGGCACGGTCTGGATATCGCAACTGTAGGCGTGGGGGAAGAGGACGCAATGGGCGCTGTCCTCGCTGAGGGCGCGCATCCAGGGGGTTGTGTCCTCCGCCATCGGCACAAAGGCGCTCATATACTCGCGTGTGGCCGACTCGCCGATGACCAGCAGGAAGGTGTGGGGGGCGGACAAGGGATGGAGGGCCCGGGCCTCCAGGTGCTCCATGCGCTGCTGCTGATTCTGAACATAGCGACTGTTGCTGCGCGCGTATTCGCTCACGTCGAGGTAGAGCTTGGCCAGTCCCGTGCGGGAGAAGAGGCTGTGGCGGGGCTTGAAAAGATAATGGGCCACCGCGCCCAGCAGGACGACGATGAGGGCGCTGCTCCATAGCGAGGCAGCACCGACGGCCAGCGGTTGGCCGATCAGGACAAAGGCCAGGACAAGGCCTGACAACAAGACGAGGCCGGCAAGGGTCTTCCACAAAGGGCTGGAGCGGAAAAACTCGATGATCTCGTTGTAATTGGTCTGACGGATCAACAGCATGCCATTCATGTCGATGACGTGATGGTAGAGGAGGTAATAGCCTATCAGAAACAGCGGGGCGACGAGGGACAACACCAGCAGCGGAGCCACGCAGAGGGAGGGAAGAAGGACGGAGAGACCAGCCAGGATGCCAAAGAGATAGATGGCAAAGGCGGGGTCGATCTGGTTGTCGTAGTCGGGGGAGATCTTGCGGTAGGTCAGATGGTAGGTCAAGGGGAAAGCCGCGGCCCAGAGCTCGGCGACGATCCAGAGTTTCAGCACCGCCGACTGCAGGACGCAGGTCTCCGTCACGGCCAGCGGAAGCACGGCCACGAGGGAGGCGGGCAGGTAACGCAACAGTTGTTGTAGTTTGGCACTGGGCGAAATGCCGTGGTTGCAGGCACGATAGAGGGCGTAGTTGCCCAGCCAGAGCAAGCATGCCAACCCTATTTGTCCCCAAATATGCTCCATAGTTTTGTCTTATATATATAATGAGAGAAAAGCATGAATGCTGTACCCGTCATGGTGGGCAGGTCAAAGCACCACGCCGACGGCCACAGGAGTTGGGCTCGTGGCGCACGACTCGATCACGCTTGTTCCCTAAGCTTTTTCTCTATTATCTTGGACACCAAAACCAATTGGTAGATCACTTCCTGAATGGCCCCAAGGAGGCCACGCTTGCCGTTTCTGAAACCGCCACGGAAGAAGAAACTGGCGATGAAGCGGAACAACGGGCGGGTGAACAACGCCACAACGCCAAAGCCTCGGTCGGCCTTCTTGTCCACTTCGCTGTCGGTATATTGGTTCATCTTCGCTATCAACTGGACGGTGGTCTCATCGGCCAGGTGCAGCATCTTGTATTGTCGCGGGGCCTTCTCCACCCTGCCGTTGACCTTGGGAAAGGTATGGACATAGGGAGGCCACTCGGTGCCCTCGCGGATGAAGAAGCGCAACTGATAGTCGTTGGACCATCCCCGGTTATAGACACCGAAGATCTTGTTGAGACGGGCGATGTAAAGTCCCTTCACGCCATCATCGGCCTGGGTGCGCTCGTAGAGATACTTCCGCAATTCGGGAGTGATAATCTCGTCGGAATCGACCACCAGCACCCATTCGCTCGACGCACTCTGGATGGCAAAGGTGCGGGCTGGTTCTGCACTCACGCAGTCGCCCTTGGGATAGGTCACGATCTTGCAGCCATAGCGCTGGGCAATCTCTACGGTACGGTCGGTCGATTCCATGTCGCAGACCACGATCTCGTCGAAGTCCTTGACTGCTTCGAGACACTCGGCCAAGTGGCGCTCGGCGTTATAAGTGTTGATGACTACTGAAATCATATACGGCAATATCATCTGCAAAAGTACGAATTATCGCCGAACGACACAAATAATTGGGCCAAATACTTTCTGCGGGGGGCTGGAGGAGGAGCGGAGGGAACGAGGGGGGAAAGGTCACTTGCCCCGCAAGCGACACATCAGATAGGGCACAGCCAGGCGCGCCACAAACAGGAGGCGCTGGGGGAAGGGAATCACCTCGCAGACCACCCGGATATTGTCGAGCAAGCCTTTGGAACGGGAACGGTTGGAGACGCCGCCCGTATCAAACACGGACACGGGGAGAGGGACATACTGGAAGCGGGCACCGCGCTGATATTGAAGGAGGAAGAACTTGAAATCGGCAGAGAGACGATGGCGGATATCAAAGGGAGTGTCGAGCAGGCAGGAGCGGCGGGTCAACACGCTTTGATGGCAGAACAACATCCGATGGTAGAGGCGGTACTGGCGCGGCGCGGCCTTCACTACGCCGCCCTTCACCACATCGCCATAGACCACGTCGGCCTGCGCTGGATCCACAGCGTCGAAGAGGCGCTGAAGGACGTCGTCGCTGGCGAAGGTGTCGCCTGCATTCATGAAGAGAATCCAGTCGCCCGTGGCCATCCGCACGCCTTTGTTCATCGCGTCATAGATGCCCCGGTCGGGTTCGCTGACCCACGACTGGATAGCGGCGGCATGGCGCTTGATGACGGCCACCGTGCCGTCGGAGGATTGGCCATCGACCACCACAATCTCCTTGTCGGCGTAGCGCTGGGCAAGCACACTCTGCAGCGTTCGTGCCAAGAGCGACTCGGCATTGTAGGTCACGGTGATGATGGACACCCTGGGATGCGTCTCGCTGGTCTTCGTGGACTTTATGCTTTATCTATCATTTCCATTCGTTGGTTCGTCTTTTATGTCTATGGCATAAGATCTACTGGGCTTTGCCCATCCTGCGGGTGAAATACATCGAGAGGGCGAAGAAGAGCGCACCCGTAGGCAGTCCGACGAGGGCATCGACGAGGTAGTGGGCTTGGATATAGACCGTGGCACAGCAAAGGAGGACATAGAACGGGGCGAAGGCCAGGAGCAACTTGTAGTTGCGGGCGTGCCAGACAAGGAGCATGCAGACCGTGCTGATGCCCACATGGGAACTGGGGAAGGCGGCCACGGGACGCTCGCCAGCCTCCTTGGCCTCCTCGACGAGCTGGTAGAAGAGGCCCGCAGGGTCGCCAGGGGACGGGAGGCAGGCGGTGTGGGTATTGAAATAGTCGTGGAGACTGGGGAAGACGCCCGCTACAACGTTCTCCATGCCAATGGCATGATAGTAGAACGTGGGGCCCACGACGGGCACGAAGATGAAGATCAGGTAGAAAAGGAAGAAGGAGATCATCACCACCGACGACGCGCGCTCAAACTCCCGGGGACGGCAGAAGAAGTAGTAGAACACGGTGAGGGCTATCATGGGGTAGTAGCTGAAATAGCCCATATCGAAGGCCTCGCTGAACCAGGGCGAGGGTAGCCACTCGTGGAAGAGCAAGGCGGGCTGGCAACCGAACAGCGTCTGCTCCAGCGTGGCGAAGACGTGGTCGAGGTTGGGGAGCGCGCGGTTGATCTCATAGATGTCGGGATACCATACGCCGAGCAGGCTCATCTGGCCCGCTATGCGGAAGAGGCGCGTCAGACGGCTGGGCCACAGACGATAGACCAGCCAGAGGGCAGCCGTCATGGCAAGCACGCGCACACGGCCCATCACCAGCAGATTGGCTTCGGGCAACTTCGTGTATAAGAACAATATCAGCAAAAGCGTGAGGGCAAGGTAGGCCATCACCACCCACTCGACGACCAGCAGGCCGCGGACGGGCTTCTTCTCCAGCGACACCAAGTCGCGGACAAAACCTTTGATTCCTTTTTCCATTCTTTCTTGTTCGTTTCGTGCCAAACGGTCCCCTACCCTGCCACCACGGCAAAAGGGCGGACCTTCGGCGTCGACATACTACGTCGCATCATAGGCTATCGACCTACTACGTCATAACATAAGCTATCGACATACTACGCGTAATATAGACTATCGACATACTACGTCGTAATATAAACGAGGAAAATGGAGAATTATTTCAAGTGGCGCATACTAAAAAATCCCCTTCCGAGGACTGATGCCTCGAAAGGGGAAGGGAAATAGAAGGAAGTCATGGGCGCGCATAGTAGTCGCCCAGACTACAAATGAAGTCGATTACTTGACAACCACCTTGCGGCCATTGACGATGTAGAGGCCCTTCGGCAGCGTGTTGAGGTCGAGGTTGCGACCCACCAGCTCGCCATTGAGCGTATAGACATCGCCCTGGCGGGCAGCGTCGTTGATCTCGACACCATCAACTCCGGCTGCGGCAGCATCGAGCAGGATGATGTCGGGAGCCTGCAAATCGTCGCCGCTCATCGTCACCGTCTTGTTGGCGGCGTTGAGACCCACCATCGTGACATAGATGCCATAGAGGCCGTTGCCAGCAGGAATATCGACAGAGAAGTGGCCGTCGGCATCGCTTTCGAGCAGGAAGTTGCCCGTGGCGCCAGCAAGACCCAGCACATTGATGGTGGCACCCATCAGCGGCTCGGGATCGGCCTCGCCACGCTTGGCGTAGATCGTGCCAGAGAGCGTGTTCAGACGGAGGAGCGTAGCCTCGCGGACGAGCGACTGCTGGTCGAAGGTGACGGCGGTCGTGTCGCTCTGATACTTCTCCTTGACGAAGATGAGCTGGTACTCGCCCTCGGCATCGCGGACGTCGAGTGCGTAGTTGCCATTGTCGTTGGTCTCGGTCGTGAGCACCATGTCGCCCTGGACGAGCTTCACGGTCACATCGTCGAGAACGTCGGTGGTGGCACCATTGAAGCCCTTCACGCAACCCGTGAGACGGAACGGACGAGCCATCTGGTGGTCGAGGACGACATCGCCTTTGAGGAAGTCAACGGCGACGGTATCGGTCTTGTAGGTGTCGAGCTTGAAGATGGCGTTGTACTTCAGCAGCGGCTGAGCAACCTTCATCTGGTAGTAGCCCTCCTCATTGGTCATGCTGTTATAGACGACGTCGCCACTCTGGAGCTGGACGAAGACATTGGCGAGGGCCACACCCTTGCCATTGGTGACATGGCCTGAGAGCTCGTTCGTGCTCTGTACCTCAAGATACATCACCGGCGACTCGTTCTGGTCCCAAGAGGCATTGGCCAACTTGTCGAGGTTGTCATCGCCACGGTAGAAGGAGTTTCTCACCTTCTTGTCGGTGACGAAGGCCATCTTCGTGTACTCGCTGGCCTCAACATGGAAGGCGAGACGCAGGTTCTTGCCCGTATAGCGGAAGCCCTCGGGGATCTCAACGACGATCACCTCGGCAGGATTCTTCTTCGTACCATCCTTCTTGACCTCGAGCGTACCGTTATAGACGCGGGTCATAGCGGTCGTGTCGGCAGCGACAAAACCGAGCTCATAGTCGTCGTCGGTGTTCTCGATATAGACGCGCAGGTTGGCCTCATACTCCTTGGTGGTGAAGCCACTCTGGTAGCCGCGGAAGGCGATGCGCTGGATCGTAGAACCAGCGGGGATGCCGAGCTGGTCGGCCGTGTAGATGGTCTGGCTCTCAGAGTTCTTGTCGTAGAGACGGACAGGCACGGCATAATCGGCAAGGTTGGTCGAATCGAGCACCTGCACGCTGCCACCCGTTGACTCCGGAGCAACGACATACTGGAAGAGCGCGGACTGAGTGGTCGTGCCATGGGCAACGATCTTGGCACGGAGGACCATCTCGCCCTCGGCGTGCGGCGTGTAGCGGAAGTTGAGCGTCGCCTTCTCGCCTGCCTTCAGAGCGGGCGTGGCATAGGAAACTTTCTCATAGCCCTCGCCGTCCACCAGGCTGGCCGTCCAGGCACCAGCCTCCAGGTCGGTAGGCTCGATGTTCATCACATCGACCAAGATGTTGGAGCGGTTGTTGACCGTGAAGGTCTCCGGCATCGTGACGTTGTCGATATAGACTCCGTGGCCCTCCTTCAGGGAAGCGTTGACAGCCTCGGCGAAGCTGCTGACCTCCTGCTTGTAGGGCTCGTAGCCGATGGCCTCGGCACGGAAGGTGTAGGCGCGGTCGGTCTTGAAGACGTTGAGCTGATAGCTGCCATCCTCGGCCGTGGTAGCGGCGTACTGCACGTTGTCGGCAGTGAGCGTGACGTTGGCATGGGCGATAGGCGTACCGTCGGCCTCAGCAGTCACGACACCCGTGAGCGGCGTGGAAGCCGTGCTCTCCGTGACGAAGGTGATGACAGGAGCACCATCCTCGGAGAGAGTGAAGTCCTTGTCGGTGAGGTCGGAATCAGACTTGCGATGAACAGACTGTCCCTGAAGGTAAGACTTGTCGGTCTCGAAGCGTACGTTGGAATAGCCTGACGGCACGTCGGCGTGCATGAAGATACTGAGGTTGCGGCCGTCATAGACGAAGGAGTTCTTGAACGTGATGTTCATCATCTCCGCGGTCTCGGTCTTGTTGCCAGCGATCGGGAAGGTGCAGACATCGTCGAAGACCTGCTGCATCGTGTCGGTATTGTGGACAGCGAAAGGCGAGGTAAACACGGCATCGTCGGTGTTGCACATCCACACCTTCAGGTTGGTGGGAAGTTCCTTGCTTTCGTTCCATCCACGGATGATGACACCCTTGATGCGGGTGCCTGGCTCCAGGCCCAACTGAGCGGCCTTGTAGATGGCGTCGCTCTCGCTGTGCTTATAATAAGGAGCAACGGGGGTGCTGTTGTTGGTGACGGGGAAGGTGGGGTTGCCGACCTGGACGAGGCTGTTGCTCGTCTCGGCAAGTACCTGCACTGCCACGGTGTCGGAGGTGAACAGAATCTGACCACCCACCTCGAAGGCAGCATAGTAGTTGGCCGTGCCACCCTCGTGCGGCGTGAACGTCAGGTCGAACAGGCGGCTCTCGCCAGCGAGGAACTCAGCCTCGGCAGCCGTAGCCACCTTCTTGCCGTCGCGGTAGAGGCTGACGGCGTAGGCACCCTTGGCCATATCGGCCGGGTGGTTGTTGACGATTCTCACGCTGGCCTGGCTCTCGCTATTGACGGTAGCCACGGTGGGGAGGTTGAGAAGCTGGAACATCACGTCGTGGGAAATCTTCGCATAACCCATGCCGTAGATGTTGTCGAGGCGCGCACCAGCCGACTCAAAGGCGAGGTAGAGATTGCCTGCGGGCAGGTTCTCGACCGTGTAGGAACGGAACTCGCCACTGTAGCGAGAGTCGGAGATGAGGTTGAAGGGACTGAACGTGTTGTTGTCGGTACCCGTACCCTCGATGGTGTGGGCAAGCGTCCAGTTCTTTCTGTCGGTAGAATAGTAAACGCGGAGGAAGGTAGCGTCGTCACGGCGGGCAGCATCGAAATGGAGCACGTCGCCACTCTTCACCTTCAGCATCGGCGTGATCAGACGCGTAGGCTCTACGTCATACTGCGCCTGGGCGCAATAGATGTTGTTGGGGAGGTTGGCCTGCAGGGGGGAAATCGCTGATGAACCAACTTTCGCCGACGATGTAGCCGGCCGGCATCTTGCCATTCTCGAAGTTGGCATACATCTCGTTTGCTGCCACAGAGGTAGCCGAGAGCGCGATCTCCACGGTGCCACTGTTGGTCTCCAGCGTCAGCGTGCCCTGGTTCTCCGTACCCACCTGTCCGAAGGTGATGGGGAAGGTCAGCGCGGCGTGGGGAGCGACCTGCTGGGCCTTGAAGGCGGTGGAGAATCCACCCGTCATCGAGACATTGGTGATATCGAGCGGCGTAGCACCGTCGTTGCGCAGGAGATAGGAATAGGTGACCTCGCCCTGGACAATGCCCAGGTCGATGGCGTCGCCTACGGGCTTGCCACTACGGTCGAGCATCGTTGCCACGGGCTCGTAGGGATAGGCCTGGCGCTCGCCACAAGGCGTGAGCTCGCCCGTGAGGTTGTCGCGGACGGCGTAAGCATAGTTCTTGGGATAAGAAGCGTAAGGCAGGGTGACAGTCAGCGTGGCAGTGGTCTCAGCGCCGAGGGCGAGATCCTCCGTCATGGCCGTCGTGCCCACCACACGGTTGTTGAGCGTGGTGTTGACCAGGGAGAGCGAGTAGTTCTCATCGCCCACCTTGAGGTCGCGCTGTCCGTTGTTGCGGAGCTGGACGGAGTAGTTGAGCGTGAAGTTGCCATCGCTTGCCGCATCCACATACTCGGGATTGCCATCGCTCACCTTCAGCACCTTCATGCGAGGCAGCGGAGTCACCTCAGCCGTCGTGGCCGTCACATTGTCGATCAGGACGCTGTTGCCACGGATACCGATGTAAGTGCCCTCGGCCATCTCCGGCACGGTGATGGTGCAGAAGCGGTCCTCGGAGAGCTCGGGAACCGGCATGTCGATGAGACCATCGGTCGTGAACTTACCGTCCTCGAAGTTGACATAATAGAACTTGATATCGCTACCATAGTTCAACGCCTTCACATCGACGGTGACCGTACCTCCGACAGGAGGAAGCACCAAGATGTCGTTGAGCGTCTGGGTCTGGGTGAGACTGTCCGTCACCGTCTGCGAACCGATGTGCAGGCAGCCCGAATCGTCCACGCCGCCCGTAGCCTGATAGGCGTACTGGACGTAGTAGGTGTTGGAGCGAACCACCATCGCATCGACGATATGGCCCCAGCCCAAGGGCGCAAACTCCGGGTCGGAGGTGTCGATCGGCGAGTTGAAGTCGTACTTGTACGGACTTTGTGTCTGCGCCTGTACGTTGTATCCGGCAAAGAGCACGGTGAGCAGGAGCAGCAGATGTCTGATTCTGTACATAGTTATTATTGTTTTAATGATTGGTTAAAGGGACAAGCAGACCCGCTCTGGGAGCGTTGGTTGGTCTGCTTGTCCTCTTGCTATGAATCCGATTACTTGACTACCACGTGGAAGACATGCTCGGCGACGCGCACGAGATAGGTGCCGCGCTGCACATGGAAGGTCTTCTTATCGACGTTGTCGGCCTTGGCCACCTGACGTCCGTCGGTAGTGAGAATGGTGACGTCGCTGCCATTGGCATTGCTGACGGTCACGGTGCCGCGACCTGTCATCACATTGAGTCGGCTCTGGGTCAGCTCCTCTACGCCGAGCGTGATGCCGGCCTCGTTGCTGAAGGTTGACTCGCCCTCGTCATAGACGATGGTGATGGTGTAGATGTCGCCATCGTTGCCTGCGTCGCTGAAAGAAGTGGCGTTGGCGTTGGCCGTTCCGATCTTCTCGCCGTTGCGATAGACATTGTAGTTGAGGATGGTCAACTGACCCTCGTGATAGGTGATGTCGTCGATGAAGAGAGCCAACTTGTTCTCGCTGACGCAACGGATAGCGAAGTACTTCGTGCCCTCGGGCAGGTTGGCCTCGTAGTTGTACCAAGCGTCACCCTCAGCCTCGTGGGTGCTGATGAGCTTGAAGTCCTCGACGTTGTCGCCGGTGGTGGAGTAGAGGATCTCGAAGGCCTCCGGTGCGTAGGTCAGGGAAGCAGCCTTGGCCCAGAAGTCGATCTTCTGTGCACGACCGTCGAGCTCCGGAGAGATCAGCCAGTCGTCGCTCTTGCCACCATCGTCGGCAGACTCATTGTAGGTACCCCAAGAAGAGATATACTGCGTGCCCGAGTGAGCTACGAAGCGCGGGAGAGAGCTGAGACCCATCTCGACGGGATCGAAGATGATGTAGGCCATCGGATCTCCGCAATGCGGGAAGAGGAAGCCACTGATACCGATCGTCGGCAACTTGTCCCCATCGACTGTCTTCCAGTCGCCGATCTTCTCGCCATTGCTCCAAGCCAGGTAGCTCTCGAAGTCCTCCACGACGGTGCGGGAAGTATTCGTCGGCTTCGTCCAGGCCAGGTTGATGTTGTTGCCCTCGCGCTTAGCCGACAGGTCGGTGACGGTGGGCAGCTCCGGCTCCTTGACGTTGATGTTGACTTTCGCCGTTGTGTTGTCGCTGGGATCATCATCCTCGCTGGCGGGCTGTACGGTAGCATAGACCTCACACTGGCCTGCATCCTCCACCTTCGGAGTGAAGTTGAGGTAGTAGGTCTCTGAGCGGAACGGATCCAGCGGACCACCCTTCTGGCTGGCCACCTTGCGACCGTTGAGGTAGAGGTCGATCGTGAAGTTGTCCTCCACGTTCTCGCCGATGTTGCGGACGGTGACGCCGGCCTCCATTACGTTGCCGACCGTACCCGTGAGCGTAGGCTTCGTGCTGACGGCACAGAGGTTGTGGCCAAGCACGTCGTAGATCTCCACGGCGTCGAAGCTGAGGCGCTGGAGCTCCTTGTCGTTGCACTCACCGAGGAACTTCAGTACGATGAAGTCGTAGGCGGCATAGTCGCCAAGGTCCACAACCTCCTCGATCCACTGGCGGTCGCCCGTGAGCTTACTGTAATCGATATCCTTGAGTTCGACGGTCTTGTTGTCCGGCGTCATGACCTCCAGGCGCAGGTGGTAGTCCAGGCCCGGTACGCCATTGTGCCAGAAGCGCAGCACTGGATTGGCAGCACCCTTGAGAGAGATCTTGCCCGAGTTGAAGGAAGCCACTGTTCCCTTTTCCTTCGGCGTCCAGTCGGCAGAACCGATGATATCGTCGGCAGAGTTGTAGCTCTTCGGCCAGAAGCAGTCGTCGGTATCCACCCACCAGAGGCTGTTGTCGAGGTTGCCCTTGCGGAAGGACTCTCTGAACGGCAGCGTGTAGGGAGCACCCGAGATGACCAGGTTGGACGCCTCATACTCGCCCTCGCCTACGTCGGAGACACCGCTCACGGCGAAGTAGTGGAGATCCTGCACGCCGTACATAGGAACCTGCGGCTGGTAAGAGAGACCCTTCACACCCTCCTTGAGGATCACGAAGTCGAGGGCCTCCAGGTCGAGCGTATAGATATTGTACGTGAGCTCATCGGGCTCCACATAGCCACCGTTGACACCCAGGGTGCTCGGAGCCTTCCAGTCGACCGTGATGGCATCGAGGCCAGACGTGGCGCGGACATCCGTCGGCATACCGGGAATGTCGAATCCGATATAGGCACGACGCTCGGCAGGCTCGCCGGCCTCGTCGCCCGAATAGACGGTGATAATATAGGTATTGAATCCATCCAGGGCGCCATTGTCGGTGAAGGTCAGCTGCTGACCCGGCGTGACGTTGGTGAACGTGTGGATGAGGTCCTCAGTCTCCGCACGGCGGCGAACCTCGATCTTGGAGATGGCAGACAGCGTCTGTCCGTTGATGGCCTTGGTCGGGGCACGGAAGGTGAGGGTAGCCTCGCCCACTCCGTAGTCGCCCGGAACGATGGTCAGGTCGGTCACGGTATCAGGAGAGCTGAGCAGCGGGCCCTCGGTGACGAGGATGCTGTCCACGTAGGTGCGGTAGCCGTCCACAGGACTCTGGTCGTGGAGACCGAAGTGATAGACACCGTCAGCCTTGACCGTCACGGTCGTCTTGAGGTTGACCCACTCGTTCTCGGGAAGGTTCGTTCTCGGAACGATCTCGGTATAGGTAGAGGGATCGAGGCCCTCGCCGAAGGAAGCACCAATCTGCTGGAGATAGCTGGTCATACCGCGGCGGGCACTGAAGGAGAAGTTGTACTTGCGGCCCGGGGTGAGGTGGATCTCCGGCGTGATGAGCCAGTCGTCGCTGGCCTGCATTGAGCTGAACGTACAGTAGGCTACGCCATTGGTGGCGTTATACTCCCACGTGCTACCATCGTTGTTGGCATCGACGATGGTGAAGAGGTTGAAGTCCTCCTCCGTATTGAAGTACTCCTCATAGGGCACCTCGCAGGCGTCGCCGATGAGAATCTTGTTGGAGGTGGCCTGTGTGCCGTAGAGACCCTCATAGACCGGGGTCACGACATAGAAGAAGGAAGTGAGCTTGCCCTTCTCGAGGGTTTCCTCAAACTTCACCTTGGTGTAGTTCTTAGCCACCGTCACGCGACCCGGGTAGCGGACGATGTCGTAAGTGACCTGCGGACCATTGACATAGCCACCGTGTGTACCCTGCGTCGGCGCACGCCAAGTCAGCGTGGACTTCATCGTCTCAGGGTCGATCTTCAGTTTCAGAGAGGAGACAGCCTTGGGGTTGTCCGGTCCCACCCATGCGGTGGTCTTTGCCAGCGGGCTACGTCCTGCGGCATTGGTGGTGGCAGCAAAGATGACGTTGTCGCCCTTGGGGGCCGTGATGTCGATGCTCACCTTCTCGCCCGGCTGGCACGACTTGGTCACGGGCTCTCCATTCTCGATACGCACGGAAGCGGTCAGCGTGCCCGTCAGCGCTTCGCCACCAAACGTCGTGGTCGGAGCGGTGAACGTAGCCACACCACTGGTGCTGCCCTTGGAGAAGGAGACAGAGAGGTCGTTGATCTTGGCCGGCGCATTCACGTCGGTCAGGGCCTCCGCCACGGTGAGACAGACGACCTCCTCGCCGTCGGGGAAGTCGGCCACCTTCGTAGCCTTTGCCGTCAGGGTGTCCACCTCGTAGAGACCCGAGGGCGAGTTCTCAAACGAAGCAGCCCAATAGAGCTTGTCCGTATTGCGGTCGAAGGCGGCACTCTGCAGGTAGAGCGGATAGAGACCCGTAGGACCGATCTCGGTCACGGCACCCGTGGTACGGCTGATCTTGCAGAGCTTACCCGTGCTGCTGATACCGTACATGCTACCCTTGGAGTTGATGGCAAAGCCGAGGAAATAGACATCCAGGTTGCCGATGGTCTGCGTCGTCAGGCTCGCATAGTCGATGACGTTGAGCGCATAGCCCGAGAAATCGCTGTTGTAAGCGATACCATACACCTTATTAGTAATAGGATCGACATCGGTGTCGAAGCAATAGAGGTCTGGGCGGTTGCTGACATCCTCGGTACGCGTCATCTCCCAGGTGTCCATGTCGTACTCATAGTACTGACCCATGATCTCGCCGAGGAAGCTGAAATAGCTCACGAAGCGGAACATGCCATCCTTGAACACACCACCACCGTTGGCGTCGAGGGCAGCGCCGCTGCAGAGGTTCTGGATCGTGATGGGGTTGGTGCCGCGGAACTGTCCCACATAGAAGGGAGTGGCGTCGCTGGGCAGGGTGTCCCACGACTTGGCATAGATGACGTTGCCCCAGAACTCCACGCCGTCTGCACTGGCGAGGCGTACGCGCTGGTTGGGGTTGGGCATCACGAGCGAGCGCGGTGTCTTGCGCAGTTTTCCTCCTTCGCGGTGCCACGGCTTGGCTCCCACGATGGGGCCGCGCTTGGCGGGCGTACCGGCCGGGTCGCCAACGCCAGGTCGCAAGACGCGCTGCGCCTTGGAATCCTGTGCCCACATCGGAAGTATGGGCACGAACAGCAGCATCCATAGCGGAACTGCCAAGAGAAGGGTTCGTTTTTTCATAAGCTGATATTTATAAAACTGTTAGTTGATTTCTCGCCTTTCAAGAGGTCGGTTAGACCGTTTTGAGTTGGATTCAGTGCAAAAATAGCCAAATTTCCACCGAGTATGCTTGGTAACTATTCAGCAATAGTGTAGGCACGCACCTCCTACCATCCTATAACGACAGGATGGTATGGATGGCTTGCAGTTGCGACTGGCCGTTTTTCCATGCAGTGTCAGCAATGGAATGTATGGAAAAGAAAGCGTCTGCTCCATTGTCAGACCTGAAAATACACTTTCTGCTTTATCTTCAGTTTTCATTCCTCTCTCGCTCGCATTGTTGTCGGGTGGAATTGCGGGATTTTCCAAAGAAGTTGAATATGTAATCCCTGCATTTTGCGAGTCCCTTGCGAAGCCTCTCGAAGTTGGATCTTAGGTGGAGCAGGTTGGCTTTCAGCAGATCGTCAAGCTTGTCAAGCCAAGTTCTTTTGTCAATGAATTCATTTGGCCGAGTGTTTCTCTCATGAATGGCTTGTCTAAACAGGCTTGCCACCTCTTTCGACCACTGCTGTTTCGGGTCAAGCTCTGTCAAGTATTCCAACTTCGCGCAGAAGGTGGGCCAGGCACACTTGGTGATTCAAAAAGTCAAGGGCAAAATACGCGCTGTGCCTGTCGGTCACCGCCACCATGTTTTTTAGGGGCATCGCCGAACCTCTTTCAAGCACTTTTGACGAGCGGCCGGCAGCACGGAAGCAAAGCGTCAAGTATGTTGTTTGCGCTATCCACGCCCAATCAATTTCTTGTTGTTGTAGCAACCCGACTCATCGAAGCCCACAATGGGTGATTTCCTCAGCATGTCTTCCAGCAGCTTTTATGGCAGGCTTGGATTTCCTCATGGCCTCCTGCACAATGTTCTTTGATGGTGCCTTGGCTCATGTGGACAGAAAACACCTCTTCCATCAAAGAAGCCAGTCGCTCGTAAGGTATGCACTGCACCACGCTCAGGTAGGTCACGACGGCTCTGATGTTCTTGCCAAAAGTTACCTGGTTGCCCCGCTTGCGCGGCTCGTATCCTCTATTGCAACATCCGCAGGTGCAGGTCTTCTTGTAATGGCGATATTCTCTCACGACAGGCGCCAACGTTGGCAAATCCACGACTTGACTTACATAGTCAAGCTCTCCCGCTATGTCGGACAAGTCACTACCGCACTTTCGCGACAATATCCACTCATGCAGTCTTCCACAACATTCGGCTTTTCCGTCATATTTCTGTTGTGTGCCTCATGCCCAGGCTGCCCGCCAGGTTTAAGGCCGCTCTTTTTTCGCAAGGATTTTGTGCGCCGAATCACTTCGGCTTTCATCTTTTCTTTCAATGGAGGGGAGGAGTGCTACTGTTGTTTGAATTCTTGTCGGGCTTCTCATACTTTTTCCAGCCGCTTGCGCAGGCTGCGGTTCTCTTTTCGAAGCCTTTCCACGTTACGGCGCAAATTCGCATTCTCCGTATGTAGCGCATCGATGGCTTCATGCATCGACTGCATTCAGATGTCAGCCTTTTCAAGGCTTGCGATATGTCCGTAACTTGCTCATTCATAGATACAAAGGTACAAAAAATATCCGAGATACCCAAAAATAAAGTGTAAATATTTTATTGGTTTTCAATAAATTATCGCCTACTTGTTGTATCAGGATTATTGATAAAAACTCAAAGGGGTGTTATTGCTGAATAGTTACGTATGCTTGGAAACTAAGTTAAATCTCGTTAAATGCGGGCAAGATAGAACCTACTACCGAAATTTAGAACAACCTCGGGTGTCAAATGGTAACTTTTAGAAGAATCAAACTTTGAGAAGGGTAACAAAATCCGTCAAAACTAACCGCTATTTGAGGAAAAAGAAAGCAAAAATTACGAACTATTATTTTGTCATATCAAAATTATCTCCTAAATTTGCGCCGTCATCAATGGTTTTCCAGTCACGACAACAACATATTCTATTAACAACCTGTTGGCGGAATTAATTTAGTGCATACTTAATTCTGCCAATGGGCTTGTCGTTAATGAAGTTTACGTATTGCAGAATGGTAAGTGCACTAATTTTTTGCCAATGATTAGCAAACAAACCATTCGTTATTTTCGCGAAGTTTCTGATGACCAAGAACTGGTCTGTAAGTTGTGAGAATATTGTCTCAATCCTCTTTCTTGCCTTTGCAAACGGAATGAATGTCGGTTTCCAGTCCTTTTGGTTGAGCCGATACGGACACTCCAGTCTTATGTGTGCGGTTTCGAACAAGTCAAGCTGTACGTCAGCTCCAATATACCCTTTTGTCACCATAGATGCTACAGTCGTGATAAGTATGTCTTACATCCTTCATATAATGGAGGTCAGCCACACTTGCCTTTGACAGATCATAGAATGGATAACTCCACTTAACCCACAGAGAGCGTGTAACTTATAACCAAAATAAAAAGTATTCTGCGAAGCACAGAAGCCGAAGTCGGGAGCTTGCGAGAAATTGCCGGTACGTCCCATCTTGCAACGTTTTCCTCTTGCAACCCTACAAACCTCTATCGGCTTGGAGTCAACAAAGAATTGTTCCTCTCCGCCATCCATTTCCATGGCAATCCGCTTGCGCAGTTCCTCACACAGGCCTGCCGTTTTTTCTTCCTGCGGTCATTGAACTGTCTCCTTGATATGAGATTGGGAATGCGGTCCTTGTATTCTTGCAATTTATAGTCGAACAACCACTTCTCACTATCAATGCTCTCGGTCTCTGCCGTCAGGGATAGCGCCACCACTTCCAAATCCGAAAACTTGGGAACAGGACCACGACGTGGAACATTACCAGATTCATTGACGAGAATTTTCAGAGAATTGCTTGCATATCTCGAGTATTTTGACGAATTTTGTATAAAAAATTGTACATACGATGGTTTGAACTTAATGTTTTGAACACCACTAAGTTACTAAAAAATCAGCGACATGTACAACTTTTTACTCATGTTTATCAACTTAAATTAATTCCGCCAACGGGTATTAACAATAAAAAACGATTCTTATGAAGAAGATTTTACTAACTCTCCTCGCCCTTCTGACGGTAGCTCCGCTGCTGGCTCAGTCGGACACGCTGACGTTGGGCTATTGCAAGGGCGCAGTGGCCAGTGAAGGTATGGCCACCCAGAAAGGCAACACTTGGGTATCGGCTGCGATCCAGCTTCCTGGCGAAACCATGGAAGCCTACCAGGGCAACAGCGTGGCGCAAGTCAGAGTGGCTCTGTGCTCCCGCTCCAACATCGACACGCTGCGCGTCTGGGTGAGAAAGACGCTGAAGGGTGAGAACCTGGCCGAGGGCTACATCACCATGAAGACGGACACGCGCATCAAGAAGGGCTGGAACGTCGTGCAGCTCAACGCGCCCTACGCCATCACGGGCGAGCGCCTCTACATCGGCTTCGACCTGAAGCAGCGCGGCAGCACCACTGCCCTCTCCGTCGTGAAGCCGGGTCAGACGGGTTCCTTCCACTACAAGAGCACCTCTGATGCCTTCTGGGGCGACCGCCACGGACAGGGTGCCATCAGCGTGGAGGCCGTCATCGTGGGCAACAACCTGCCGAAGTATGACCTGGCCCTCACGGGTGCCAAGGCCATGCTCAACGCCACGACGGGATCCGTGACCATGAGCGGTACGGTGTTCAACAAGGCCACACGCCCCGTAAACAAGTTCACCATCACCACCACCGTGGCTGGCCAGAAGTTTGCCACGACCTTCGACAAGACCATCACCTCGGGCCAGTATCTCGACCTGAAGTGGACCATCAACCCGACCCTGGGAAGCGTCGATGGCGAGTCGGCCGTCAACGTCAACATCACCGACCTCGGTGGCGAGACCGATATCGACCCGACCAACAACGCGCTCGACATCGCCATGGGCTTCAAGCGCAAGGTGCTGCTGGAGGAGTTTACCACCGAGTCGTGCCCCAACTGCCCGCGCGTGGCTGGCTACCTCCACACCGCCCTGGAGAATCCCGATTATGAGGGCGAGGTCTTTGCCGCCGCCCACCACGTGATGTACTACACCGACTGGCTCACCACGAAGCGCAGCGTGGTCAATGGCGAGTATATCAAGACCGACCTCTACGACTACGCTTCCCTCTACAACGACCGCGGCACCTACGCTCCGGCCATGATGTTCGGCCGCAACGCCTGGTTCGACGCCATGTCCACGGCTGGCAACAAGTGCTGCACCTACATGCCCGGTTCCGCCATGGAGATCGAGAGCCTCATCCAGCAGATCCAGAGCGATCCCGCCAATATCATCATCACCAACCTCTCCGCACGCTACGGCGACAACGACACCACCATCGTGGTCCGCGTGGAGGGTATGCGCAACAGCAGCGCCAAGGATGGTTCGCGCATCACGGTCATGCTGACCGAGGACAACATCGCTGCCCACGGCCAGATGGGTGCCGAGGGATCGTTCACCCACCAGCACGTGACCCGTGCCATCAACTCTATCTGGGGGCGAGCCCATCGAGTGGGACGGCAACAAGTTTAGCTACGAGGTCTCCCTGGGTCTGAACACGGTCTATTTCACCAAGAACGACAAGGTGCAGGCCGGCAACTTCGAGGAGGCATGGCGCATGTGGAACAGAGACAACCTCAACATCGTCGCCTTCGTCAACTACTATTCCACGAACGTGGAGGGCTGCGCCGTCGAGAATGTCGAGGGTGCTAAGTTCAACGACGCCATCAACGGCATCGAGGATCTGCCCCAGACGAAGGAGAGCCAGACCGTGCGCTCCGAGGTTTACACCATCGACGGCAAGCGCATCGAGGCCGACCAGATGGGCCGCGGTCTCTACATCATCCGCGACATCCAGGCCGACGGCAGCGTCCACACGCGCAAGGTCATGAGAAAGTAAAACACATACTGCTTCGGGAAGCAGCAAGCGTTACTGCTTCAGGAAGCACAAATGTACCCCTTCCGCCAGCAGGAGACCGACCGTCTCTCTGCTGGCGGTTTTCTTTTGCCCAGACTCGAAGGAGGCCCACCGCGCAAAAGTCCTGCCCTATCCTTTGCGAGAACTTCTTCCCTATCCTTTGCGAGAAGTCTTGTCCCTCTCTTGCGAGAAAATTCCGCCCCTCGCTTGTAAAAAGGTCAAAAAGTATCATTCTTTTCGCAAAACAATGACTTTTAACACTCAATCAGCGGATAAGCAGCGAAAAATTATTAATTTTGCGTCCATAATGCGGAAGGACCATGACCAAGAAGATCATCTACATCATATACACGCTTATCCTATGGGGCACCACTCTGGGGTTTGCCCAAGGCGCCAAGGGCAATGGCGGCGACCAAAACACAGCCACACGCTTGCTGCAGGCCGGCGACAAGTTCTACGACCAGCGGCTCTATACGGCCTCGATGAAGAGCTATCTCGACGGCCTCCGCATCGCCGAGCACCAGGGCTATAGCGAACTGACCGCCCGCTTCTACAACGGCATGGGCAATCTCTACAGCACGCAGGGCGACTACCAGATGGGCCTCTACTTCTACCGCAAGGCACTAAGGAGCAGTCGCAAGACGGGCCAAAAGACGCTGCAGAACGCCGTGCTCAACAACCTGGTCGGGGCCTCGTGCTTCGTCGGCCAGGCCGACAGCGGCATGGTGTTTCTCCAGCAGATGGAGGCCAACGTGGAGCACAACAGTGGCTATCGCTACAATATCCTGATGGGGGCGCGGCCTCGTGGCCAAGAGCCAGGACCAGCCCGCGGCAGCAGCCAGCTACTACATCCAGGCGCGGCAGTATGCCATCCGCGCGGGAATGGACTCCTCATTTGTGGACAACACCAACTCCTGTCTCGCCCAGCTCTATATGGACACCCATCGCCTCGACTCCGCCATCCTGCTGCTCAAGAAAAACGAGGAGTGGGCCCGCCGCACCAATCACGACGAGTTTCTGGCCGAGACGATGCATCTCCTCGCACAAGCCTACGACGCGCAGGGCGACGCCACGCGGGCCTCGGCCTGCCGCATGGAGTATGCCAACCTGATGGAGAAGCTCCACTACGGCGACGAGCTCAACGCCATGAAGAACACACAGTATATCTACGACGCCAACAAAAACGCCAGCACCATCAACCTGCTCACGCAGCAGCAGATCTTCGACAGCCAGCAGATACGCACCCAGGCCCGCTGGCTCCTCGCACTCGCCATCGCCCTGACCTTGATCATCGTGCTCTTCATCATCGTCTCGGCACAGAAGCGGCAGCTCCACCACGCCTACAACCGCCTCTACGACCGCAGCCAGCTCTTCCTCGCCTCCCCCATCCAGGCCAAGGAGGCGCCACAAGCCGCCAACAAGGGGGACCACCTGGAGGCCCATCAGGAAGGCAACCTGGAGAGCAACCAAGGAGACAAGCAGAGGGACGATCAGAGAGACGGTCAAGGGGACGTGCAAAGAGACGACCAGGAGGAAAAAACTCAGGAGGCAGCTCCCCGTTCGCTGATCCTCACGACCGAGCAACGCGCCGCCCTGCTCGCCGACATCGGACGTGTGATGGGAAAGGTGGAGGAGTTTTGCAGTACCGACTTCTCCATCGACCGCCTCGCCCAGCTCGTGGGATCCAATCCCCGCTACGTCTCGGAAGCCATCAACGAGGGCTATGGCAAGAACTTCCGCTCCTTCCTCAACGACTACCGCATCAAGGAGGCCATGCAGCGGCTCGCCGACAACGATCGCTATGGCCACTATACCATCAAGGCGATCTCCGAGAGCGTCGGCTACAAGTCGCAGGCCAACTTCATCAACATCTTCACGCGGCTCACGGGCATGAAGCCTTCCATCTATCAAAAGATTTCGAGGGAGCGAATATCCATAGAAAAATCATGCTAAAAAGCGCATTTTCTATTGCTTTTTCGTGAAAAAGTGACGGTTCCATCGGAGAAAGGTTGGCGTCCCTCCTTTTTGTCACTACCTTTGCACCCATAATACAAATATCAAAAATATTGATTATGGACGCTAATTATTCTACCCACAAGGCCACGCCAAGGTGGCTTCGTTCTGTCGCCTCGCTTGCCGTGGCGGCATTGTTCTCATCGGCGGCCTGCGCGCAGGACATCCCCGCCAAGCCCGTCAATCTCCGTGCCGTGCAACAGGACGGCTACGTGACGCTGACCTGGGACCGACTGGCGAAGGATCAGGCCGACACGCTGCTGACCGAAGGCTTCGAGGGCAAGACCTTCCCCGAAGGCTGGAAGGTTCAGACGACCAACACCTACGATCCGACCTACACCTGGTTTCGCTTCCCGACTCCCGAGATGGAAGAGACGGGCAACGAGGAGGACCTGAACCTGTGGAGACACACGGGCAAGGGCAGTGCGGTGGTCACCTGGGACCAGGTGGGCGAGCACGAGGACGGCACGCCTGCCGACCAGGACGAGTGGCTCATCCTGCCCGCCACCAAGGGAGCACAGTATCTCAACTTCTATACCGCCATCGACCCGAAGGTGCTCGAGTATGGCGAGTTTGAGGACTTCAAGGACCATTATTATGTCAAGGTGAGCCACGACGGCGGCAAGACCTGGAAGGCGCTCTGGGACGCTCGCTACGACAGCAACGGATCGGACGACTGGCAGCTCGTCTCGCTCTATCTCGGCGATGCTTCCGAGGGGACGACGCCATCGTGGCCTTCCAGGCCCTGAGCGACCTGGACGACGAGGCCACGGGTCTCTATTTCACGTGGGCCATCGACGACGTGAGCCTCTATACGGAGGCCACGGGTGCAGCCGCTCCGTCGCAGCCGCGCGAGGGCAAGCCGCTGGCTTCGCTTCCCGCCTACCGCCGTCCCTTCGCCATGACGGGCAAGAAGGTGGCCCGCCCCATGCGCTCCGCCTACAAGGTGACGGGCGCCACGTCCTACAACGTGCTGATCGACGGCCGATGCTGGCCCAGCAGGTCAAGACGACCCTATACCGACACGACCGACAAGGCGTCGGGCGAATACACCTATGGTGTGCAGGCCGTCAACGGCAACGCCGTCTCGGAGCCCGTGGAGGTGAAGGTCAACTTCTCTGCTCCGCGCACCAATGCCCCGCGCAACGTGCAGGTGACTTCTGCCTACGATGAGGAGACGGGCAAGTACAAGGTCAACATGACTTGGGACGCTCCCGAGGGCGACCGCCAGCCGAGCCACTACGAGTGCTACGCCAACGGCGCGCTGTTTGCCGGATGGCTCGAACCCGACGAGCGCGCCACGGAGCAGACGGGCGTGAACCGCGGCGTGCAGTACTATGCCGTCAAGGCAGTCTATGAGAACCCCGACGGCGAGTCGGAGCTGGTGGGCACGCTGGTGGCCATCGGCACGCGCAACACCGTCTCTGACCTCCAGGCTACCATCGACGAGGACAACGCCACGGCCCACCTCACCTGGCAGGCCCCGAAGGCTTCGGAATATACGGTGGAGAAGTATCTCGTCTTCCGTGGTGGCAAGCAGATTGCCGAGACCAAGGTCACGGAGTACGACGACACCAACATCCCCGAGGGCGACTACGAGTACAATGTCAAGGCGGTCTATACCGACGGCTTTGTCTCTCTCCCGATAGCCGTGGCCGTGAGCTATGGCGAGGAGATCGTCTATGGACTGCCCTTCACCGAGGACTTCAACAGCGGCCTGCTGCCCGCCGACTGGGCTGTGGAGCGCATCAACGAATCGATGAAGATTGACTATGTCTGGCGCTTCGACAACTGGTTTGAGCTCCCCGTCGCCGGTGGTGGCTTCGAGGGCAACTTCGCTTCTATCTGCTCTTCTATCTCTCCGCTCGTCAATATGTTCTCCGCCCTGGAGACTCCCTGCCTCTACAGCAAGCTGAAGGCCGACGAGAAGGTCTTCATCGACTTTGACATCGATTACTGCACCGTCGATAAGGCTACGGGTCAGAAGTCGGAGGCCGGCCTGAAGTATTCCTACAACAAGAACGAGTGGGCCGACATCTGCGACGCTTTCGACGGCTACCACGTGGAGGATCTGGCCGCGGGCGAGACCTGCAAACCGCAGCACCTCTCATTTGACGTCACCAGCTGCTTCGCCGAGAACTCTCCGCTTTACTTCGCTTGGTTCTACAATGCGAAGAAGGCTCAGCACATCGCCATCGACAACGTGAAGATCTACATCGTCAACGGTTCGGGCATCCAGAGCACGGAGACGACCGCGAACCAGGCCGACGCGCCCATCTATAGCCTCAGTGGCCAGCGCGTGACGGGCGACCGCAGCAGCCTCCAGCCGGGTGTCTATGTCCAGAATGGCAAGAAGATCGTCGTGAAGTAAAACCACTGGCCCTCAGGGCCCTACTATAATGAATGCCGCCAACGAACGGACCCTCGGGTCTTTCGTTGGCGGCATTGTTTTTTTTACGCTTGCAGCCCGGGCGGCGTCAGCCCATGATATCCTGCTGCGCGCGGTCCATCGCGGCTTTCGCCACGGCGAAGCGCTTCTCCGATCCGCAGGCCTTGACAAGCATGGCGGCGATGCTTTCGCCACAGTCGGAATAGTCAAGTTTCTCGTCGTGGAGCAGCACGTTCATCGCGTCGAGGAGCAAGCGGTAGAGGGAGGCCTGGCGGAAGCTGGCGCCCTGCCCTCCCGCGAGTCTCAGTCCGCTGGCGTAGGCGCGCACCATCGCGCGCACGGTCAGTTCGATCGCCTGGTCGGTATCGATGCCCTCGCCCTCCTGCTGCTTTGCGCAGGCAGCGAGGTGGTCGGCCACGGAGAGACAAGCGCCTTCGAGCAGCGCGGAGAAGTTGCGCTTATACTCCGCCACCAGCGCCTCGTAGAAGGCCTCCGATCCACAGGCCGCGAGCAGCATCGACCTCATATCCATGCGCTGCTGATGCGCCTTGCGCACCATGCGCTCCATCTCCTCGTAGCCGGAATGGATGACTGCCAGGGGGAAGAAGACCGTTTCGAAGAAGGCGGGGGCTATCTGTTCGTAGTAGTCGAGCATCGCCCGCTTCACGTTTTGCGGCTGTCGGCGTTCCTGGACAGACCCCTGCCCACAGTCGATCACGCCCGAGGAAAAAGCGTCGAAGAAGGAGCGCACCAGGGCAGCTTGAAGTTTGTGTTTGTCTGTTTTCATATCTATTTGGAAATCTGCGAGTTAGTTATTATGAGATTCAAGCGGCCCTCCACCCCGGGCACAGGGAATATACACAAAAAAGAGAGTCAGTAAAAAACCAACTCTCTCTTTGTGCGCTCCAGGATGGGCTTGAACCAACGACCCCCTGATTAACAGTCAGGTGCTCTAACCAACTGAGCTACTGAAGCAGTAAGCAATCGTGCATTTCCGAATTGCGAGTGCAAAGGTACGATGAATATTTGAAACCACCAAACTTTTCGGGCAGAAAATTTCCTTTTTCCCGATTTTTTTCATTTTTCCCTACCCAAGGCATCCAAATCTCCTTATTAAATTATACCTTTGCATCTACAATCAGACATTCCCCTGACCAGCCACCTGCGCCAAGGCTCTCGCTGCCCTCGCTGGCATGGTCGAGGAATACGCATACAAAATCACGAATTCAACCCAAAAATAGAGAGAAATGACCAAAAAGATAATCGGCGTGTTGCTGGCCCTCTGTGCGCTAACGACGAGCTACGCCCAGGACAACGATCGTCACAACTTCGACGTGACGAAGAATCTGGAGGTGTTCAACACGGTCTATAAATACCTCGACATGATGTATGTTGATACGCTCAACGCCAACGAGGTGGTGCGCTACGGCCTGGGGGCCATGCTCAACTCCCTCGACCCCTACACGGTGTACTACCCCGCCGACGACACCAAGGAACTCGACCTGATGCTGACGGGACGCTACGGCGGCATCGGAGCCATCATCCGCTACGACCTGGTGCGCAAGACGGTGGTCATCGACGAGCCGTATGAGGACACGCCGGCGGCCAAGGCAGGACTGCGCAAGGGCGACGTCATCGTGAGCATCGACGACTCCACGATGACGGGGAAGCCCGCGGCCTACGTCTCCAGCCACCTGCGCGGCGACGCGGGATCGACGTTCGAGATCAAGATCATGCGCCCCTCGACGGGCAAGACCTTCCGCAAGATCATCACCCGCGAGCAGATCCAGCAGCCTGCCGTGGCCTACTACGGCGTGCAGCCGGGCGGCATCGGCTATCTCTGCCTCACCTCCTACACGGAGAACTGCGCCCGCGACGTGAGGCGCGCCGTGCTCGACATGAAGCACCAAGGCATGAAGAGCCTCGTCCTCGACCTGCGGGGCAACGGTGGCGGAAGCGTCCAGGAGGCCATCTCCATCGTCAACATGTTCGTGCCCAAGGGCGAGACCATCCTGACGATGAAGGGCAAGATCAAGCAGGCCAACCGTGAGTTTACGACCAAGGTGGAGCCGATCGACACCGTGATGCCCATCGTCGTGCTCGTCAACGACCAGACGGCCTCGGCCTCGGAGATTACCTGCGGCAGCCTCCAGGACCTCGACCGCGCCGTCGTCATGGGCACGCGCACCTTCGGCAAGGGACTGGTGCAATCGACCTTCGACCTGCCCTACAACGGCGTCATCAAGCTCACCACGAGCAAATACTACATCCCCAGCGGACGCTGCATCCAGGCCATCAACTACCGCCACGGGCGCGGAGGCTACACCGAGCACATCCCCGACTCGCTGACCCACACCTTCACCACGCGCCACGGACGCATCGTGCGCGACGGCGGCGGCATCAAGCCCGACATCGAGGTGCTGCCCGACTCGCTGCCCAACATCGCCTTCTACCTCGCCTCGACGGGACTCGACTCCACGGAGGCGATGCTCAACTGGGAGGTGAAATACCTCAAGGAGCACAAGACCATCGCACCTGCCGCCACCTTCGAGCTCTCCGACGCCGACTACGAGGACTTCAAGGCGTTTGTCATCCAGAGCGGCTTCAAGTATGACCGCGAGAGCGAGAAGCAACTCAAGAACCTGGTGAAGCTGGCGAAGTTCGAGGGCTACTACGACGAGGTGCGCGCGGAGTTTGACGCGCTCGAACAGCGCCTCAACCACAACCTTGCCAAAGACCTCGACCACAACAAGGAGGTGATCAAGGCCATCCTCGCGGGCGACATCGTGGCGGCCTACTACTTCCAGCGGGGCAGCGTGGAGAACAAGCTGCTCCACGACAAGCAGTGGAAGGAGGCGGTCAAACTGCTCAACGACATGGATCGCTACCAGCGGACGCTCCAGCCTGCGCCCCAGGAGGAGACGGCCAAGACCGAGGGGCAGACCGCCAAGACGGAGGTGACGGCGAAGCCGTAGCCTGGCGCATCTTGTGAAGATCCATACGCTTTGCATCGCTATATATATATGAAATATAAGACTTTACGTGGCCTTTGTCGCTGATGCGCTGTTGTGCGCTCCGAGATAGTCGAGCACATTCCATACAGAATCTGTTATGTTCGGATATTTATCGTGAACCTTATCATGAACTTTATCGTGAACTGTGTTCAAATCTTTCATTGTGGCAAGCCAAAAACGCACGACTTGGCGGTGGAACGTGCCGAGTCGTGCGTCTATTAGGTTGAGACGGAGTAGGAGATTTGTCTGGGCTGGCAGCCTACCGCTTCACGAGGTGGCCGATCACCTGCTGGCGGTTGCGGCCCGCGCCCCGGTAGCCGACGTGGATCCAGCAGGTCTTGCCCGCGGGCGAGGTCTCCCAGATGAGCTGGTCAAACGGGAGATTGTCCATCATCCAGGCGAACCATTCCCGGCCCGTCTTGGGGTTAGGGACGAAGATGTCGGCGGCGCAGCCCCGCGTGTGGTCCGAGGTTTTCACGCCACCGACGGCGGCATTGAGCTTTGGCGAGCGGTAGCCGCTGTTGATGCGGACGGCATGGCCGAGATGGGCCCGCAGCGGCTCCAGGACGTGGAGGCAGAGCTGCTGGAGGTTGCTGACCGCCGAGAGCGGCGGCGTGTTGTCTATGCGCCGCGTGACGGCGACGAGGGAGGTGGTAAACTCCGTGAGGCGGAAGTGTTCTGATAAGATTATTGACATGTTCTTGATCATTTTTTGTTCTTGATGTTTTGTTTTGATTGACATTTTTTCCTGACTGCTTTCCGACTGCGAAGCCCAAAAGGGGAAGTGGGAAAGTGAAAACGTGATAACGTGATAATGTGATAACGTGATTTTGCTATACCGTCAGGCGGTAGGTTTTCTTATACACCCCCTTCTCGATTCGCTGGACTATTCCTTGTTTTTCCCACCGGTAGAGCATGGTAAGCACCCTTCCTTTCTGCACATCAAAGCCTCTCACGTTGATAGTGGCGCCATAGGCTTCTTCGGCAGTAAACTGGCCGCCCAACTTCTGATAGATCGTATCATTGCAACCTTTCTTGGTGCGCGGAGCGTCGGACGGTGTATAGGTGCCTGCGCGAAACGCCTCCTCGATACGCTCTCGGAAGAAGTATATGGCGTTGTCGATCATGTAGTCGGCCAGCACGTCGAAAGTGGCAAGCATCTGCGGCGTCTGCTGGCGCTGCAGCAGGTTCGGCCACAGCGTAGGATCGGCTTTCAGTCGTGTCTCAGCGCCTTGCAGCCCGTGGTGCTGGATGAGCAGCTCGGCCACACGACAGAGCATCAGACAAGTCGTCATGCGCATCGCCGTGGGGCAGGTGCGGAAGCGCTGGCGCGCCTTGGTCTTGTCGTCGTTCTCCAGCGTCTCGATACGGATTCGCTCCAGCCACTGGCGGCCTCGCTTCTCCAACTTCGGCAGTTCCACGTCGCCGCTCATCAAGGGCAGCAGGTGGGCCACCTGCTGGATCTTCGCCCGATGTTGCTCCGTCAGACGGTAGGGGCTCTCCGCGAGCGCCGAGAAGGTGTTGTCGGGCGTGCGGGCCACGGCCACACGGCTCTGAAAACCGTCGGTATAGTTGGTGATGACACGGTAGAGGGCATCGGGCGTGCCACACATCACCACGTTCCACAACAACTTCTCTATGTGGACGTTGACGGCGTCCGCCGACTTCGCCTCGCGGTCGTAGGGCGTGCCGTCGTAGGCCTGGCGCAGCATGACGGAGAAGTCGCACATCGCCGTGCGCCACTTCTGCGCCACGGTGTCGGCCTCGGGCGTAAAAGAAAAAGCGTGTTTGCCCTGGGTGTTGGCCAGTCGGTCGGCGAGGTTGGCCACGGTGTTGTTGAGGGTCAGGTAGCGCACGGGATATTTCGGGTCCTCGGGCTGCTCCTTCTTGTTCTTGGCCGCCCGCTTCCGCGCGCGCCATTCCTCCTCGGCCTCCAAATAGCCTTTATCGACCATTTTTATCTCCGAGAGCCAAGCGGAGATGATCGGGTCGATACTACCCTTGCCCGAGGCAAAATCTCCTGCGATATAACTGATGAGGTTGAGCTGCGAGGGTGTGCCGTGGATATCGACGCGCACGCCCGTGGCGAGCATGCCGATGGCCGGCGTGATGGCGAAGATGGCGGGCATGGCGAGGTGTGGGCCCACGGCGCTGATGCTCTCCCTCACGCCCTGCGGCATTTTTGGCAGCGCGTCGTAGTAGTAGAGGTCGTCCTGGAGCAGCGCTTCCTCCTCTTCGGCCTCCTCCCGGGCCTCGGCCCTCATGTCCTGTTGCACGGCCGTCAGCACGTCCTTCAGTCGTTTCGGCATCTGCGTCTTCTTCTCGCCCAGGGCCGACCGGACGCAGGCCATTTTCTCCGCCTCGGGAAATCCGTCGTAGCAGGGGATGATGCGGTCCAGCAGCTGCGGGTCGGAGTCGCAGATGTTGCGGAGGTTGACGGCCAACTCGAAGGTCAGCGTGTTGCGGTTGGACCGTATGGGGTGCTCGCCGTCGTTGTAGAAGGCCCACCATTTCTCGATGATGCGATCGTAGGGAATGCCCTTGTAGCACATGGGTTGCTCCTCTGAGGCCGTGGCAGCCGCTGGCTGGGGCTGCTCTGCCTCCGTCTCGGAAGTATCCTCAGAGGCCGTGAAAGTAGCCTCTTTGTTCGTGGAAGTAGCCTCCGAGCCCGTAGAGGCTTCACACTCCGCATTGTCAAAGAGGTCCTCATGGAGGTAGAGCAGGTCCTCGGACGTGGTGGCGAAAAAGATGCGGGTAATGTCTTTTGCTCCAGCATCATACTCCACGCCCAGCAGGTCGGAGGCCCAGCGCAGGTTGGCCTCTTGGTCCATCTCGGGATGGCGGCGAAAGACGACGTGGAGGCCGCCTCCGCGGGCGCTGCGCTCCAGCATGAGCAGGCCCAGCTCGTCCTTCTTCTCAATCGCCGTAGCGGCGACCAGATTCACCTCGTCCACGCTCAGGTGGTCGATGTCCATGCCGACCGACTTGCTCAGCCGCTTGGCGCCTTTGAGGCAACCGTCCTCCGTGGGGAGGCAAGAGTAGTTGAACTGCACCAGCTTCCGCTTTGCTGCCGAGACGTCGGTCTCGGGCTTCGGATGGCGAATCGTTTCCACCCAGCGCTGTTGCGCCTGGCTGTCGCGATAGCGGCGGTAGGCCTCCTCGGTCTCCACGGCCTCCATCATCTTGTGGCCCTGCTGATAAAATATTACATGTACGCTCATGTCTTTTTTTCCCTCCTTTCTTTTACTTCGTCAGTTGATATTCGAGCAGGGCGTCGATGGCGGCCTGCGCCTCGTCCATGATGGCCTGGGCTATGACCACGTTCTCCGTGCGGAAAAACTTCAAGGTCAGCTGCACGGCGTCGTCCTGGGTCCTGCTGATGCGCCCGTGGGCGAGCTTGCGAATGAGCACGCTGCGGCTCTTCGCCCGTGGCCGCACGACGAAGTCGAACGTCCCGTCGCTCATCTGCTGGCCCACGCCCGTCTTCCGAAAGCTCTCCACGGCCTGAGGCACGGGCGCGTCGGGCGAAAAAAGAAAATACTTGCGGTCGTCGTAGTAAGCCTGTCCGCCGATCTGTACATGCTGGCAATGGTCGCCATGGTTCTGATTCTCAACCTGGTTGTTGATCTGCTTCTTATTCATTTTTACTGAGTTTTTGCGAGAAGAGACGTGGATTGTTGCGCGCTTTACCATGGAATATCCTCCTCGTACTCAACTCAGGTCTTTACTTTTCCTGTTCTGTTCTCAAAATTGGCCCTTGGGCCAATCCTATTAATGACCGATTAATGTCTCGATTAACGATGATTAATGTTAAAAATAAATCTCCGATTCATGTTTCGATTTACGATGATTCATGTTAAAAATAAATCATCGATTCAATCGATGGATGTCCGCAACGAGGATGTCCTGGTAGTGACGGCCCTCATACTCGTTGACCGTGAAGCGGAGGCTGACGGCCACCAGTTCGTCCTGGGAGAAGCGGCAGGTGGCCGCGTTGCCCAGCATCGTACAGGCATACTGGTCGGCGTACTTCCCGCCCAGCTCCTGCAGCAGGATATTGCACTTGTTCACTTGTCCCGTCTCGCTCTTCTGACTCTGCACAGCGAAGGCCTCGCCCTGCTGCACTACTCGCATAATTTTTCCTTCCATAACTCTTGTTTATTTTTCTCTTTTAGTACAACTTAAATTGATACTGAAGTACAGTCTCCAGACTGTGAATGTGAAATACATACTCATCACTCTCGTTTTACGTCGCGCCTTCTCGCGACCTTTTATTATTATTTTGTTAGCTTGCCATCGTCGGCCTCGTGTGCCTCGAACTGACGGTGCAAAGGTAGAAAGGGGCGAGGAGCCGCACAAGCGTTGGTGGTACAAGTGGTAAAACTTTTTGTGTCGGTGGTATGTTTTTTTCGATTTGGTGGTAAAAGATTGGCTATTTTGGTGGTAAAAAATTGGCTCGCTTGGACGAAAAAGTGACGTTAGTTACGTATAAGGGTGAAATCTGAGCCTATAAGCAGGGGAGGGATATGTCGGTTTAGCGCTATGAATTCATGAGTACAGGCCATTGACCTTGGGTAAATCGGGAGAACACGTGCGCCCTGCAATAACAAAAGTACTAAAAAACAAGCAGTTATATTGCCTTGTCCTTGCAGGGCGGCGTCTTTTTGAGCCTTTGTCAAAGGCGTTGTCTTAGGCTGGTAGCCTCAAGGTTTTCTTCTCCAAGCAGCGGAAAAGCCAATAACATTTTTTTAAATTACGCAAGCTTGGGTGGTAAAAGTGGTAAACTTTTTTTAGGTCGGTGGTAAACTTTTTCCGCTTGGTGGTAAAAAATGGCTATTTTGGTGGTAAAAAATCACTCAAGATCGCAAAACACCAGTTGTTTCTTATACGTAGAATAAGCATTGAGGTAATTGATAAACCTAAGTCCAAACTTCTTCTCCCTTTGTATTTTGTTGTCTTCGGGCCATTGATCAACATTGTCACCACATTTGATTCTAACCTTAGCGAGTGAGCTTTTGTCCAAATTGACCCCGAAGAGCGCCTTCATACTCTTGCAGAAAGCCGCAAGATTGTCCTCTATCCATCCTCGCCCCAGCAGTACGCAGTAGAACACGATCCAGTGAGCCTTGGGAATGTCCTCGCGCTGCATTCTGTCTATCAGCGCCAGCACGATGTCGGCGTGTCTTCTGATGCCCGAGGCCTTCGCCTGCCCTTCGCTGAAACGAGAGTGCAGGATGCTGAAGTCCACGCCGTCGTATACGCTTTCCACCCGCCGCCTGCCGTATAGCTCGTCAATGTCGTCGCTGACGAGGGCCATGGTCTGGACAAACCTGAAGAAAGCCTTCACCTTGTCCGGATCCTTCCTTATTTTAAAGACGAGCCTGCCGGCCTTCACCTCGTCTATCATATATTCGCCGTCGCGGTAGTCAAAGACCTCGCGAAAGCAGGCGTACGCCTTGTAGAACCTTGCGGGCTTGGGGCAGTCGCACTCGTCGAAGCTGACCTCCCTCCTATAAGCCTCCTTTTTCTTTCTGCCCGCGCCGTCCTCGATGCCGTCGAAGACCTTGGCCTGAAAGAGGCGTACCATCGCCCTGACAACGTGCTCTCGTAGCGCCTCCTCCGCTATCTCCTCGTCGAGGTGGTGCTCCTTCCACGCCAAATAGTCGCCGACCACCTCTTGGCCAATAGCTTCCTGGTAGTGGAGCCGCTGGTCCTGAAAGATTCTCTTGTAGTAGGCGGTGTCGTGCTTCGCGTTGATGGCCCGGTCTAACTCGCGAAGTGCCATGCAGAGTTGCGACAAAGTCTGTCCCAGCGCATGGTCGAGACTGGCGCCGCCGTGCGTGATCTCGTCGATGAGCGTGCTGGCCGAGGCCCGAAGGCGCTCTCCCTCGCTCAGGGTGCCTGCCTCCGCGCCTTCCGATGGCAGCAACTCCGCCACCCGGCAGGCGATCGCAGCCCCCTCCTTCTCGCTCGTCGTAGAGCCACAGGGCGAGGGCCCGGGGCGGCTCGCCTCCGTCCTCGACGACAACCACGTCTCGCGTTTGCCCCACACTTCGTAATCAACGTCTCGGTCGATATCGAAAATAAAATGATCCCGCAGCTCCTCGCCCACGGCCTCCGCCTTGCGGAGGCTTCTGGTGAGGAGTATAAGAAGCGGAAGTTTGTAAACGCCTCGATAGCCGGTCCAGCTTTCGACGTAGCGGGAATACTCCTCGCGCAGCGATTCCAGCTCACATAGGTATTGCGTCTTGCCCAGTATCATAAGCCCTGCTGCCACTTGGTCCAACACTCGTGCAAATCGTTCTCTCCTGTTGCCCAAAGGCGCCATCGGCCAGTCCCGACTATTGCCTTCTTTGTCTCTCTACTCTGATGCGCCCTCGGCAGAAGCCTGCCCTTCGAAGTGTTTTTATTGATGAATTTCATTGTTAATGATTGTTTGGATAATTAATACTATTTGAATAATCTTATTTCTATAATCAAGCTGCTACGCTAGCTTACAGAGTAAAGATTCTTTTATGTCAGACGCAACGTTCAAGTACGAGGGGCTGTCTATCCGCTCATGAAGATAGACTGTATTGACACCATGCCTAAGCCCGCTTGGCTATTAAGGAGATGGTTAAGCAGAAAGAGCAAAAAAGAAGGCGGTGCTACGCGTAGCCGTGTTGCGGTATTGCTTGCATCGCCTCTAATAGATATAAGCGGAGTGCCCTAATTAGGGCCCGCTAATTTTTTTTTGCCCCAGCTGATTTGTTGCCTGCTCCGCAATGGCTGTTCCTCAGACGCTTGTTGTATTCTTTTACGATCTGGGCCCAGGGAAGGCGGTCGGCATGCTTGACCCAGCGGTTGGACTTGCTCAAACTCTTGGAGTTCAAACAAATCGTATATACGGTATTGTGAGTAGTATTCCACGTCGCACTTACGAGTTTTTAACACCAAAGAAATCATTTTATCTGAACTGAGTAAATATTTTGCAAGTTAATTTCTTATTTGTCAATAACTTGCATTAATTAACAGATCCTACTTAAGATTAAGGTGGTAGTTAACATCTGGATTGGGAGGCGCAGGATAAGGCTGTGAATCTGGATCGTGGTAAAAAGAGTAAGCCTCATCTATCTTGGTGCTGGGTATTTCTCACAAAATTCGTTGTATGTGATTTTATTGGCCCCAGAAGATGTCACTAACCGGTTATAATGATGTTCATCAACATTAGCATGGCAGCGTAGGCATAGGCATTCGAGATTGGATTCTCTATTATCTAATTTGTTGCCGTTTTTGTGATGAACATGAATATATTGTTGGTCTAAGGGTTTTTCTATTTTGAGACCACAACGCTCACAAGTATAATCATGAGTTGTTCGGTACGCCCGGCTAATGACCTCCCAGTCTTTAACGTAACCAAAGATGTCTATTTCGGTGTTGAGTTCAGGCTGTGCCTCTTCTGTATTCTTAAGCAGCTCGACAAAATCTTCTGTTGTCATGGTAGGAAACGCCTCAGCTACCAATTTCATACAATATTTGCAGAGCGGAAGCGATGATACTTGTTTGTCTTTCATACCATCATCTATGTCATGCACCCATACAGTATCTGTATTAGCACGACGATATTGCGGTATCTCCCCTGCTGTATTCATAAATGACTGGATTATAGAACAATTACGAATATGGAATCGAGGCTTACCGTAAAGTTCCAAATGGTAATCTCGCTTATAGAGAAAGATTTGTCGTTTTACATTGTCAGTATTTACAAATATACCATCGTCGGTGAACTCTATAGCTCCACGTCGGATTTCTTCCAGAGTAACATCCGCTACATCAATAGGTTTGTAGCCGACGGCTTCTGGAATATGATATCCTCGTGATTTCAGCAGTTTCTTTAATCCGCTAAAATCATGTATTGGGGGGTATGCCTCCACTGGAGTAGGTTTGTCAAGCTCTGAATGCGACATAATTATTTGTTCTTATTTACAAAGTTTTCAAGAATATCATCACCACTAGTTACAATACGAAATTCAACACGACGCGACAAATCTCGATTGATCGGCTTCCCTGATTTCTGGGTATAATGCCCTTCTGAATCCTAGGACTTACCATAGGAAAGGCCATTTGCAGTAAACCAATATTCAAGTTGATGCTGCTGCGCTGGCGTATAAGTCTGAAATACTGGCATATTTCTAAAATACCGCACAACACTAAGTGCTCGTTGTTGGGACAACATAGCATTAGCTATATAAGCGTCATGATCATATTGAGGTATCGGAACGTCATCAGTATGTCCTTCTATTCTAATCTCCTGAATGTTGTTTTTCAACGAGTCATTAAGCAGAATATTAAAGTAACGGGGCAAAAACTCATCCAAAATCTCTTTGAAGCGAGGTGTCAACTCATACGACCCGGTAGCAAACAGCACTGTTGGCTCCTTGAATTTCATAGAAAGATCCTTACCTATAGCCATCTGCCATTTTGCAGTGTCTCCTGCAAACTCTTTGACCAGTTTGCTATGGAGTTCATTCTTAGTCTCAACGTAGTCAGTCAGTACAGATTGATTCTGTTGTACACGACTGATGTATGCGATGGCGACAAATAAAAAAATCACCATCAATCCGGTCATTAGGTCGGAAACCGAGAGCCAAATGTTAGGTTTTGTCATAATTATTTGCCTTTAATCATTGCTTGAATACAGGTATCAAGCTCCGCCAATGTTGTATTCAGTCGTGCATAGAATTGACGGTCGAGATCCACCAAAGACCGTTGGAGTGTCACAGAACCCTGCTTGATTATGCCGACACCTTCTTCCATGTTTTTCTTTGTTCCCTGCCAGAACTCCTGACCGTAGTCCTTGATTTTTGCGATTTCCTCCAATTTATCGATAAGGAGAGTAACGCCATCCACAAAGTTCCGCTGTTTGCGCACCCATGCGTTGAGAGCTTTTGTAGATGCACCAAAGGACTCCATGTTGGATTGAGACAGTTCTGCGGTTTTCTGAAGAAGTTCGGCTGTCTTGATGAAGCGTTCATCATTGACAATGACTTCGTTAAGTGCGTCAACAATCTTGCGGAGTTTTCCTCCTTCTGAAACGAGAGCTTCTGTATCATCTTTAACTTTATCAAGCGAATCAGATGTTGCTTCAAAGTTTGTGGTCATTTGCTTATACTGCTGAGTAAGCGAAGAAATCATTTCTTTATTCTCCTGCTGCCACTGGTTAAGACGCTCAACAGATCTATTGAGTTGGTCAAAGTTTTCTTGGATAAGCTTATTAATAAGCGAGTTCATCTGTTTTTGGAATTCCTCGGTCACTTTCTTCATCACTTCTACGAGAGCTTCCGTATTACTCTTCTTGAGCAATTCTGTAAACTCATCAAATTTACGTTCAAGAAGTTGGTTGGTCTTATCCATACTCTCTTCAATCTGTAGGACTTCTCCATCGAGAATGATTTTAAGCTTTTGAACCTGAGCGTTGATTTCTTCTTGCGTTCCAACCATTCCTTCTACAAGGTCAACAAGATCTGGAATGTGATGTGTAAACTCAGCTATTTCAACAATAGATTTCTGAGTAGCAGCAAGATGAGAGGTCTGAGTTGTGGAGTTCTCTTCCAAGCGACCTATAGAATTAATCATGGAATCTGTAGCTTCAAAAAGGACTTCATTTTGATTCCGCTGATTTATTACAACAGAGTGCATTTCAGATTCTACAGCACTTTGGGACTTATTAATAGACTGCAAAGACTCTGATATAGAAGCCTGCGTTTTCTTTACAGAATCCATAAGCGAACCCATTGTTGAATAGAAAGTCTTGCGGTCTTTCTCCTGTTCTTCCATTTGTGAAGCCAACTTTTCTATGGTAGACTTGTTCAGGTCACTCATCTGTTTTACTGCTTGGCAAATTGTTCCCGCAGCTTGATTAATGTCTGATATGCCACCATCTTTCTCATCTTGCTTACGCCCGATGAAAGCTGATAGTATCATAGAGCCTATCATACCAGCTAATGAAGTAAAGAAGGCTGTCTTCAATCCATCAAGCAAGCCTGGAATTGATTTGTCGAGATCGGTTGTATCAAAGGCCATCAAGCCCATTGTAATACCAAAAAATGTACCGAGAACACCAAGCGTAGAAATGAATGTCGGGAAATACTCAACTATCCTCCTGTTTTCTACAAGTTTATCGGAATTCTTGAATTTTTGGACAAGGACAAAACATACAATGAATGCTACAAGTATGCTTGCCAAGCAAATCCATGTAATAGGTGGCATTGAGAAATTCATATTGGCCTCTTTTTAAAGTTTAATTTTTGGGAGTGAGTTTATAATTTCTACAGATTTCGCGGATAACGCTATTACAGATTGCAGGAGATCCAAGAATGCATGTCGGGTTCTCGTGTTCACGGCTCCAGTCGTTAGGATCGTTCTTTATCTGAGATTTGCTGTTGACGATTGGCTATGAATGTCTGTTATTTGTGCGGATTCAGATCGACGTCGATCGGGGGGTCGTCGTTCGGGTTGAAAGTAAATCCTATATTGATGCTGTCGTAAGAGGTCGTATCGGAGGGTGTTTCGTTGCATTCCTCGTCTTCATCAATGAGGTTTATGTACTCGTATCTTGTGCATCCAGTGGCAAATAACGCAAAAAAGACGGCAATTATCGCTCTTTGACACGATAAAAGCCGTCTTTTTGTAGAGGTATGAAAAATCGAGGCTAACCCCGTAAATGCGGAATTACCCCCCTGAAATGGTTGATTGTCAGATAGTTACGTTTCATCATTCTTTTCTTTTTCCTTATTGTGGGCTCTGCTTCCGAGCCGCTGAATACGCGGGGTAGATAGTTGTTTTTGTTGTGCAAATGGCTGCCGCAGGGCAAGTTTTAGCTTGTCGATGCAGTCAACGACCCACAAAGTTACGCATTTTCTTTGGAATCTCTTCTCTTCCCCCCCTGTTTTTTTGAGGTGAAGGAGAGTTGGCGAGAAGGATTTCTTGATTTGTTAACGAAGGTAAAATGTAAGGAGGGATGAGGGTGAGGAGGGGTGATGGAACTTTTTGATAGCCTATAAACTATTGGTTTTTAGCGGTTTATACTCAGTTCTTTAAAACCAATGATAGTTGGTGAGACTCCATTGGACCTTACACCTTACACCTTACATTCTTACGTTTTCATATTTTGAAGCAGGGGGGGGAGTGGGGTAAAAAGTGTTCAAAGAAATAGTATATATAATATTAATATTATATATACTATTTCTTTGACTACGACCACGATTCATTTCAAAAACGTAAGGATGTAAGGTGTAAGGATGTAAGGTGGTCATCGTGTCCACCTTACATCCTTACACCTTACGTTCTTACGTTTTCATTTTCCACTTCGCTCAGTAGATTCTCTAAAATGCGATTTATCAGTAAAGGATATTCGGAGCGGTAGTTAGTGATTCACATAGCTTTGCTATGTGACCTTTCTCCCAAGATGAAAAAAAGTTAGAAAATATTTGTATTTTTATTTGGAGGTATGAAATATTCTTCGTAACTTTGCACCATCATTTGAGACTTGCGGAACAAACCCATAGAGGGCCCGCGACGGGCTTTTCTTACGACAGGGGCGAGGGACAAACAAATAGCGGCGCCGGTCCTAAGCTACCATCGGCAAGGTCTCCATTTTGAACACCTTTAAACACCTTAAACGCAATGATCAACTACAGCATCACGGCAAGAGCCGTCAACCCGAATCTCTTCGAGATCAACCAGGCCAAGACGCGTATCAACCAAGCCAAGGCCGAGGGCAAGACACCCGACCCCAAGGACGAGGCTCTCGTCGAGACCGTCGTCACCAACTACTTCGCCACGGCACAGTACACCGAGGTGATGACTATCGAGAAGTTTGCCCGCCACATCGCCGACCACGGCACGACCTACTCCCGCGCCGACATCATGGCGATCCTCTACATGGTAGTCGACTGCATGCGCGAGCAACTGCTGGAGGGCAAGAAAATCCGCCTCGGCGAGCTCGGCGACTTCTCCGTAGCGCTCAGCAGCAAGGGCGCGGAGACGGCGGAGAAGTTCAGCTCGCAGAACATCCAGCGCGTCACGGTCTGCTGGGAACCGGGCAGCGAGTTCCGCAACCTCCTCGCCGACGCCGAGTTCAACCTCGTGGCCACGCGTTCGGCCCAGGCAGCCGTCCTCAAGGCCATCAAGGAGGGCAAGACCAACGTCGATATCTCCGCGCCCATCAACCCGGATGGAAGCCCCTCCAACCCTGGTAGCCCCTCCAACCCCGGCGGCACGACGCAGCCGAAGAAACACACGCTGACGGTCCGATCGGCCAACGAGAGCCAGGGTAGCGTCTCGGGCGGCGGCACCTTCGACGAGGGCAGCACGCAGACCGTCCGAGCCACTCCGAAGACCGGCTTCGCCTTCGACAAGTGGAGCGACGGCAGCACGCAGAACCCGCGCACGGTGAAGCTCACCTCCGACCTCACCCTCACGGCCTCCTTCAAGACGGCCACCACGGGCGGCGGAGACCAGGGTAGCGGCGAGGACAGCGGCACCCTGGGCGATTAACCCTGCGTAAGAGGGGGAGGGCGAAGCCCAGGGGCTTCCCCACGGGCCACCCGCCCACGGCGCCCACTAAAGGAAATTCGCCACACGGTTGGAACGACCTCTCGCCATCTCGCCCTCTCCCTTGTCGCCCTGCTGAGGAGGAAAAACAACAAATACAACATTTACAAGGAGATACAACGCTTCGCGGGGACAACACACGCTATGCGTGTAACAAGCCTTCTGTAAGGTAAACAACAAGATACAACAGCTTCGCGGGGACATGCGCAGAACTGAGCTTGCTCAAGTTATGCCATGGCGAGAAAGAGTGCCATGAAATGGAACAGCTTCGCGGGGACACATGGCTAAGCGGACAATACTATGTAGGAAATGCGTCAAGTTGTGAGCAAGCGAAGCGTTGTAAAATGTTGTTTCTCTACAAGCAACCTTCGGCCTCGAAGAGGCAATGTCCTGGCGAAGCGTTGTTACTTGTTGTAAAGGTTGTTTGAGTTGTTTTCTTAACTCAACCTAATGACATTGAGGATATTGAGTAGACAAAGCAAACTTTGTTGTAAAATATTGTAAAAGTTGTATTGGTTGTCTTCTTAGCATGTCCTGACATTGTCAAAGACATGAGAGAAAAGACTTCATTTGTCAAACCCTTAAACGAAAGAAAAATTATGGATGAAAAGAAAGACAGGTATGGCGGTTCGTCATTCAGACCGCCATTTCGATCCTCACGGCCATCGCCACGGCCCTCGGCGTGACGAGCTGCATGGCAGCCGTGTAGACACGGTAGGTTACAGCAAGAGCCGCCAGACAGAGCGGCCCTTGCTTAGCTATCAAAGACAGTACGACGTTATCCAAGACTGTACGACGCTATCCAAGACCGAGCGGCCTTGGGTTAACTGTCAAAGGGGATGGTCAGTTCCTCAGATCCGAGGAGGTTGAAGGTGCGGCGGTGGTAGGGCGTGACGCCATGCTGGCGGATGGCCTCGCGATGCTTTCGTGTGGGGTAGCCCATGTTGTGCTGCCAGTCGTAGTCGGGATACTCCTGCGCCAAGCGGACCATCTCGTCGTCACGATAGGTCTTGGCCAAAATAGACGCAGCGGCGATGGAGAGGTACTTGCCGTCGCCCTTGACGATGGTGGTATGGGGCAGGTCGCGGTAGGGCTTGAAGCGGTTGCCATCGACGATGATGGCCTCGGGCCGCACCTGGAGCTGGTCGAGGGCACGGTGCATGGCCAGGATGGAGGCGTTGAGGATATTGATCTGGTCGATCTCCTGCGGCGTGACGACGCCCACGGCCCATGCCACCGCGTCGCGCTCGATATCCTGGCGCAGGGCATAGCGCTGGCGGGCGGTGAGCTTCTTGGAGTCGTTGAGCCGTTCGTTGTGATAGTCGGGAGGCAGGATGACGGCGGCGGCATAGACACTGCCAGCCAGGCAGCCACGGCCAGCCTCGTCGCAGCCAGCCTCTACCCTGCCCTGCTCATAATAGTTTTTCAGCATAGCGATTGTGATTGTGTGTGTGGACAGACGGCCTCAGCGCATCGCCCCGTCGGAGAAGGAGAGCGGCACCAGGTCGTGCATGCTCCCTACGACATAGACGCCCTCGGTGCCATAGAGGAGCACGCGCATCGGCTGCTGGTAGCGGTCCTCCACCTCCAGCGCCACCTGGCGACAGGCGCCACAAGGCGTGACGGGCTGCGCCGTCAGTCCCACGGCGTTGCGCGCGGCGATGGCCAGCGCCAGGACCGGCTGGTCGGGATAGTGGGCCTGGGCCGCAAAGAGGGCTGTGCGCTCGGCACAGAGCCCCGAGGGAAAGGCGGCGTTCTCCTGGTTGGCACCGATGACGACACGACCGTCCTGGAGGCGCACCGCGGCCCCGACATGGAAGTGGGAATAGACGGCATAACTGTGGCGCGTGGCCTCGATGGCCTGCCCCACGAGCGCTTGGTCCTCGGCGGAGAGCTCGTCCATCTGACAGAGCGTCACCTTTATCTTGATTTCAAGGTCTTGCATGGAGATAGGTGCTTGATGAGTAAATACTGTCAAAGAAACAATGACACCGCAAATCTTAGCGTTGTTTGAATCGCTTGCTAAAACTCCTTGGCCAGTCCGCCCTCGCTCGTCTCCTTGTAGAGCGAGGGAATGTCGTGGCCCGTCCGCTTCATCACGTCCACCACTTTGTCGAAGGAGACGCGGTGCTTGCCGTCGCTGAGCGAGGCGTAGAGCTGGGCGTCGAGGGCACGGCAGGCCGCAAAGGCGTTGCGCTCGATGCAAGGGATCTGGACGAGGCCGCAGACGGGGTCGCAGGTCATGCCGAGGTGGTGCTCCAGTCCCATCTCCGCCGCATACTCTATCTGCGACGGCGTGCCGCCAAAGAGCTGGCAGGTGGCCGCCGAGGCCATGGCGCAGGCCACACCGACCTCGCCCTGGCATCCCACCTCCGCGCCGGAGATCGAGGCGTTATACTTGACGATGTTGCCGAAGATGCCGGCCGTGGCCAGGGCATGGAGGATGCGCGTCTCGGAGAAATTGTGGAATTCGGCCAGATGGACCAGCACGCCCGGCACCACGCCACTGGCTCCACACGTCGGGGCCGTGGCCACCGTGCCGCCGGAGGCATTCTCCTCGCTCACGGCCAGGGCATAGGCGAAGACGCGGCCGCGGCTCTGCAGCGACGGCTTGTAGGCAAGCGACTTCGTATAGTAGGTCGGGGCCTTGCGGGCCAGGTGCAAGGGGCCCGGGAGCGCACCCTCGTGGTCGATGCCACGGTGGACGGCACGCTGCATCACCTGCCACACCTGGCGCAGGTAGTCCCAAGATATCCTTGTCCTCACAAAGTGCCACATACTCCCAGTAGCCACGACCGTTGCCCTCACACCAGCCGAGGATATCCTTGGTGGTGTGGAGGTTATAGACCTGCTCCGGGCGGAAGCACTGGTCCTCCTTGCCCTTGCCCTCCGACAGGGCGCCGCCGCCGACGCTATAGACCGTCCACTCCTCGGTGGGCTTGTCGTAGCCGTTGAGGGCGACAACTTCATGCCGTTGGGGTGGAACTGCAGAAACTCCGTCGGTTTCCACACGATCTTCACGGGGGCGGCCTCGCGGAGCACCTCCTGGATGGCCACGTCGGTCATGTGGCCCTTGCCCGTGGCAGCCAGGCTGCCGTAGAGCGTCACCTCGAAGCGGTGGGCGTTGGGATGGCGCTTGAGGAAGATCTGTGCCGCCCGCTGCGGCCCCATGGTGTGGCTGCTCGACGGTCCTTTGCCGATTCTGAATATTTCTTTGATGGATTCCATGTCGGGAGGGGAAAAATACAGTTTGGGGATGGAGGAAAACGTCAGGCCCGGTCCTCGCGGAAGGGTCAGGCCCGGTCCTTGTAAATGAGTTTGTTGGCTCCGCTGGTGATATGGAGGGCCTCGGGGTGCTCCTTGACGAAACTGTCGATATGGCGCACGCGCTTCTCGTCGAGGATCTCATCGACGGCAATGAGGATGCCCGTCTCCTCCACCTCGCCAAAACCGTCGTTGATGGCCGTTCCGAAGAGTTTCATCGTCGGCGAGAGGTTCATGTAGGCGTTGACGAGCGGCGGGATATTGAAGCCCAGGTGGCGAATCTCGCGGTTGAGGATGCGGTAGTCCTCCCTGAAGTCGGCGCCCGTGAAGATCTTGGCCAGTTGCTCCTCGGGGTGCTCGTAGCTCAGCGGGTGGATGGGCACGATGAGGTGGTCCTTGTCGTCGAAGTGCTTCTTGAGGAAATAGAGGATCATGTCGCGGCCGATGCGGATGTAGCTCGGATACATGGTCATCTTGCCAAAGAAGTACCTGACGTCGGGATTGATGACCGTCAGCGCGCCGAGACCATCCCAAAGGTTGTCGAGCGCGAAGATGCTCTTGGAGTTCTTGCGCACGTTCTGGTAGTCGAGCGAGACAAACGATCGGCCCAGCTCCACGGTGTAGGGCATGTACTCCTGGAGGAAGCGGTCGGAGAAGTGGAACATGTGGCTGGTGGCCAACTCGGGCTGGCCGTCGGCATTGAGCCGCCAGTTGCGTCCGAAGAGATAGCGGTAGCCACCGATGATCTCCTCCGCCTCGGGGTTCCACACGATGAGCTGCTTGTAGCAGTTGTCCGACGTGTCAAACTCGTCTATATCTACGGCCTTTCCCGTACCGCCACCTGCCGCGCGGAACGCTATCTCACGCAGCCGGCCTATCTCCCGCATCACGTTTGGTGCGTTGTGGGCTGTCACCACATAGATATCGTTGTGGCTTTTGTTGGTCGTGCGGAGCAGCTTCTCAGGAGTAAGCTCGCTGCGCAGCACCTCTTTGCTGATGGGTTGGATAATCTCTTCTTCCATTTTTCCAAGAGTTTGATGTAAAACGGGGGGATTCTTCTTCTGTCTCTTGTTCTGACTCTTCTTCTGAACCTTCTTCTGTCTCTTCTTCTGCCTCCTTAGAGCGCATAGACCTGGTCCTCCACCCACAGGGCCCAGTCCTTGGCCGATCGCGACCGGTCGAAGGTCTGCCAGGGGATGGGTTTGCCTATCTTGACCGTGAAGTCCTTGTCGACGTTGCGATACATCTCGTCGACGAGGAAGAGCATCGCCAGGTTCACTTTGAGGTGGAGGCGCTTCTGCCAGTTGGCGATGCGGTAGAAGCGGTCGGAGTTGCGCCCGCTGAAATGGATGGGCACGATGTCGCGCTGATACTGCACGCTCTTCGTGACGAAAGTCTTCTTCCACGGCAGGTCGCGGATCACCCCGTCGGTCATCCGCGAGTTGAGTCCGGCGGGAAACATGATGATATGGTCGTTGCCCTGAAAGGCCGCCTCGACCATGCGTGGGAAGTCGCGGCTCTGCTTGCCCGTCTTGTTGATGCCCACACAGACCGGACGAAGGCCGGGGAGGTTCATCAGCAGGTCGTTGACCAGGTAGCGGAAGCGACCGTCGTAGTGGCGCCCGATGATGCTGCCCAGGGCCACGCCATCCTGTCCGCCGAGAGGATGGTTGCTGACGAAGGTGTAGAGTTTGCCATCATCCTTGGAGGGCAGGTTCTCCTCGCCCTCGATGGTGATGTGCATCTTGAGATACTCCACGGTGGAGGTGAGCCATTGCGTGCCGACCTCGTCGCGGTGGTCGTACAAGAACTGGTTCACTTGGTCCTCGTGGGCTATCTTGCGTAGCCAGTTGATCAGGCAGCGGGGCACGAGGCGCGCCTTGCCGCCGAGTTTGCTGGTGAGTATTTTCTCGATGTCGATAGTCTTCTCCATCCGCTCTTTCTTTTCGTCAATTCTCTCTTACAATGCGCAAAAATACTCATTTTTCTCAAAGTGTGCAACTATTTCCGCCGAAAAAGTGGTCAGGACGCCCTTATTTCATGTTGTTGTCACATTTCCACCGCCTCGGCAGGGCCCTTCCGGGCGGCTCCGAGGTCCGACGGGCGTAGGACGGAAAAGAGGGCGTCCTATACCTGAATCAATAAAAAACAGACATTTTTGAAACTTTTGTGGGGGAGCGTGGGGAGATGTGGGGAAAAATGTGTACCTTTGAAGCCGAAAATATATTTTCTTCAAAGAAGTACACATGCGATTTTTGGGAACGATAGATTCCAAGACCGATGCCAAGGGACGGGTGTTTCTCCCCGCCTCCTTCCGGAAGGTGCTGAGCACGGCGGGCGCAGAGCGCCTCGTCCTGCGCAAGGACATCTTCCAGCCGTGCCTCGTGCTCTATCCCGAGTCGGTGTGGAACCAAATGCTCGACAGCCTGCGCGCACGCCTCAACCGCTGGAACCGCCAGGACCAAATGGTCTTCCGCCAGTTTGTCTCCGACGTGGAGCCCGTGGCGCTCGACGGCAACGGCCGATTCCTCATCCCCCCGCCGCTACCAGCAGATGGCGGGCATAGAGGGACAGGTGCGCTTCATCGGCATGGACGACGCCATCGAGATCTGGAGCGGCGACGAGGGAGAGGGTCCGTTCATGGACGCCGACGCCTTCGCCCAGGCGCTGGAGGACCGGATGGGAGCGCATTCCCGGGCGCGGCAGAGAGCGAGAACGACAGCAACCAACCACGACAATGACCGATTCTACCCAGACATATCATGTGCCCGTGCTCCTCCAGGAGAGCATCGGCGGACTGGCCATCCACGAGGGTGGCGTCTATGTGGACGTGACCTTTGGCGGTGGAGGCCACAGCCGCGAGATCCTGCGCCAGCTCCATGGCACAGGCCATCTGTACAGTTTCGACCAGGACGCCGACGCAGAGGCCAACATCGGCACAGAGGCGGAGGACAACTTCACGTTTGTGCGCAGCAACTTCCGCTATCTGAAAAACTGGATGCGCTACTACGGCGTGGACCATATCGACGGCCTACTGGCCGACCTGGGGGTCAGCTCCCACCATTTCGACGACGAGGAGCGGGGATTCTCCTTCCGCTTCGACGCGCCGCTGGACATGAGGATGAACAAACGAGACGGACTGACGGCGGCCGACCTACTGCGCGACTACAGCGAGGAGCAGCTCGCCGACGTGCTCTATCTCTACGGAGAGTTTCGACAGTCGCGACGCATGGCGGCAGCCATCGTCAAGGCAAGACAGCAAAAATCGATCACGACAACGATAGAATTGGCCAACGTCGTCGCTCCTTTACTAAACAAGAGCCGGGAGAAGAAGGAAATGGCACGTCTTTTCCAGGCGCTGCGCATCGAGGTCAACCACGAGATGGACGCCCTGCGCGAACTGCTGGCGGCAGCCACCGACGTGCTCGGAGAGGGAGGCAGGCTGAGCATCATCACCTACCACTCGCTGGAAGACCGACTCGTCAAAAACGTGATGCGAAGCGGCAACGCCGAGGGAAAGGTCGTCAAGGACTTCTTTGGCAAGGCCGAAACACCCTACCGACTGGTCAACAACAAGGTGATCGTGCCGACGGCGGAGGAGCAGGAGCGCAACCCGCGCAGCCGTAGTGCCAAACTGAGAATAGCAGAAAGGACAGAACGCTGATGAGCAACAACAAGGAAACACAGGAGCCGCTGATGGGACAGCCCGTCGAGCTGGAGGTCGTGGGGGCCACGGAGGCCACACAGGCTGCCGGCGAGGCCTCTGTGCGTCCACAACGGGAGGAACCGCTGAAGGGCCGAAAGGCCGCCAGGAAGCCGGCTGGCAAGGAGGGAGAAGCCGAGGGCGAGGCCGTCGAGGCGCAAGGAGCAGCCCGCGAGGAAGCCGCAACGGAGCAGCCCTCGGAAGAGGCGGAGGCGGAGCGCGTGGCCGAGGCCATCAGGCAGGCCATCGAGGAGCAGGCGCGCGAGGACGAGAATCCCCACTCCACCAACTACACGCTCCGACAGATCATCGGCGGAGAGATGCTGCAGACGGGCGTGATGCGCAAGAACGTGGGACTGATGGCGGTCGTGGGACTCTTTCTCTTCGTCTCCGTCACCAACCGCTACAGCGTGCAGGAGAAGCTCAAGGAGATCAACCGGCTGGAGGCGAAACTCAAAGACGCCAAGTACAGGGCGCTCTCCACGGGCAGCAAATACACCGAGAAGACGCGACTGAGCTTTGTGCTCCAGGCGCTGCGCAACAGCAAGGACAGCATCTTGAAGATCCCGGACCAGCCGCCCTACAAGATACAGGTGCCCGAGGAGGGAGGACAAGCAGAGTGACGACACGGCCCGTGGAAAAGGCAGAAAGGCCGCACGGGACCCATTTGATAACTTAAAAAACAACTACAATGGGTAAACTGAACGAAGCAAAGGTAATGCCGCGCTACATGCTGGTGTCGGTATTGATGACGCTGGTGTCATGTTGTGTGTTGGGAAAAGCCTTCTACATCATGACAGCAGAAAAGGACTACTGGGCCGAGGCGGCCAAGCAATCGGCACGCGACAGCGTGAAGCTGGAGGCCACGAGAGGCAACATACTGAGTTGCGACGGGCGGCTGATGGCCACCACGATGCCGCAATACAAGATATTCATGGACTTCGAGACGCTGCGGTCCAACCCTACGGACACGGCGTTTGCCGATAGCCTCGACGCCATCTGCCAGGGGCTCAACGAGATCTTCCCCGAGAAGCCGGCAGAGGAGTTCAAGGCCGAACTGAAAAAGGGATATGCCAAGCGGAGCCGCGTATGGCCGGTGTGGAAGAAGCGCGTCGATTACGACACGTGGATGGAGGTCTCGCAGCTGCCCGTCTTCCGCAGGGGCGCAAACAAAAGCGGAATCCACGCCGACAAGTTCACCTACCGGCAGCATCCGTTTGGGTCGCTGGCAGGACGCACCATCGGCGACCTCTACAAGGAGCAGTATGGCGGACGCGTGCCGCGATGTGGGCTCGAAATGGCCTTCGACTCCGTGCTGCGAGGCAAGGAGGGCATTGGCCACAGCATGATGGTGCGCAGCAAGTTTCTGACCATCACCGACGTGCCGCCTGAGAACGGATCGGACGTAGTGACCACGATCGACGTCAACATGCAGGACCTGGCGGAGCGGTCCGTCGTGGACGAGCTGAAACTGATCGGCGGAAAGGTCGGCGTGGCGATCGTCATGGAGGTGGCCACGGGAGACATCAAGGCCATGGTCAACATGCAGCACTGCGACGACGGAGAGTACAGGGAGATCGCCAACCATGCGGTGAGCGACCTGCTGGAGCCGGGATCGGTATTCAAGACGGCCTCCATCATGGCGGCCCTCGACGACGGCTACGTCGATACGACCTACATGGTCGAGACGGGAGGCGGCGTGTGGAACATGTACGGACGCGACATGAAGGACCACAACTGGTCGAGAGGCGGCTACGGCACGCTGATGCTGCCCTGGACGCTGAAGTATAGTTCCAACATCGGCGTGAGCCGCATCATCGACAAGTTCTACCACGACCAGCCGGAGAAGTTCGTGCAGAAGATCCACAGTTTCGGACTGGCCACAGACTATAAGGTCCCGATCCCGGGCTACGTGCCGGGCGTCATCCGCATGCCGAAGAAGAACAAGAGGGGACAGTACACCAACTGGAGCAAGACGGCCCTGCCCTGGATGAGCATCGGCTACGAGACGCAGATTCCGCCGCTGCAGACGGTCACGTTCTACAACGCCATTGCCAACGGCGGCAAACTGGTGCGCCCGCGCCTGGTCAAGGCGATCATGCGCGATGGCGAGGTGGTACAGGAGTTCCCGGTGCAGGTGGTCAAGGAGCAGATCGCCAAGCCTCAGACCATCGAGTGGATACAGCGCATCCTGCGCGAGGTGGTCAGCGAGGGACTGGGAAAAAAGGCTGGCAGCGACAAGTTTGAGGTGGCGGGAAAGACCGGCACGGCACAGATGTCGAAGGGAGCCCTGGGATACAAGGCGGGCGGCACCAACTACCTGCTGTCCTTCGCGGGCTACTTCCCGGCCGACAACCCACGCTACTCCTGCATCGTCTGCATACAGAAGGAAGGACTGCCCGCCTCGGGTGGCGGCATGAGTGGTGTGGTATTCCACAACATTGCCGAGGGCATCATGTCGCAGATCCTGAAGGTGAGCATGGAGGACGCGCGCGACTCGTCGTCGGTGCTGCTGCCGCGGGTGAAGGAGGGAGACCTCCACGCAGCCGACTTCGTGCTCCACAACCTGGGCTTCGACCTCATCAACGGATGGAAGGGATACTTCAAGTGTGGCGACCCGGTCTGGGGAGCCGTCGATGACAGTACCACCCGCAACCGGCTCACGCTGGTGAAGGGATCCGTCGTGGGACAGGCCTACGTGCCCGACGTCTGCGGCATGGGCGCGCGAGACGCGGTCTATCTCATGGAGAGCCGCGGCATCAAGGCGCGAATCAACGGACGCGGCGTGGTCGTCAGCCAGAGCCTGGCACCAGGCACACGCATCAGAAGCGGCATGAGCTGCAACCTGGCGCTGCAGGCGTAGCCGCCCCAAGAGAGGCGCTGGGCAAAGGAGCGAGCGAAAGCACCCATCCGTCGGGAGGACCGCAAGGCCCTGTCGGCGTGATGGGACTACCCATATAGGAACGTGATGGGGAATCCATGATATAAACGTGATGGGAAATCCCATGTTATAAACGTGATGGACTACTCATATATATAATAAGGAGAAACAAGAGACTCAAAGATATGAAAGCATTAAGCGAACTGCTCAAGGCAGTGAAACCTCTCACAGTGGAGGGAAGCTGCGATGTCGAGATTGCGGGAGTGGAGATCGACTCACGCAAGGTGAAGCAAGGCGACCTCTTCGTGGCCATGAAGGGCACGCAGGTCGATGGCCACCGTTTCATAGGCAAGGCGATTGGCCAGGGTGCCGTGGCGGTCCTCTGCGAGGACATGCCGCAGGAGAAGACCGAGGGCGTGACCTACATACAGGTGGCCTCGACGGAAGAGGCCGTAGGACCCGTGGCGACCCACTTCTTCGGAGATCCGTCGAGACAGCTGAAACTGGTCGGCGTGACGGGCACCAATGGCAAGACAACCATTGCCACACTGCTCTACAATCTTTTCCGCAAGCTCGGCCACAAGGTGGGACTGCTCTCGACGGTATGCAACTACATCGACGGAGAGGCCGTCCCGGCAGACCATACCACACCGGACCCCATCGCCCTCAACGAGCTACTGGCGCGCATGGTCAGCGCAGGATGTACGTATTGCTTCATGGAGTGCTCCTCCCACGCCATCCATCAGCACAGAATCGGCGGACTCCACTTTGCGGGCGGACTCTTCACCAACCTCACGCGAGACCACCTGGACTATCACAAGACGTTCGAAAACTACCGCAACGCCAAGAAGATGTTCTTCGACATGCTGCCGAAGACGGCCTTCGCCGTCACCAACGCTGACGACAAGAACGGACTCTTCATGGTGCAAAACTGCAAGGCAAGCGTCAAGACCTACTCCATCCAGCGCGTGGCCGACTACAGGCGCGCATCCTGGAGTGCCACTTCGAGGGAATGTACCTCGAGATCGACGGCAAGGAGGTCGGCGTGCAGTTTATCGGACGCTTCAACGTGAGCAACCTGCTTGCGGTCTATGCCGCGGCGGTACTGCTGGGCGAAGACGCACAGGCCGTGCTCGTGGCCATGAGCACGCTGGGCAGCGTCAGCGGACGCCTGGAGCCGATCCGGTCGCCGGAGGGATTCACCGCCATCGTCGACTACGCCCACACCCCGGACGCCATCGCCAACGTGCTCTCGGCCATCCACGAGGTGCTCAACGGCAAGGGAAAGGTCATCACCGTCTGTGGAGCCGGAGGCAACCGCGACCACGGCAAGCGACCGCTCATGGCGCAGGAGGCCGTCAGGCAGAGCGACAAGGTGATCCTCACGAGCGACAACCCGCGCAACGAGGACCCACAGGCCATCATCGACGATATGCTGGCAGGACTCGACGCGCAGCAGCGACGCAAGGTGATCACCATCACCGACCGGCGCGAGGCGATACGCACGGCTTGCATGATGGCCGAGAAGGGCGACGTCGTGCTCGTGGCGGGAAAGGGCCACGAGACCTACCAAGAGATCAATGGCGTGAAGCACCACTTCGACGACCACGAGGTGCTGCGCGACATTTTCAACGTAAAGTAAAGCAAAGACAGTATGTTATACTACATCTTCAGATGGCTCGACCAGTTTGGCGTCAGCGGATCGCACCTATGGAGCTACATCTCCTTCCGTTCGATCCTCGCCCTTGTCCTGGCCCTCGTCATCTCCGCCTGGTTTGGCGAAAAGTTTATCAAGTACCTCAAGCGAAAGCAGATCACGGAGACGGCACGCGACGAGAAGATCGACCCATTTGGCGTCAACAAGGTCGGTGTGCCCTCGATGGGTGGCATCATCATCATCGTCGCCCTGCTCATCCCCGTCATTCTCCTGGGCCGACTGCGCAACATCTATCTCATCCTGATGATCGTCACGACGGTATGGCTCGGATTCCTCGGCGGCATGGACGACTTCATCAAGATCTTCCGCCACAACAAGGAGGGACTGAAGGGCAAGTACAAGATCGTAGGACAGGTCTCCATCGGCCTCATCGTGGGACTGGTGTTATGGGCCTCGCCCGACGTGAAGTCGAACCTGAACATGGAGCTTGGACAGAAAAACGGACAGGAAATCGTCGTCAAGCACAGCGAGAAGGCGGAGAAGACGCTCAAAACTACCATCCCCTTCGTCAAGAACCACAACCTCGACTACTCCAAGGTGATGGGCTTCTGCGGCGAGCATAGCGTGGCGGCGGGCTGGATACTCTTCGTCATCATGACGATCTTTGTCGTGACGGCGGTCTCCAACGGCGCCAACCTCAACGACGGCATGGACGGAATGTGTGCGGGCAACTCGGCCATCATAGGCGTGGCGCTCGGCATCCTGGCCTACGTGAGCAGCCACATCCAGTATGCTGCCTACCTCAACATCATGTACATACCAGGGTCGGAGGAACTGGTGGTGTTCTTCTGCGCCTTTATCGGCGCGCTGATCGGATTCCTGTGGTACAACGCCTATCCCGCCCAGGTCTTCATGGGCGACACGGGAAGCCTCACCATCGGCGGAATCATCGCCGTGGGCGCCATCATCATCCACAAGGAGCTGCTGCTGCCCATCCTCTGTGGCATCTTCTTCGTCGAGAGCCTGAGCGTCATCCTGCAGGTGTGGTACTACAAGATTGGCAAGCGCCGCGGCGTGAAGCAGCGCATCTTCAAGCGCACGCCGATCCATGACAACTTCCGCACGCAAGACTCGCAACTGGATCCCGACTGCAAATATCTCATCCGCGTGCCGCATGGTGCGAAGCACGAGGCCAAGATCACCATCCGCTTCTGGATCATCACGATCCTGCTGGTGGCGCTGGCGATCATCACATTGAAAATCAGATAAGAAACGAAGAGCGGGAGGCTGACACGCGCCCAACTGACGACGGCCCCAGGGCCGGCAAGACGGATGCGACAAAGTCTCCCACCCCGATAAAATCAAGCGCAAAAGAAAGATGAAAAGAATCGTAGTTCTTGGAGCCGGCGAGAGCGGCGCAGGTGCTGCCGTGCTGGCCAAGAAGCAAGGCTTCGACGTGTTTGTCTCCGACACATCGAAGGTGAAGGACCAATACAAGAAGCTGCTCGACGACCACGGCATCGAATGGGAGGAGGGCCACCACACGGAGGAGAAGGTGCTCTCGGCAGACGAGGTCATCAAGAGCCCGGGCATCCCCGACAGCGTCCCGATGATACAGCGCCTCATCCAGCAGGGAACGCCCATCATCAGCGAGATAGAGTTTGCGGGCCGCTACACCCACAGCAAGATGGTCTGCATCACGGGAAGCAACGGCAAGACCACCACGACAAGCCTCATCTACCACATCTTCAAGGATGCGGGCTACGACGTGGGACTGGCTGGCAACATCGGAAGGAGCCTGGCGCTGCAGGTGGCAGAGGATCCGCACGAATATTATGTCATCGAGCTCAGTTCTTTCCAGCTGGACAACATGTACGAGTTTCGTGCCAACATCGCCATCCTGCTCAACATCACGCCGGACCACCTCGACCGCTACGACTTCAAGTTTGAGAACTATGCCGCGGCAAAGATGCGCATCATCCAGAACCAGACGCAGGAGGACAGTTTCATCTACTGGAACGACGACCCGGTGATCAAGAAGGAACTGGAGAAGTATGACATCAAGGCCGTGCAGTATCCGTTCTCCGAACTCAAGGAGACGGGCTCCATCGGCTACATCGAGGAGGGACAGTACGTCATCGAGAAGCCTACGCCTTTCAACATGGAGCAGGAGGAACTCTCGCTCACGGGCAAGCACAACATCTACAACTCGCTCGCCGCCGGCATCGCGTCCAACATCTCCGGCATCCGCAAGGAGAGCATCCGCAAGAGCCTGAGCGACTTCCCGGGCGTGGAACACCGACTGGAGAAGGTCTGCAAGGTGGGTGGCGTGCAGTATGTCAACGACTCCAAGGCCACCAATGTCGATGCTTGCTGGTACGCGCTGGAGAGCATGCGCACACCGACAGTGCTCATCGTCGGCGGCAAGGACAAGGGCAACGACTATGGACCCATCAAGGAGCTCGTCAAGGAGAAGTGTCGCGCCATCGTCTATCTCGGTGCAGACAACGCCAAGCTCCACGCCAACTTCGACGAACTGGGAATCCCCGTGCGAGACACCCACTCGATGAAGGACTGTGTGGCTGCCTGCCACGAGCTGGCAAAGCCGGGCGACACGGTGCTGCTCAGCCCCTGCTGTGCCAGCTTCGACCTCTTCAAGAACATGGAGGACCGTGGAGAACAGTTTAAGCAACTGGTAAGATCGCTCTGACACGGACTGAAAACATCACTTTCCACATGAGGTCATAACGCCACACCGTCGCAGTCTCACTCCGACACCGACTCCCCATCGGCATCCATTGTGCCGATGGGGGCGGCGAAGGAGACTCTATCATACCAATCACAAACCGTAGAAACAAAACAAGACAGGGCGGACGGGCACGGAACGAGAGAAAAAGGGGAGGGAAAGACTGAACAACAACTATTCTGCGAATCTTCAAAAAAAACACTCGATCCACTCGCATCCGCCTCAAAAACAGAAAAAAAGAAATGAAAGGAAAGTCATTGACGAACATTTTCAAGGGAGACAAAGTCATCTGGATGATCTTCTTCTTCCTCTGTATGATTAGCATCATTGAGGTCTATTCGGCATCCAGCTCGCTGACGCTCAAAAAGGGCTACTACTGGGCGCCTATCATGGACCACGCCAAGAAGATCATACTGGGAGTGGTAGCACTCGTCTGTGTGCTCAACGTGGAGTGTAAGTACTTCAAGATGGCCACGCCCTTCGCCCTCGGCGGATCCATCATCATGATCCTCTGGGTGCTCGTGGGCGGCGAGACCATCAACGGAGCCAACCGATGGCTCACCTTCTTTGGCATCCAGTTTCAGCCCTCAGAACTGGCGAAGGGAGCATTGGTGCTCGCCACGGCACAGATATTGAGTGCGATGCAGACCGACAAGGGAGCGGACCGAAAGGCGTTTCGCTATATCCTCCTGCTCTCGGCTTGGATCATCATCCCCATTGCCATGGAGAATGGATCCACGGCCTTCCTACTGGCCATCACCATCTTCGTGATGATGTTTGTCGGACGCGTGCCGCTGGACCAGTTGGGAAAACTCTTTGGCGTCATGGCGGTAATAGCCACCATTGCCCTGTCGGTCATCATGATATACGGCAAGACCGAACAAGAGCGGGCGAAGGACCCGCGCCACCAGCTGACGGAGCAAATGGCGAAAGCCAAGACAAAGCAGCCCAAGACCCTGGCGGATCGTTTCGAGGACCGCCTCGACACATGGAAGTCGCGCATCGTGAAGTTTACCAACCCCGAGGACGTCCCGGCCAACAAGGTGAACCTGCGAGACAAGGACTCACAGAAGAACTACTCCCACATCGCCATAGCCTCATCGGGCATCGTGGGAAAGGGACCGGGCAATTCGACCGCACGCGACGGACTCGCACAGGCTTTCTCCGACTTCATCTATGCTATCATCATCGAGGAGCTGGGCATCATAGGGGCAGCGTTCGTCGCCTTGCTCTACGTCTTCCTCCTCTTCCGAGTCGCCATCATCGCCAACCGATGTGAGAACAACTTCCCCGCATTCCTGGCCATGGGACTGACGCTCATGCTCGTCATACAGGCGCTCTTCAACATGCTGGTGGCCGTGGGATTGGCGCCCGTCACGGGACAACCGCTGCCGCTCATCAGCCGAGGCGGCACGTCAACGGTCATCAACTGCATCTACATGGGCATGATCCTCTCCGTCAGCCGTTCGGCCAAAAAGAAGGCCGCAGGAAGCATCTGGCAGGGGTGAAAGAGGAAAAATAAACAGAAAATAGTAGAAAGACATTTTTTTTGTTTATCTTTGCAGAAGATTGGCGGCACTCGGCAATTTGAGAGTAAAACTCTCATTACGCTCGTTTGCACTATCTTTGCAGAAGATTGGCGGCACTCGGCAATTTAAAACGAACACAATGGACAAAGAATTGAGGATAATCATCAGCGGTGGCGGCACGGGAGGCCATATCTTCCCCGCCGTGTCAATAGCCAACGCGCTGCGGCAGATGCGCCCCGAGGCAAAGATTCTCTTTGTCGGCGCAGAGGGCCGCATGGAGATGCAGCGTGTCCCGGCAGCGGGATACGAGATCAAGGGACTTCCCATCAAGGGATTCGACCGCCGGCATCTGCTGAAAAACATCAGCGTGGTGTGGCACTTGCTCAAGAGCCTGCGCATGGCACGCCACATCATCAAGGACTTCCGCCCGATGGTGGCAGTAGGCGTGGGTGGCTACGCCAGCGGTGCCACGCTCTACGCGTGCGCGCGAATGGGCATTCCCTGCCTCATACAGGAGCAAAACTCCTATGCGGGCGTCACCAACAAGCTGCTGGCCAGCCGTGCCAAGAAGATCTGCGTGGCCTACGAGGGGATGGAGCGCTTCTTCCCCGCCGACCGCATCATCATGACGGGCAATCCCGTAAGACAGAACATCCTGGAGGCCCAGGGCACACCGCAGGAAGCACGACGCGCCTTCGGACTCGACGCGGAGAAGAAGACCGTGCTGATCGTAGGAGGAAGCCTCGGCGCAAGAACGATGAACCGCAGCGTGCTGGAGCACCTTGATCTGATCAAGGCGCATCCCGAGGTGCAGTTTATCTGGCAGACGGGCAAATACTACTTCGACAGCATCCAGAAGGAGATGCGGGGAAAAGAACTGCCCAACCTCAAGGTGATGGACTTCGTGAGCGATATGGGAGCGGCCTATCATGCCGCCGACCTCGTCGTGAGCCGTGCCGGAGCAAGCTCCATCAGCGAGTTTCAGCTCATCGGCAAACCCGTGATCCTCGTCCCGAGCCCCAATGTGGCGGAGGACCACCAGCGCAAGAATGCCATGGCTCTCGTCCGTCGCGACGCAGCCCTCTACGTGGAGGATGCCGAGGCTCCGGAGAAGCTCCTGGACCTGACGCTGCAGACTGTGGCCGACGATGCGAAACTGCGCCAGCTGGGTGAGAATGTGCACAAGATGGGCCTCAAGGATTCGGCGGAGATCATCGCATGCGAGGTCCTCAAACTGATTGAACAATAAAGGAGAAATTATGGAACTGAAAGATATCAAGGCTGTCTATTTCGTCGGAGCGGGAGGCATTGGCATGAGCGCCCTCGCACGCTACTTCCTGCACCGCCACCTCGTCGTGGCGGGCTACGACCGCACGCCGACACCGCTCACCCACGAACTGGAGCGCGAGGGCATGCAGATCCATTATGAGGAGGACGTTGACCAGATCCCTGCGCCCTGCCGCGACAGGGAACACACACTGGTGGTCTTCACGCCCGCCATCCCGGCCTCCCACGCCGAACTGGCGTGGTTCAAGGAGCACGACTTCACCATCGAGAAGCGGGCACAGGTGCTCGGCACGCTCACCCGCACACACAAGGGTCTTTGCTTCGCGGGCACCCATGGCAAGACGACCACCTCGACGATGTGCGCCCATATCATGAGCCAAAGCCACATGGGCTGCAATGCCTTTCTCGGAGGCATCTCGAAGAATGTGGGCAGCAACTACATCCTCTCGCTGACAAGCGACTATGTGGTCATAGAGGCCGATGAGTTTGACCGTTCCTTCCACTGGCTGCGCCCCTGGATGTCGGTCATCACCTCTACCGATCCCGACCACCTCGACATCTACGGCACGAAGGAGGCTTACCTGGAGAGCTTCCGCCGCTACACCGAACTGATACAGCCCGGAGGCGCGCTGATCCTCCACACAGGACTGGAGATGAAGGCCCACGTCCCCGAGGGGGTGAAGACCTACACCTACAGCCGCGACGAGGGAGACTTCCACGCTGCCAACATCCGCATCGGCGACGGCAAGATTGTCTTCGACTTCGTATCGCCGCTGGAGACGGTGACCCAAGTCTCGCTGGGCCATCCCGTACCCATCAATATCGAGAATAGTGTCGCCGCCATGGCAATGGCACAACTCAACGGCTGCACGGCGGAGGAACTGCGCCGCGGCATGGAGACCTACGCGGGAGTGGAGCGTCGCTTCGACTTCAAGATCAACAACCCACGCCACGTGTTCCTCAGCGACTACGGCCACCATCCGAAGGAGATCCTCCAGTGTGCCAAGAGCCTGAGGGAGCTCTATGCACACCGCAAACTGACGGTCATTTTCCAGCCTCACCTCTACACGCGCACCCGCGATTTCTATGCAGATTTCGCCGATGCGCTGAGCCATTTCGATGAGGTAGTGCTCACAGAGATCTATCCCGCCCGCGAACAGCCCATCGAAGGTGTGACCTCGAAGCTCATCTACGACCACCTGCGCGAGGGGGTGGAGCGCACGATGATAGCCAAGCACGACGTGGCGGAGTGGGTGCGCAGCAGAGACTTCGACGTGCTGGTCGTCCTGGGAGCGGGAGACCTCAACGACTATGTGCCCGAGATAACCCGCATACTGGAGGAGAAGGAAAAAGCATAACGCACAACAGGGAGGTATCGTGAGAGTCAATGTAAACTGGAAGCGCGTGCTGTTTGTCGTGGTCGACCTGATACTGGCCGCCTACCTCGTCATAGCCGTGACGTTGTGGAACACGCCAGCCTCGGCCTCCAGGGTCTGCTCCAAGGTGGATGTCAATATCTCCGACGCCAACAACGTCGGATTCCTGAGCGCAGAGGAGATCAAGCATATCCTCACGCAGCAGGGCCTCTATCCGCTGGGCAAACCGATAGCGGGGATCTCTCCACGATCCATCGAGGAGGTGCTCCGCACCAGTCCCTTTGTCAATACGGCGGAGTGTCACGTCACGCAGAACGGCCACGTCACGATAGCCCTCACACAGCGCGTGCCCATCATCCGCATCAAGAGCAGCAGGGGCGACGACTACTACATCGACGACAAGGGAGGACCGATGCCCAACTCCAAATATACGAGTGACCTGATCATCGCCACGGGCCACATCAGCCGATCCTTCGCCCGCAACTACCTCACACCGATGGCCAAGGCCATCATGGCCTCTGACTTCTGGAGAAACCAGGTTGTACAGATCAACGTGCTGCCCAACAGAGGTATAGAGCTGGTGCCACGCGTGGGAGACCACATCCTCTACCTCGGAAGGCTGCCCGAAGGTCTCCAGCGGTCGCAGATCGAGACAGCAGTGACAGAGTTTATGGACAAGAAACTCACCCGCATACAGAAGTTCTACCGCTACGGACTCTCGCAGACGGGATGGAACAAGTATAGCTACATCGATGTGGAGTTTGACAACCAGATTATTTGCAAGAAACGACAGTTAGAATAATTAAATAAGGAATATATATATGGCAGAATTTATTGTAGCCATTGAACTGGGGTCGTCCGTTTTCCGGGGGATTGCCGGCAAGAAGAATCTCGACGGGAGCATCACCGTGCAGGCGCTCGTCAAGGAGGATGCGACGCAGTGTATCCGCAAGGGAGTGGTCAACAATATCGACAAGACCGCTACCTGCCTGAAGAATATCGTGGCCAAGCTCAGCAAGACCATGAAGCAAAACATCAGCCATGTGTATGTCGGAGTAGGCGGCCAGTCGGTGCGGAGCGTGCGCAACGTGATTGTCAAGGACCTGACCACGGAGACGATTGTCGATGGCGATATCGTAGATGGACTGATGGACAGCAACCGCGGCATGGACTATCCCGACCTGGAGATCCTCAACGTCGTCACACAGGAGTATAAGGTCGGCAACCAGTATGTCGTCGACCCTGTGGGAATCAAGGGCACACGGCTGGAGGGCAACTTCCTCAACATCGCCCAGAGAAAACTCTTCTACAGCAACCTCAACGAGGCTTTCGACAAGGCGGGCATCGCCATTGCCGAGATCTTCCCCGCACCGCTGGTGCTGGCCGACAACGTGCTCACCGAGTCGGAGAAGCGCGGAGGCTGCGTGCTGGTGGACCTGGGAGCTGACACAACGACGGTGTCGGTCTATCACAAGAGCCTGCTGCGCCACCTGGCAGTCATCCCCCTGGGCGGCAACAACGTCACCAAGGATATCACGGCACTGAAGATGGAAGAGCGCGAGGCAGAACTGCTGAAGCTCAAGCACGGATCCGCCTATACCGAGATAGCCGACATGGATCCTGCCCTCACCTACTCCATCGACGGCGAGCGCACCATCGAGAGCAAACAGCTCATCGAACTGGTGGAGGCACGCGTGGAGGAGATTGTGCAGAACGTGTGGCATCAGGTGCCCGCGGAGTATGTCAGCAAACTTCTGGGTGGCATCATCCTCACGGGTGGCGGTTCCAACATGAAGAACATCGAGCTGGCTTTCAAGAAATACACGCACATGGACAAGATACGCAAGGCGCGCTTCGTCAACCTGGCCATCAAGTCCAACATCGACGACATCAACAAGAAGCACGACATCACGCTCAACACCATCATCTCCCTGCTGGCCAAGGGCGACATGAACTGTGCTGGTGGACCAATCCATCCGACCACGGGAACAGACCTCTTTGGCCAGACGACTACGACAACGACCACCCATCCGACCACCAACGGCGAGGGTGGCACACAGCCGCATACGGGCGGCGACAATGGCGGAAACGGTGGAAATAACACCCAGCCCACACCACCTCCCGCACCAGGGCCCACACCTGCTCCAGAACCAACTCCCGCACCCGAGAAGTCTGGCTTCTTTTCGAAACTCGCCAATAAGCTAAAGGTCTTTGGCGGCAAGATCTTGGAGGCTGAGGAATAGAACGGAAACTGCCAAGCGCAGGCTACGAGAAGAATACTATCAAGATAACTTTGAACAACAATGATGGATAAAGATAAAGACAACATGGCCACGCTGGCCGATCATCTCGACTTCGGCGAGCCGGATCGTCAGAACAGCATCATCAAGGTGATCGGTGTGGGTGGTGGAGGCGGCAACGCCGTAAACAATATGTACAAGCAGGGCATCCACGACGTCTCGTTTGTGGTCTGCAACACCGACGCACAGGCCCTGAAGGACAGTCACGTCCCCGAGCGACTCCAGCTGGGCAGCGAGGGTCTGGGAGCAGGCAACCGACCCGAGAAGGCGCGCCTGGCTGCCGAGGAGTCGATAGACGACATCAAAGCAATGCTCAGCGACGGCACGAAGATGGACTTCATCACTGCGGGCATGGGCGGCGGCACAGGCACGGGAGCAGCACCGGTCATCGCCCAGGTAAGCAAGGAACTGGGCATCCTCACCGTCGGTATCGTCACCATCCCCTTCAAGTTTGAGGGCAACAAGAAGATCGACCAGGCACTCGACGGCGTCGATGAGATGGCAAAGCACGTCGATGCGCTCCTCGTCATCAACAACGAGCGACTGCGCAAGGTCTATCCCGACCTCAGCCTCCTCAACGGCTTTGCCAAGGCCGACGACACGCTGAGCGTAGCAGCAAAGAGCATTGCCGAGATCATCACCGTCCGCGGACTGATAAACCTTGACTTCAACGACGTGCGCACCGTACTCAAGGATGGTGGCGTAGCCATCATGTCCACGGGCTTCGGCGAGGGCGAGGGACGTGTGCGCAAGGCCATTGACGACGCACTCAACTCACCGCTGCTCAACGACAACGATGTCTATAACTCGCAGAAAATCCTCCTCTCCATAGCCTTCAGCAGCGATAATGGCACCGACGGACTGGCCATGGAGGAGATGAACGAGATCAACGACTTCATGAGTCGCTTCGGATCCAACTTCGAGTTGAAGTGGGGTATTGCCATCGACAACACCTTGGAGAAGAAGGTGAAGATCACCATCCTCGCCACGGGCTTCGGCCTCGACGACCTGGAGGATGTGGCCAGCTACCATAGCCGCCTGGACAAGGCGCGTGCCAAGGAGGAGGCACAGAAGAAGGCCGAGCAGGAGGAAGCCGACGCGGAGCGTAGCAACAGACGCGACAAATACTATCGTGACAACGGAGACAAACTGACCAAGGCACGTCCACACATCTACCTCTTCTCGCAGGACGACCTCGACAACGAGGACGTGATCCTCGACGTAGAGTCGATTCCCACCTTCAACAGGACCAAACCGATGCTGAATGAAATCAAGAAGAAGTCGGCTCCGAGCAAGTCCGAGAGGAGCAACCGGTCAAGGACAAAGTGGAGGGAACCATCCGCTTTGAGTAAACACAAGTAAGGATCGCTAATTGAAGGCGATTTCCATCCACCAACCCATACAAGGGGAGGCAGGTCCGTTAGTCTCGGAACTGCCTCCCCTTGTCGCATTTCCCAAGAAATAGTCTTGGTTGTTATTAGGAAAAGATGTACTTTTGCCTAGAAGAAAGTTCTGTCCAGCGACGTTGAATGTGCGTTCAGCGCCATCGAACCTGCATTCGACATCGTCGAATGTCTATTCAACGTCGTTGAATAGACATTTTACTGAGGAATAAATACTGGCGCAGGGGCAATCCACGGAGAATTTCCTCTGCGCCCTTTAATCACAGAATGCAGAAGAAGAAATAATGCAGACTGTGTGGAAAGAGACAACAGAAGAAACAACAAGAGGAAGCCTGTGAAGAAAGAAGAAGCGCGCGAGCACTATCCCCTCATTCCGCCAGGGCTGACTCCAAACTCATCCTTGAAGCACTTGTTGAAATAGGATGGCGAGGTGAAACCCGTGGCGTAGGCTATCTCTGCGATGGAGCGGTCGGTCGTCGTCACCATCGTGCGCGCCTTCATCAGTCTGGCCTTGCGCAGGAGTTCCACGGGCGTCTTGCCCGTGAGTACCTTCACTTTGCGGTAGAGTTGCACGCGCGAAAGGCCGATCTCCTCACCCAGCCGCTCTACCGAGAAGTCGGAGTCGGCGAGATGCTGCTGGATGATTTCCCGCAGTCTTGTCACGAAAGTCTTATCCTGCGAGCAGAGCCGTTCCTCCTCGGCAGCTTCCGCCTTGTCGCCCGAGAAGAGAGAGCGCAGCAGCGTGCGCGAGCGTAGCAGGTTGTCGATACGCGAAAGGAGCACCTGTCCTGAGAAAGGCTTCGTCAGATAGGAGTCGGCGCCCGTCTCGTAACCCTTCTCCCGCTGTTCGGGCAACGAGCGCGCCGTGAGCAAGACGACGGGGATATGGCTCGTCGCAATGTCCTCCTTCAGTTGACGCGCGTAAACTCCAGGCCATCCATGACAGGCATCATCACGTCGCAGACTATCAACTTCGGCACCTCGTGCCGCGCCTTCTCCAGGCCTTGGCGACCGTCTGCCGCCTCCGAGACATTATACCGGTCTTTCAGGATAGACCGCAGATAGGCCCCCCTCATCCCGTTGTTGTCATCGATGATGAGCACCAGCGGGCGGTCCGCATCGAAGTCTTCGGCATTGGTGATGCGATCCGCCGCCTCCTTAGCATTGATATCCTCGGGCACATAGCTATCGTCCACCAGTTCCCGCTCCGCCACCGGCCTTGCCTCGCGATCCTTGGCAGGGTCGTAGCCTGGCTGGGTGGCAGGCAGCGATATAAAAAACCTTGTGCCCTCTCCCTCATTGCTCTCCACGCGAATGTCGCCATGATGGAGATCCACGTAGGCCTTGACCAACGACAGTCCGATCCCCGTCCCGCCGACAGCACCGCGCGCCTGGAAGAAGCGGTCGAAGAGATGGGGCAGCGCCTCCTCCTCAATTCCCTTGCCCGTATCGCTCACGCTGAGCATATACTGCTTGCCGTCGTAGGACAATGCCGTTGTGATCCGTCCGCCCTCAGGCGTATATTTTAGCGCATTCGACATTAGGTTGAAATAGATATGCTCCAGCTTGTCGCGGTCAGCAATGATCACAGCATCCTGTCTCACCCCCGAGGCGTCCACATCGATCGTGATCTTACGCGCGCCGCCACAGCCCGGAAGTCGTTGGCCCATGTCGCCAGTTCCCGCTGCAGGGCGAAGCGGTTGAGATGCAAGTGCGCCTTGTTGTTCTGTACCTTGCGGAAGTCGAGTATCTCGCCCACGAGTTGTATGAGGATGCGCGTGTTGCGCCGCACCATCTCCAGCATCATGCGATGCGCTCCCTGCACGGTGTCGTCCTCCAGTAGCTGATCAGTCGGTCCAGCGATAAGCGTCAGCGGCGTGCGTAGCTCGTGGCTCACATTGGTGAAAAACTGCAGTTGCGTCTGCGTCATCCGCTCCATCTCCTCCGTCATCTGTCGCTGCTGATCCATAGAAGCATTGAGCTGGCGGTTGATGCGCGCCTTGGCCACATAAGCCCTGACGGCCAAACCACAGGCCACGACGAGCAGCACGACGAAGAACAAGAGCACCAGGAGGTAGCCACGCTGCGTATTGAAGTCGTCGGCTGCCTTGTCGATACGCGAGCGGAGTGTGGCGAGGTGATCCTGCTGGCGCATGGTCTCATCGTTCTGCATGAGTAGCACGCGGGCGTTGTCACGGGTGACAAGGGCCGAGGAGAGACGGTTTTCGCGCTGATAGGACTTCCCTTCAAGAATATTCATTGCCAGCCTCATCACCTCGTCGCCACGCGTCGGATAGATATAGGAAGCAAAGAGCGTCCCGTCCTTGACGAGTTCCAGTCCGGCTCCCTTCTGCGGCATGGCGTCGATTCCGCAGAAGCGGATGCGCTGGAGGTCCAGTCCGTGCTCCTGCGCTGCCCGACGCGCGCCCATCGCCATACGGTCGTTGTGGGCAAAGAGGCAGTAGAAGTCGGGATGCGGACTACGCAGCAGCGAGTCCATGGCCCGGAAGCCTCCCTGCTCCGTCCAGTCGGCGTGGAGCTTAGCCACGATGTCGATTGAGGGACGCACGGCAACTACGCTATCGAAGCCCTCCGCCCGCTCTATCGCCGGCGACGAAGACGAGAGTCCACACAACTCCACCACACGCCCTCCTTTGGGCAGCGCACCCGCCAGGTATTCTCCCATCGACTCGCCAATCTCACGATTGTCGGCACCGATATAGGCCGTATATTTGTTGGATCGCGTGCGGCGGTCGAAGATGATCACAGGTATTCCCTTCTCATAAGCACGATCGATGGCGGGAGAGATCGAGACCTGTCCTGGCGCCACGATGAGCAGATCGACCCCCTTGTCCACAAAGCGGTTGATCTGCTCCGTCTGCAGCCGTACGTCGTCGTTGGCCGAGGCGATATCGAGGTCCATATTATTATAGTATAGGGCCGCCACCCGCAGTTCCTGGTTGAGTTTCTCTCGCGCCATACGTCCTCCGAACATTGCGAGACACCGATGACATAACGTTTCTTCCCGCCAGTACAAGAGGCCAGAAGGGCGAGGGCTGCCATCAGGGCAGCGATATAAGCGAAATGCTGAATAGACTTTAGCATAAAACGGCTTTTTAGTATATTTGGGCGCCCAAAATTACATAAAAAAGACAAGACAGGCAAACAATTTGTGTGCTTTTTGCATTTCCCAGATTCTAAGGCCCTTCGTCCGGCCCTATGCCAGCAGAAGAAAACGCTTCCCCTTCTTCCACCCAGCAAGCGAAAAGTAGCCTTCACGACCGCACCAAACAGCAAGGCGAGGAACAGGAAACACTTCCTGTCCCTCGCCATTATCAGAAGACGGCTGAGCGGTCTGCCATGGCCTTAGGATAGCCCACCAGCCTTTTTTCTCTCTTTCATTGAGATATCCCCATGCATCGGGGGCACATACCGCTTACAGGCCCAGACGATAGGCCGTAAGGTTTTTCACCTCCGCCTTGCCACCCTCGGCATAGACCTTGATGTGGTTATAGGGCGCGGTGGGGAACACCAGGTTGGTCATGGCGATGCGTCCGCCATCTACAAAGAGCTCGACGGAGCATTTATCGACGAAGACATCCAGATGGTAAGTCTTGCCACCCTGTGCTGCCACGGGGGCCTCAGCACAGCAGCCATTGCCAGCAGAGTGGTCGTCGTCACAGAGTGCGAGCGGAGCCCATGTGCCGAGGGCGAAGTCGTTTTTGTAGTTGACGACAAGGTCCTGCGACAGTTTTCCCTTCATCTCGCCAGCTGCCTCGGCACGCTTCTCGATATCGTGGCGCTCGGCCAGCCGACCAAAGTCGGTGAGTCCGCTCTCCGAGCGGTCCATGACGACGCGCTTCTTCTTGAGGTCGAGATAGAGGACCGTGCGCTCCTCCTTGTCGTTGTAGAGCACGATCCCGACCACATCGGCCTCCTCGGCGTCACGTCGGCCTCCAGCTCGAAGGCTCCGTCGCTACCCTCGAAGAGGTTGCGCTGAACATAGGGGTTGGCGTTGTCCACGGCCACGTTGCCCAACTGCTTGGTCTCCTTGCGCAGGGCGCGGGCCTCCTCCACGACATTGGCCGAGACATAGGTCTCGCCATGGTTGGAGAACAACTTCAGCGCGGCAGCGCGTTGGCGCCACGATACTGATGGATCGGAGTGACATTGGCATACTGCCAGTTGCTCATCCATGGCACGGCCACGATGCGGTCTCCGAGGTTGGAGAAGGTGACGGTGGCGTAGTGGTCCTTGCCCCAGTCGAGCCATTTCACGGTGGTAGGTTTGGAATCGCACTTGAACTCCTTGCCGTCAAACTCGCCTACGAAATACTCCGTGGCCGAACCGCCAAAGACAAAACCCGGGTTGACGTTGACGATCATGACATACTTCTTGTTGGCTGGGTCGCCATCGACGGCCAGCGGGAAGAAGTCGGGACACTCAAACTGGTTGGGCTGGGCTCCGAAGCCCTCACCCCACTGGCTTACGTAGGTCCACTTCTTGAGATTCTTCGACTGATAGAAGCGCATGTTCTTGTCGGCCGACACGATCATGTACCACGACTTCGTGGGCTCATACCAGAAGATCTTCGGGTCGCGGAAGTTCTCCAGTCCGTCGAACGGCGTCACCACGGGGTTGCCCTTATACTTGATGAAGGTGCGTCCGTTGTCCTTGCTGTAAGCCATACACTGCACCTGCACCTGCTTGCCGTTTCTCATGCTGTGGGAAGTGTAGTAGGCGATGATTGCGTTCTTGCCGAATCCTGCCGAGTTGCGCGTATCGACGATGGTGCTTCCCGAGAAGATGTGTCCCATCGGGTCGCGGGCGATGGCGGGGTCGAGATGATCCCAGTGTACGAGGTCGCGGCTGACGGAGTGGCCCCAGTGCATGTTGCCCCACTTCGATCCGTAGGGGTTGTACTGGAAGTAGAGATGATACTCCCCATCCTTGTAGGTGAGTCCGTTGGCGTCGTTCATCCATCCGTAGAGCGGCGTGTGGTGATAGACGGGGCGGTAGTAGTCCGTATTGGTCGTGTCGAAGGTGTCCGATAGTTTCATCTCCTTCAGTGCCACGGCGTCTTTCGGCAGTCCTACGATCTTCACCACTGCCTCTTTGCCCTGCGTGAGGGCGAAGGGCACGCAGTAGTCGGTCTTGCCCACGGCCAGTCGGACGTCCATCCAGGTGTCCGTGGCCTTGCCGCTATAGAGCTGCAGCTGGGCCTCGGGACGCTCCTCCTCTATGGGGAGGATGAGATACTTCGTCGGGTTCTCCACCTTGATGATCGTGGTGTCGCCCTTCTGTGTGGTCTGCAGGGTCTGTGCCGTGGCCGAGAGGGCCACGAGTGCTCCTGCCGAAAGCAGATACTTGATCTTCATTGTCTTATGATTTTAGTCGTGAAACATTTGGTTAGAATTTCAGTGTGGCCGAGAGCTCCACGGTGAACGGGCGGAGGTAGGAGCCCGTCATGAGCTGGTTGTTGATGCCCTTGGCCCCGTCTTTGGTGATGAGCTCCGCACCAGCGATGCTACCCTTGGCACCCGTCTGGTTGAGGAAGTTGACCACGGTGCATCCGAGCGTCAAGCGCTTGCTGGCCTGCCAGTTGACACCACCGAAGGTCTCCCAGTGGCCGTTGAAGTAGTAGGCCTCGTTGATGTTGGCGTAGGTCTTGGAGAAGTAGCGGAAGGAAGCCCAGAGCTTCAATTCCGGCGTGATCATGTAGCTGGGGTCGAGCTCGATGAGCACCTGCGGCACCTCTGCCACGATATTTCCCGTTGCGTTGATCTTTCCCTCGTAGCCGCTTGCAAACTTCACGCTGGTCTCATACTTCTTGTAGGTCGGTTTCTGGTAAGTGAATAGGAAGTGGAAGTCGAATCCTTTGAAGGGGTGTGCGACCACGTCGGTGGTCCAGCCCCACGTCTGAATGTCATAGGTCAACGGAGCAGCCTTGATTTCTCCGTCATGCTGAAGGTTGAGCGTAGAGTTGTTGTTGGTCTTTGAAATGTATGAGAAGAGAGAGGTGAGACTCAGCCACGGGTTGTTGTAGTAGATACCTGCGCGTCCCAGAGGCACGCTGATTCTGCCCGTGTTGGGCATCGTGGCGGGCGCGAAGGTCGAGATCGTGGGGTGCTGCACGATGTAGGTGAAGTCGCCCGTGAATCCGAAATTCTTCGTCAACTTGTAGGTCAGCGCTGCCGTGAAGTCGTAGTTCACCCAGTTGTATGCCATCTGCGTCGGTGCGATCAGCGTACCGTCGGGAGCGGTGGTGCCGAGGTAGTAGTCGGCAAAGCGTCCCACATATTCGCCGGCCGCGTTCTTGACCGCGGCGTTCTCGCCCTTCAGTCGCTGCCACTCGATGCGCGCGCCGTAGTAGGCATTGAGCTGCGGCGTGATGTCCCAGTCGTGTGTGAAGTAGAAGGCCAGTTTGTTCTCGTGTCCCTGGTAGTACTCCGAGGCGTTCTTGTTGAAGTCGTAGAAGATGCTCTGGCGCTTGCTAGCGTCCCAGAGGCGCACGGCGTAGGATCCGTCCTCGGGCACGCTCTGGTCGTACATCGTCGTGTTGGAGCAGTAGTCGATGTGGTAGTACCATTCGTTCACGCCGATGCGCAGCGTGGAGGTGCGGAAGGTCTTTGAGAGTTCCGAGGTGAGGAGCATCTCGTTGATGGTACCTGCGTTGAGACACGACATACGCGTCTGGACGTAGCGTCCGCCGTAGCGCTGCGGCTGTCCCATGAAGTCTTGCTGCATGTACTGGTAGTTGGCGGCTGCACCATCGGCCTGGAGGTCGATGAGCTGCATCGGAGTCTGGAATACCAGTGCACCCCGGGCGTGGTCGAAGCGGAAGGCCGTCTTCCAGTTGAGCCCATTGTCGAAGCGGAAGTTGTTCAGGAGCGAGAACTCCGAAGATCGGTTGCCGCAGTAGTCATAGAGCGAGGTCTGCCGCAGCGTGCCAGTGCGCATATCACGATAGGTGATGTTGGCATCGACGGGGAGATAGGAAGTCGTTCCGAGCTTGAAGTCGCCAAACTCCTTCACGCTGCCGTCGCCGACATAGATGAATGGAGCCGACTGCATGGCGTAGTTGTAGACGGGGTGGGAGTTGGCATACTTGTACATTGCCGTCAGCTCGCCCCTTCCTGCCGCGTAGCGCTGGGTGAGGGCCAGCTTGTAGATCTGCGTGCGGTCCTGATACTGCGAGGAGCGCACCTTGAAGGTACCTGGGTCGAAGTCCTGGTACATGCTTGCACTGTAGAAGAGATCCTTGTTGAGCGATCCATTCATGTTGAGCGACATCTCCTGCAGGCCAAAGTGGTTGGTCTTGTAGTTGAGCGTGCCCTGGAATCCCTTCTGTCCGAGCTGCGTCTGCGAGTTGACGGCATAGCCGATGTTGCCAGTGGTGATAGCCGTCTCTGAGATCTTCAGCAGTCCGACATGGGAGAGGCTGGCATCCGAGCGCCACGTGGCGTTGACGGTGTGGGGATTGGTGGCATAGGTAACGGGGAGTCCGTTCTCCAGCACATTGACGTCGGCGGAGGGGAGTCCGATCTGGATCTCGCGCGGGCCGTTGGCGCTGGCCGCGTTGAGCATCACGTTGCGGTCGCTCCTCCTTGGAGTGGTCCGTCCGCTTTCCTTCATTCTGCGCGCTGGCCGCGGTTGCCATAATGGAGGCAAGAGCCAAGGCGCCAAGTTTTGCTGTGTTGAAATGTTGCATAACGGTTCAGTTATTGTTTACGGCTGCAAAGTTACGAAGATCGACGCCATCAGGGGTTAAAATTCCGTTCATCGGCATTCACTTTTGTTACATGCAACATTTTTATTATTCAATGAACGAAAAGTAGCATCGACGTCCCCGCAGGCTGCCTGGCGCCTGGCCTGTCCAGCATGTTACATTTGTAGCAAAAATGTTGCGCGGTTCGGTTTTTACTATCCTGCGAAACATGATTGATATCCCCCTGACGAGAATATCTCTACCTTTGCAGCACAAAATTCGTAACTATACTATTCTCAATGACAACAAAAACGTATCAGCCAATGAGCAACAACAATTCTTCCAAGATGACACTCGTCCCGGTGATGATCACCTTCTTCACGATGGGCTTCGTCGATCTCGTCGGTGCTGTGTCAAACAACATGCAGGAAGACTTCGGCCTCAGCGACTCAGCTGCCAATTTCTTCCCCTCGCTCGTATTCTTCTGGTTTCTCATCTTCTCCGTGCCCACGGGCATGCTGATGAATAAGATCGGCCGTAAGAAGACGGTGCTCCTCTCCATCATCGTCACGACGCTGGCCGTATTCCTTCCCCTCTTCGACAGTTTCATGCCGACCAAGGAGAGCCAGCTCTGGCTGATGTACATCTCCTTCTCGCTGCTGGGCATCGGCAACGCCATCATGCAGACCTCTCTCAATCCGCTCGTGACGATCCTGGTCAAGGGCCACCTTGCCTCCACGCTCACCTTCGGTCAGTTTGTCAAGGCCATCGCCTCGTTTATCGCCCCGCTCATCGCGGCATGGGGCGCCACGACCACGGCACCGACCTTCGGCCTGAGCTGGCGTATCCTCTTCCTGCTCTTCTTCCTCATCGGCATGGCCGCCACGCTGTGGCTCGGCATGACCCCCATCGAGGAGGAACCCGCCCAGGACCAGACCTCAGGCGTACTGGCCAGCGTGCGGATGCTCGGCGCGCCCGTCGTCCTGCTTTCCTTCGTAGCCATCATGTGTCATGTGGGCATTGATGTAGGCACCAACGCCGTGGCGCCGAAGATTCTCCTGGAGCGCCTGGGCACCCCGGGCGACACGCTCAGCCAGTTTGAGTACGCTACGAGCATCTACTTCGCCTTCCGCACCCTCGGCTGCCTCACGGGATCCATCCTCATGCGCCGAATCAACATCCGCGCCTTCTTCGCCATTATCGTCCTGATGATGGGCGTGGCCATGGCGGGCTTCGTGTTCGCCACGGAGCAGTGGGTGCTCTGGGCCTCGATCGCACTGGTGGGCTACGGCAATAGCAACGTCTTCTCTATCGTCTTCTCCCAGGCCATGATCTCGGCTCCCGAGAAGAAGAACGAGGTGAGCGGACTGATGATCATGGGCCTCTTCGGCGGCACGGTCTTCCCGCTGCTGATGGGTCTGGCCAGCGACGCTGCCAAGACTTCCGGCCTGCAACACCCGCAGACCGCGGCAGCCGTAGTGATGGCCGTAGGAGTGGTCTATCTGCTCAGCTATATTCCTCAAGTGAAACAACAATAACACAATAACAACTATCTATATGACAACGAACGATAAATATGTAGTGGGCCTCGGCGAGGCTCTTTGGGACATCCTTCCCGACGGCAAAAAACTGGGTGGCGCTCCTGCCAACTTCGCTTTCCACGCCGGACAGTTCGGCCTCAACGCCATCGCCGTGAGTGCGCTTGGCGAGGACAAGCTGGCCGAGGAGACCATCGAACAGCTGGAGGCCAAGAAACTGGCCTACTGTATGCCGCGCGTGCCCTACCCCACGGGTACGGTGCAGGTGACACTAGACGCTGGCGGCGTACCGACCTACGACATCAAGGAGAACGTGGCCTGGGACAACATTCCCTTCAACAAGGACATCGAGGCCGTAGCCCGAAAGACACGTGCCGTCTGCTGGGGATCGCTGGCTCAGCGCAACGTGGTGAGCCGCAACACGATATACAGTTTCCTCGACGCTACACCCAAGGACTGCATGAAGATCTTCGACATCAACCTACGACAGAACTTCTACACCAAAGAGGCCATCCGCGCCAGCATCAAGCGCTGCAACGTCCTGAAGATTAACGACGAGGAACTGGTGCTCATCGGCCGCATGTTTGGCTACCCGGGGCTTGATATCGAAAACAAATGCTGGCTCATCCTCGGCAAGTACAACCTCGACATGCTCGTGCTCACCTGCGGCATCAACGGCAGCTATGTCTTTACGCGCGGCACCATGTCCTACCAGCCCACCCCGAAGGTGAAGGTTGCCGACACCGTGGGCGCTGGCGACTCGTTCACGGGTTCCTTCTGCGCTGCGATCCTATACGGTAAGAGCGTGGCCGAAGCCCACCGACTCGCTGTCGAGGTGAGCGCGTATGTATGCACACAAAACGGCGCTATGCCCGTACTACCACAAGAGGTAAAAGAATGTAAAGGATAACAAAGCGCAAGGGTGTGTCAGGCAGTCGCCTGGTCTCGCCCACCAAAGCCATGAGGGTCTCTCCGTGTGACGCGGAGGGATCCTTTTTTTATGCCACTTTGAAGGACTTAACTTCATCGGCCTACGAAGTTAACTTCATCGGGCTACGAAGTTAAGTTCATCGGGCTATGAAGTTAACTTCATTTTTCGACCCATCCGACATGGCTTTGGCAAGGGGGGCACAGCGGTCACTTTTTCTTCCTTCCAATCGACCAATCCCTATCATTTCCTCTCTTGCCAGCAGTGCCAATGCCATAATGTTATTATGATTTTACGACAAGCCCCCTTTCCCTCCTCTCCCCAGCCTCAAAAAGCAGCTAAATCGTGGCAAGAATTCATTCATAGCAAGACAACATTTGGATGATTCTAAACACTAATAAGCCTTACCTTGGGATATGAAACTTCAGTATCTTCAGTTCATACTACTCACGACTATCCGAAACATTTTTACACCTATATTCTTTTCTACTCTTCTCTTTCCCTTTCTGGCCACTTCGTGGCAAGAAGAAATTGCGAAGAGGAAATTAGTGGTCGGCAAACAGTCAAGGCTATAATCCCTGGCTTTAGAGAGGCCAGGCGAGGACTCTCACAGGACAGAGGACGCATCCACCAAAATACGGGACGAAGAAGAAGGAAAAACCAAGGAAAGTCGCCATAAATACTGGTGATAACTGGGGTTCTATTCCAAATTCATGAATTTGGAACACATGGGTTTGGCAGAATGGGAAATGGTGCTTACTTTTGCAACGTCCCTTTCAAACGGAGACGGACGTGAAAGATCGTACCGAATGGATAAACGTCCTCGGGTACACCTATAAAAATGTTACATTAAAAAATCAGTGTTTATGAAAAAACATTTACTTCTCGGCTTAGCCCTCGCGGCTACTTGCGCGGCTTCCGCACAGACTGTACTTGAAAGCAAGAGCCTCCCCGCAGGCCACGAAATGCAGGTCCTAAAGACCAGCAGGGCAGAATATTCAAGAGACTGGTGAAACCACAGGGCGAGACCTTGAAGAGCGCTACGCCCGTGCTGAAGGCGCAGAAGGTGGAGGACGATATCGAGACGACCTATTATGAGGGATTCGAGGGATGGCAACAGAGCTTCGGCATCAACTGGATACCAGATGACTGGACGGAGATCAACACCGAGGCGAACATCCCCACGGAGGATATGCTGAAGCACAATGTCAACAACACATGGTTCTGCTATGAGAGCACCAACATGTACCAGGACTTCACGCCCGACGGCATGTGCGAGGCCTTCATCCACTTCGGCTACACCAACGAGACCTTCGGACTGGGCCCGGCCGCACAGGACGAGTGGCTGATCTCGCCCGTCATTTCGCTCAAGGACAAGGAGACGCTGCAGTTTATCCTCCAGGCCGACTATATCTCTGTCTATGATTGCGACAAGTTTGACTGGTACAAGCTGGCCTACGACGAGCGCATCCTGGTGAACACGATGAAGGTGATGATCTCCACCGACGGCGGTGAGAACTGGGGAGAGATCTGGGACCTGCACGAGGACGTCACCTCGCTGCTCACGGACCGGGAAATCTACGACGGCAGTGGTCTGCAGGTGAGATACTTCGACATCGATCTCGCCGACTATGCTGGCAAGGACGTGAAGCTGGCCTGGCGCTATGTGCGAACTCCATGGTGCTCGACGGCATCAAGATCACGCACCCGGTCTCTTCGGCCATCCACGACGTGAAGACTTCCGTCAGCCAGGACGAATACTACGATATGAACGGCGTCAAGATCAATGGCAAGCCTTCGAAGAAGGGATTGTACATCCACAAGGGTGAGGGCAAGACCGAGAAAGTGATTATCTAAACAGTCAAGTGCTTTAACCAAGGTCTGGGAGGATTCTCCCAGCTGACAAGAGGCTGCGTCAAGATGCACATTTTGACGCAGCCTCGCTTTTTGTGTGGTCATCCTGCAAAAGGACCCAGTGGCCTCAGTCCACGATATGGCGCCCCACGACATGGCCCATCGTCCAGGCGGCCTGGAGATTGAAGCCTCCCGTGACAGCATCGACATCACACACCTCGCCGGCAAAGAACAGATGGGGGCAGACCTTGCTCTCCAGCGTATGGGGATGGAGGTGGCGCAGGGCAAATAGAGCAAAAAGCGGTGGAAAACCACAGAGGTCTTCCACCGCTTCTTGCTAATGGGTTGTTCTATGCAGGATGGTTTAGAGCTCCGGGAGCATCACCACCTGGATGTGGTTGTTGGAGGCCACGACCTTCTTGAGGAAGGCAACGATCTTGGCCGGCGTGAGGCTCTCGATGGCGGCACGATGGGTGGTGTAGAGGTCCACACCCGTCTCGTTGTACTCGTCCATGACGTTGAGCCAGTAACCATTGGTCTTGAGTTCCTCGTCGAGGTTCTTGAGCATGTTGGCCTTGATCTTCTCCACCTTGTCGGCATCGATGTACTTGTCGCAGTCCTTCATGCCACCCTCCAGCAGGGAGAGGGCGAGCTCGGCCTTGTTGTAGTCCATCGGGCACTGGTCGAAGATCTGGACAAACGCCTTGTCGCCCATGCGGCTCACAGAACCGTATGCACCCACGCTATAGGCAGCAGAGGCGTCCTCGCGGATGGTCTTCAGATAGACCATAGAGAGAGCCTGGCCGGCTGCGTCAGCGAGAACAACGTTCTCGATGTTGTAGTCCATCGGCATGTGGTAGAGGTCGCTGGCCATGGCCTTCGGAGTCTCGGCCTTGCGCTTGAAGTTGACGTTGACGATGCCCTTGGCGATAGGATCGGCGCTGACCCACTTAGAGGCCTTGCCCTTCGGCAGGGCGCCAATATACTTCTCGATGAGCGGACGGATCGTAGCCTCGTCGAAGTTGCCGACGAAGTAGAAGGTAAACTGACTGGCATTGGCGAAACGCTCCTTCTGGATCTGCAGGATGCGGTCGTAGCTGATATGGGCCAGGTCGGCCTCCTCCAGCGGAGTGTAGCGCGCGTCGTGGTTGTAGATAGCGCAGGTCAGCGAGTCGCCGAAGGCGGCCTCGGGAGAGAGACCCTTGTTCTTCAGAGACTGAGCCACCATAGCCATCGTGGACTTATAATTGTCCTCGTCCTTGCTGACGGCGGTGAAGTTGAGGTAGATAAGCTGCATCAGCGTCTCGATATCCTTCGGAACGGAGAAGCCGCTGAGGTACTGGTAGTACTGGCCGAGACCTACGCCGACGTTGGCCTGCTTGCCGAGGAGGGCCTTCTGCAACTCGTTGTTAGAGAAGTTGCCCAGACCGCAGGTGCCCATCACGAAGTCGAAGCACTTGAGGTTGTTGTAGTCTGCCTTGCCATAGAGGCTCTTGCCGCCACGGGCCATGGCCTGGAACTGGATCTCGTTGTCCTTGTAGTTGGTCTTCTTCAGGATGACGCGGGCACCATTGGAGAGCGTCAGCTCCTTGTAGCCAAACTTCGTATTCTCCTTCTCCTTGACGATCTTGCCAGCCTTCGGCAGCTTGGTCTCGTCGAGCAGCGGCTCGTTCTTCACGTTGTCCTTGTAGGCCTCGAGCTTCTCAGTGCGCACACCGTTGATGGTCTGCTGCATCTGGGCCTCGGTGGGATAGACCTTGCCGTCCTTCTCCTGCTCGTAGAGCGTGACGACGAGGTTGGTATCGTTGTCGGAGATGAGGTCCTTGGCATACTCGTTGATCATATCGACGGGCAGCATCGGGATGAGCTGTGACATGATCTGATACTCGGCCTCGATGCCGGGAATGGGCTCGTTGCCGAGGTAGTTGTCACGATACTCGTCGCCAAACTGGTCGTTCTTGATCTTGTTGCGATTCTCGTAGGAAGACTCCAGCTGGGAGAGATACTCGGCCTTGGTGCGGTCGTACTCCGTGGCGGTGAAGCCAAACTGGCGCACGCGCTGGGCCTCGCGGTACATGGCGGCGAGAGCCTGGAGCTCGTGGCCCTCCTTGGCGCTACCAGCCAGGTTGAAGGCGTCCTTTGTCTTGGAGTAGATATACTGGCCGTCGTAGGCGTAAGAACCGAAGAACGGGCAATCCTCCTTCTGCGTCATCTCGGAGAAGCGCTGGTTGAGCATCATGCTGATCATCGTCTTGGCATAGTTCTCCAGCAGGTAGTCCACGGTCTCCTTGGCCTTGTCGTCCACGGGGTCATGCTTCATGGCGATGGTGATGCTGCTCTGCTGCAACTCCTTGTCCTTGTCGAAGATATAGATGGCCTTGTCGTTGTCGGGCACGGGCACATCGACGACGGGCGTGGCGTTCTCGAGCTTCTTCACGTCGCTCCAGAGACGCTTGATCTCGGCCTCGGTATGATCGACATCGATGTTACCGACGACGATGATGGCCTGGTTGCCTGGGTGGTACCACTTGTGATAGTAGTCGCGGAGCTCATTGTACTTGAAGTTGTCCACCACCGACATCAGACCGATGGGCAGACGCTCGCCATACTTAGAACCCGGATACTGAAGCGGAAGCGTGCGCTCGAAGATACGCATCGAGGCTGACGTGCGCATCTGCCACTCCTGGTGGATGACGCCACGCTCCTGGTCAATCTCCTTGTCCACCAGCGTGAGGCCGTTGCTCCAGTCTCTGAGGATCAAGAGGCAGGAGTCGAGGGCCGTCTGGCGCTTCGTCGGAACGTTGCAGATGCGGTAAACGGTCTGGTCGATACCCGTGTAGGCATTGAGGTCGCTACCAAACTCCACACCCAGGGAACGGGTGTACTCGAGGAGCGTACTGTCGGGGAAGTGCTCAGAGCCATTGAAGGCCATGTGCTCCAAGAAGTGGGCCAGTCCGCGCTGAGACTCCTCCTCCTGGATGGATCCCACACGCTGGGCAATGTAGAAGTTGGCCACGTTTTCCGGCCAGTTGTTGTGGCGGATGTAATACGTCAAGCCGTTGTCCAACTTACCGATGCGCACATTGGGATCGATAGGGATGGCAGGCATCTGCTGGGCAGAGGCCATTCCGGCGACGAAAGCAAAAGCCACTACAAGAAAGTGTTTAAGTTTCATGCTCGTTATTTATTGATGATTAGTATATACATTTTCATTGGCGCACAAAATTACTTAAATTCTTCGAAAGCACAAAGTTAGGGGCTTTTCTTTTAATCAAAAATAACGCATTTTTATAATAAGGGTAGAGTTTCTCTCACGTAAGCTCATTCTTCGACGACTGAAAACGCTGCTGCAGACGCCAGCCCATAGCCCAAATTGTAAGCAAGAGGGCGTAGCAAAGCACGGTCTGGAGAATGGTGGGATGCAGCTCGATAGTGGCGCAAGGCAGGGAGGAGACCCATCGAAGCACCTCGTTCATCACCTTGGCAACGCTCACTACCATTTGGGCAACAACTGTTTGCACTACGGGCAAGGGTGTGGTAAGAAAGAGAGCCACGACGAGGTAGAGCAGAAGAGTGGCACAGGGAACAGCCACAAGATTGGAGATGAGAAAATAGGTGGGGAGCGACCCGAAGGCGTAGGCCACGAGGGGCGACGTGCCGATCTGGGCGGCAATGGAAAGGCTGGCGAAGGTCCACAGGCCACGGGCAAGACAGCGCCACCATACGGCCCTGCGCGACGTCTTGGGAGCCACGAGGAATGGCGGAACGAGGATGGGCAGGAAAAGATGGATGGACAACACTGAGAGAACCGAGAGCTGGAAGCCCAGGTCATAGACCAGCAGCGGACGGACGAGGACCATGAGGAGCACCGTGGCCAAGAGGACGTTGAGAGGCTGCGGGCGGCGGAGTGCCAAAAAGAAGACGGAATAGAGGGAGAGCAGCAGGGCGGCTCGCACGACCGACGGCGAGAGACCCGTCAGCAGAGCAAAGGCCCAGGCACAGGTAAGGGTGAGCAACGAGGATAACCAGCGGCCGGATCGGCGGCGCGAGAAGAGAGAGAAGAGGCCACAGAGGATGCCGAGGTGGAGGCCGGAGAGAGCCAAGACATGGGCCACACCCGCCCGGCTATAGTCGTCGCGAAGGCGCTTCGACAGACCGCTCTTGTCGCCAAGCGAGAGGGCAGCAACGACGGCAGCCTCATCGCCACCGATCTGCCACTGGCGGTAGCGGTCCAAGAGGTGTTGACGGACTTGGCGCGCCTGGAGCACGAGGCGATTCCACCAGCCCAAGGGTTGCAGGGAGACGCGGGCCTTCTGCCAGTTGGAGGGAAGGAGGAAGGTCTGGGCGGAGAAACCGTGCAGACGGAGCCAACGCACATAGTCGAAGGTGGAAGCGGCCCAACGTTGTGGGGTTTCGAGGATGGAAACAGCACGGAGGCCGTCACCGACATGGAGACGGTCGTAGCGATGCGAGATCGTGTCGCGGAGCAACTGGGCCTTGACGAGGAGGGGCTTGCCTTGGTGCTGGAGAACAGCCATGTCGAAGCGAACGACCTTGCCCCGAGGCACGGGTTCGCTCATCACCACAGCCTCATAGCATACCTTCTCCTTGGGCAGCAGGCGATGGAGGCCAGCCTCAGCCTGGGCAGAAAGCCAGGCGCCCAACTGAAACAGGGCCGTCAGGATCAGGAAGTTGCTGGCCTTGGGGTGGCGGCGGCAGAGGAACAGAACAATGAGGGTGGCAGAGAGCGACGCCACCCACACCCCGACGGACCAGCCCACCCATCCCGCAAAGACGATACCGAGCAGCAGGAGAACCGTGGGCAGCAGGAGGGGAAAGGAATGGGTGAGGGGCTGTGACATAAGACAAAGTGTGAGAGTGGGCCTATCGTCTCTCCGAGGACTTGCTGCGGTCGATGCCGTGCTCGCGGGCCCACTTGATGTTGCGGGGATGGTGGTTGAGGATCTCCTCGCGCAGCGTGGAGGTGTCGATATGGGTGTAGATCTCTGTTGTACCGATACTTTCATGGCCCAGCATGGCCTGGATGACACGCAAGTCGGCTCCGCCTTCGAGCAGGGCCGTGGCAAAACTGTGGCGCAGGGTGTGGGGGGAGATGGTCTTCTGGATGCCTGCTGCCCGCGCATACTGCTTCACCATGATGAGCACCATCGTGCGGGTGAGGTGGTGGCCACGACGATTGAGAAACACATAGTCTTCCTCACCGGGTTTGACGTGCATGGCATTGCGGTCGGCATTCCATAGCATCAGTTCGTCGATGGCTCGCTGCGAGATAGGAACAAGGCGCTCCTTGCTGCCCTTCCCCAGGATGCGGAGGTAGCGCTCCTCGACAAAGAGGTTCTGAAACTTGAGGTTGACGAGTTCGGAGACGCGAAGACCACAGGAGAAGAGCACCTCGATGATGGCTTTGTTGCGCTGTCCCTCCCACTTGGCGAGATCGATGGCGGACTCCAGCATATCGACCTCAGCAGTGGAGAGCACCTCGGGCAGATGGGCGGGCTGCTTGGGTGACTCCAGAAGAACGGTGGGGTCAGCCTTGAGGTAGCCGTCAAGGACGAGCCAGCGGTAGAACTGGCGGACGCCACTGAGGATTCGCGCCATGGAACGCGCACTGATACCAAGGTCGGCGAGTGAGGCGGCAAAGTGCTCCAACTGCTCCAAGCGTACGTCGAGCACGTCGGTCCGCTCCGTAAAGAGATAGCGGAGCAGCTTCCTCAGGTCGCGCATATAAGCATCGACGGTATTGGGGGAGAATCCTTTTTTCCAACCGCAGGTAGCGTTGGTAGCGAGTGCTCATGCTACTTTCCATCATCGAAGTGGGTTGTTATATAAAAAACAGAGGCAAAGAAAGAACGACGCTTGAAACTGAACGCGAAAATCGAGAAAGAGCAACAAGGAAAAGAGGGACAAGAGGGGTGGCACAACTGGGGATACGCGCAATACCTATTTCGCCACGACCTCCTCTATGCGCTTGACGATCCGCTCGGGGGCAATGCCGGCCATACAGGCAAAGTCGCCCCCGCAGGCAGGGGGTGTTGCCATAGACGCTACAGGGACGGCAAGGGAGGTCCTCCACCTGTATTGCATTCTCGGCAGGCTGGCCCCATCCCATGAATCCGGCAAAGGGATGGGTAGCTCCCCAGACGCTCACCACAGGAGTGCCGACAACGCTGGCCAGATGCATATTAGCGCTATCCATGCTCACCATCGCGTCAAGGCGACTCATGAGAATCAGTTCCTCATCGAGGGAATGGAGCAGCGTGCCCACACACTGTGTCTTCGGGAAGGGTTCGGCCCAGGCCGTAAGGAGATCTCGCTCACGTCCGCCACCACCAAAAAGGAAGAAACGCCACGAGGGATGACGCTGGTTGAGCAAGGCGATGAGATCTCGCATCTTCTCCTCAGGATAGATCTTGCCCGCATGGGCAGCAAAGGGGGCGAGGCCGACCCACACTTCCTTAGCTCCCTTTTGGCCGACGACGGGGACGAGGGGGGGTGAGGTCTGCGCCCTCCTTCGGAAAGATGGAGGTAAAGGAGAAACTAACGGGGTAACCGAGTTTGGCAAAGACTTCGGCGTAGTTGTCGAAGGAGGTGGGTTGCTGCACCAGTTCCTTGTTCTTTTGGGCGCAGAGACGGCGCTTGCCCTTGCGATGCTTGTCAATATGGGCGACCTTGAAGCCCTCCAGGGTGAAGCGGTGGCGAAGAAACTTCGTGCGCAGCACGTCGTGGAGGTCGGCTACCGCCGTGGGGTGCTTGGCCACCATACGGCGGTAGAGGGTGTTGAGCCCCCGCACACCGTGATACTCGCTGCCCACATCGGCAGCCATGAAGTCCACATTGGGAGCGAGGTGCTGGAAGAGGGGACGCGCCATCGGGCGACTTACGACAGAGATGCGCAACTTCGGATACTGCGCAGCCAAAGAGGCAATGACGGGGACCGTCATTGCTACGTCGCCTAAGGCGGAGAAGCGGATTACGATGATATGGTCGGCCTTCACGCTTTGTTTTGATAGAGCACGGGATTGGTGGTCGGGTCGTTGTACATCTTCATCTGACGATAGACCTTCATGTACTTGCGGCCCGCCTGGATATCGTCGAGCAACTGACCAATGGCGGTGGAGAGATCGCGCTGCTGCTCCAGGAGCACGTCGAGCTTCGTCTTGCACTTTGCAATGTGCTCGGGACTGGCGTCGGTGCGCTCTGCCTGCTCCCGCATGTGGTAAATCTTCAAGGCGAGGATACTCAAGCGATCAAGGGCCCAAGCCGGGCTCTCGGTATTGAGCGTGGCCTCGGGGAGCACCTTCACATCGCAATAGAGCTGACGGAAGTAGGAGTCGATCTGCTCCACCAGGTCCGTGCGGTCCTGATTGCTGCGGTCGATGCGACGCTTTAGGCTCATGCCATCGACGGGACTGATATGGGGATCGCGAATCAAATCCTCAAAATGCCACTGTACGGTGTCGATCCAGCACTTCAAATAGAGGCGATTCTCTATCGAGTCGCGCTCGTAGGGGTTATGGATAGGCGTATCGACATTGTCGGTGACGTGATAATCACGAATGGCCTGATTGAAAATCTCGTTGCAATGTGCTATGAATGACATTTCAATTGTTTTTAGTTTGTTGTGCAAAAGTAACGCTATTTCCTGTAAGTACAAAATTTCTTGCCAACTTTTTGGCCTGGAACGGGCAGGAGCAGGCCAAAGGAAGCTGGGATGGTGGGAAAAACGTCACTTCCCCACCCGTCTGCCCGCTTGTTTTCTGCTTTTCTGCCACCCAAGCCACCCGTTTGCGAAAAAATGGTTATCTTTGCACCATGCTATGCACCTCCTGCAAGGAGGGGGATGATGCTGCCGTATCTGAGAGACAGAGCGGACAGCCACATCTTAAAGATAGATTATCATAATTATAAAATACGAGATCATTTATAAAAAACGAGGATATGCAACCATTAGTAAGTATCATCATGGGTTCTACAAGCGACCTTCCAGTGATGGAGAAGGCTTGCAAGTGGCTCGAGGAGCAGGAAATACCGTTTGAGGTCAACGCCTTGTCGGCTCACCGCACCCCAGAAGCGGTAGAGAAGTTTGCGCGTGAGGCCAAAGGCCGCGGCCTCAGGGTCATCATCGCCGGAGCGGGTATGGCGGCAGCACTGCCGGGCGTGATTGCTGCCTCGACGACGCTGCCCGTGATCGGCGTGCCCATCAAGGGTATGCTCGACGGCCTCGATGCCATGTTGTCCATCATCCAGATGCCACCGGGCATTCCCGTGGCTACAGTGGGTGTGAACGGAGCGCAGAATGCGGCCGTGCTGGCTGCCGAGATGATGGCGCTGGCCGACGAGGAGATCGCACGCAAGGTGGAAAACTGGAAAGCTGGACTGGGCAAGAAGATAGAGAAGGCCAACGAGGAGCTTGCGCACATGGAGGGTTATCGCTTCAAGTGCTAAGGCACACGCCTGGCCCATACGCTTTACTTTTCTTATGTGTTTTCTATCTTTCTCATACGTTCTACCTAAAATATAGCTTAGGGAAATGACAGATTTGTTCAACTATAAGCGGCGTGCCGCAACCGTAGCCCATGTGGGACGGCTCAACATCGGTGGAGACAATCCTGTGCGCGTCCAGTCGATGACCACAACCTCGACCCTCGACACCGAGGGGAGCGTGGCGCAATGCAAGCGCATCATCGACGCAGGAGGCGAACTGGTGCGCCTGACCACACAGGGACGGCGAGAGGCCGAGAACTTGGCCAACATCAGCCGCCAGTTGCGCGCAGAGGGCTACACGCAGCCGCTTTGTGCAGACATCCACTTCAACGCCAACGTGGCCGACGTGGCCGCATGCCATACAGAGAAGGTGCGCATCAACCCTGGCAACTACGTCGATCCGGCCCGTACCTTCAAGCACCTGGAATATACGGACGAGCAATACGCACAGGAACTGGAAAAGATCGAGGAACGACTGACGACGTTTATCGACCTCTGCAAGGAGCACCATACGGCGGTACGCATTGGCGTGAACCACGGAAGCCTCTCCGATCGCATCATGTCGCGCTACGGCGACACGCCAGAAGGTATCGTGGAGAGCTGCATGGAGTTTCTTCGCATCTTCCGCAAGCACAACTTCGACGACGTGGTCATCTCCATCAAGGCGTCCAACACGGTTGTCATGGTGCGGTCAGTACGCCTGCTGGTAGCGGAGATGGATCGCGAGGACATGCACTACCCACTCCATCTCGGTGTAACCGAGGCGGGTGAGGGCGAGGACGGACGCATCAAAAGTGCCGTGGGAATCGGCGCACTCCTTGCCGATGGTATCGGCGACACCATCCGCGTATCGCTGAGCGAGGAGCCGGAGGCGGAGATTCCCGTCGCCAAGCACCTCGTGCGCTACATCCGGCGCAAACAGGGACATCTCCTCGTGCCGGGCGTACAGGCCAAGAACTTCGACTACCTGCGGCCGGAGCGTCGCAAGACGCAGGCTGTGGGACCTATCGGCGGCACACAACCGCCCGTGGTCATCGTGTCGGAGGTGCAAGGCGCGAAAGAGGGAGTTACACAGGGTCAGGAGGCGCTGCGCCCCGACTACATCTATGTGGGGCAACAGATGCCTGACCAACCCGTAGAGGGACAACGCTACATCGTTGATTTCAACGCCTTTGGACGGGAGCTGCAGAAACACATGGACGTGGCCGACTATATGTTTCCTATCTTCCCCTACAATGCCATGCCTTATATCTCGGCGGTGCCCGACACGGCGCCCATCTTCCTGGTGCTGCCCTATGGTAGTTGTGCCGAGGAGTATAAGGCGTGCCTGAAGGCAAACCCCAACGTAGTGGTGGTCGTACCGAGCCAGCATCAGAACCGACTCGGAGAGCAGCGCGCACTCGTCCACGAACTGATGGCAGAGGGTATCGAGAATCCCGTGGTCTTCGCACAAGCCTACAAACACTCGCAGCAGGAGAAGGCAGACCTGCAACTGGAGGCGGCTGCGGACATGGGTGCGCTGATGATGGATGGACTGACGGACGGACTCTGGCTAATGAACGATGGCGACATTGCCATGCAAGATCTCACCGACACAGCTTATGGTATCCTGCAGGCAGGGCGACTGCGCATGGTCAAGACGGAGTATATCTCCTGTCCGGGCTGCGGACGCACGCTCTACGACCTTCGGACGACGATCGCACGAGTGAAGGAGGCCACCAAGGGCATGAAGGGTTTGAAAATTGGCATCATGGGATGTATCGTCAACGGGCCAGGCGAGATGGCAGACGCCGACTATGGTTATGTAGGGGCTGGCGTGGGACGCATCGCCCTCTATCGTGGCAAGGTATGCGTGGAGCGTGGTATTCCAGAAGCCGAAGCCGTGGAGCACCTTCTCCAGCTTATCAAGGAAGACCAAGAACGAGGACAGAAGAAATAACTTCTGAACGTACGTTTTTCGAAATAGAAACGGATTCATCCGATAACACTGTGGCAACCCTGTCCACATGCGTTATCGGATGAATTGTATTAGGGAATTGAAGCTATTCCAAGCTGATGTGTTGTGCGCGCACCTCGTCGGAAAGGAATATACGGGCATGGTCTTGAAACTTGTCTGCACGCTCGGTGGTGAAATAGCGAACGGTGCCCTGCTTGGTGCAGCGTGTTTCCATTTCGGGATGGCGATGGAGGTAGTCGTGCAAACTGCTGGCTATATACGATCCCTGTGCCACCACACTGACTCCCTTGGGGACGTAGCGACGGATGGTGGGCAGAAGAATGGGATAATGGGTGCAGCCGAGGATGAGCGTATCAATGGCTGGGTCGGTATGGAGGATAAGATCGATACGCTTCTTAACAAAATAGTCAGCACCAGGGGTGCCCGCCTCGTTATTCTCAATGATAGGCACCCAGAGCGGACAGGCCACACCCGTAACGGTGATGTCGGGCGATAGTTTCTTGATCTCAAGGGCGTAGCTATGGCTACGGATCGTGCCCTCGGTGGCAAGGATGCCGACATGGCGGGAACGGGTAAGATTGCCCACGATCTCAGCCGTGGGGCGGATAACACCCAGCACGCGACGTGCCGGGTCGATCAGGGGAAGGTCGTTTTGCTGAATGGTGCGCAACGCCTTGGCAGAAGCTGTGTTGCAGCCCAGGATGACTAGATGGCAACCCATCTCAAACAGTTTGACGACGGCCTGGCGTGTGAACTGATAGACCACGTCGAAGGATCGAGAACCATAGGGTGCACGTGCATTGTCGCCCAAATAGACATAGTCGTACTGGGGCAACTGTTGGCGGATGCCCTGAAGAATGGTCAGTCCGCCATAGCCGGAATCGAAGATACCGATAGGTCCGGGAGTTTGTGGGAGAGTCATAGTGATGAGTTTTTTATCTTGAAATATCGTGAGGAAACACGGACAATAGCGAGTCCATGAAAGGAAACACAGGAAACCACGAGACCGTGTGTGGAAAGACAAGCGAGAGGGTAAGGGCGCGGGACGCTCCTACTTTTTCCCACTCAACTCCTGCTTGAGTAGGAGCGTAATCTCATCGCCTTGTGCACTATCGGCATAGGGGAGGTTGTCGCCGTCACTATTGAGGACAAAGGCGTAGCCTCGCTGGCGGGCAATCTCTGCCACAGCGGCCAGCAACTTGCGTTTAGCTGGAGCATAGGCTCGCAGGGTCTCACGTGCCAGCAGTCGCTCGCCTTCGGCCTTGAAGGCAATATTCTGGCTCATCAGCTCCTGAAGTTCGGCCTGGCGCTTGCGGCGGATAGAGGTGGCTAGGTTGCGTTGCTGGTCGAGAAACTCCTCGTACTTCAACGAGAAGTCGTCAGCGGAGCGTTTAGCCTCACGGGCGTACTCCGTCTTGAGAGAATCGACATAACGTCCCGCAGCCTGGTATTCGGGCATGGAACGCAGCACTTCCTCCTGGCTGAACCAAGCAAACCGTAGGGTGGGCGTAGATTCGGGCGCAGTCTCTTCAGTGACTGAGAGCGAGAGGGGCGCAGCAGCCTCTTGCGCAGTGGCAAGGATTGGGAGGCTCGCGAACAGAAGAGTGTAAAGGGTCTTTTTCATCTTCATTTCTTGGTTGATAAGCGATTGTGAGTAAAAGCGGTCAAGGGCAGACAGACCCGATGTCTATCTGCCCTTGACTGCATAACGGGTCGATGCGGCGTCGACTTACTTCATCTTGGCAAGCTCTGCCTTCACCTCGACGGTGATATCCTTGCTGATCGTGTCGTTGATGTAGAGAGGCTGACCGCCGTCCTTCTCCATGATATAGACGTAACCACCCGCCTTGGCAACAGATGCAATAGCCGTGCGAACCTTGTCGAGCAACGGTCCGAGCTTACGCTGCTGCTCGTCGTTGAAGGCCTTCTGGTTGTCCTGGGCGGTCTGCTGAATCTTCTGGTACATGTCGTTCAACTCACGCTCAGTCTCTTCCTGCTTGGCGGTAGGCATAGTAGCCTTGGCCTTGTCGTAGGCCTCGGCCTTGGTCTGAAGCTCTTTCTGCATGTCCTCCAACTGCTTCTGATACTCGTTGCCCTTGGCCTGCAGCTCGTTCTGAACTGCTACTGCCTCGGGAAGGGACATCAGGAGAGCCTGGGAGTCAATGTGGCCAAACTTCTGTGCAAACATCGTCATCGGTGCGCAAAGCATCAATGCAATCAGTAACTTCTTCATTTTTCTTTTAGCTTAATGATATTATTATTATTGTTTCTTCGTAGATCAATCCTGGCCATAGCCAAGTTTCTGGAGCACCTCATTGCTAATGTCGATCTTCGGCGAGCCATAGATGATGCCCGCGCTATCGCTGGAGCGGTCTATGACAAGGGAGTAGCCGCGCTGGTCAGCAATATCCTTCACGGCGGTGTAGATCTCCTCCTGGATCGGCGTCATCAGGGAGGTGCGCTTCTTGAACAACTCACCCTCCGGACCGAAGTACTTGCGCTTCAGATCTGAAGCCTGCTTTTCCTTGGCCATGATGTCCTCCTGGCGCTTCTTCTTCTGCTCCTCGGAGAGGAAGACTACCTCGTTCTGGTAGTTCTTGTACATCGTGCCAGCCTCGGTAGTGAGGGCTTCGACCTCAGCCTGCCATTTCTTGCTCACCTGGTTGAGCTGCTCGTTGGCGCGCTCATAGGCGGGCACGTTCTTGAGGACGTATTCCATATCGATGAGGGCAAACTTCTGTGCCATCGCCGCCTTCGGAAGGAGGGCGAAGAGAGCGAACAGGAGTAGCGTCCAGGCTTTTGCGCCCATCATCTTGCCAATAGTCTGTTTCATATTCTTTATTGTTTTTGTCTATTCGATATTTTTCGTTGCTATTCCTCGCCCGAGCAGTGGATTCTGTCAGACCCTATCCCTTCAGGGATTGCCTCAGGCTCCCCCCCCCATGAAAATCATGGTTCCAGGGGAAGAGGCCCGTGTGTAGGCGGACTTAGAACTCCTGGCCAAGGATGAAGTGGAACTGACTGCCACCCTTGCTGTAAGATCCGTTGTTATAGACCTTGTCGAAACCATAGGCCCAATCGAGACCCATCAGGCCTACCATCGGGAGGAAGATGCGCACACCGATACCTGCCGAACGCTTCATGTCAAACGGGTTGAAGTCCTTGGTCTGTGCCCAGGCGTTGCCCGCCTCGATGAATCCGAGTCCGTAGATCGTGGTATTGCCCAAGAGGAACGGATAACGGAGCTCCAAAGAGAAGCGATCGTAAGCATAGGCGTTGTAGCCAGAGAAGTTGACCTGTGCCTGGGCGTTGTTGGAGATGGAGCCGTTCTCATAACCACGGAGGCCGATAGTCTCCTCGGCATAGCCCGTAGAATAGCCACTCATACCATCACCACCGACGTAGAAGGTCTCAAAGGGCGACTGCTTAAAGCGGTTGTAGGAACCGAGCAATCCCAGTTCGACACGCGTCATTAGCACGAGACTCTTCGTGGAATTGGTCAGTGCGGTGAAGGTGCGGGCCTTGAACTTCCACTTGTAGTACTCCACCCACTTGTACTTCTCCTGCTGCTCCTGCTGGTAGGTAGCCGACTGGGCGTTGGTAGCCAAATGCTCGTAGTCCTTGCCATCCCACTTAGACCAGGGCGGCGTCATTGTCAGCGATACCATAAACTCGGATCCGCGGCGCGGGTAGAGCTGGTTGTCGGTGGAGGTGCGGTTGAGCGTGACGCTGAGGTTGAGGTTGTTGGCCGTACCGTTGGACATGATGAAGTAGCGCCAGTTGCGCAGGTCATAGCGCTGATAGGCGAGCTGGAGCGAGAGCGTGAAGTAATCGTCAGGCCATCTGAGACGCTTACCCCAACCGACATTCACACCATAGAGTTTGATGTACTTGTCGGGGTCGTAGTAATTCTCGTAATTGTTGTAATTATAGTTGCCATAGCCATACATGTAGTTGTAGTAGTTGTACATGCTGGAACTATTATAGTAGTTGCTCGACACGTCGGTCTGCTTGCTAAAGAAAGCACCCACGCTAAACTGGATGGGGCGGCGTCCGCCAAACCAGTTGGTGGAATACTGTGCAGAATAGCTCTGGTAGTAGGACGCATTGCTCTGTGCGGAGAGCTGCAAGACCTCGCCGTCGCCAATCGGCATCAACCCCTTGTGCTCTTTGTTCTTATGAAAGAGGTTGGCCATGGAGAAGTTGTTGAGCTTCAGTCCAACACGTCCGATAACGCCCGTCTGTCCCCATCCGAACGACAACTCAAACTGATCGTTGGACTTCTGCTTCAGATTCCAGTCGATATCCACCGTTCCGTTCTCGTAGTTGGGATGCGGGACAGGATTGACCGACTCGGGGTCGAAGTGACCCATGGAAGCAATCTCTCGCGCGGAACGCTGCAAGGCCTCTCGGGAGAAGAGGTCGCCAGGCTTGGTGCGCAGCTCACGGCGGATAACATTCTCATAGAGTCGATCATTGCCATTGATGCGGACACGGCTGATACGCGCCTGCTGACCCTCGAAGATACGCATTTCCAGGTCGATGCTATCACCTACGACGTTGACCTCAGCTGGTTCAAGGTTGTAGAATATATAACCGTTATTCCAATAAGCATTGCCCACGGCATCGTCGTCCTCCGTCAGTCGTTTGCTGAGGTACTTCTGGTTATAGACATCACCCTTGTGCATACCAAGCAGGGCTGAAAGGTAGTCAGTGGAATAGACCGTATTGCCCACCCAGGTGATGTTGCGGACATAATACTTGATACCCTCATCGACCTCCACATAGACATTGACATGCTTCTCGTCAGCATTCCACACACTATCGCGCAGGATGCGGGCGTCGCGGTAGCCCAGCTCGTTGTATTTGGCTATAAGATTCTTCTTGTCCTCTGCCCAGCGCTCGGGCGTAAACTTCTTCGCTTTGAGGAAGTTGCCCAGCTTTCCTGCCTCGTGGATCTTGGCAAAGGCTCCCTTGCGGAAAAGGCCACCCTTGATCTTGCTGGCAGGCAACTGCTGGTTGCCATGGATATAGATGGTGCGGACCTTCAGTTTCTCGTGTTTATCTATCTCGATGTCGAGGATAACGTGGTTCTTGTTGACCACATCCTCGCGCTGGCGGATGTTGATCTCGGCGTTCTTATAACCCTTGTCATCGAAATATTTCTTGGCGATGAGCTTCGCGCGGTCGATCATGTTGGGCGTAATCTGTCCACCCTTGAGCAGTCCGAGGGAGTTTTCGAGGTCGGTCTGCTCGCTCTTCTTCACACCACTATAATTGATGGTGGAGACACGGGGGCGCGTCTTGAGGTAGATATGCAGATAGACGTCGTTGCCAACGATCGAGTCGGCTGCGATAGAGACGTCAGAGAAGAGTCCGTGTTTCCAATAGCGCTTCACGGCATCCGTGACGGCATTGCCCGGAATCTCGATCTCCTGCCCGACCTGCAGACCGGAGATATTCGTGAGCACATAGTCCTCGTAGCCTTCCACACCTGACACCTGCAAGCCCGCCAGACGATAGTTGCCTGGCACGCCCGCATAACTGATCGGTGGGTTGACTATCTTCTCTTGTGCGCACACCTTTGCCGCCGTTCCCACCGAGAGAAAGCCGGCAAGCAGCAACACCTTATCTATCTTGTTCATCCTTGTTGATTTTCGTTCTCAATTTGTTTCTCGGTCTTTCCGAAACGACGCTGACGGCTCTGGTAGCTGATGATGGCCTTGTGGAGGTCCTCCTCGTCGAAGTCGGGCCAGTAGGTATCGCAGAAGTACAACTCCGAATAGGCTATTTGCCAAAGCAGGAAATTGCTCACGCGCAGCTCCCCACCCGTGCGGATCAGCAAGTCGGGATCGGGCATGAAACTTGTCTGCAAATGCTGGGCAATAACTTCCTCTGTGATATCCTCCGATCCAATACGGCGGGAGATGAGAGGGTTCCATTTCTCATCGACAATATCCTTGACCGCTTTCACGATCTCCCAGCGCGCGGAATAGCTCAGGGCCACGACCATCGTCATAGCCGTATTGTCCTTGGTATGTTCCTCCGTCTCGCGGAGCTTCTGCTGCACCTCGTCGGGCAGGCGACCCATATCGCCAATGACGCGGAAGCGCACGTTGTTCTTCATGAAGATCTCGTCCTCAAGAGACGAGAGGACCAGCCCCATAAGGGCAGCCACCTCCGTGGCTGGGCGATTCCAATTCTCCGTGGAGAAGGTATAGAGCGTCAGAAACTTGACTCCTAAGCGTGTGCACTCGGAAGTTATTTTCCTGACCGTCTCCACCCCCATCTGATGGCCGTAGGAACGGGGTTTCCCGTGCTCATTGGCCCAACGGCCGTTGCCATCCATGATAATGGCAATATGCTCCGGAATGCGGTTCGGATCGAGCGTATTGATCGTTGTTTTGTTATTCATCCTCGTTGTGGCAAGTTCTGCACTTGGCCTTGAAACTATATGTGATGGTGAATTGGAGCGTGGAATAGCAATCAGTATTCTTGAAAGCTCCCGTGCTCGGGATATCGTAGGGGTCTTTCTTGCCGTCGAGCTCGTCACTCAACGAAAAGTGTATGGCCCATTCCACTCCGATATTGACTCTCTTGCCAGCCTTGTATTTGATGCCAATACCCAGCGGCACATTGGCCGAAAAGACGCTGCTTTTGTCGGTCTGACCATCTAGGGAGACGTAGGTTGCACCCAATCCTGCAAAGACGAACGGCGTGATTGGCTGTGCGCCACGATAGTCGCGTCCCGTCCCGTAGGGCCAGAAGTTGTACTCGTAGGTGAAGCCCACGTCAATAAGTGTATTGTTGAACTCATAAGGGGGCTTTCCTGCAAGGTTGGGATAGTAGTCCTTCACGTCCGCCGACGAACCCTTCATCTTGCCGTAGCTGACATTGGCCCTCACCCCCATGTAAGGCGAGAGATTGTAGCGCCAAAGCAGGGAGGCCATGGGCTGGAGGTCCTTGGTGATCGTACTGTTGAAGTCGCCAAGATAGCCCATCATGCCGCCACCAGCACCCACCTCCATGAGATAGGTATCCTCCTCTTGCGCCCGCAATGAAACGGCGGGCAGCAGCAGAAGCAAGATATAGAGCAGCGTTTTCCTCATTCTTGTCTTGATGACTTAGTATATGATCGAACTGATCCCAGTAGTTATATTTTTCCTAATATATAATAGGTAGCAACGGGCAAAGTCTTGTCGGCCGACTACTTCTTCCAGGCAAGACGATCGAGTCTGCCGCGCCACAACTGTCCGTCACTGTTGAGCAACCAGATATAGTTGTCGGCATCCGCTACGCCTGTGAAGGCTGCTGCCGAAGTCTGAAACGCGGACGGAATAGCCTGTGTCTCCGTTGGCTTCCAGGTAATACCACCATCCTTACTATAAAGGAGCTGGGAGAAGCGTCCCTCTGCATCAGTGCCAAAGGCCAATGCACCGTCGTTATAGGCCGTGATTGTCAGACCGTTGTAGGCCTGGAGAGCATAGCGGTTGTCATCGGCCACATCTACATAGGTCCACGGATAGACAATATGGGTGTCGTTGTAGTCCGTGATCTTTGTCCAGGAGGCTGCATACTTTCTTCCCGTGAGTTTACCAACGATCAAAATGCGGTCCACCTCGTCGTTGGTACGGACAGGCTGACAGGTGTAACCTGCTATCTCTGTGGGCATCAACTGCTTGTCGTCGCCGATTGTAGTCTCTGTCCAGGAGGATCCCTCGTCGCGAGAGCAAACGATATGGCCCGTAGTGGTAAGCGCAAAGAGTTCCTTACGACTGGCAGCGACAAGGCGCACGAGGCCATTATCGCCGTGACTCTTCTGTTCATAGTGGATGCCGTCCGGGGTAGAGAACACGATACCTTTGTTGACAAAATACATCTTGCGCCCCATCGTCACCACGCCTTGGTAGGCGTCAGCAGCAATAGGCGTATTGATATCGGGAGTAAGCATCCGCAGATTGCCGTCCTTGCGACTTCCTCCCAGCACAAGGCCACTACCTTCGGCACGTCCGAATACATAGAGACTATCGCCCAGGACGACAGCCTTCATGGCGGTCATGGAAGAGAGTATGGGCTGGTCGGCCATGCGATTCCAATGGAAGTCGTCGCCACTCTGCTGGTGGACGTTAACCTTGACGTCATACTTTCTCCATCCCGTGCCGTCAAGCGACAAGCAGCGGAAGACGCGGGGCTGGCGCAGGTCGAGCGAGTCGGTGGCATCGTAGCGGACCAGACTGTCCTTGTTGATTCCCAACGTGTCGGAGGGAAGACGCTTGATATAGATGAGGGCCGAGTTGCGTGTGGTAGCCGTGACCACCACACGGCTCACGTCGGTACGGAAGGGCAATGAGTCGGGATTGTAAATCTGTCCTTTCACATGGTCGATGACAAAAGGAAAACTCTTACCGACGATGTGGACAAAGTAGGTAGAGTCGCTACCGTCCTTCGCCACCGTGTCGCAATATTGCTTCATCGTACCGAGAGAGAAGGAGACGATGCCCGCATCGTTGTAATAAGTATAGGAGTTGTCGACATCGTCATCATCGTTGCCGAGGCAGGAGCTGAGCATTGCGACAGCAGAAAGGACGACCATGAGCGGCCAAATCTTGCGTATCATCATTTTTGATCTATTGTACTTTTTATGCGTTGCCGCTGCTGCCTAAAGCTGGCGGTAGTGCAGCAAAACGGCTCGCCTACCCTTTCGGACGGCGTTTTGCTTGCAAATTTAAGCAGAATAATCGAAATAAGCGCATTTTCAAAGTGTTAATTATGTAAAATAGGGAAGCGAGTGCCCTTTTTTAAGGTTGTTTAGTAGGATACGATTTAAGCACCCTGTTTTCTTGCCAGCGAAAGCTGGTCGAGACGAGTAACAAAAAAGTCCAAAATCAGCCGCCGATCCAAGGGCAACAGTCACTACTGTTTGCCTGTTCTGCGATTGATTTTGGACCCCCACCCAAGGCCTTTGTCTCAAGTGGTTGTTATCAGACTTTCGTCCGTAGTCTGCTGCCTACTTGATCACGAACTTGTGGAAAGAAGGAGCTGTACCCACACCCTGTACACGGGCGATATACATGCCAGCGGGAAGGGTGGAAAGGTCGGCCTTGCCACGGGCGCTGGTATTGAGGACGAGCTTGCCATCCTGACCATAGATGCTAACGACACAGGTGACGTCGCCACCGAAGTGGATTTCCTTGGCATTGGCATCAACATAAGCCTTGGTAGAAGTCACCTGTTCTACCTTGTTGGGATCGCTGGCCTCATAGTGATAGATCAGCGTGTAGGCATAGATGGCCTCATCGACATCGTCATCGTCTGCATCAGCCCAGATATCCTCCTCCTCAAGCTGGCTGTTCAAACCGAAGGTGCGGCCGATATTGTACTCGTGGGATGCGGGATAATAGATATCCGAAGCATCGACGGAAGTATTGTAGCGATAGACGTTTTTGGCGACGATGCGCGAGCTGACTACAATGCGGTCCTCGGTGACGTTGCCCAAGTCGTCATAGTCAAACTCCTCGGTATTGGCCAACTCATACTGACCCTCATTGACGCTATAGCGCTTGATATTGGTGATCTGTCCCTTGGCATTGTACTCATAGACGTTCTTGTTGGCCTCGGTAAATACGGACGGGTCGAAGAAGTCGGAGTAGCTCTCGACAGTAGTGATATGCTGACCAAGCTCATTATAAGTATAAGTGATGATCGCAAACGGATTCTCGTAGTCGTTGGCCCAATACTGTGTCTGGCGTGTCATCCGGTTCTTTGCGTCGTAGGTGTAAACGATATGGGCACTCTGGCTGAGCTCGTCGCTTCCAAAGGAGTTGTAGTTGTCACGCCACTCTACGTTGCCATTCTTATCATAGCCGTAGGTGCACTTCGCCATGAGCTTATAACCCTCATCGTTGTCGCGATTCTGGAAAGCATAATCCACCTCGATTTGGCTCTTGTCGTTAAAGACCAGGCTGTCGTAGTAGATGCTGCCGTTGTAGTCGTGACGCTCCACACGGTTGAAACGGCCTTGGTCGTCATATCCGAAGAGGGTAAATTCATACTCATCGTTGCTGTAGATGGAGGCAAGACGAGTAGACTGAGCCGATGCGGCAGAAGAAAAAAGTGCAGCTGCACCTAAAAGGAGTAATGTTTTCTTCATAACTTAAACCAATAATTTGTTTTTATTTGTCTTTAATATATTTCATGTGCGAAGATAGCACTATTTTCCTAAACGACCAAGCGTTTAGGTGAAAAATTGGATTTTTAGCGTGTTTTTCCCGGAAATTACTCGCCTACGAGCATTTTTCCCGCCATTTCCCTCTTTGTAGAGGGGGCAGTCAAAAATGGATAGAGCACAGGTTGGTACGAATGAGCAAGGGAGGGCTACAAGCGGTTTTCCGCTTACAACCCGCCTTTGCAGATATCCTTGGTCTATTCGCCTACAGAGACCAGGTAATAGTTTTTCTTGCCACGCTGCACGAGCAGATACTTGCCGTCGATGAGGTCCTCGGCTGTGACAGGACGGTCGAAGGCCGTGAGCTTCTCCTTGTTAAGGCTCACACCGTTGCCCTTGACGAGCTTGCGCATCTCACTCTTGCTGGGGAAGATCTGCCAACCCTCCTGACAGAAGATATCAACGGCAGGTTGTCCGAGCTGGTCGCAGGAGATCGTATAGTGGGGCACGTCCTTGAATACATCGTTGAGCGTAGCCTCATCAAGCTGCTCCAGCGTCTCGCGGGTCGCCTTGCCGAAGAGGATGTTACTGGCAGCGATAGCCATGTCGAGGTCCTCGCGCGAGTGGACCATTACCGTCACCTCCTCGGCGAGACGACGCTGCAGGGCGCGGCGGCCCGGATCCTGTCTGTGCTCGGCGATGAGCCCCTCGATGGTTTCATGGTCGAGGTCGGTGAAGATGCGGATATAGCGCTCTGCCTCATCGTCAGCCACGTTGAGCCAGAACTGATAGAAGGCATAGGGCGTGGTGCGCTTGGCGTCGAGCCAAACGTTGCCACTTTCCGTCTTGCCAAACTTCTTGCCATCGGCCTTCGTGATGAGCGGACAAGTGATACAGAAGGTTTCTACGTCGTTGCCCAGAGTGCGATGGATCAGCTCAGTACCCGTCGTCATATTGCCCCACTGGTCGTTGCCACCCAACTGCAACCGGACGCCATGCTCGCGGTAGAGATGGAGAAAGTCGTAACCCTGGAGGAGCTGGTAGGTAAACTCAGTAAAGGAAAGTCCGTCGCGCGCCGTACCGTTGAGACGCTGCTGCACGCTCTCCTTCGCCATCATATAGTTGACGGTGATGTGCTTACCCACCTCGCGGGCAAAGTCGAGGAAGGAGAAGTCCTTCATCCAGTCGTAGTTGTTGACCATCTCGGCCTTGTTGGGCGCCGTGCCGTCGAAGTCAAGAAACTTGGATGCCTGCTTCTTGATGGCCTCCTGATTGTGGTAGAGCGTCTCGGCGTCAAGGAGATTGCGCTCCGCACTTTTGCCTGAGGGATCGCCAATCATACCCGTAGCGCCTCCGACGAGAAGATAAGGCTTGTGTCCACAACGCTGCAGGTGGCGCAGCATCATGATGCCGCAGAGGTGTCCGATATGGAGGGAGTCTGCGGTAGGATCTGTGCCGAGATAGGCCGACACGGTATGTTCCAAAAGATATTCCTCTGTACCTGGCATGATCTGTGCAAGCATTCCACGCCATTTCAGCTCTTCAACAAAATTCTTCATAGAAATTGTATGAGATGTATTTAAAAGATTGTTCTATTTCTCCTTATTAATATATATCGCCCCATCATGGGCGCTACGCATCGTAGTGGGCCCGCCTCTTGATCAAGGCACGGGGTCGTAGCCCGATCCGCCCCAGGGATGGCATCTGAGTAGTCGGCGGATGGCCAAATAGAGACCCTTGAAAGGTCCGTGCTTTGCTATTGCCTGGCGCGCATACTCCGAGCACGTCGGCGTGAAGCGGCAAGAGGGAGGCGTGAAGGGCGAGATACATTGCTGATAGAAGCGAATGGGCAGGATGAGCAACCAGCTAAGGATGCGCGAAAGTGCCCGCGCGGCTTCCGAAAGTCTCATCATCACGCTATGTGCTAAGTCCGTCAGGCTTTGGCACTACCCAGTCGCTCCGCCAAGCGGGCAAGGAGATTGCTCATGCGATGGTGGACGGTCGCGGTATCAACCAAATCATCGCTCAGCCAAATGAAGGCCAGGTCCAGATGGTTGCCTTCGGGCAGCGCCTCGGCGAGGATTTCCTTTTGCAAGCGATACGCCTCGCGCAATTGGCGTTTCACGCGATTGCGCGCCACAGCATGCTTCAGATGACGCTTCGGCACGCTCAGGAGCACCTGCACGGCCACGGGGTCATACTCCGGACGGTCATAGAGACGATAGACCACACGAATCGGAAAGGCCGACAACGCACGGCTGCCCCCTTTGCTGAAGAGACGGTCTATCTGCAACTTGCTGACGATATGCTCTTCCTTGCCGAATGTGTGTTTACCCGCAGTCATCTTCGTGGGCGTTATTATACTTTGGTCTATGCGCTTCTATGAATTATTGCTGTACTCTGTTCTCTCGCTTCAGATAGTTTTCCACCGCTGCCGTCATAGACGGAAACTCCTTGGTGGGTGCCTCCAAATCAAGACACAGTCCCGAGTCGCGGATCACCTTGGCCGTAGCAGGACCAAAGGCTGCGATACGAACGTCGCCCTGCTCAAACTGGGGCATACTACTGGTAAACGACTGCACCCCCGTGGGAGAGAAGAAGACCACCATGTCGTAGTCGAAGTTTTTCACCTCTTCCTCCGTCAGTTCGTTGTTCACCGTCCGGTACATCACACACTCGCGGTGCTTGAGGCCCTTCTCGTCCAGCAGCATAGTGAGACTGTCGTTGTGGACCGAACTCTGCGGCACGAGATAATTCTCCACCTTGTGCTTCACCATAGTCGGGATAAGGTCCGCGATCTTGCCCGTCTTGCCAAAGAAGACCTTGCGCTTGCGGTATTGGACGTATTTTTTTTTGAATATAAAGAGCGATGGTTTCGATGACACAGAAGTACTTCATGTCCTCAGGAATGGTGATGCGCATTTCCTTGGCCAGCTTGAAGTAGTTGTCGACAGCGTGGCGTGAAGTGAACACTACAGCCGAGTAGTCGAGGATGTTGATCTTCTGCTGGCGAAACTCCTTGGCCGTAATTCCTTCCACTTTGAAGAACGGTCTGAACACCATTTCTACACCTTGTGCTTTCTCTATGTCAAAATAAGGAGATTTGGCACTGGGCTGTGGTTGGGATATCAAAATCTTTTTAATCATCGTTGTCTTAAAAATTTATATTCAAATAGCTTGCTATCATTTCCAAGATGCCCCACGAAGTCACGATCGGCATCAGTTCGAGCGCACAAAAGTACAAAATAATTTGCAGATGGACGTTCGATTGACTGAAAAGATGGTGAAGCTTTTGTAAAAGGTCAGAATCTTCACCAAAACGATGATGGAAGCGGTGTAGATAAAGGCAGAAGGGAGCGGAAGGTCGAAATAGACGACGAGAAGGACGAGTGGGAAAAGCAGCACGCCCTCCGTGGCACTAAGCAGTCGCCAGGACCGGTTCCATTGTTCATTATTTTGACGATGGAAAAATACCCAATTGACAAACTTATAGATACCATACTTCACTCCGAAATAGAGCGTGAAGAAGCCCACAAAAAGTGCGATAAGGGCCAGTTGCGAGTCGATGACGAAGTCGGTATGGAGGTAGAACGCCTGATAGACATAGTAGATAATGCCCAAGAGCATGGCGGTTTGGAGGATGAAGAACCACTGGAAGCGACGCTCCAGGGCCGTCTCTGTCATCTCGGCCACGCTGCGCGGCACGAAGAAGAAATTCTTCAGCTGTTGCAAGAAGAGATTTTTGGAGAAGGAAAAGGAAAAAATAGCCAACAAGAAGCAGCCCAGCAGCAGCGAGGTGATGGTGTTGTCGTTGCGCAGGAGATAGGGAGCAGGATCGCCCGCCACGCCCACCCGTGGCAGTCCGAGCTCGGGGTGGAAATACTTCCCGCCATGGAAGTAGGTCGTGTCCATGAAGCGTGTCTTCTCGAAGGGCTTCACCTTCAGCACCCGGATGCCGAAAGTTGTCATCGTGTCCGTGCGCGTATTATAGGCTATGTCGCCGACCTTGAAATGAGCCTGAATGGCCGAATCCTTCTGGTCCTCGGTCGCGTCAGGACGCAACTCCTGCAACACACGGTAGGGAGTCATCCCTGCCGTGTTGCGCGTCTCCCCGTCTATTGTCGTGAAATTGGACCCCGGATTGGGCGTCGCGTTTTCATTGACGGGTTGCGTCGTCAGCGTATCCTTCAGCAGAACAGGCATTTGCTTAGAGTCCGAATGCTTCTTTCAGTTTCTCCACCAGGTCCAGTTTCTCCCAGGTGAACAGTTCCACGTCGATGGTCTTCGTCTCGTGGTAGCGGCTCGTAAAGCTTTTCTTCACCACCTCGTTCTTGCGGCCCATGTGGCCATAGGCTGCCGTCTCAAGATACATCGGCTGGCGCAGCTTGAGCTGGCGCTCAATGGCCTTAGGCTTCAGATCGAAAAGACCCTTTATCTTTGCGGCTATCTCGCCGTCGCTCATCGCCACATGCTTGCGTCCATAAGTATTGACATAGACACTCACGGGCTCCGCCTTGCCGATAGCATAGGCCAATTGTACGAGCACCTCATCGGCCACACCCGCAGCCACCATGTTTTTGGCAATGTAGCGCGCCATATAGGCGGCCGATCGGTCCACCTTGGAAGAATCCTTGCCCGAGAAGGCGCCGCCACCATGGGCACCACGTCCGCCGTAGGTATCGACAATGATCTTGCGGCCCGTCAGGCCCGTGTCGCCGTGAGGACCACCAATGACAAACTTGCCCGTGGGGTTGACCAAATATTGTATGTCATCGTTGAAGAGTGCGAGAACGGACTCCGACTCGATCTGCGCCTTCACCCGCGGCATGAGTATTTCCTCCACATCCTTTTGAATCTGGGCCAGCATTGCCTCGTCGTCGTCCATGAAGGGGTCGTGCTGTGTCGATACGACGATGGTGACGATGCGCTGCGGCACACCCTCGTCGCTATATTCCACCGTCACCTGGCTCTTGGAGTCGGGGCGGAGATAGGTCATCTGCTTACCCTCCTTGCGGATGTCTGCCAGCGTCCGCATGATAAGGTGAGCGAGATCGAGCGTGACGGGCATATAGTTGGCCGTCTCATTGCAGGCGTAGCCGAACATCATTCCCTGGTCGCCAGCACCCTGCGCCTCCTCGTCCTCGCGGCTGACGCCCCGATCGATATCCTCGCTCTGCTCGTGAATGGCAGTCAGAATACCACAAGACTTCGAGTCAAACTGATACTCAGCCTTATTGTAGCCAATACGGTCGATGGTCTTGCGGGCCACGGTCTGCAAATCGACATACTCCGTGGAGCGCACCTCGCCCATGATCACCACCTGTCCCGTTGTGTTGAAAGTCTCGATGGCGCAATGTGCCTTGTCGTCATAGGCCAAAAACTGGTCGAGCAAAGCGTCGCTAATCTGGTCCGCTACTTTATCGGGATGTCCTTCAGAGACAGACTCTGATGAAAGATATGCCATTCTGTTTTCCTTGTTGAAGTTCTTATTACCTTATAAATTGAGTCAATCACTCGATTGGGGTGCAAAGTTACGCAATTTTGCTTGTATAGCCATGCGTTCCAACTCATTATTATATTTTATTATGCTGCGCGCCGCTCTCCAGGGGCTATTTGCCATTGAGTATTCGTTTAATATCGTTGAGCTTGTTGAGTGCGTCCATCGGCGTGAGGTGGTCGATGTCGAGATGTAGTATCTCGTCGCGGATCTGCGAGAGCACGGGGTCGTCGAGCTGGAAGAGCGACATCTGCATTCCGTCGGTCGCCACCACATTCTCCACATTCGGTTTTCCCGCCGACCCCACCTGAGCGTTGTCCGCCTCCAGCTGCTTCAGGATCGTCGAAGCCCTGCGGACGATGGAGGGCGGCATACCTGCTATCTCGGCCACATGGATACCAAAGGAGTGCTCGCTGCCTCCACGCTCCAGTTTGCGGAGGAAGATCACCTTGCCATCCATCTCCTTGACGCTCACATTGTAGTTTTTGATGCGGTCGAAGCGTTTCTCCATCTCGTTGAGCTCATGATAGTGGGTGGCAAAGAGCGTGCGAGCCTGGGCACGCTTGTGCTCGTGGAGATATTCCACGATGGCCCAGGCTATGGAGATGCCGTCGTAGGTGGAGGTGCCGCGCCCCAGTTCGTCGAAGAGTACGAGCGAGCGTGGCGTGACGTTGTTGAGAATATTGGCAGCCTCGGTCATCTCCACCATAAACGTTGATTCGCCCGTGGAGAGACTGTCGCTGGCGCCCACTCTTGTAAAGACCTTGTCCACCAGTCCTATGCGGGCGCGCTCGGCAGGCACGAAACAGCCCATCTGGGCCATGATTGCTATGAGGGCCGTCTGGCGCAGCAAGGCCGACTTACCCGACATATTAGGACCCGTGATCATCACAATCTGCTGGTGCTCCGTGTCCAGATAGACATCGTTGGGGACATATCGCTCCCCGACAGGAAGCTGCGTCTCGATGACAGCATGGCGACCCTGACTGATGTCGAGCACGTCGCTCTCATCGACCACGGGGCGCACGTAGCCCTGCTCCTCCGCCACCTTGGCAAAGGAGAGCAGGCAGTCGAGATGGGCTATGACATTGGCATTGATCTGAATCTGCGGGATATACTCCCTCATGTCCTCCACCAACTGCATGAAGAGCGAAGTCTCGAGGGCGATGATCTTCTCGTCGGCACCGAGGATTTTCTCCTCATACTCCTTCAGATCCTCGGTGATGTAGCGCTCCGCCTGGGCGAGGGTCTGCTTGCGCACCCACTCCGCTGGCACCCTGTCCTTGAACGTGTTGCGCACCTCCAGGTAGTAGCCGAAGACGTTGTTGAAGCCTATCTTCAGCGAACTGATACCCGTCTTTTCCATCTCTCGCTGCTGTATCTGCAACAGATACTCCTTGCCATTATCGCGGATGGATCGCAGGTCGTCGAGCTCAGGACTGAAGCCCGCCGCTATCACGCCCCCCTTGTTGATCTGCAAGGGTGGGTCGGGCTGTATCTCCTGCTCTATTCTCTTTCGGAGCGTCTCGCAGAGGTTCAGTCGCTCGCCCACGCGCCGCATGGCCTCGTTGTCCGACTCCAGGCAAGCCGTCTTCACGGGCACGGTGGCAGCCAGCGCATGGCGCAACTGGTTGACCTCTCGGGGCGAGATGCGGCCCACCGCCGCCTTGGAGATAATGCGCTCCAGGTCGCCGATGCGGTGAAACTCGTCGTCCACCGTCTCGCGGAAGTCCGTGTCGCGGTAGAAATACTCCACACCATCGAGCCGCTCGTTGATCTGCCTGACATCGCGCAGCGGGAAGACCGTCCACCGTCGGATCATGCGTCCGCCCATCGGCGTGACCGTATGATCGATGACGTCGAGCAGACTCGTGCCCTCCTCCTGCATCGGCTGGAGGAGCTCCAGGGACCGGATGGTGAAGCGGTCGAGACGTACGTAGCGGTCCTCCTCGATGCGGCGCAGCGAGGTGATATGAGAGATATGTGTGTGCTGGGTCAGTTCCAGATACTGCATGATGGCCCCTGCGGCAACGATGCCGTTGCGCAGGTGGTCCACGCCAAAACCCTTGAGGTTCTTGGTTTTGAAATGCTTGAGGAGCTTCTGTCGCGCCGTCTGGTCGGTGAAGACCCAGTCGTCGAGTTCAAAGGTGACGAATTTGGTACCAAACTGCTGTTCGAAGTCCTGCTTGCGCGTGCGGTCGTAGAGCACCTCCTTCGGCTGGAAGTTGCCCAGGAGTTTCTCCACATAGTCGTAGTTGCCCTCTCCGGTGAGAAACTCTCCCGTGGAAATATCAAGCAAGCTCACACCGCAAGCCCCTTACCGAAATGGATGGCGGCAAGAAAGTTGTTCTCCTTGTAGTTGAGCACGTTGTCTCCCATGGCCACGCCCGGCGTCACGAGTTCGGTAATGCCGCGCTTCACCATCTTGTCCATCTCCGAAAGGCCCTTCTTGCCCTTGATGGCGGCCCGCTTTTTCTTCGGATCCTCCAGTTGGTCGCAGATGGCCACACGCTTTCCCGCGCGGATGAGTTTCGGCAGATAGGTGTCGAGGGCATGGTGGGGAAAACCCGCCATCTCCGCCCCACTCGCCGCTCCGTTGTTGCGACGCGTGAGCGTGATGCCCAGGATGCGCGCAGCCTCCACCGCGTCGTCGCAGTAGGTCTCATAGAAGTCGCCGCAGCGGAAGAGCAGCAGCGCCTCGGGGTGCTTCTCCTTCATGGAGAAAAACTGCCGCATCATGGGGGTAAGTCCCTTGTCGTTTGTTGCCATAGTCAGCCTTTGCCTTGTTGAATTGTTGCCGCAGAGGGGGAAAGATCAAGCAAGCAGCGTGGCTCTTCCCCTTCGCGAAAGTTCAAGGATGCAAAAATACAAAAATAAGGCCGAATGGCAAAATGATACCCCCGTTTTTGTGCCTGACGGGCGCAAAAAAGTTTGAGGCGCGCCCGCCCAGCACACAGATTCTGCGCCCTTAGCCGACGCAGCGCTTGAGCCAGCTCCAGCCCTCCCGCACCCACAGGACGAGGGAAGAGCCCAGGATGATGATGGCCCAGTCCGCCACTTTGAGGTCGCAGACGTTGAAGAAATGCTGTATTCCCGGCAGTTCTACCATGGCTATCTGTCCAATGAAGATGATGGCCACGATCAGCAGCAGTCCCTTGCAGCCCTTGAAATGGAGGGCGCTGCGTCCCGTCTCGAAGGCCCTGGAACAGAAGAGATAGAAGAAATGGGTCATCACGAAGATGGTGAAGAAGAGCGTCTCCTCGTAGCGGGTCAGTCCGTCGGACGCTCCGAGGCGCACGTGGAGCAAGTCCATGAGACTCGTGATGCCGGCGTGCTCGAAAATATAGAGCAGCACGAAGAGCAAGACGAAGAAGCAGCCGCCCACACCCAGGATATTTTCATACATCGCGCGGGTGAGGATGAAGCCCTTGCGGTCTCGCGGCTTGTCCCGCATCACGCGCTCCGAGGGCGGCAGCGAAGCCGAGCCATGGCGGCAAAGGTGTCCATGATGAGGTTCACCCATAGCATCTGCGTGACCGTGAGCGGACTCTGCGTGCCCATGAAGGCTCCGCTCAGGACGATGAAGCACGCCGCCACATTGACCGTGAGCTGAAAGAGCAGGAAGCGCTGGATGTTCTTGTAGAGCGAGCGTCCCCACATCACGGCCTTGCCGATGGAAGAAAACGAGTTGTCGATGATCGTGATGTCGCTCGCCTCCTTGGCCACGGCCGTTCCGTCGCCCATCGAGAGTCCGACGTGGGCCGCCTTGAGGGCAGGTGCGTCATTGGTTCCGTCGCCCGTCACGGCCACGACCTGGTCGAGTTTCTGCAGCGCTTCTACGAGCCGTTTTTTGTCCATGGGGCGCGCCCGGGCGATGATTTTCAAGTCCATCACACGGTGAGCAAGTTCCTCGTCCGAGAGGGCAGCAAACTCCGGCCCGGTGATGATTTTCCTGTCTCCGTCCTGCGGAGTCCAGAGACCTATCTGGCGCCCTATCTCCTTGGCCGTTCCTGGCGTGTCGCCCGTGACGATTTTGATCAAGATGCCCGCCTTCATACATTCCTCTACTGCTGCCGGCACATCGGCCCTCACGGGGTCGCTGATAGCCACAATGCCTTGGAAGGTAAGGCCCTTCGCCACCACCTTGCCCTCGGCGATGGCCTCCTCGCCGTCCTTGAGTGGCAACGAGGCAAAACCCAGCGTACGCATGGCCTGGCCTTGATAGCCAGCCAGCCAGCCATCGATGGTCTCGCGCGCCACGTCTCCTGCCGTCTGGGCACAGAGCGAGAGCACGATCTCGGGCGCACCCTTGACGTAGAGCACGCGCTGCCCTCCGAGCCGAGGCGAGCGGACGACAGTAGCCATATATTTGTGCTCTGTGGAGAAGGGCAGTTCCTCGTCGATGGAAGCAGCCTCGCGCAACTGGCGGTAGTCCACGCCCTGCTGGTCGAGCCACAGCAGGAGAGCACCCTCAGTAGGGTTGCCCAGCACCTGGGGCGACTTCGGGTCGGAGAAATCCAGCGAGGCCGTGGAGTTGACGGCCATTCCCTCGGCCACTGCATCATCCCGAAGGCATCCCGAAGGCATCCCGAAGAAACGGCTCTCATAGACCTGCATTTTGTTCTGCGTCAGCGTGCCCGTCTTGTCAGTACAGATAACGGTCGTAGCACCCATCGTCTCGCAAGCATGCATCTTTCTGACGAGGTTGTTGGTCTTGAGCATCCGCCGCATACTGTAGGCCAAGCTCAGCGCCACGGCCATGGGAAGTCCCTCGGGCACGGAGACGACAATAAGCGTCACGGCTATCATCAACGTGTTGAGCGTATAAGTCACCAGGTCGTCCCATTGCTCCGCGCCGCCAAGCGACAGATGGAAATAGTAGATCATGGCCAGCAGCAGGAGGAAGTAGCTGGTGGAAGCCACGGCCTTGAACGTCCAGCGCCAGCGCTTGAAACGGCAGATGACGAGGTAGAAGAACAGCGCCGTGGGCAGAGCCAGCGTCCAGACCACGGGCGCCCAGTCGAAGAAGACGATGAGCCGTCCCACGATGATGAGGGCTGCGAATACATAACTGACGTTGGTCACCAGCAGTCCGAGGCGGTCCAGCTGCTCGTTGAGCGGCGTGCGGACACTATTGTCTATCTGTGCGGCCTCGAAGACCTTGCCGTTCTCCGTGGCGTCGCCCACGGCCGTGACGCGCATCCTGCCGTGGCCCTCCATCACCTTCGTACCGCGCAAGACGCGGTTGGTGGCAAAGGTGGCATTGGGGTCGAAGTCTTCGGGGTGAATGCTCTTGCGGCAGACGGGCTCTCCCGTGAGCGACGACTCATCGACCGAAAGGCTCACCGCCTCCAAGAGTTCGCCGTCTGCGGGAATCTCCACTCCCGTCGGCAGCACCACAATATCGCCCACCACTACCTCGCGCTTGGGGATGGAGGTGACGTTGCCGTCGCGAATCACCTCCACGGGCTCATCGTCGTGGACCTGGTTGAGAATGGAAAACTGCTTGTCGGCCTCGCGCTCGAAGTAGAAGGACACGGCCGTAGCCAGGAATATAGCTACAAAGATGCCCACCGGCTCGAAGAAGACCGTCGCGCCGTGGTGCAGACCATAATACTCGTAGCAGGCTATGCCGATGGAGAGGACACCCGCGAAGAGCAGGATAATGATCAGCGGGTCCTTGAACTTCTCCAGGAAAAGCGACCAGACGGACGCTTTTTTCGGTGGCGTAAGGACGTTCTCCCCGTATTTCTGACGGCTGGCCACCACCTCCTCGGCACGAAGCCCCATGATGTGTTGTTGATCTTTCATCATTGATAATCTTATACTTACCGCCCCACTCCACTTTCTCTCTTTTTTCCCTTAGCCTAGGGCGAAGGGAGGGGGCGTTTTTTTGAGGAATGCAAAGTTAGCGACAATACCAAAGAGCAACAAACGATTTATAATTATTTATTAGTAGCCAAACATATTTTTAGACAAACGTCATCGAATTGTAACAATCCGCCGCCTGAATGAGGTCGTTCCACAAGAGATCTGCAGCCGAATCTTATCTACGACCGAAACAAAGGGTAAGCTACGACCGAGACGAAGGATAAGCTACCATTGAGACGGGCCCTCAGCTACCGTGGGTCGCTCCTTGTTCTATGTGTCTCATGAGTTGTCAATGCGACAGTCTCTATGACGTCATTTGGTAGAATCACACCTATCTCTAAGACCTTCGAAAAATGAAGTTAACTTCATCGGCCGATGAATATAACTTCATTTTTTGAGTATGATTTGAGGCGTTTTTGATGAGTTGTTTCCGATTTGTCTCATGAGCCTATTTTGGGGTGATTTTGGATTATCGGGTGAGCCGACAGGGCCTTAACAAGGTTTTCGGAACAATTCATTCCAAATTTAGGGAACGACAGGGGAATATCACGAAAAAAACGCTTCAATGAGGAAAGTTTTTGTAAATTTGCACGCAAATTGCCCCAAACACCCCCTCGGGCGGCAAACAGTACAAGCGATAACACAAAAACATAGCAATGGAATACGATTTCAGAGAGATCGAACAGAAATGGCAGCAGCACTGGCGGGACCATCAGACCTACCAGGTGACGGAGGACCCAACACGTAAGAAGTTCTACGTCCTCAACATGTTCCCCTATCCATCGGGAGCAGGTTTGCACGTCGGCCACCCGCTGGGCTACATCGCCAGCGACATCTACGCGCGCTACAAGCGCCAGCAGGGCTTCAACGTCCTCAACCCTATGGGCTACGATGCCTACGGACTGCCCGCCGAGCAGTATGCCATCCAGACCGGACAGCACCCGGCGGTGACGACGGAGCAGAACATCAAGCGCTACCGCGAGCAGCTGGACAAGATAGGATTCTGCTTCGACTGGAGCCGCGAGGTGCGCACCTGCGACGCCGGCTACTACCATTGGACCCAATGGGCCTTTGAGCGAATGTTTGAGTCGTACTACGACAACCGCACGAAGCAGGCGCGCCCCATCCATGAGCTGGTGCGCCACTTCGAGGAGGAGGGCACGCTCGACATGGACGTGGCCCAGACGGAGCCGCTCGTCTTTTCGGCCCGCAACTGGCGGAGCATGAATGAGAAGGAGCAGCAGCAGACGCTCATGAACTACCGCATCGCCTACCTCGGCGAGACGATGGTCAACTGGTGCCAGGACCTGGGCACGGTGCTGGCCAACGACGAGGTGGTGGACGGCGTGAGCGTGCGCGGCGGCTACCCCGTCGTCCAGCGCAAGATGCGCCAGTGGTGCCTGCGCGTCTCGGCCTATGCGCAGCGGATGCTCGACGGACTGGACCTCGTGAACTGGAGCGACTCCATCAAGGAGACCCAGCGCAACTGGGTGGGACGCAGCGAGGGAGCGGAGATGCGCTTCGAGAGCATCACACCCGAGGGCACGGAGGAACGCCGCGGCCACTTCACCATCTTCACCACACGTGCCGACACGATCTTCGGCGTCACCTTCATGGTACTGGCTCCGGAGTCGGAGCTGGTAGCCCAGCTGACTACCAGCGAGCAGCGCGAGGAGGTGGAGGCCTATCTCGCCTATGTCGCCAAGCGCACGGAGCGCGACCGCATGGCCGACCACAAGGTGACGGGTGTCTTCTCCGGATCCTATGGCGTCAACCCGTTCACGGGCGAGCGCATCCCCATTTGGATTTCTGAATATGTGCTCGCCGGCTACGGCACAGGAGCCATCATGGCCGTCCCGGCCCACGACTCACGCGACTATGCCTTCGCTCGCCACTTCCAGCTGCCCATCGTCCCGCTCATCGAGGGAGCCGACGTCAGCCAGGAGAGTTTCGACGCCAAGGAGGGCACGGTCATGAACTCGCCGCGCGAGGGTGTGAACTCCACACTCACGCTCAACGGACTGACCGTCCAGGAGGCCATCGCCAAGACCAAGGCGTTTATCGCCGAGCAGGGCATCGGCCAGGTCAAGGTCAACTACCGCCTGCGCGACGCCATCTTCTCTCGCCAGCGCTACTGGGGCGAGCCCTTCCCCGTCTATTACAAGGACGACATGCCCTATATGATTTCCGAAGACTGCCTGCCGCTGCAGCTGCCCGAGATCGACGCCTACAAGCCCACCGAGAGTGGCGAGCCTCCATTGGGACGCGCCGAGAAATGGGCCTGGGACACGGAGAAGCGCTGCGTGGTCGAAAAGAGACTCATTGACCATAAGGCCGTCTTCCCCATCGAGCTCTGCACCATGCCGGGCTTCGCTGGATCCAGCGCCTACTACCTCCGCTATATGGATCCGCACAACGACCAGGCACTCGTGGGCAAGAAGGCCGACAAGTATTGGCAGAACGTGGATCTCTACGTCGGCGGAACGGAGCACGCCACGGGCCACCTCATCTACTCACGCTTCTGGAACAAGTTCCTCTTCGACCTCGGCGTAAGCTGCAAGGAGGAGCCCTTCCAGCGACTGGTCAACCAGGGCATGATCCAGGGCCGCAGCAACTTCGTCTATCGTGTCAATGCAGCCGACGCTGCCGAACACCCCGTCTTCGTCTCCAAGGGACTGAAGGACCAGTACGACACCACACCGATCCACGTCGACGTGAACATCGTCCACGCCGACATCCTCGACCTCGACGCCTTCCGCGCCTGGCGTCCCGAATTGAAGAACGCCGAGTTTGTCCTCGAGGACGGCAAGTATGTCTGTGGCTGGGCCATTGAGAAAATGTCGAAGTCGATGTTCAACGTGGTCAATCCCGACGACATCGTAAGCCAGTATGGCGCCGACACGCTCCGCCTCTACGAGATGTTCCTCGGCCCGGTGGAGGCCAGCAAGCCTTGGGACACCAACGGCATTGACGGTTGCCACCGCTTCCTGAAGAAGTTCTGGAAACTCTTCCAGCAGGAGCTCGTCGACGAAGATCCGACGAAGGAAGAACTCAAGAGCCTCCACAAGCTCATCAAGAAGGTGAGCACGGACATCGAGGTCTTCTCCTACAACACGAGCGTAAGCGCATTCATGGTTTGCACCAACGAGCTGACGCAGCAGAAGTGTCGCAACCTCCGCATCCTCCGTACCCTGGTGACGGTCCTCGCACCCTTCGCTCCCCACATTGCCGAGGAGCTCTGGGAGCAGACAGGCGGCGAGGGAAGCGTCTGCGACACCGAGTGGCCGACCTGGAACGAAGACTACCTCGTCGAGGACGAAGTGCAGATGCCCGTCTCCTTCAACGGCAAGGCGCGCTTCCAGATCAACCTGCCCGCCACGGCCAGCAAGGAGGCCATCATCGAGGCGGCCATGAACGACGAGCGAAGCCAGAAATACCTGGAGGGCAAGCAGGTCGTCAAGACCATCGTCGTACCGGGACGCATCATCAATATCGTGGTAAAATAGACCGACCAAAGACGATTAGCATAACAGGGGTCGGGAGCTGAAAACATCTTCCGACCCCTCTTCACAGACACAAGATTATCTCAATAGATTTTATCTCAGCAATAGTATATCTTTATAGTATCAATAGTAACAGTATATCTCAATAGCAATTATGTCAAAAACGGTAAAAAACTTTCTCAACAGTAGGGAGCACATGAAAAACCAGATGCTGGACTACCTCTGCATCGCCCTGGGCCTGATGTTCTACACCATAGGATGGACCTGCTTCCTCTTGCCTTACAAGATTGTGACAGGTGCGCTGACGGGTCTCTCCGCCATCATATTCTACGTCACGGGCATTCCCATCTACCAAACCTACCTGACGCTCAACGTCGTCATGCTCATCGCGGCGCTGAAGATCCTGGGCCTGCGCTTCCTGCTCAAGACCATCTACGCCATCGTCCTGCTCTCCACCATGCTCACGCTGGCACAGAGTTGGATGACGGGAGCCGACGGCCAGATGATCCAAATCCTCGGAGCAGGCAACACGTTCATGGCCTTGATTATTGGCACGATGTTCACCGGATCGGGCCTTGCCATCGTCTTCCTGAGCAATGGATCGACCGGTGGCACGGATATCATCGCGGCCTGCATCAACAAGTACAAGGACATCTCGCTGGGCAACGTCCTCATCTGCGTCAACTTCTGCATCATCGGTTCCTGTCTCTTCTTCTCAGCCTTTGGCGCAACGATGCAGGAGCGTCTCCACACGGTGGTCTTCGGCCTCTTCACGCTGCTGACGGAGAACGTCATGCTCGACTACGTATTCAACTCGCGACGACAGAGCGTGCAGTTCTTGATCTTCTCCAAAAACTATGAGAAGATAGCCAGTGCCATTGGCAGCACCACCCACCACGGCGTGACGATACTCGACGGCTACGGCTGGTTCACCAACACGCCGACCAAGGTGCTCTTCGTCCTGGCCCGCAAGCGCGAGAGCCAGTATATCTTCCGCCTCATCAAGTATGTGGACCCCCACGCCTTCGTCTCACAGTCGGCCGTCATTGGCGTCTTTGGCAATGGCTTCGACGAGATCAAGGGCAATATCTCGGAGAAGATGCGCAAGGAAATGGCACTGGGCGAGGAAACCGAGAAAGCAGCCCAAAAGAACCATACAGAAGTCCCTGACGCAAAGGAACAGAAACCCACTATAAAGGGAGAAATTCCTGCCGCAGAGGAAAGTATGATCAACAAGAAGATGATGGACTAGAAGATTATAAACGACGAATAGAAGATGAACAACGACAAGATAAAACTGGTTTTTGCAACCAACAACGCGCACAAGCTGCGCGAACTGCGCGAGATACTGGGAACGGGCTACGAGCTCCTATCCTTGGCCGACATCGGTTGCCACGAGGATATTCCCGAAGACGGGGCTACGCTGGAGGAGAACAGTCTCGCCAAGGCACAGTACGTCTTCGACCACTATGGCTACGACTGCTTTGCCGACGACACAGGACTGGAAGTCGATGCCCTGGGTGGCGAGCCCGGAGTCCACAGCGCGCGCTACGCCGAGGGCACGGACCACGACAGCGAGGCCAATATGCACAAACTGCTGGTCAAATTAGGAAATAATAACAACCGCAAGGCACGATTCCGCACCATCATCACGTTAATAAGGAGACTGGACGCGCCGTCGGCCTCGCCCCGCACGGACTGCTTCTGCGGCGAGGTGGAAGGAAAAATCGCCCTGGAGAAGCATGGCACGGAAGGCTTCGGCTACGACCCCATCTTTATCCCCGAAGGCTACGACCAGTCGTTTGCCGAACTGGGCGAGACCGTCAAAAATCAAATTTCCCACCGAGGAAGAGCCGTCAGAAAACTGGTGGCGTTTCTCCACGGAGAGAAGGCGTAAGCGCAAAGCGGAACGGATATCCTTGCCCGTCAAGGCTTGTCCGTCCCTATTTATACCTATTTATATCTTATAGATGATGAAACATTTCGTATCAGCCCTGCTCTTGTCCGGACTCCTGAGTTCGGCCACGGGCCTGCAGGCACAGGAAATCGGAACGTGGAAGGCGTATATGTCCTACCACAACCCCACATGGGTGGAGAAAGGAGGCGACCGGCTCTACGTCCTCGCCTCCAACGACCTCTATGCCTACAACGAGAAGGACCAGAGTATCCACACCTTCGACAAGACCAACGGACTGACCGATACGGGCGTGACGCTCATCGGGTGGAACAAGGGGGCCGCGCGCCTCGTCGTCATCTATGAGTCGGGCTATATCGACTTGGTCGATGGCAAGGACAACGTAGTGAGCATCAGCGACTACTACAACCACTCCATGACCGCCGACAAAACCATCCACAGCATCTACAACTACGGGAAACTCTGCTACATCGCCACAGGCTTCGGCATCGTCTGCCTCAACGTGGCGCAGGCGGAGATAGCCAACACCTACAACCTCGGCTTTGCCGTGGACTACTGCCACATCGAGGGCGGCTACATCTACGCCGAGTCGAAGCAGAAGGGACAGTATCGGGCCCTCATGACGGACAACCTGCTCGACAAGGGCAACTGGCGGCGCACGGGCGAGTATGTGGCGCGCAGCGTGAGTCCTGACCCCAAACTGATGGCTACAGCGAAGACGCTTTCACCGGGCGGCCCCCAATACAATTACTTCGGTTTTATGCGCTATAGCGGCGGCAAACTCTATACCGTCGGTGGCGGCTACGGACTGACCGAGCTGCGCCGTCCCGCCACCATCCAGGTGCTCGACGGCGGAGAGTGGCAAATCTATGAGGACGACGTGGCGGCGAAGACGGGCCACCAGTATCTTGACTTGATGTGCATAGACGTCGATCCCACCAATCCTGCCCGCGTCCTGGCGGGAGGCAGAACCGGCCTCTACGAGTTTAGCAACGGCACCTTCGTCCGCGAGTATAACTACAATAATAGTGGAGGCTGCCTGCAGGCCCATGGTGTGGCGGCTGGCAACAAGGACTATGTCATCGTCAGCGGACTGAAGTTTGACACCACGGGCGACCTGTGGGTCTTCAATGGCATCAGCGATGGTTCCTCCCTGAGCCAGCTCACTAAGGAGGGACAATGGGTGAGCCACCACAACAAGTCGTTCATGGGCAGCGATAACACATCGCTCAACAACGGCGGCTGCCTGACCTTCGACACCTCGGGCAATCTCTGGTTGGCCAACAACCACTACAAGACGCCAGCCCTGGTAGTCTATCAGCCCTCCACAAAGGGTATCAACCGCTATACGCGCTTCGTCAACGAGGACAATGCCGAGGTCAATGGCGGCGGTGGCGTGCGCTGCATGGCGGAGGACCGCGACAGAAATATCTGGGCGGGACTCAACGGTGGTCCTGTCTATCTGCAGCCCTCCGACCTATCAACCGATCCCGGAAGCGTCGTCTTCCAGCAGTACAAGGTGCCACGCAACGACGGCAGCAACCTCGCCGACTACCTGCTCAACAACATCGACATCACCTGCATGGCCGTCGATGGCGGCAACCGCAAGTGGTTTGGCACGGGCGGCAACGGTGTCTATCTCATCAGCGCCGACCTCAACACGCAGGTTCACCATTTCCTTTCATCCAACAGTGGTCTCGTGAGCGACAACATCGAGTCGCTGGCCATCGACCCCAAGACAGGAGAGGTCTTCATCGGCACCGACAAGGGTCTCTGCTCCTATCTGAGCGACGCCTCGGAGCCCTCGCAGACGATGGACAAGGAGACAACATACGCCTATCCCAATCCCGTCCACCCAGACTACCGTGGCATCATCACCGTCACGGGACTGAGCTACAACGCCGACGTGAAGATCGTCACTACCGCAGGAACACTCGTGGCCGAGGGTAGAAGCCAAGGCGGCACCTTTACATGGGACGGCAACGACCTCGACGGCAAACGGGTGGCAAGTGGCGTCTATATGGTCGAGGCAGCCACGGAGGATGGCAGCAAGGGTGTGGTCTGCAAGATTGCCGTCATCAACTGATTTTCTCCTTTTCAGATTCCATCACAACCATAAGAATCTGTTCGAAAGGGCCGGAAATCTCAAAAAAAGAAATAAAAACATGAAGAAAGTCACCCTGCTCATTCCCTGCTACAACGAGGAGTCGTCGCTCCCCGCCCTCCATGCAGCCCTGTGTGAGGTCATGGACAGCCAGGTGCAATACCAATGGGAGGTATTGCTCATCGACGACGGCAGCCCGCGACCAGTCGCTCAGCGTTATGCGCCAACTGCGTCGCAAGGACCCGCGGGTGGCCTTCATCAGCCTCTCACGCAGTTTTGGCAAGGAGAATGCCATGCTGGCGGGCTTCGACCACGCCTCGGGCGACTGCGTCATCATCCTCGACGCCGACCTCCAGCATCCGCCTGCCCTCATACCCGACATGCTGCACCTTTGGGAGGAGGGAGCACAGGACGTCTATGCGCGGCGAGACATCGCCCGCGAGAGTTGGCTGCGCCGCCGTCTGAGCCGCCTCTACTACAGCCTCCTCAACCGTTCCACCCGCTTCGACGTACTCGAAAACGTAGGCGACTTCCGCCTCCTCGACCGTCGCTGCATCCTCGCCCTACGGCAACTTCGCGAGTCGCAACGCTACACCAAGGGCATGTACGTGTGGATTGGCTTCAAGAAACAGGAAATCAGTTACCACGAGCAGAAGCGAACGGCAGGCCAGTCGTCCTTCAACTTCCGCCGCCTGGCTGACTTGGCCATCGATGGCCTCACCTCCTACACCACCGCCCCGCTCCGCCTTTCCACCCTCATCGGCCTGCTCAGTGCCCTACTGGCCATCCTCTACATGGTCTATGTCTTCATCAAGACACTCGTGGTCGGCGAAGCTGTCCAGGGCTTCCCCACCATCGTCATCCTCATCCTCTTCCTCGGAGGCGTGCAGCTCATCTCCCTGGGCATTATCGGCGAATACCTCGGCAAAGTCTTCATCGAGACCAAGCGCCGCCCCGTCTATCTAATAGACCGTATGGAAGGTGTGGACCACGTGCTCACCAAGAAAGAGGAGGAGAACGCTCAGTAGCGTCTTTCCTATACATTAGATCAGTAGGTTTTCCTATACATTATTTATATATAGAAAAACCTACCTTCCTTTTTTTCTATATATAAAAAACTGAGCTTTATATATATAGAGAAAAAACTGTCCGCCTTGATAGCGTCAGAACGACCAGCCAAGTCCGAGGTACGGGTAGAAGGCGGACTTACTGAGGCCATGCTTATCGCCGAAGTTGAACGACGGCGATAAGCCTACGCGAAACATAAAACCGTTGGTACGCTGGTAGCGATAGCCGATGTTGCCAAACAAGAAATAGCCGAAACGGTTCTCCTTCGATTCGTAGCGCTCTGCAATTTCTTCCGTCTCGGGCGGCACGGGCTGAGAATAGAACCATGACGTTTCCTTGACATGATACACACCCAGACTGGCGCCAAAGCCTACCTCCAGTTTACTCTTCTTCTCTCCAAGCAGGTAATTCAACTCCAACGGCACACCCACACCACTGATTTTCTGATCGATCCAACTGGAATTGTCTCCATAACCATAGCCTATGCCCACTCGGTAGCCCCAGCCCGAGTTGCCCTTGAAACGGCTATCATAGTTGACGCCCACCACGTTTTGCGCACCAAGCAGTTCTACCGACAGACTGCGCGTCTTCTCCTGCGCAAGCACCAGCGAGCAGCAGCACAATGCAAATACTGAACATACGATTCTCCTCATAAGATAAGTTTGATTATTGTATATAAGACTTGTTTGTTAGTTTTTAGAAAAAATCCCGCTTGTTCCCATTCAGATAAAAAGTAAAATATAGCAGGAGACGGACCTTTCCATCATCCTGCTGTATTTTTATAACTGATAAGCCACCCTACCCTTCATGCGGATCAACTGAGGGAGAGCATGCGCTCGATGGGCTTCACGGCGTCGCGTGCAATAGCAGGATCCACCTCCACGGCAGGCCAGCCATACTTCAGTGCGTTATACACCTTCTTGAGCGTGTTCTTCTTCATATACTCACACTCCGTGCAGGCGCAGCCCCTGCCACCCTCCGTCACCTCAGGAGGCACGGGGAGGAAAGTCTGGTTGGGACAGGTGCGCTGCATCTCATGGAGGATACCAGCCTCTGTAGCAACGATAAACTCTTTGACCTCAGGATGATCCTGTGCGTAGTGGAGCATCGTGGCCGTCGATCCCTTCACGTCGGCAGCGGCCAGCACGGGCGCCTTACACTCCAGGTGGGCCATGACGACGGCCTCGGGATGCTGTTCCTTGAGTTTGACGATCTCCGCCACACTAAAGCGCTCATGGACGTGACAGCCACCATTCCACAGCAGCATGTTTCTGCCCGTCACGGAGTTGATATAGCTTCCGAGGTTGTAGTCTGGTCCAAAGATGAGCTTCGTGTCCTTGGGGATGGAGTCGATCACCTTCTTGGCGTTGCCCGAGGTCACCACCACGTCGGTCAGCGCCTTCACCGCCGCCGTCGTATTGACGTAGGAGACCACCTCGTAGCCCGGGTGCTCTTCCTTAAACTTCCGAAGGTCCTCAGCCTTGCAGCTGTCTGCCAGCGAGCAGCCCGCCGTAAGGTCGGGCGAGAGCACCGTCTTCTCCGGCGAGAGCAGCTTGCAGGTCTCGGCCATGAAGTGGACGCCACACATAACCATCACCTTGGCCTCCGTCTTGGCCGCCTCACGCGCCAGGGCCAGCGAGTCGCCGACAAAGTCGGCTAAGTCCTGTATCTCCGGCATCGTATAGTAGTGCGCCAGGATGATAGCGTCCTTCTCGCGGCAGAGACGGCGTATCTCCTGCTTCAGATCCAGAGACTCATCAACGGGCTCATCAATGAAACCTTTCGACTTCCATTCTTCTTTCACGTTCATATTCTCAACTTCTTTATATTATTATTTCTTTTTCTTTCTAAAAGAAAATATGATGAGTTATGATAGGCCGTGGATAACGTGGATAACTTTTGGGGCTTATTGCCCGTTTTCCATTATCCACACTTTCCTAGCCTTTTCCCTGCTTTATCATTTTTTGTATTTTCTTATAGTCAGTTAGTAAACCCATTTTTCCACATTTCCACAATCTGTTGCAAAGATAATAAGTTTATATCTTTTGAGCGCTTAAATCCGTTGAAAAGTTGTCTAAATTGGCTTGGATAACCCTGTGAATATCCACTATGGGTAGTTTTCGGCCGTGGGTCGGTGGAAATCCACAAGGTTATGAGAAGGTTATTTCCCTGCTTTTCCACAGGGTTATCAACAAAGCAAAGGTAGTATTATTCAGGAGCACCTGCAAAAACCTGTGTCAAGCATAGATATTTGTTAGCCTAAACAGGAAGAACATAACATCAACACCCCATGCAACTGTGCTCTGAAGAATTTAATCTTAGCGTTAAGAGACTCAGCAGAGGCATTAGTGGCATGATTGATGAAATAGTTGAGTATTTCTCCTTGTCTATCAGCAATGGTTGTGGCAACAGTACAGAAATTCTTGTCCCCAAAGTTCTACATTACTTATCCTCCTTATACATGTTCCACATCCTCTTTACTTTTCCTGTTATCTCTTTACGAAGCCAAAGAGGTTCGAGCACTTCAAGGTTTTCACCATAGCATAGCAGTTTCTGTTGGAAGTCGAATGTCGGGCGAACATGCAGTTCAAAAATGCTGTATTCATCTGTTTGCCCAGTCTCTTGTTGCGACTCATGCAGAGGAAGGTCACGAAGATAGTTTGCCTGAGCGGTACTGGCTTTGAGTTTCACCTTCTCGATACCACAGCCGTCGCCTGTGATTACACCAATGCAACCATTGAAATATTCCTGTGGGTCGAAGTCTTCGGGATATTCAAAAGTATGGCTCGACAGACGGAAGTTTTGGATGCGGTCGAGACAGAAGACGAGGTCGTAGCCTGCAGGCCAATTACGCCCCACCAAATACCAGCGTTGACGGAATAGCTTTACGCATAATGGCATCACATAATGGTCATGTGTGTCACCTTTCTTGTAGTTGAAATAGTTGATATGAATGAATTTGTTCTTCTTCATAGCATCGATGATTTGCTCCAAATATACCCTGCCACTGGGCACGTCTTCAAGGATAATCCTGTTCTTGATTGATTTGCTTTCAAGGAGATAATTACTCACCGATAGTGTACTGAGTAACCAATTTTCAATACTTCCACTCTTTATATCATCTACATTGGCAATATAATACCTATAAGGAGCCACTTTCTCACAGTCGATAGACAGACCGAATGTGTCGAAGATATTCCATTTCCACTTGTGGAAGGTGCGCTTCAACATCTCCTCACCGCCACTCAGATCAACATTATTCATCCAACGGCGGTTCAATTCCTCAAAAGAAATCTTGCGTGCCCGATAGATTGTTTCCACTATCCAAACGAGCTTATTGGTTTGGTTCAGTGCCATATTCGTATATTACCTTAATTCCTCAACACTATTATAAATGAGCCCACTTTAAAAAGTAAGGCCTGTTTAAAAGATTATATTTCACGAAAATAATCTCTGATTTATGCCGTTATATGGATTATTATTCGTATCTTTACACCATCAATTAAAAGGATGACTATGTTTAAAGAGATAGATTCGAATCTTCAGTTATATATAGAGAGACTCATCAACGGGCGTATCAATGAAACCTTTCGCCTTCCATTCTTCTTTCACGTTCATATTCTCAACTTATTTATATTATTATTCAAGTTTCGCAAGTTCCTTAGCTTGCTATTTTTAGTTCATAAATCTGTATAAAATGCTGAAGTTTATCAGAACGGTTGATAAGAGCCTCGAAGATTTTCTCGTCCTCGATCTCAAAACACTGAGCAATCTCGCTGACAATGTCTACGATCATTCCCCGATACGTTCCGTTATGGTAAGTTCCGCAGAGTTTCCGGGTCACTTCACGGGAAGAGTCCGCCTATAGTCTCATAGGAAGAGAAGCGTCTTGCCGTGGCAAGTATGTTGTACTTATTATTTACATGCAATTTGGGAAGCAAAGTTGCGCATCTGATTTGCCAAGCCCAAGATTGCCTTTGCTATCCTTGAACACGACTTCCGAGACCAACGCATGGAATAGATGCAGTAGGCTTCCTTGAATTCAAGTTCCGTGTTAGTTGTAATCAGTGCGTTCCATTCAGACTTCTTGTTCCTTTTGGTAAAAAGAACAAGCGTACCATTACGACCAGCGAACTCAACATCCACGGTGACGTAGTAGCAGCCAAGGTTACGGCTAAACTTGCGTCCCTTCTTGGGATGGTCAAAAAAGCAACGAGAGCCTTGGCGGTATAGTCAACTTTGTAATGGTACTTCGTCTTGCCATCTTGATCATGCCTGCTTTTATCATTTTTTGTATTTTTTTTCTATGATGAATGATAGGCCGTGGATAACGTGAATAACTTCTGGGTCTTATTGCCCGTTTTCCATTATCCACATTCTCCTTGCCTTTTCCCTGCTTTATCATTTCTTGTATTTTCTGACAATCAGTTAGTAAACTCACTTTTCCACATTTCCACATTCTGTTGCAAAGATAATAAGTTTATTCAAGTTTCGCAAGTTAATAAAATACAACGTAACTACCTAAAACAAAAAGGGTATAGAAGTTTGCTTATGTGGCAAAAAACTTTGTAAATTTGTAGTGACCAAAAAACAAATCACAAATACTTCCATACCCATGAGCAAAGGTAAGAGTTTTATTTCAGAAATCGGCAAATATTTCAAAGAAAATGATGCCACGAGTGCAATGAACCGATAATGGACATAACACGAATGTTAAATCTCTCGGAGAAAAGGCTCTTCGGAGAGGAAAGCAGATGCAACTGCAAATACTCGCAGCTGCAGGTGCTACAGCTATTGTTGTTGTTTCCTTGTTTCATGATCAAGAATGCGTTTAACTATTCAGCTTCGTCCCTATGCGGCATTGCCGACTGCGGTAAGGACGTATTCTATCGTTTTCTTTCCGTAGAGGACTATGACTGGCGTAAGATCCTCGCCAATATCACAACCCAGCTTTGGCGCAAGACACAGGCAAGCACAGAGAGGGATGCTAATACTCCCGTGTGTCTGATGGTTGACGATACGGACTATCCAAAGCGAGGCATCCAGACAGAGATGATTGGAAAGGTGTTCTCTCATGTTGAGCACAAGATGATTCTCGGCTTCAAAGGGTTGTTCCTCGGCATTACGGACGGAGCGACTCAGATGCTCATGGACTTCTGCCTTGTTGGTGAGAAAGGAAAGAAGGGGACGTACAACCTGAAGCAGAAACAGCTTGACGCTCGGTTCAAGAAGGAACGTAACGAGGACAGCCATACAGCAAAGCGTATCAAGGAGTATGTGACGAGAGCAAGATAAAGCTCATGATAGAGATGATAAAAGCGTCTCATCTCCGAGAAAATACACTTTGATTACATCCTCGCAGATAGCTGGTTCGCCTGCGCTGAGGTTATCAGATTCGTTACCTCCCGCCATATCAAGTGCCACTACCTTGGTATGATCAAGATGGGCAAGACGAAGTACCATTACAACCGCAAGGACTATACCGCCAAGGCTCTCGTTGCTCTTTTTTGACCATCCCAAGAAGGGACGCAAGTTTAGCCGTAATCTTGGCTGCTACTACGTCACCGTGGATGTTGAGTTCGCAGGTCGTAAGGTACGCTTGTTCTTTACCAAAAGGAACAAGAAGTCTGAATGGAACGCACTGATTACAACTAACACGGAACTTGAATTCAAGGAAAGCCTACCGCATCTATTCCATGCGTTGGTCTCGGAGGTCGTGTTCAAGGATAGCAAAGGCAATCTTGGGCTTGGCAAGTATCAGATGCGCAACTTTGCTTCCCCGGTGATTGCATGTACCGCAATCACTGCCATGCAGTACAACATACTTGCCACGGCAAGACGATTCTTCCCTATGAGACTATAGGCGGACTCTTCCGTGAAGTGACTCGAAACTCCGCAGAACTTACCATAACAGAACGCATCTGGGGAATGATCGTAGACATTGTCAGCGAGATCGCTCAGTGTTTTGAGATCGAGGACGAGAAAATCTTCGAGGCTCTTATCAACCGTTCTGATAAACTTCAGCATTTTATACAGATTTATGAACAAAAGATAGCAAGCTAAGGAACTTGCGAAACTTGAATAAGTTTATATCTTTTGAGCGCCTAAATCCGTTGAAAACTTGTCTAAATCGGCTTGGATAACCCTGTGGATATCCACTCTGAGTAGGTTTCGGCCGTGGGTCGGTGGAAATCCACAAGGTTATGAGAAGATTGTTCCCCTACTTTTCCACGGGGTTTTCCACAGGTTTATTCACAATGAGGCACGTATGCTTCTATCAAACCGATTCGCCTATCGCCGTCCTTTTTCTACTTGAAGGGTGTAACACTACGCGTATTCTTCTCCGTAAATCTCTATGATCCGTCCTCTTCAAGAGGGGGTGAAGGCTCTGCAAAGGTAATACTATTTTTGGTATTTTACCTCTACTGGTTGGAGTAAACACAAAAAAAGTATTATCTTTGCGGTTGCTGAAGATCCATTATAAATGAATACTCATTATGAATAAAGATATGAATAAACGTCCCTTCTCCTCCCGCAAGCGGGCTCTTGTGGGCTTCGCCGTGGTCTGCGTGGTGCTCCTCGCGGCCCTCGGCCTGGGCAGTGACTATATGTTGCGTTATGCCCTCCGTCCGTCAATGGAACACAGCCACGACCTCTCTTGGCGCTTCCACAACATCATCGACGAAAACCCGCAGTTGCGCCCCTGGGCCGACAGTCTGCAGCGCCACCAAGCCCTGCGCGACACTTTCGTCACCATGCCCACAGGCGAGCGTCACCATGCCACCTATATTCTTGCTCCCCGGCCTACCGACCGCGTGGCCCTCCTCGTCCACGGCTATGAGGACAACGGGATGGGTATGATGCATATCGCTTCCATCTACCACCACATGGGTTTCAATCTCCTGCTCCCCGACCTCCACGCCCACGGCCGCAGCGAGGGTGAGGCCGTGCAGATGGGTTGGCTCGATCGCCTCGACGTGATGCGCTGGATGGAGGTGGCCAACAGCCGTTTCGGTCATGATGGTAGCACGCGGATGGTGCTCCACGGCGTGTCGATGGGAGCTGCCACGGTGATGTGCGTCTCGGGCGAAACGCTTCCCTCCTATGTGAAGTGCTTTGTCGAAGACTGTGGCTACACCAGCGCCTGGGACGAGTTTGAGGGTGAACTCCACGACCGTTTCGGCCTCCCCGCCTTTCCGCTGCTCCATGCCTGCAGCGCCCTTTGTCGTCTTCGCTACGGCTGGAGTTTCGACGAGGCCTCGCCTCTGCGTCAGGTGGCCCGTTGCCACAAGCCAATGCTCTTCATTCATGGCGACCGCGACACCTTCGTGCCTTTCTCCATGCTGGCGCGCCTCTACGCTGCCAAGCCCCAGCCCAAGGCGCAATGGGTCAGTCCGGGCAGCATCCATGCGCGTAGTTTCCACGACCATCCCCGTCGCCTACGCCGCCCACGTGCCTTCGTAGGCCAATATATTTCCCTGGGTGATTCCCTTAAGTGAAACGGCAAAAAACAAGGGTCTATACGCCACTTATCATTGTGGCACATAGACCCTTGACGTTGAGTCGATCACTATTCCATCATCTTAGTCGGCCCATATACTTCCGTCCTTTTCGCGATATTTCTCTATATTCTCTTCGTAATATAGTTCAGCTGCTTGCTTGAGCTCAAATTTTGTGAGAGATGTTGCAAAAAACGTCTGTGCTTGGATAGCCACGCTATTTGTTTCCGGCTTGATATAATTTTTCTTTTTCATAATTCTCATTCTTTATTTGATGACTATTTTCATGGTTTTTCCACCACGTTTCACAATGTTAATGCCCTTCTGAGGCTCATTGAGGCGACGGCCCTGCAGGTCGTAGTATTCCGCCTTCCCATCGCCTATAGCATCGAGATGATCGATGGCTGTCGTCTTGTCGCTGATACTGATGTTCAGCGTTTTGGCGCCTACAGTTTCAGAATTGTAAACAAAGTAAGCACGGAAAGGCTTGCAGGCCACTTTTGTGGTCTTTTCGTTCTCCAGCAGTTTAGCAGGATTCATCAGCATGTTGCCCTTCACGATGAAGCAGTTGCCATCCGTATCCTTGTTGAACTCCTTTTGTTGATAGATACCCACAAACTTGTAGTTGTAGTCCTCAGTAGTCTCGGGTGAAATATTACTTATTATTGACGAATTGTCTATAGAGAACTGGAGCTTGGTCTCCGCCTCTTTCATCATGATGACAGCAGGCGTACCAGCCTTGATTACTTTCTCCATTTCCTTGAGTTCTACGCCATCTTCTGTAGTCGAAAGCAGATGGAAGGCGCGGAAGTTCTGACCATCGAGTGAGACATCAAACGGTAGACAAAGCGTAGCCCATTTTGTACCTTCCTTCATCGTGCGACTGTATGCGGCCTTTTTAGCTACGAAATTATTGAATAGATATAAATCTTTGTCGTCGTTAAGGTTGAGATGATTTGCTGTAAGTCCATTATCTACTACAGCTCCTATCCTCTCCTCACCCGATTTGGCCACCAGTTCCTCGAAGTAACCATCTTTGAATCTGTTAGCATGTGTTTGGTCCACGACCTTAGAATCAAAGTTTGGAAGTTTCCGACAACCATTAAACATATTATTTGAATTGGTTACTTGTTCCGTTGTGAATAATTCTTTCGCATAGATATGTTCCAACTGTGCCGAATATCGGAACATGCCATTCATTTTTTTCTACTTTGGCTGTATTGAAGCTTGATAAATCGATCCAAGTAAGCTGGTTGCACGTCTCGAACATACGAGTCATGTCCGTTACGTTTTCAGTATTGAAGTTCGATAAGTCAAGTGAACTTACTCCGCAGTTATTGAACATGCAATACATATCCGTTACGGTATTCGTTTTTAAATGAGTTATATCGAGAGATGTCAGCGCCCTGCAGGAGCAGAACATCTGACCCATACTCTTTACATTGGTAGTGTTCAGATATTCCAGGCCTGTAATGGATTTCAGATTATTGAATTCATTAAACATGTATTTGCATGTTGGTAACGCATAGTTTTTGAAACTCTCTTCTATGATTACCGAAGTGGCACTCTTTATTTCTTCTGTCCAATTATAAAATGTAGAAAACTTACCATTGAACCATTTTGGGTTGTCTAACGGATTGTAAAACTTCACCACCGTTAGATTCTCATCTTCCGTTGCTGAAGGAATATTATATAAAAATGTAAGAACTTTTGTGGTTTTATTGTATTCTGCGCGAGCTATTGGTTCTGTGGAAGCAGCCTTATAGGATAAGGAAGACTTGTTGACGCCACCTTTTGCCAGCAATAGAGTTGGTAGCAAGAGTAGCAACATGAACAACAGAGCAATAGTTTTTACTCTCGTCGCCTTTAGGACTGTGTCTGTTTGCAGTTCCTTTGATTGATGTGTGAAATGTAACATTATGAATATGCTTTAATTAATTTGACTTGACAATCCATTGGATCTTATATTGTGCGACACAAAATTAGTGTTTTCCCATCAATCAAAGTGTCCACTTCCCCTACGTAGGTGTCCATTTCCTACCAAAAAAGGTGTCTCTTTCGGGGGGAAGGAGACACCTTGAACGTATTTTTTTAACTATTTTTTTCTCCAGGCCGTAGGCGAGCAGCCTTCCTTCTCCTTGAACATCCGGTAGAGATAGGATCGCGACGAGAAGCCACATTCCGCAGAGATGACGTCGTTGCTGTAGTCGGGATGCTCCAATATCATCCGCTTGGCCGCCTCGAAGCGCACCTCGGCCAGCCAGATACGGAAGGTGGTGTTGTAGCAGACGGAGAGGTATCGTGACAACTCCGTTTTGGTGATGCTTAGCGAGCGAGCCAGCGAGATCATGTTGACCGATGTATCTTTGTAGCCCCTGCTGGCGCACCAGGCGTCCAGCTTCTCGCGGATGATCTTCTGTCGTGCTGCAGCAAACAGTTGTTGTAAAGTTTCTTCCTTCTTGTCCTGTTCCACATTCTGCTCTTCAGCGCAGGGTACAGCCTCTCCACCATTTTCTGTTTGCGCGCTTTCCGTCTGCTCGATCTCCGTCTGCTCGATCTCCGTCTGCGTGCTTTCCGTCTCTGTGGCTTTTATTTGCGTGGTTTCCATTTGCCCGTTTTTCATGACGGCATAGTTTGCTTCCACCTCCTTATCCAAAAGTTCCTCGGCAGGGTTGTAGTTATATCCCAGCGACACAAAACTGATTATGAAGAAAAGCATGGCAAGCAGTTCCAAGGGTCCGATGACATATAGAAAATCGGTGGAAAGCACGGCGACAGGCATGGCTATAATGAGCAGGAGAAGGATGATCACGCTGGCGCGTGCGAATCTCACGTAGGGCAGAATATCGTTGCCCGCCATTTCCTCCAGCATCTTCCTGCGCTTTCTGATTTCCACTATTATCATCACGTGACAGTAGGCCAAATTGACGCCAAACAGGAAGACCATCACATAGAGCCAGTTGCCAATATGGAAACTTCCGCTCTGGCTATAGCCTACACCGAAGATAGCGAGTATGGCGGCATAAATAGTGGCACAAACGACGTTCATCTTTCGGAGATTGGCGTGCATAGCCTCGATATTGTAGATGCCCATGGCGATGAGCGTGAAGCAGGGAGGATAGACCAGCATGTTGAATATGGCTCCCTCATCGTCGCCTTTCGCCCGAAATTCCCCCCCCCCATTTGTGCCAGAAACTGCAGGGCCAGTCCCACCATGGCTGCGAATATCAGCCATCGCGACTTTTCGTATCGGCGGTTCATCCACTTGATCTGTAGTCGTGTGATCCCCAAGATGATGGCATTGATCGACACGAAGAGAAAGCATGTAAACTGTAGAAGAAACAAACTATCCATTTCTTTGTTTTTTTATATTTGGCATCTATCAAGACCCGCCTTCCATTCTTTATGTCCGTGGGGTGTGAATCCGCTGCAAAAGTACAAATATTTTTTTAAAACGAATAATTTGTTGCCCGCCTTTTGTGTAATGTTTTTCAGGCTTCCTTCCAATCGACCAGTCCCTTTCCCTGATCGTCCAGTTCTATGGCCAGCGCCACGACCCGTCGCTTGTCGGCCTTAAAGGGTTCGGCGTATTGCTTGTCCCGGATTTGTTGCGTCGCGGCGTGAATGCCGCCGTTGTTGCTCAGTTTCAGTTCCAAGACATAGATGATATGGATGGTCTCCACGACCATGTCTATCCTGCCCGTTGCGATCATTTTTTCTACTTCTACCCGGCAGCCGATGGCGTTGAATATCGTGCTCAATATCAGTCGGTAGCGCTCCTCCATGTCCATGCTGGCCAGTTTCTTGTTGCTGTAGGGCACGTCGGCCACAAGCGCCTTCAGACATTTCATGGCCTCGGGCAGGTTGCCCAGCTGGAGGTTGTACAACAACATGCTCTGGGTAGATATGACTTGGTCGTTCGTTTTCAGCGTCAGTGCAGGCAGCACAATTTTGTATAGTGCCTTGCGAACCTCATAGTTGGGAATGCCAAGTATATAGATGCCGTCCGTATAACCTTTGATGGTAAGATAGCCCGACTGATAGAGGAACAGTTCCGCTCCGCCTCCTGTCACGTCAGAAGTCTCCAAGGTGTCGCTGTCTATCGGACAATTCTCGAAGTTTTTCAGTCTTATTTCTATATTATCTACAAACTTCGGAAGCAAGGAAGTGGCGCCCGAGGCGGCCCAGTAGTTCCTCAATTTTGAGTCAGACAGGGCGTTGACCAGACTGAAGGGGTTGAAGATGTCCGCCATGTTGTCATGGCTGAAATGATAGCCGTCGTAATAGGCCGTCAGTTGCGCCACGGCTTCGTCGTAGGTGTGGTTCTCATACGCAGCCAGCTTGTCGATTTCGGGTTTGAAATCGCGGAGCATTTCTTCCTTCGTAATACCGCAGATGGCAGCGTATTCAGGTTCAAAACTGATGTTGCTCAGGTTGTTGAGTACGGAGAAGAGCGAGATCTGCGTAAACTTGGTGATGCCCGTGATGAAGACAAACCGCTCGTATTTGTCGTTCGCCTTCAGGATGGCAAAGACCTCTCTGTAGATGCTGGTGCAGGCTTCGTGGTGCGGCGTCTTCCAGGAGTGCTGCAACGGAGCGTCGTACTCGTCGATGAGAATGGCCACCTGCTGCCCTGTCTTGTTGTAAGCACCCTCGATGATATTCTTGAATCTTACGGCAAGCGAACAATCTTGGCGCACGACTATCTTGTACTCCGCCTCCAGGGTATGGAAAACATCGTCCAGATAGCTTCGCACACTTTCTGGTTCTGCTCCGGCCTGGCTCATGTCGAGCCGGACGACAGGGCGCTTCACCCACTCTTTCTCCAGCTCCATGATCCTCAGTCCCTCGAAGAGCTCCTTCTTGCCCAGAAAGTAGGCTTCGAGCGTATCGACGAGCAGCGACTTACCAAAACGGCGCGGACGACTCAGATAATTATACGTGTTGTCAGTGTTGGCAAGACGCCAGATGATATCCGTCTTGTCAACATAAAGGTATCCATCCTTTCTGATTTTCTCAAATGACTGAATGCCTACGGGCAACCTTCTGTTTCTTGTCTCTGCCATAGCTCCCTGGTTTTTGTTTGCAAATATACGATTATTTTCCCAATCCCCATGCTTTTCCTCCATTCTTTGAGCATTATTATGCTTTTGCTCTCTATCCAAAAAGATCATTCATTTTCACCTCACTATTCACCCATCCGCTATGCGTGTTCCGCTTCACCCCATACGTCGTGATAAAAGTATGTAGCAAGGCCTTCTTCGTCTTGGTCGCCACGGCAAATGACGACATTCTTTCTCGCAGCCGCTGCTCATAGTTGGCATCTATGACAAACTCGTCCTTGGCATATTTCATCTCACAAATATTGATCGCTCCGTCAGCACGATCTATCAGCATGTCTATCTGACCTCCTCGCCACTCCGCACCGGTAGCATCCGCAAACGGTCTGCAAGACCAGGAATAGACATTTGCCAACACGCCTGAAATCCCCAATGCCTTCTTGATCTGTGGGATATGGTGGAAGCAAACCTGCTCAAAAGCATAACCACTCCAGGCTGTTCGGCTTCCCGAATTGCGCATGTTGCTCCAATAGCTTTTGTCCTGCCCACTGTTGTTAGCCACAAAACGGGTGTAAAACAGTGAGTATAAATCGGTCAACTGATAAAGTGCGTCCCGTTCACTTTTTCCTATAGTAGCGTATTTCCTTATAAAATCACATTTCTGCAGATTCTCCAGGATTTCTGACAACTGTCCGCCACTTTTCAGTTTCAGCTCATCCATCAATTCCTTGCGTGTCATCCCCTTCATTTTTTGCGAGAGTACCTCTACTATCTTGCGATAATGCTTGGAGTCGTGGAAGACAGATCGAAAGAGAAAACCGAATTCTCCACGCAATGGCGCATCCTGCGAGAAAAGCAACCTATCGATACACGCGTCCAAGGGCACACCTCGCTCCAGCATGTCAAGATAGTAAGGAATGCCACCCAGTATCATATACACATCCAACACCTGCTGGCGGGTAAGCTTGAGCCCTTTCAGTTCGTTTAAGAACTGCTCAGTCTCGCCCAAGGAGAATGGAGAGAGGTAGATCTGACGAGTCACGCGACCGTACAACCCTCCCTTGTCGCCTATAAACTTTGATAGCATCCACGTGGTGGAAGAACCACACACGATCAGTTTGAGATTGGGAATCATAGAAGCCCATGAATTCCAAAAGAAACTGAAAGCTGCGATGAAATTGCTTTTTGGTGTATCCATCCACGGCAACTCGTCAAAGAACAGAACAATCGGGTCTTGCTGAGATATTCCCGACAGATATTCCCGCAAAGCAGCAAATGCCTCAAACCAGGTTTTCAGTCTGGGTACGGCTTGCTTGGAATACTGCTCCAATGCCACCCGAAACTGCTCCAGCTGCACTGCGCGCTCCACTTCGTACATGCCTATAAACGAAAAGGCAAACTGGTCATTGAGCATTTTTCGGACCAAGAAAGTCTTTCCCACACGCCTGCGACCATAGATCGCTATCAGCTCGGCCTTGCTACTTTCACAGCGATCTTGGATGAGTTTTTGCTCGTACGCACGCCCTATAATCCCGTTTACACCCATAACTTTCTGATTTTATTCGGTTTATATCTCCATCTTAGAGTTGCAAAGTTACTACAAAAAAGTGAAATGCGGAAAGATATAGTGATAGAATTGAGTTACAAGGGTTTTGGTTGAAGTGGCGATAATCCGTGAAGCCATTACAATCCCTGCCGAAGCCAAATCCTGACGCCGCTACGTTACTTGTTCGTAACCATGCCCGAAAATGCGACAAACGGGTACGAATAGCGAAACAAGGCTCTAAGGAATAGTGAGTTATCCATAACTCATGCGAAAAAATCAGGTTACGGAAAAAGATTGCGCCGTTCCTCCCCGTTTTGCGTACCAACACCGGACTCTTCACCAACTAATTTTGAAACCCAAAAAATTAAGGACAATGAAGAGTACATTTTCAGTAATCTACTACCTCAAGCGTCAGGTAGTGAAAAAGGACGGGACAGTTCCCGTCATGGGACGCATCACGGTGGACGGCAGCCAGACACAGTTCAGCTGCAAACTGACTGTCGATCCGAAACTGTGGGACACCAAAGGTGGACGTGTCACGGGCAGAAGCACGGCGGCACTCGAAACGAACCGTATGCTTGACAAGATGCGGGTACGCATCAACAGGCATTATCAGGAAATCATGGGTGGAGCGTGACAACTTCGTCACGGCGGAGAAGGTGAAGAACGCCTTTCTCGGACTGGAACACCGCTACCACACGCTGATGCAGGTGTTCCGCCAGCACAACGAGGACTACGAGAAGCAGGTGGAGGCAGGCATGAAAGCCAAAGGCACGCTGCTGAAGTACCGCACCGTTTACAAGCACATGCAAGAGTTCCTCGACATCCGCTACCATGTGAAGGACATCGCCCTAAAAAGAGCTTACCCCGGCTTTCATCTCCGACTTCGAGATGTTCCTGCGCACGGACAAGCACTGCTGCACCAATACCGTGTGGCTGTACGTCTGCCCGTTACGGACGATGGTATTCATCGCCATCAACAACGAGTGGCTGACGCGCGACCCGTTCCGCGAGTATGAAATCAAGAAGGAGGAAACAACACGCAGTTTCCTGACCAAAGATGAGATCCGCCTGCTGATGGAGGGGAAACTGAAAAACGCCAAACAGGAATTGTACCGCGACCTCTACTACCTGTTCTGCGCCTTCACGGGGCTGTCGTTCGCGGATATGCGCAACCTTACGGAAGAGAATATCCGCACCTACTTCGACGAACACGCGTGGATAAACATCAACCGCCAGAAAAAACGGGCGTGGTGTCCAACATCCGCCTGCTCGACATCGCCAACCGCATAATCGGCAAATACCGGGGACTGTGCGGGGACGGCAGGATATTTCCGTTCCGCATTATAACACGTGCCTTGCCGGTATCCGTGCCGTCGCCAAGCGTTGCGGCATCACCAAGCATATCACGTGGCATCAGAGCCGCCACACGGCAGCCACGACGATATTCCTCTCCAACGGTGTTCCCATCGAAACGGTCAGCTCCATGCTCGGACACAAGAGCATAAAGACGACGCAGATTTACGCAAAGATAACCAAAGAGAAGCTCAATCAGGACATGGAGAACCTTGCCGCAAGATTGAACGGCGTCGAGGAATTTGCAGGTTGCACCATCTAAAAAGAAAAGCCATGAAACGTGACACAATCATCATCGAGGACAAGGCAGTCAGCGTAACCGGTAACGACGTGTGGATGACCGCCACCGAAATAGCCGGATTGTTCCATACGACCGTCCCGGCAGTGAACGCCGCCATCAGAGCCGTCCGCAAGTCGGACGTGCTGAACGACTACGAGGTGTGCCGCTACATGCAGCTTGAAAACGGGCTGCACGCGGACGTGTACGCCCTTGAAATCATCATCCCGGTCGCTTTCAGGGTGAATACCTACAACACCCACCTGTTCCGCACATGGCTGGTGGGAAAGGCACTCTCACAAGAGAAACGGCAGACATACGTGATGTTCATACAGAACGGAAAAGCCGGGTATTGCTGATTGCACATACCCCATAAGACAAGTAAACGGGTAGCACCACAAAGGTGTCACCCGTTTACTTTTTTCATGAAACCGCCTCACTCCAGCGGCTTGCGGTAGTTCGCTTCCAGTACCCCGCGCAGCCCCGTTTCCGGGTAAAAAGCACCTTCCCTCCCAAAAGTATGAAGGGCAACACGCGGTTGTTGCGGTATTCCTGCAATGTGCGTCGGCTTACGCGGAGCAGTTCCGCCACCTCGCCGTCCGTCAGGTAACGTTCCCCGTCCAGCGGAGGACGGTAGCTTTCAGAAATGCGGACAGCCATTTCGAGCCTTTGCGCATATCCTGCACCACAGAGGCTATCGGCTCGTCTTCCATCGTAAAAACATCGTTGTTCTCGTTCATCATAACTTCGGATTCAGTGGGTGAATAAATCAAATCATCTGCCGTGTGGATAGAGCGTGCCGACAAGCGGTATCAGCCGCTTCACCTCCTCTGGCTTGTAATAGAACCTGCGGTTTATCTGCGAGTAGCCGATAAGCCGCCTGTCACGCAGCGTCTGCAACGTGCGCGGGCTTATTCTCAACTGCCCGCAGACCTCCTCGCCCGTGAGCCATCTTTCCATGCGCCCCGTGTCGCTTTTTGCGCCTCAGGGCGGCGACCTTTCTCCGAGAGTGCGCCGAATGCCGCCACCATCATCTCGAAAGTCTTTTTTCTCGATAGATACTATTTCCATATTCATGTCATTTAGAGTTTGCCGCAAAGGTAACGAAACGGCATACAAGACGTATCGTTTTCCGCTGAAAGGCTGCCTGTTGCGCCGTTTGACCGGGTTACGGAGCCATCTTCCGCAAAAAATCTTACGTGAGTCACGTAGTGAGTTGTTAAAGCCCCTTTTTGTTTATTGCCGAATTTTGTCGCAGAAACAAAAAGAAAAAGGACTGAACATGAAAGTGATAACAATGGAAAGTTCCGCCTACAAGGAGATGATGGCGCAGATTGCGAACATCGCAGGGTACATCCGCGAGGCAAGGGACGAGAAGAAACGGAAGCGGGAAACCGAAGACAAGCTGCTTGACACGGCACAGGCGGCGAAGATGCTCAACGTGAGCAAGCGCACCATGCAGCGTATGCGCACCGACCACCGTATCGAGTATGTGGTGGTACGCGGAAAGCTGCCGCTGCCGCCTTTCCGAGATACTGCGGCTATTGGAGGACAACACAGTAAGGAACGAGGAAGGGACAATAGACACCCTGTTCCACAACCACACGCTGCGCACGGGCGGCAAACCAAAAGGAAGGAGGACATAGGTCATGGAACTGCTCACACGAAACAACTTCGAGGGCTGGATGCAGAAGCTGATGGAACGGCTCGACCGTCAGGACGAACTGCTGCTGGCGATGAAGGCTGAGGGGAAACAGCCCACTATCACGGAAAGCATCCGCCTTTTCGACAATCAGGATTTGTGCATGTTGCTCCAGATAAGCAAACGCACCCTCCAACGCTACCGCAGCGTAGGCGCATTGCCCTACAAGACGCTGGGCAAGAAGACCTATTACAGCGAGGAGGGACGTGCTGACATTCCTTTCCAACCATATCAAGGACTTCAAAAAGGAAGATATAGCCTTCTACAAGGCTCGTATCCATAATTTCTTTCATAAATAACCCATTAAAACATTTTTCAGATGGCAAAGAAAAAAGACGAAAAGGACGTGCTGGTAGTCCGTGACGAGAAGACAGGCGAGATCAGCGTGGTAGCCGGGCTGAACGCGGACGGCACACCCAAGCGCACCCCCGCAAAAGCGGAGAACGCGCAGAGTTTCCTGCAATTCGACCGACATGGCGACGTGCTGGACAACTTCTTCAAGAACTTCTTCCGGCAGTGCAAGGAACCCAGCCGCTTCGGTTTCTACCGCATTGCGGCAGACCAAGCTGAAAATCTCTTAGAGGTGATGAAAGCAACTGCTGAAAGACCCCGAAGCGAACAAGGAGCTGCTCGCCCCTCACAAGGTGGACACCTCCGACTATGAGAAGAAGGTGCAGGAAGAGATGGCAGCACAACAGACAGAGAAACAAGAACCTCAAAAACAGGAGAACATGGAACAACGGAAAGAACAGCAACAGGACAAATCCGAACAGATGCAGGGCAAACGTGGCTACCAGCCCATCGACGAGTAAAATCAACTGGCAGGAGCTGGAGGACAGATGGGGCGTAAAGCGGGACAACCTTGAAAAGTCCGGCGACCTTACGAAGATGCTCAACTATGGCAAGTCCGACTTGGTAAAGGTCAAACCGACCTTCGGCGGCGAATCATTCGAGCTGGACGCCCGCCTCTCCTTCAAGAAGGACGGTGAGGGAAACATCAGCCTCGTGCCGCACTTCATCCGCAAGGAGCAGAAGCTGGATGAGTACAAGGAACACAAATTCTCCGACAATGACCGGAAGAACCTCCGCGAAACGGGCAATCTCGGTAGGGTCGTGGACATTGTGGACAGGGAAACGGGCGAGATCATCCCCCTCCATCAGCATCGACCGCAAGACGAATGAAATCACGGACATTCCGGCAAGCAGGGTGCGCATCCCGGAGCGCATCGGCAAGACGGAAATCACCACGCAGGAGCGGGACATGCTCCGCGCCGGACTGCCCGTACGCGACAAGCTCATCGAGCGCAACGACGGCAGAAAGTTCGTCACCACCCCTGCAAGTGAACGTGGAGCAGCGCGGCGTGGAGTTCGTGCCGGGAACCGGCAAGTCGCCCCGTACCGCACAGACACAGGAAACCAAAGGCGACACATCGAAAAGTCAGGCGCAGGGCGGGGAAAATGCCGCACAGACCAAGAAGGAGCAACGCCGCAACACGTGGACGAACGAGGACGGCAGCATCCGCCCCATCAGCAAATGGAGCGGCGTGAGCTTCACCGCCCAGCAGAAAGCCGACTATGTGGGCGGGTAAAGCCGTGAAGCTGGAGAACGTGACCGACAAGCAGGGCTTCCATGCCACGATGTATATCAAGTTCAACCCGGAGAAGGGACGCCCGTACCGCTACGACACGAACCCCTGACAATGCACAGCAGGGTTGCTCCGTCCAACGAGAGCCGCACGCAGGTGGCGGTGAACAACGATGGCAAGACCAACGAGGCTACAAAGAATCTGAGAGAGCCGTTGCAGAAAGGTCAGACCAACCCGAAGGACGCCCGCCAGCAACAGCAGCAGGAGAAGCCGCAGAAGAAAACGGGCAAGGGCATGAAAATGTAATCCCGTGTCCGCCACTGAATCCAAAAATAAAATCCAAAGTATCAACAAAAAAAGAAGAAGACATGAAGACAATCATTGCAGAAAAGCCCTCCGTGGCACGTGAAATCGCCCGCATCGTGGGCGCGACAAAGAGAGAGGAAGGATATTTCGAGGGAGGCGGTTATGCCGTGACATGGGCATTCGGACACCTCGTTCAGCTTGCCATGCCCGACGGCTACGGCGTGCGCGGATTTGTCCGTGACAACCTCCCCGATTATTCCCGACACATTCACGCTCGTCCCCGTCAGGTCAGGACGGAGAAAGGTTACAAGCCCGACAGCGGCGTGGTGTCGCAGATAAAAGTCATCAAAAAGACTGTTCGACACAAGCGAACATATCATCGTGGCGACCGATGCCGGACGCGAGGGAGAGCTTATCTTCCGCTAGTGCGCCCATAAGGCTGCATAATAAATATCTCTTTAGCAAGAGATTAGGTTCGTGTTCTTCGAGATAATAACCTACTACCAACCGACTTATCCGGCGGGGAAACCCAATGGGGAGTGTAGCATGTCGGTAAAGGCATAAGTCCACAAATTGCCATGTGGCGACTGAATGACAAGGTAGAAAGACAAACATAAGGATGAAGCCTGAATTGGCAGAACGATAGTCCAGTGGCTGTTAAATGAGCCGTGACGGAAGGCAATTACAAACGTCACGCTGTGGTACTCTTCCGGTGTAGCGGACGGATTGAGCAAAAGAACAAACCGCAGCACAACCGCAATATGCGGAGAAAAGGTCGAACGTCGCATCCGACAGTTTGTCGCGCTAATAGTTATTATGCAAGCTAAATGGGGATTGCCTAAGTTGGGACGCCGTAAGGCTATGAGGTTTAGCCTCTGAAAACCCAATATGGCAACGGAGCTTCCGTAGTAGTCCGAGCAGGGGAAAGCCCTGTACATGGCGAAGGGAAGCAGTTGGTAACTTTAATACAAACAAAGAAAGACGTGTGAGACGTATGAGAAATTCAGAGAATGTATTAAACATTTTAAGTGAACACAGCAATGTTTCGGGCTACAAGTTCGAAAGGCTGTACCGCATTCTGTTCAATGAACAAATATTCTATGCCGCCTATCAGCGCATTTACGCTAAACAAGGCAATATGACATCTGACATGGATGGTAAAACAATCGACCAGATGAGTGTTCTGAGAATAGATAACCTTATTGTAAGTCTCAGAGATGAGTCCTACAAGCCGCATCCAGCAAGGAGGGTGTATATTCCCAAGAAGAACGGTAATAAACGACCGCTTGGAATACCCTCTTTCGAGGATAAACTAGTGCAAGAAGTAGTTCGAATGATTCTGGGAGCCATCTATGAAGGATATTTCGAATATTCA